>Ga0126369_10002649_pt1 | contig 12824 bp, 7 predicted proteins | sample PanSoiMetaPlot_1_FD_109646 | JGI IMG/M metagenome (GOLD analysis project Ga0126369, IMG submission 109646) | Tropical forest soil microbial communities from Panama - MetaG Plot_1 | ecosystem: Environmental > Terrestrial > Soil > Tropical forest > Bulk soil | place: Panama | collected 2016-02-17 | reverse complement strand
GAAGTGGAGATTCGCAAGGACGCAGTTGTGCCGAACGAACCGAAGAAAGAAAAGAGCCAGGAGGACATAGAAGAGCAAGGCAAAGAAGGAGAGATGAAACAGGGAGAGCAACAAGGTCAGGCCGTGACGGGAGCGGCGGGAGAAAAGCCCGAAGAAACGCGCACGATATATTTCGAATATGACCTGGCGACGGGCAAAGTGACGCGGTTGGACAACTTTGAAGCCCCGAAGAAAAAGCCGATGTGGGCCGCCGTCTCTCCGGATGAGAAAACCGTGGTCTTCGCGCGGGGACACAACCTTTATGAAATGGACGCGGAGAATTACGCAAAGGCTCTAAAAAAGCCGGGTGACACGAGCGTAGTCGAAACGCAACTGACGACCGACGGGGTGGAAAAATACAGCTATGCGCGCGTGCTGCTGCCGGAACAAGAAGAGCAGCTAAAGAAACAAAACAAGGGCGATACCAACAAAGCGGGGCAACGGACCCCTTCGGTGACCATCCACTGGTCGAAAGATTCCAAGAAGTTTGCGCTCGAACGCGAAGACAACCGCAAAGTCGGGGATTATTGGGTGATTCATTCGCTGACGAATCCGCGTCCGGTCCTGGAGTCCCGCAGCTATCCGTTGCCCGGAGAAACGAACGTTCCGATTGGAGAAATCAACATCTTTGACGTGACCGGCAAACAGCGTGTGGTTGTGCAGCCAAAGAGCTTTGCCGATGAAGTGCTAAGCATTTCCGACGCGGCACAAACTGAGCGCGACCGCGAAGAGCTCCGCGAGGAGCAGGAGGAGAACCGGCTGAACCCGGCTCCGCTCTCGCGGCAGAGTCAGAAGTGGGTGGCGGATACATCGGACAAGCTCTACTTCATCAGCCGGAGCCGGGATTTCCGGCAAGTCGAGGTGGACCTTGCGGACGCGACGACCGGCAAAGTGCGGAAACTCTTTGAAGAGCGTTCGAACGTCTGGATGTCGCAAAAACCGCTGCGCTTGGTGGACAACGGGAAAGAACTTGTATGGTGGTCTGAACGGGACGGTTGGGGCCACTTCCATTTGTATGACGGGCAGGGCCAGCCGAAGAACCAGATCACCTCGGGCGAATACGTGACGGATCAAATCGCATCGGTCGACGAGAAAACGCGGACGCTGTTCTTCACGGCAAACGGGCGCGAAACCGGGGAAGATCCGTATTACACCCACTTATACCGCGTCGGTCTGGATGGTAATGGGCTGAAACTGCTGACGCCGGGGAACTTTACGCACGCCGTGAGCTGGCCGGATTCCGGCAGGTATTTCGTTGACACCTTTTCACGGATCGATACGGCACCGAAGTCCGTGCTGCTCGATGGGCAGGGGACGCCACTCCATGAGTTAGAGACAACGGACGTTTCGCAATTGATCGCCGCAGGGTTCCAGTATCCCGAGATGTTCAAAGTGAAGGCCGATGACGGCGTAACGGATCTTTATGGCGTGATTTACAAGCCGTTTGATTTCGACCCGAGCCGCAAGTATCCGGTGATCGAGTTTGTCTATCCGGGGCCGCAGGTGGAACAGGTGAGCAAGGCGTTTTCGCCGAAAAGCCCTAACGTGCCCCTGGCACAGCTGGGGTTTTTGGTGATCGAAGTCGGCAACCGCGGCGGAAGCCCACAGCGTGACAAATGGTATGACAGTTACGGTTATGGGAATCTGCGGGACTATGGTCTGGCGGACAAAAAGGCGGCCCTGGAGCGGCTGGCCGCCGCGCACCCGTACATGGATTTGAGCCGCGTGGGAATGTGGGGCCATTCCGGCGGAGGATTCATGACCGCGGCGGCGATGCTGCAGTATCCGGATCTGTACAAAGCCGGATGGTCGGAATCCGGCAACCACGACAACAACGTGTACAACAACACCTGGAGCGAGAAATACCACGGCGTGCGCGAAGAGACGCAAAAAGACGGAACGGAAAAGTTCTTCTACGAAATCGACAAGAACTCCGAATTGGCGAAAAACCTGAAGGGACATCTCATGCTGACCACCGGGGACATGGACGATAACGTAAGCATGGTCAACACCATGCGCCTGGCGGACACCCTCATTAAAGCGAACAAGCGTTTCGAGATGCTGGTGTTCCCCGGAATGCGGCACAGCTACATGCCGATCAACAGCTATGTGATTGTGGCGCGGGGGGACTTCTTCAGCAAATGGCTGCTGGGAAGCTCGGATACGGCCGCGGACGTCATGGAACTCCAAAAGGCCAAACAGGCGACGCCGAGCAAGAAGTTCAAGGAGTAGGAGAAAGACGGACAAGGGGCGAGGCAACCCCCAGCAGGCGGATCTGGCATCTGAATCAATTGGGGAGGCGGGTAAGGGCGACGCCTATCCCGATCCCTATCCCTGTCCAGGGACCAAGAAAGTTGTGGCTCAACCTGACCCTTCGTTCAGGTATAATTGGGTAGTTAAACTGGGAGTCCTGTGGGCACGCAGGGCTTTTCGAGTCTGTCGTGGGTAGTCGGGTAATCCTGGATTCGCAAGAGAGGTGCGGAGTGCGCATTCCTTTTTTTGGCAAGGGCGCGAAGTGGCTGACGGTGGTAACCCTGGCGGCGGGGCTCTTCGTGCTGAGCGCCACGCCTAGCAACGGGCAAATCCCCCTGATACACAAGAAGAAAAAGGTCAATAAGTCCACCAGCGCGGACAATAACGCGGAGCCGGATAAGCTTCTTTACGACCGGGCGATCGATGACATCAAGCACGGCCGCCATGAAGTGGGTCGCCTGAGCCTGCAAACGCTGATCAACACCTACCCCGACAGCGAGTACCTGGCGAAGGCGAAGCTGGCGATTGCGGATTCATTTTACAAAGAAGGCGGGACCGCAAACACCACCCAGGCCGTTCAAGCGTACATGGACTTCGGAGTTTTCTTCCCCATGCTGCCCGAGGCCGCCTACGCACAACTCCAGGTAGCCATGGCGCACTTCCGCCAGATGGAAAAGCCGGACCGCGACCGCACCCAAGCGCTCGAGGCCGAGGACGCCTTCCAGACATTTTTGCAGAAATATCCAAAGGATCCGCTGGCCGACAAGGCAGCACAGCACCTTCGAGAAGTGCAGGAAGTTTTGGCGGAAGGCGACTTTCGGATTGGCTATTTCTATTACACAACGCGGGGCGACAAACGGGCTGCGGCTTCGAGACTGGCCACGTTGGTAAATCGCTATCCCTTGTACAGCAAGGCGGACCGCGCGTTGTGGATGCTGGGGAACATCTGGGAAGGCACGGAAAAGAAGGATCTGGCCGTACCGTATTACGCCCGACTTGTGCGGGAGTACCCGCTTTCGCCGCTGGTCCCGCAAGCGAAAGACAAGCTGAAAGAGTTGAAAGCCCCGATACCTCAGGCGGACCCAAAGGCCGTTGCCTGGATGACGGCCGAGAAAAATGCGCCTCGGCAGCATGAATCGCTCATCGGCAAGCCCTTGAAGTTAGTGGAAACGAAGCCGAAGGCGGAATTGTACACGGCAGCGAAGACGGGCACGCCGACCATGACCCCCGAGTCGAGCAGTGAGGAAGGGGTGGACATTCTGTCCGGAGGAACTCAGCAGCGAATTGGCGGGTCCGGCACATCCATTGTGGCCACCGTGGCCGCTGGAGGCACGGGGGGAACTACAAGCGGCGCGGAAAACGTAACGCCGCCAGCGGATGGAACTGAAGCAAAGCCAGACGCCCAAAAGACGGATCAGGCGACTCCTCCGGCAGCGAATGACGCGGCCAATGGCTCAGCCACAGGCGCTAGCGAGACGGCCCAAAAAACGGATGGAGGCGCCGAGACCGCGGCCAAGGACGATAGCGGGGCGGCCGCTGCTGGCCCATCCGGCGATTCCGCAAAGGCGGATGCCGCGGCGCAGAGTGGGTCTTCCGATAACAGCCAAGCCAACCAAAAGGACGGCAAGAAAGAGTCCAGCAGCAAGAAGAAAAAGGGATTAAAGAAAATCGTCCCTTGGTAATCACTTTGGTAATCACTTTCGGCTGCCGGTAACAGTTCTGAGGGAAAACGAGGGGTGCGGTAAACAGGTCCGCACCCTTCTTGTTTTGGAAGCCTGTACTGGTGTGCAATTGGACAGTGTTGATTTGCGACACAACCCTACTGCGGGGTGATTGACGCGCATCCCCGCGAATGCTCCAATAAAATGAAAGCAGGCACCCTTGTGGCTGCGGTGCGGCCGGAGTGGCTTGCGCGGTGGAGTATCGCCGGAGGGCGTGTGCCGAAGATTCTGGTTGCGGACGACAACAGCAACATCCAGAAGATGGTCGGTCTTGCACTGAAAGATCAGGGCATTGACGTGGTCGCCGTTGGAAACGGCGAGGCGGCGGTGCGAAAGATCGCAGACGTGCGGCCGGACCTGGTGCTCGCCGACGTGTTCATGCCGGTGCGAAACGGCTATGAAGTCTGCCAGTTTGTGAAAATGGATTCCTCGCTGTCGCATATCCCGGTGATTCTGCTGGTGGGCGCGTTTGATCCCCTTGATGAACAAGAAGCGCAGAGAGTCGGTGCGGACGGAGTCTTGAAGAAGCCGTTTATTCCGCCCGACCCACTGATCTCGATGGTGAAGTCCGCATTACAGCGCTCTGGATCAAATCCAGTAAGCGCCCCGGCTGCGCCTGCAGCAAGTGCTGCAAAAGTTGACGATGCAACGCCCTTTGGCGCCAAGGAAATGCTGCGGCCAGCGAATGCCAACCTGCCGACGGTCGAAGCGACGCCGGTACCGGAGTTCACCCTCGGAAGCAGCCCACAAGACCTCGGCGAAAGCTTCGTGGAAGACGTGCCAGCCCGCCCGGAACCTTTCCAGATTGACTCCGGCGCCGAGCCGCTAGCGTTCGGCAGCCTGCTCGAAACGCCAGGGGAAACGGCGGAAGCGGCAGAGGATGATTCAAGTTTCACGACCGCGAGCTCGCCGGAATTCGCCATGGAGCACGATTGGCGAGACCGCGACGAAGAACAAGTGGATGCAGAAGAGGAAGACGAAGAGCCCGCGGCTTGGCGGCCTGAGGGCACCGCGGATGAACAAGAAGTTCCCTCGGCCAAGACCAAGAAACCGAAGGGCAGCGCGAACGATTGGCGCATGGGCGGATTCGAAGTTACAAACAAGTCGCGAAACATGGGGTGGGAACCGGAGGAAGAAACTCCAGCGCCCGCGGAGACCGTGGCCCCAGCGGCAAGTCCTCGCGTCCCAGTAACACCAGCGCCGACGGAAACCGTCGCGCCGGCGGCGAAGAGTCGCGTTCCGGAAATGCCTGCAACTCCTCCCCCGGCCCCTGTAAAGCCGGTGGAACCGATACGAGAAGCGGCGCCGGTCGCGAGCAAGCCGTTTGTAACCGAAGCTTTTGCGCCGCCCGCAACTCCGGTGGCGCCTCCTGCCGCGAGCGAAACGCGTGTGAGGGAGACGGCAACGGCGGTCGTCGAGGACATCAAGACGAAAACAGAAACCGAAACGACGCCCGCCTTAGAGAAAAAAGACGGAAAGGATTCGTGGTTTTCCGTTTCGTCCAGCCCTTGGGAGAGCGAGATTCAAAAGGCCAGCCAGCTGGCTTCCACCTGGGATGCGCCAACGGTTCCCGCCCCGAAGAACGGGAATGAAAAAGCGAGCGAGGCCCGCGCAGAAACAGCCGCGGTCATTGAGGAAGCCGCACTTCCTCCGGCAACCGTCGAGGCAATTCGAGAAGAAGCAGCCCAGGTTGCCGAGGACGCCACTTTCATCCTGGAGACTCCAGAAACCGGATCATCCAACGGGGACAGTTTTTACGCGCGGGAAGAAGACGGGGTGCTCGAGCCTAACAGCCCGCCCGTACAGGCTCAGGCGCCCGCGCCGCCGGCGGCACCGTCTCCCAACCTGGACGATCTCGTCGCAAAGGTTCTGGCCAAGATGAATCCCGATGTGCTGCAAGCCGTGACGCGAGAGATTCTGAAGCCCGTCGTGGAAGCGATGGTCAAGGAAGAGCTGAAGTCGAAGAAGTCGTAGTTCCCTGCCCTCACGAATTCCGCGATCGCTCCTGCCCCCCATCCTTCAAAATCCAAGATGTTTTTGCCTTTGTACAGTGAATTTGACGGGGCCACTTTTCGCCCCGTATAGTCAAAGATTATTCTGAAGGACTGATTGCAGAAGGGACACCGACACACGTGTCCGCGGCTGAATTGGAGAAACCGAACCGAGATGGCTCGCGAGATTGCCAAAGCCTACCAACCGCAGCAGATTGAGCCGCACTGGGCGGAATTCTGGGTGAAACAAGCCCTGTTCAAGGCCGACCCCAACGCGCCCGGACCGGTGTTTTCCATCGTGATCCCCCCGCCCAACGTTACCGGCTCTCTGCACATCGGCCACATGCTGGAGCACACCGAGATCGACATTCTGACGCGTTGGCACCGCATGAGGGGATTTAACACGCTCTATTTACCGGGTACGGACCACGCGGGCATCTCGACCCAACGCGTCGTGGTGAAATACCTTGCCGACCAGGGAATCGATTACCACAAACTGGGGCGTGAAGAATTTGAAAAGCGGGTGTGGAAATGGAAGGAAGAAGCAGGCGGACAGATCACTCAGCAAATGAAGGGAATCGGGGAGAGCTGTGACTGGTCGCGGGAAAGGTTCACGCTATCGCCGGAAATGTCCCGCACGGTGCGCGAAGTTTTTGTGCGCCTGTATGAAGAGAAATTCATCTACCGAGCGACAGGACTGGTCAACTGGTGCCCGGTGTGCCTGACGGTTCTGAGCGATCTGGAAGTGGCGCATGAAGAACGGCAAGGGCACTTGTGGCACATCCAGTATCCGGTTGTTGGGACCAAGGAGTGCCTGACGGTCGCCACGACCCGCCCAGAAACGATGCTTGGCGACACCGCCGTTGCGGTGCACCCGGAAGACGAACGGTACAAGCACCTGGTTGGCAAAAAGGCGCTGCTGCCGCTGATGAAACGGGAAATCCCCATTATTGCGGATGAAATGGTGGACCGGGAATTCGGGACCGGCGCCGTGAAGATCACGCCCGCGCATGATCCGAACGATTTCGAGACGGGAAAGCGGCACCAGCTTGCTGAAATTGACGTGATGACCGACGACGCGCACATGAACGCCTACGCGGGAGAGTACGCCGGACTGGACCGCTTCGAGGCGCGGAAAAAGATTGTTGAGGACCTGCAGGCGCAAGGACTGCTCCTAAAGATTGCCGACCACACGAGCGCCATTGGATTGTGTGAACGCAGCAAGACCATCGTGGAGCCTCGCGTTTCTACGCAATGGTTTTGCAAAATGAAAGAACTTGCCGCGCCCGCCATCAAGGCGGTCGAGGAATACGAACCGGGCAAGGCGAATACCATCCTAATCGTCCCCGATAACCGAAGGACCGAATATCTCAACTGGATGCACAACATCCGCGATTGGACGATTTCGCGGCAACTGTGGTGGGGCCACCGCCTTCCGGCATGGTACTGCAAGGAACACCAGCACATTACCGTGGCGCGCGAAACGCCGGCGAAGTGCGGAACGTGCGGCTCGACGACTCTCGAGCAGGATCCCGACGTCCTGGACACCTGGTTCAGCTCGGGATTGTGGCCGTTTTCGACGCTCGGCTGGCCCGAGAAGACGGTGGATTACAGGACCTACTATCCAACCACGCTGCTGATCACCGGTTACGACATCCTGTTTTTCTGGGCGGCGCGGATGATCATGATGGGAATTCATTTCACGGGCCAAGTGCCCTTCGGCACGGTGTACTTGCACGCGCTGGTGCGCACGGGAACCGGCGAGAAAATGTCGAAGTCCAAAGGCACAGGACGCGATCCAGTCGCGTTGAATCAGCAATACGGAACCGATGCGATGCGGTTCTGCCTGGCGTCCATGGCCGCGCCCGGCACGGACATCATCCTGTCCGACGACAAGCTGGCCAGCGCCCGGAATTTTGCAAACAAGATTTGGAATGCGGCGCGGTTTCTATTTGTGAATCTGGACAAGTTTGAGCAAAGCGGCGCGAGGCTCGAAGAATTGGCGTCGCCGGAGGTGCGCGCGAAGGCGCCTTGCGCAGCTGGTGGAAAGATTCCGCTTGTGGATGCGTGGCTCTTCGCACGGCTGGCGGCAACCATCGACATGGTGAACGATGCGCTCGCCAACTACCGCTTTCATGAAGCGGCGCAAGGCGTGTACCAGTTTTTCTGGGGCGATTTCTGCGACTGGTATATCGAGTGGGTCAAGCCGGAACTGCAGAGTGCGGACCGCGAGCGGGCGACGGCGGCATGGAAGAACTTGTTCGCGGCGTTGGATGCGGCCTTGCGGCTTCTGCATCCGTTCATGCCTTTTTTGACCGAAGAACTTTGGCATCAGTTGCCACAAGCGGCGGGGGCGAATTCGATTGCGCTAGGACCCTTTCCGGAAGCGGAGTCGCGTTGGAAAAACGCCGACGCGTTGCGCGACGTGGCGCAGATTCAGGAAGTGGTGACGGCTTTGCGTGCCATCCGGGCCGAGTTCCGACAACTTGACGCCAGGAAAAAGGTGGAGGCAGCATTTTCGACCGCGGATCGTGCCACGGAAGGATTGATCCGGGCGAACCGCGAAGCCCTGGAACGGTTTGCAGTGTTGTCTGAACTTCGTATTGTTTCGAAGGACAATTTCGATGCCCAGAGCGGAGCCATGCGCTCGACAGCGGCGTTTGACGTGCGCGTGGTTTATGCCGAAACCGTGGACGCCGGCGCAGAGAAGACGCGATTGCGGAGAGAGAGCGAAGGTTTGCAGAAAGCCATTGCTTCGAAAGAAAGACAGCTTGGAGATGAAACGTTCCGGAGCCGCGCGCCGGAAAAGATCATCAAGGGGCTGGAAGCGATGCTGGCGCAACAAAGGATTGAGCTCGAGAAACTCCAGAGGCGGCTGGGAGACCTCGATGGCGACAGCAGCCAAGCTGCCGGGACCTAACGCCCGTGGACTGGCATTCCGAAGAAATCGAGAGAATTGTTCGAAAGGCCTTGGCCGAGGATATCGGCGCGGGAGATGCCAGCACCGCCGCGACGATTGAGCCAAATGCCGTAGCGCGAGCGCAAATTCTGGCCCGACAAACACTCGTTTGCGCGGGATTGCCCCTGGCGGAAAATGTCTTTCGCGCGCTCGACCCGGAAATGGAAATAAATTGCCTGCACGCCGACGGTTCCTTTGTGGACCCCGGAACCAAGCTGGTGCAACTACGCGGAAGCGCAGCGGCAATTCTTACCGGCGAGCGAACGGCGCTGAACTTTCTCTCCCGCCTGTGCGGAATCGCAACGTACACGCGGCGTTTCGTCGAGCAACTCGCGGCCACCAAGACGCGAATTCGCGATACACGTAAAACCACGCCCGGTTTGCGCGTTCTGGAAAAATACGCGGTGAAAATGGGAGGCGGCACGAATCATCGCTTCGGCCTCTACGACGCCATTCTGCTGAAGGAGAATCACCTCGCCCTGGCCGGCGGGATCCGGGCGGCGCTCGACAAGGCGCATACTTATGTGGCGCCCAAATCGCCGCCTCCGCGAACCGCAAGCGCTTACGACGCGGCCGGGTTGGATCCGGAAGTCGTCGGCCCCGGTCCGCTGACGGTCGAGGTTGAAGTGCGAGATGACCGCGAATTGATGGAAGCGCTCGGAGCGGGGGCCCAAGCCGTCTTGCTCGACAACATGACGCCGGAGCAAGCCGCGAAGTCCGTGAAGATCGCCCGCGGCCTGCGGCCGCACTGCGTGATCGAAATTTCCGGCGGAATTACTCTAGAAAACGTCCACGCTTACGCCAAGGCGGGCGCGGACTTTCTTTCTTCCGGCATGCTCACGCATTCTTCCCCCGCCGCGAACCTGAGCCTGCTTGTAGATGGCGTCGAGGACACGTAAGCTTAGGCGGCGCTGCGGCGCGAGATACCCCCCATGAATCCAGAAACCTTGCCCGGAACGACCGACCGGAGAGTGGCAGGGCTGCTGAGATTGTTGGCGGAAAACGCCACCATCGTCATCAGCGGTGCGCGTATTGCGCGGGAAATCGGCGTGTCGCGCTCGACCGTGTGGCGCTGGGTCGAGCGTCTGCGCGAATTGGGCGTCAAGGTGAAGGGCCAGGCCGCTACCGGGTATTTCCTCGAGAAAGTTCCTGATGTTCTGACTCCCGACTTGCTCAAGCGACAATTGAAAGGGACGCTGTTCGGGAAGCACATTTACCATTTCTTCAGGACGGATTCGACAAATCGGTTGGCGTTGGAATTGGGGCATGCCGGTGAGCCCGAAGGCGCGATCGTTCTGGCCGAGGAGCAAAGCGCGGGACGAGGCCGCGCCGGCCGCGCCTGGCATTCCGAGCGCGGCGTGGGAATTTACGTGACCCTCCTGCTGCGGCCGAAGCTGGCGCCCGTGCAGGCGCCCATTTTGACGATGATGGCGGGGCTTTCGGCGCACACCGCCGTGGAAACCGTCACCGGGCTTGCGGTGGACCTGAAGTGGCCGAATGATTTGATGATTCGGGGGAAAAAAGCCGGCGGCATCCTGACGGAAATGCATGCGGAGCCGGGAATGGTGCGTTTTGTAGTCGTGGGAATTGGCTTGAACGTGAACCAGGATCGATTCCCCGGCGAACTGGCCGGCCTCGCGACCTCCTTGCGCCAGGAGACTGGAAAAACACAATCGCGGATGGAATTGCTATTGCGGTTGCTGCGCGAATTCGAGACCGACTACAATCGGTTTTTGCGCGAAGGAGTTGCCGGCGTGATTCAGCGCTTCGAAGTGGTTTCGAGTTACGCGCATGGGAAGAAAGTACGCGTAAGCAACGGGACGGAGAGCTACGTAGGCACCACGGCGGGTTTAGGGCCGGAAGGCCTGCTGCAAGTGGAACGCGAGGACGGGCGCGTGGTTACGGTGATTGCCGGCGACGTGGCGGAGGCGCGCTAGATGCTGCTGACAATTGACGTGGGGAACACGAACACCGTGCTTGGCGTGTTTCGCGGCACGGAGCTAATCGCGAACTGGAGGTTAACGACGGCGCGCGAGCAGACCGTGGACGAGTACGGCGTGTTGACACGCAATCTCTTCATGCTGGCGGAACTGGACCGCAATGACATCACCGGCGTGGTCATCAGTTCGGTGGTGCCGCCGGTGAACTGGACGCTGGGAGAAATGTCGCGCGTCTATTTAGGGAAACAAGCTTTGTTTGTGGAAATGGGAGTGAAGACGGGCATGGCCGTGCTCGTTGACCATCCCTCCGAAGTGGGCGCCGATCGCATCGTCAACGGCGTGGCGGCATTTCACTTGTACGGCGGGCCGTGCATCGTTGTGGATTTCGGAACAGCCATCACCTTCGATGTGATTTCCGCGAAGTGCGAATATTTGGGCGGCGTAATCGCGCCGGGTCTCGGAATTTCGTCCGAGGCGTTGTTTGCGCGAACCGCCAAATTGCCTCGCGTGGAGATCAAAGATCCCGGGAGGGTGATCGGGACGAACACCATCAGCAACATGCAAGCGGGCTTGTACTACGGAGCGGTTGACATGGTGGACGGCATGCTCGCGCGCATGAAAAAGGAGCTCGCTCCGGGCGTGAAAGTGGTGGCAACCGGGGGACAGGCGAAGCTGGTTGCAAAAGGGTCGAAGCACATCGAACATACCGACGAGTTTCTGACGCTGACGGGTTTACGATTGATCTGGGAGAAAAATCAGCCGGCAGACCGCGGAAACCGCGCAGCTGCGGATGCGCGGGGAGCGCGAAGCGTGATTCCGGCGAAAAAAGCGCAGAGGTAATCGCTCGAGCCGCGGCTGCTGAGAACCATGATTCAGCTACGCGACGTTTCCAACCAACACCATGGACGGCTGGAACTATTTCAACTACTTCACGGAAATTGAAGAATATTTTTGGAGAAAGCGAGGAGCGCACCTGCTGGTATCGCCACTCGACTGGGCCATCATGGAAGCCTGGCGAAAAGCGGGCGTGCCTCTGGAAGCGGCGCTGAAAGGGATCGACCGCGCGTTCGAAAGCTACCGACGATCGCGGCGCAGCGCCGGCAAACCGCTGAAGAGCCTGGCGTACTGCACTGACGCAGTGCTCCAAGCAGCGGAAGAACAGTTGGAAGCAGCGGCGGGCAAGGCACCGGCTTCCCGACAAGCGCCCCAGAGAGAGCCGTTTTCGCGCGAAGAGTTGAAAAGATACTTTGAAAGGAACGTCGCGCAACTCAAGCAGGTAGCAGAAAAGAATCACGCGGCGCGTGGGGCGCTGGCAGCCACACTTCTGGAAATCGCCAAATCGGCTGAATCGTGCAGCGGTTTGCTTGAAACGCCGGCAGCAATCGATTTGGAAGATTTGGAGCGGCGGTTGACGGTTCTGGACGAGAAGCTGCATTCCGCGCTGACAACTCACGCCTCAGAAGGGTTGCTCGTGGGGATCCGGCGCGAACTCGACAGCCAACTGGCAACCTATCGGCGCAAAATGAAGGCCGAGCAACTCGCGCTGGTTGAAAAACAATACGTCCAGAAGCGCTTGTTGGAAGAGTTCCGGCTGCCGCGGCTGAGCCTTTTTTACTTGTCTTGAGCGAAACCTGATTCGCGCCGGACCGGTCATCCCGGCGGAGGGATCGGCTTTTTGGAACCGCGAGAATAGGACGCAACATGAGGACTTCTGATGGCTGATGAGTTGAAATTATCAATCGAGAAGCTGGTGTACGGTGGCGACGGCTTGGCGCACGCCGACGGAACCACGGTTTTTGTGCCTTACGTTTTGCCCGGGGAAGAAGTGCGCGCCGCCGCCAAGAAGAGGCAAAAGAAGTTGCTGTGGGCCGACCTGCTGGAAATCACCTGCCCGGCAAAGGAACGCAGCCAGCCGAAATGT
>Ga0126369_10002648_pt1 | contig 12824 bp, 8 predicted proteins | sample PanSoiMetaPlot_1_FD_109646 | JGI IMG/M metagenome (GOLD analysis project Ga0126369, IMG submission 109646) | Tropical forest soil microbial communities from Panama - MetaG Plot_1 | ecosystem: Environmental > Terrestrial > Soil > Tropical forest > Bulk soil | place: Panama | collected 2016-02-17 | reverse complement strand
GAGCTCGCCAGACCGGATTTGGAAATCGACGCCGTGAAGAATGTGCGATTCGCCGTACCAGGCCTGCAGACCACTGACCGCCAGCAGGGGCTCGGTGGACGCCGCCGATGCAGCGCCTTGCATGTCAGGGACGCCTGCCGACTGCGCCCTGTCCGGCCTGTCCAGCTCAGGCATCGCCTGACCCCATGTACGCTTGAATGACGTTGGGATTCTTGGACACCGCCGCGTAGTCGCCCTCTGCGAGGATCTCGCCGCGAGCGAGCACCGTGATCGTGTGACACAGGTCGGCGACGACGCTGAGGTTGTGCTCCACCATCAGCACTGTCCGATCGGCCGCCACGCGTTTGATTAGCGCGGCGATGCGCGACACGTCCTCATGGCCCATGCCGGCGGTCGGCTCATCGAGCAACAACATCTCGGGCTCGAGCGCCAGCGTGGTGGCTATCTCCAGAGCGCGCTTGCGGCCGTATGAAAGCTCCACTGCGAGCATATGCGCCAAATCGGCGAGGCCGACGGCATCGAGCAGCTCCATCGCCCGCGCCTCGAATCGTCCGAGCATCCGGTCCGAACGCCAAAAGTCGAACGAAGTGCCTCGCTTTCGCTGCAGGGCGATGCGCACGTTCTCCAGCACGGTGAGATGCGGAAAGATCGCCGAGATCTGGAACGATCGCACCAGGCCGAGGCGCGCAACGTCGGCGGGCCGCTCACGGGTGATGTCTTGTTTCTTGTAGTGGATTCTCCCCTTGGAGGGGTTCAGGAACTTGGTAAGCAGGTTGAAGCAGGTTGTCTTGCCGGCGCCGTTGGGGCCGATCAACGCGTGAATCGTGTCGCGGCGGACGCGCAGGTTGACGCCCTTCACCGCGACAAATCCGCGAAACTCCTTCGTCAGTCCTTCGGTCTCCAGAATAATGTCGCCGGCCATGATCGCCTTGGGGGGCCTTTTAGAGCGCTAGTGCGAGCGCCTCGCAAGTGGATAACGCTCGGGGAGCCTCAAGATGTTTCACCCAATGCTTTTAAAAGCTGGGCTCGGGCGACGGAGAGGTTAAACCGCGCCCCGACCTCCTGCGCCGCGGCATTGGTCAACGCGACCTGAGCGTCTCCAAGCTCGATGACGTCGCCGACGCCCGTTTGATACCTTCTTTCCGCCAGCCGTAGCCTTAGGCGCGCGTTCTCCAGGGCTTCGCCGGCTGCCACCAAGGCAGCCTTCGCGCCGCGCAGCGCCAGGCGCGCTTGTTCAACCTCCAGCCGCACCTGTTGTCTGAGGATGTCCCTCTGTGCCTCGACCGACACCAGGTTGGCGCGCGCTTCTCGCACTTGAGAGCTCGTCAGCAGACCCTGGAAGATGCTCCATTGAACCTGAAGCTGGGCGCTCCAGTTCCAGGTCAACGAATCCAGAGCGGGTCCGTTGTCGGTGAAGCTCGCGCCCAGACTGATGCTCGGCAGGTACCCGCCACGCGCCGAGCTGACGATCAACTGCTGGGCTCGGACTTGCTGATCCAAGGTGGCGAACTCGGGCCGCGCTTTCAAGGCTTGCTGCATCAGCGGATCGGTTGGCTCGTCCTCCTCGCGGAAAGGGGGAAATGTTTCATCGGCGATGTCGTAATCGGTGGACTGCTCGACTCCGATTGCCTGATTCAGCTGCGCTTTGGAAGTCTCGTAATTGTTCTCCGCGGTAATCAACTGCACGCGCGCGTTTGCCTCGTCGGTGCGCGCCTGTGCTAGGTCGATCTCCGGGCGCGTCCCGACGCGGACGAAGCCCTCGATTTGACGAAGGTGCCGAACCTGGTTGTCCAGCGTCTCGCGCGCGACGCGAACGAGGTCCTTGCGGGCCCCAGCGGTGAAATAAGCGACCTGCACCGCGAGGATGGTTTGGAGCTTGACCGCGAGCTCGCTGAAATGGGCGGCCTCCGCGTTGGATTTTGCGGAGCGCCAGCGGTCCAGGGTCAAGTTGAAATCCCAGAGCAACTGCGAAGCGGTGGCGCCCAGCTGGTAGTAATTGAAGCTTCGCCAACTCGTCGGCGCCGATGCTGCCCCCGCAGTGGTCGATGGAAGCGCTCCCGGTCGAGCGGTGAAATTGGCGGTGGTTCGCAGGTAGGTGCCGGTGAGGTTCAGCTGCGGCAAAAGCGCCGCGCGGCTTTCATCGGCTCGCGCGTAGGCCGCTTCGGTGCCAGCGTGGGATTGCTTCAGCTGCGGCTGAATCGCAAGAGCCATCTGCACCGCGTCCTTGAGGTTCATCACCGGACGGCTGGGGTTAGGCGGCTCGGCCTCGAGCAGGGAATACATCAGTGCCATCGATACGAAAGTAGTTGGGACCATCCAGAGCACCTCTGACGCGCTCCCCAATAGCGGTTCTGAGCGCTGGTGGACAGCCGAAAGTATCTTGTTTGGTTGGGCAATGAAGCGCTGGGAATCGTTGTTAGAACCACCGTGGGTGTTGAATCGGAGGTGTTTTGGTGCGGCTCGTAGTAGGTTCGAATGGAATCAAGTAAACAGCTCAGCAGGGCGGGAAGTGCGTCCATGACACGAAAGCGATGGATTGGTTTGACCGCTGTGTTGGGCGTGGTCGCTGTGTTGGGCTTGGCTCTCTATGGACGCGGCAAGACGGCCAAGGGTCAACCGGGTGCGTCGGGGAACACTGCCGGGGGGCCTCCGGTACCGGTCGTCGTGGCGCGCGTGAGCCAGCGCGATTTGCCGATTTACCTGGATGGCCTTGGCTCGGTCAGCGCGTTCAACACCGTCACCGTCAAGTCGCGCGTCGACGGGCAGTTGGTGAAGGTGGCCTTCGTCGAGGGCCAGGAAGTGCATCAGGGGGACCTTTTGGCGCAGGTCGATCCGCGCCCGTTCGAGATTCAGGTCAGGCAAGCCGAGGCTGCGCAGGCGCGAGACATGGCTCAGCTCACCCAGGCTCGGCTGACGAGATCGCGAAGCGTCGCTCTTCGCGCGGAAAACTTGATTGCCCAGGATGCGCTCGACCAGCAGAACGCGCTCGTCGCGCAGCTCGAAGCGACCGTACAAGCCGATCGCAGCGCGGTGGACAACGCCAAGCTGCAGCTTAGCTACGCGAAGATCACCTCGCCGATCAACGGCCGCACCGGGCTGCGCTTAGTCGATGCCGGCAACCAGATTCACGCCAACGATCCCAACGGCCTGGTGGTGATTACTCAGCTCGACCCGATCGCCGTCTTGATCACGTTGCCCGAGGACCATCTGCCGGCGATTTCGGAGCAGATGGCCCAGCACACTCTTTTCGTCGATGCGTACAGTCGCGATGGAAGCGTCAGTCTCGGGCGCGGGCAAGTCTCATTGGTTGACAACCAGATCAACCCGACCGCGGGGACGGTTAAGCTGAAGGCGATTTTTCCAAATCCGCAGCGTGCCCTGTGGCCGAACCAGTTCGTCAAGGCTCGGGTGCTGCTGAGCACGCGCAAGAATGCGATCGTGGTGGCCGCTCCGGTGGTGCAGCGCGGGCCGAATGGGTCATTCGCGTTCGTGGTGAAGAACGACAAGACCGTCGAAGCGCGGACGATCGAGGTCGGCACTACCGAAGGGGATTTGGCCCTCGTGAACAAAGGGCTCCAGCCGGGTGAGACGGTGGTCGTCGACGGCCAGTACAAGCTGCGCGAAGGGAGTCGAGTCCTTCCAAAGCCGCAGCAGGCGGTCGCCGAAACCGGCATGGGCGGGGAGAGCCACGACACGGCTGGGTCGGTTCCGTGAGCATTTCCGAGCCCTTCATCCGCCGCCCGATCGCCACTTCGCTGTTGATGGTAGGGCTGCTGCTCGCCGGATTGGCCGGCTATTCCGTTCTGCCGGTCGCCGCGCTGCCGGAGGTGAGCTACCCGACCATCGCGGTGTCCACCTTCCTGCCCGGCGCGAGCCCCACCACGATGGTCTCGGCGGTGACCACGCCTCTGGAGCGCCAATTCGGACAGATTCCTTCCCTCACCGGGATGACCTCCACCAGCAGCTTCGGCAATTCGCAGGTCACCCTCCAGTTCGCGCTCGACCGCGACATCGATGCCGCCGAGCAGGACGTCCAAGCGGCGATCAACAGCGCTTCGAACCTGCTGCCGCGCAGCCTGCCGGCCCCGCCGATCTACAGCAAGAGCAACCCGGCCGATGCGCCCATCCTGACGCTGAGCGCCAGCTCGAATCGGGTGCCGCTGACGCAGGTCAGCGACTACGCCGACTCGGTGCTGGCGCAGAAGATCTCCCAAGTGAGCGGCGTCGGCCTGGTGACACTCAATGGGGGCCAGAAACCGGCGGTGCGGATCCAGGTCGACCCGGTGGCCCTCGCAGGAGTCGGGCTGAGCCTCGAGGACGTCCGCGCTGCGGTGACGCAGGCGAACGTCAATCAGCCGAAGGGAAACATCGACGGTCCGCGCCAGGCTTACACGCTGGCCGCGGACGATCAGCTGTTCACCGCGGCGGCTTACCGGTCGGTGGTGATCGCCTATCGCGCCGGCGGCCCGGTGCGACTGCAGGACGTCGCGCAGGTAATCGATGGAGCCGAGAATACACAGCTGGCCGGCTGGGCGAATGATCAACCCGCGATCATCCTCAACGTGCAGCGCCAGCCCGGCGCGAACATCATCCAGGTCGCGGATCGGATCAAAGCACTGTTGCCGCAGCTTAGGGCAACCATGCCGCAGTCTTTGGACCTGTCCATTTTGACCGATCGCACCGAGACGATCCGCGCCTCCGTCAAGGATGTGCAATTCACCCTGGTGCTCACCATCGTCCTGGTGGTCCTGGTGATGTACCTCTTCTTGAGGGATCTCTGGGCGACGGTGATTCCAAGCATCGCGGTGCCTCTGTCGCTGATTGGCACATTCGGCGTGATGTACCTGCTTGGCTTTAGCCTGAACAATCTCTCGCTGATGGCGTTGACCATCTCCACTGGCTTCGTGGTCGACGACGCGATCGTGATGATCGAGAACATCGCGCGCTACGTCGAAGCGGGCGAAGGCGTGTTCGAGTCTGCTCTCAAGGGCGCGCGGCAGATCGGCTTCACCATTGTTTCATTGACTGTTTCGCTGGTGGCGGTGCTGATACCGCTGTTGTTCATGGGCGGGCTGATCGGCCGGCTCTTCCGAGAGTTCGCCATCACGCTCGCGGTAGCGATCGTCGTCTCCGCGCTGTTGTCGCTCACCTTGACGCCGATGATGTGCGCGAAGATCCTCCGGCCGGCGCACGACGCAGGCCACGGTCGCTTTTACAGGGCGTCCGAGCGGTTCTTTAAATGGATGATCGGCGGATACGAGCGCAGCCTAAAGCGGGTGCTGAAGCATCAACCGTTGACGCTGGCGATTACCATCGGGACTTTCATCCTCACCGTATTTCTTTTCATCATCGTTCCCAAGGGCTTCTTTCCCCAGCAGGACACCGGTCTGATCATCGGCATCACCGAAGCTTCGCCGGACATCTCTTTTGCCAGAATGATGAATCGCCAGCAGGCGCTGGCGCGGGTGGTGATGTCCGATCCGGACGTTGCCAGCGTCGCCTCGTTCATTGGCGTGGATGGAACCAATGCCACGCCGAACAGCGGGCGGCTGTCGATCACCCTCAAGCCCAGGGATCAGGGAAGGGCGAGCGCGGATGAGATCATCGCCCGTCTGCAACCGAAGCTGGCTGAGGTGGAGGGCATCACCGTCTACATGCAGCTGGTGCAGGATCTGCAGGTAGAGACCCGAGTGAGCCGGACGCAGTACCAGTACACCCTTGAGGATGCGAACCTTCAGGAGCTGCAGCAGTGGGCACCTCGGCTGCTGCAGAAGCTGCAATCTCTGCCGCAGCTCAAGGACGTGGCCAGCGACCAGCAGGTGGCGGGACTTCAGGCGACGCTGAAGATCGACCGCGACACCGCGTCGAGGCTGGGAATCCAGGCTCAGGCGATTGACGACACGCTCTACGACGCGTTCGGGCAACGGCTGGTCTCCACCATTTTCACACAGCTGAACCAGTATCGGGTGATCCTGGAGGTAAAGCCGGAGTTTCAGCAGGACCCGGAAGCGCTGAAGAACATCTACGTTCGCGCCTCGTCCGGGGATCAGGTGCCTTTAAGCGCGTTTACCAAATACGAGCCCGCGCTGACGCCGCTCGCGGTGAATCACCAGGGTCAATTTCCGGCGATAACACTTTCCTTCAATCTGGCGCCGGGGGTGGCGTTGGGCGAAGCGGTCACGGCGATCAACCGCGCGCAGCAGGAGATCGGATTGCCGGCGAGCATCTTCGCAAGCTTTCAGGGGACGGCGCAGGCCTTCCAATCCTCTCTGGCGAGTGAGCCGCTCTTGATATTGGCAGCGCTGATCACCGTGTACATCGTGCTCGGGGTTTTGTACGAGAGCTACATCCATCCGATAACAATATTGTCGACATTGCCCTCCGCGGGCGTCGGAGCTCTGCTGGCCCTGATGCTATTGAAGACGGATTTCAGCGTCATCGCGCTGATCGGAATCATCCTGCTCATCGGAATCGTGAAGAAGAATGCGATCATGATGATCGACTTCGCGCTCGATGCGGAGCGACAGCAGGGCCTGCCGCCCGAGGAGTCGATCTTTCAGGCGTGCCTTTTGCGATTTCGTCCGATCATGATGACGACGATGGCGGCGCTCTTGGGAGGTCTGCCGCTGGCGCTGGGCACCGGGACGGGGTCGGAGCTGCGGCGGCCGCTCGGCATTTCGATCGTCGGTGGGCTGATCATCTCGCAGCTGCTCACTCTCTACACCACTCCGGTCGTGTATCTATACATGGACCGGATCAGCAGGCGCCTGATGGAGTGGCGTCGGCGGCGTCGAGGAGAAGCGCCCGCCGCGGCTCCGGCGGCGTTGGCCCCGAGCGCAAGCGAGAGCGGCGGTGGTTAGGACCGACATACAAGGCGCAGCGCGATGAGCTTCTCCGAGCCATTCATCCGCAGACCGGTTGCCACGTCGCTGGTGGCGGCGGGAATTCTCCTTTCCGGGGCGGGGGCCTACAAGTTGCTTCCGGTAGCGCCGCTTCCCAAAGTGGACTTTCCGACCCTCAACGTCAATGGCGGGCTCCCAGGCGCGAGCCCGGAGACGATGGCCTCCGCGGTGGCCACGCCTTTAGAGCGCCGTTTCGGGCGGATCGCCGGCGTTACGGAGATCACCTCCAGCAGTACCCTCGGCGGCACGTCGATCACCTTGCAGTTCGATCTGGACCGCAACATCGACGCGGCCGCTCGCGACGTCCAGGCCGCGATCAACGCCGCGGGCGGAGAGCTGCCTCCGAATCTTCCCAGCCGGCCGAATTATCGCAGGGCGAATCCGGCGGACGCTCCCATCCTGCTGTTGGCCATGACTTCGGACACCGTTCCCCGGGCCATCGTCTACGATGTGGCCAACAGCATCGTGGCGCAGAAGATCTCCCAGGTGCCCGGAGTGGGTCAGGTGTTCGTGGGGGGCGGGCAGCAACCGGCGGTTCGCATTCAGGTGGATCCTGCAGCGTTGGCCGGCGTCGGCCTGACGTTGGAAGACGTGCGCGCGGTCATTGGGCGAGTCAACGTCAACGAGCCGAAGGGAAGCCTGAGCGGATCGATGAAGTCGGCATTGATTGCAGCCGACGATCAACTTTACGACGCGGCTTCGTATCGTCCGCTGATCATCGGCTACGGCAGCGGCGCCGCAGTGCGGCTTAGCGACGTTGCGAATGTGATTGACAGCGTCGAAAACAATCGCGTGGCGGCTTGGACGGATGGGCAGCGCGCAATCCTGGTGATCATCCGTCGTCAAGCGGGCGCGAACATCCTCGAGACGATCGACAGGATTAAAGCGCTGATCCCCACGCTCCAGGAGTCGATCCCACCGGCAATCAAGATTTCCACCGCCATCGATCGTGCTCAAACCATCCGCGCCTCGGTCGCGGACGTGCAATTCACGCTTTTGGTAAGCATCTGCCTGGTGGTGCTGGTGGTGTTTGTATTTTTGAGGAATGCCCGCGCCACGCTCATCCCAGGAGTCGCCGTTCCTTTGTCGCTCGTCGGCACTTTCGGGGCGATGTATTTATTCGGTTACAGCCTCGACAATTTGTCTTTGATGGCGCTGACCATCTCGACTGGATTCGTGGTCGATGATGCGATCGTGATGATTGAAAACATCGCCCGCTACATCGAAGCGGGTGATCGGGTATTCGAAGCGGCGCTCAAGGGCGCGCGGCAGATCGGGTTCACCATCATCTCCATCACCGCTTCGTTGTTGGCGGTCTTTCTCCCCATTCTTTTGATGGGGGGCCTGGTCGGTCGTCTATTCCGAGAGTTTGCCGTCACCCTCAGCGTCGCGGTGGCCCTTTCCGCTGTGATTTCACTCAGCTTGACCCCGATGATGTGCTCGCGGTTTCTGGCGCCGCACAAGCAAGACCGCGGTCGATTGTACCGCGCCTCGGAACGGTTCTTCACGCGCTGGCTGAACCTGTATGAACACGGGCTGAAGTGGGTCCTCGGGCATCAACGCTTCATGCTCTTGCTGACGCTGGGCACGATCGCGCTCACCGTCTACCTGTACGTCGTCATCCCGAAGGGCTTTTTTCCCCAGCAGGATACCGGGATGATCTCCGGCTTCTCTGAAGCGCGTCAGGACATCTCGTCGGTAGCGATGCGAGAACGCCAGCAGGAGGTCGACGCCATCGTCAGAGCAGATCCCGCCGTGGATCACGTCAACTCATTCACCGGAGGATTCGGTGGTGGAACGACGAACACCGGCAATCTGTTCATTCAACTCAAGCCCAAACCTCCTCGCAGGGTTACGGCCGATCAGGTGATCGCCCGGCTGAGGCCGAAGCTCGCTCAGGTCCCGGGGATTACGCTGTATCTGCAGTCGGTGCAGGACGTGCGGATGGGGGGACGGTTCAGCCGGACGCAATACCAGTATGCGCTTCAGGATGCGAACCTGGCGGAGCTGCTCCAGTGGGCGCCCCGGTTGGTACAGAAGCTTCAATCGTTGCCCGAGCTCAGGGACGTCGCGAGCGACCAGCAGGTCGCGGGATTGCAGGCGACATTGAAAATCGATCGGGACACCGCGGCGCGCCTCGGCATCTCGCCACAGGTGATTGACGATACCTTGTACGACGCCTTCGGGCAGCGGCAGGTGTCCACCATTTTCACCCAGCTCAATCAGTATCATGTCGTCCTCGAGGTAAAGCCGGAGTACCAGCAGAACCCGGATGCCTTGCGGCACGTCTACGTGCGCTCATCCTCTGGTGAGCAAGTGCCCCTGAGCGCGTTCACCACTTATGAGCCGAAGCTGACGTCGTTGTCGGTGAATCACCAGGGGCAGTTTCCCGCGATAACCCTTTCCTTCAATCTCGCCCCGGGCGTGGCGCTAGGAGACGCGGTGGTGGCGATCAACCGCGCGCAGCAGGAGATCGGGATGCCCTCCAGCGTGCAGGCCAGCTTCCAGGGGACTGCACAGGTGTTTCAATCCTCGCTGGCGAGCGAGCCGTATTTGATTTTGGCTGCGCTGCTTGCGGTCTACATCGTGCTGGGCATCCTCTATGAGAGCTACATCCATCCGATAACAATATTGTCGACACTGCCGTCGGCAGGAGTCGGGGCACTCTTGGCGCTGATGCTTTTCAAGACCGAGTTCAGCATCATCGCATTGATTGGAATCATTCTGCTGATAGGGATTGTGAAGAAAAACGCGATCATGATGATCGACTTCGCGCTGGAAGGGGAGCGGCAGCACGGGCTCCGGCCAGAGGAGTCCATCTACCAGGCGTGCCTGCTGCGATTCCGACCGATCATGATGACCACGATGGCCGCCCTTTTCGGCGGACTGCCGCTCGCGCTGGGGAGGGGAACGGGCTCGGAGCTGCGGCAGCCCCTGGGTATCTCCATCGTCGGCGGACTGCTCATCTCACAGCTGCTTACGCTCTACACCACACCCGTCATCTATCTCTACATGGAGCGGCTCGCCCAGCGATGGCGCAAGAGGAAGTCGGCAGCCGAGCCGGCGGCAATCACTTCGTCCTGAGCCCGGTCGCGCGAAACCGCTGACCGCGAAGGCGCGGGCGGGGTGCCGAACGCGCCCACAGGCTCGCCACCGCCCATCTGGCCGTGGCACGATTGGGCATCGATTCTCGTTATCCAGACCCAACGGGCAACGCAGCGCCGCAGCCTGGCGATGTTGAGTTTCGCAGGGCGCGGTCGAACCGAGGATCGAGCGCAAGACTCAGTCAGGGGAGCTACCGAGTGAACAGCGCGGCCGGCCGGAGCTTGGCTCGATTGACGGCGCTGTTGGCGTTGATGCTGAATCAATTCGCCCACGCGGAGAGCTCCCACTGGGGATACGAAGGGAAGACCGGACCGGATTCCTGGGGCGATCTTGGCGGCTCCTGCGGGAGCGGCAAGGGACAATCGCCGATTGATATCTCGCGGATGGGCCAAACCGCAGCCAAGCCGAAGTCCCTTCCAAATTTGATCTTCCGCTGGAAGCAATCGAAGGGCGAGGTGATCAACAACGGCCATACCTTGCAGGTCAACGTCGGGCGCGGCAATGAAACCCGCGTGGGCAGTGATCGCTACGAGCTCACCCAGTTTCATTTTCACGTGCCTTCCGAGCATCGGTTCGACGGCAGGAACGCTCCGATGGAGGTGCATTTCGTCCACCGCGGCTCGAATGGAAAGCTGCTCGTGGTGGGAGTGATGATCCAGGTGTCCGGCAAGAACGAGCCGCTCGCGCCGGTGTTCACTAAGCCGCCGCGGACGACTTCGATGAGACGCCAAGTCCCGATCGATCTTCCAAAGATTCCTCCGGTTGCCCATGCCTACTTCGCCTACCAGGGCTCGCTCACCACGCCGCCGTGCTCGGAGGGAGTCAACTGGGTGTTGCTCAAAAACTCGATTTCGATCTCGAGCAACCAATACAAAGTCTTCAAGTCGATGTTTGGAAACAATGCCCGCCCGCCGCAGCCGCTCAACGGACGCGAGGTGGCGGTCACCGAGTGATGCGCGCGCCGATTGGATCTAAGGGACGCGCTGATAGTACGGCTGCGTTCCAGAGGCGTGATCGGTTGCGTCGATAATCGCGCGCACCTCGGGCACTACGCGGCGCACCATGACCTCGACGCCTTGCTTCAGCGTCACTTGAGACGCCGCGCATCCCTGACAGCCGCCGCTCATCGCGATGTACAGATCTCCATTTCTCACTTCGACCACGGAGATCTTGCCGCCGTGGGAAGCCACCGAGGGATTGACCTCGCGATCCAGCAACTCTTCGACCGCGCGGCGGATCTCGTCATCGCTTCGCCCGCCCGAAACCGCGGCCGCGCTTCGCTCCAGAATGGTCGGCACCCCCGAGAGCAGCTGATTGCGAATCGCGCTGCCGACCGGTTTCATCAACTGCAACCAGGAGGTCTCCGAGCTCTTGCCGACCGTTACCACGTTGTCCGCCACCAGCACGCTCGCGACTCCGGGGATCTGGAAAAGCCGCTCGATTAACGGCGAGCCGGCGGCGCGATCTGCGCTGTCGAAAAAAAAGGGGCCGCCTGGGTGGACCGACTGGCTGACAGTGAACTTGCACAGCCGCGGATCGAGTTGGGAGGGCTCAGCTCGAATTGCAATCGAGGGGTGCGGTGCTACCTCAGACATCGTACGAAGCTCTGGCTTTCGCGCTGTCTCCCAGCGAGCGCAGGTGCTCGAAGGAGTAGATCCCCGAGCCGTGACCGTCGTTCCAAGCGATGGTGATGGCGTAGCTGCCGACGCTGGTGATCGTCCTTGGGGCAACGTCCGGTCGAATCGTCTTCGGGTCGAGCATCTTCTTCCCGCTCATCTCGTGCACGCAGAGGGCGCACATGCACGCCAGCCGGAGGTCGCGCACGTCCAGGTCGTCGCGGCGGCCGTCCTGCCACAGCACCGAAAGCGTCCTCGGGTCGCGCCGGCGGAAGCCCACCGGCATCGTTCGGCTTCCGCTCGTTGAGATCGCGCTCTCGACCCAGCCGGGGCCGCTTCGATCGTCCTCCCAGTTCCAGGTAAAGGCGTCGAGGACCGTGCTGCCGGCAGCGTCAAGCTCCCCCGCCAGCCGCTTGGCAATGGCGCGGTATGCTTGAGACGCAGCCGAGTTGGGATTGCTGGCGACGATCGGCCGCCCCTCGTCTCCGCTGGTGACGATCTCGGCGTCGAGAGGAATCTCCCCGAGGAACGGCACCCCCAAGTCCTTGCTCATCTGGGCGCCTCCACCATGGCGGAAGATCTCGGTTGCCTTTCCACAGTGCGGGCAGACGAACGTGCTCATGTTCTCGATGATCCCGAGAATGGGGACCTGGACCTTCTCGAACATTCGAAGGCCTCGCCGCGCGATGTTCAAGCTCACGTCCTGCGGCGTGGTGACGATGATCGCTCCGGAAAGGGGGGTGCTCTGGGCGAGCGTCAGCTGCGTGTCGCCGGTCCCGGGCGGCAGGTCGAGAATGAGGTAATCCAGCTTTCCCCAGGCAACGCCGCCGACGAACATCTGCAGGTACTTGGTCACCATCGGTCCGCGAAGGATCGCTGGGGCATCGTCACCGGTGAGCATGCCCATGGAGATCGTCCGCAGGCCGAAAGGCTGGGTAGGAATCGCCCGACCCTCCGAATTCACTGCCGGGGGCTGGCCGCGAGGGACGCCCAGCATGACCGGCACGCTTGGGCCGAGGATATCCGCGTCGACGAGGCCGGTCTGCGCGCCGGACTGCTGCAGGGCCAGCGCCAGGTTGACGGCGACCGTTGATTTGCCGACACCCCCTTTGCCTGAAGCAATTGCGATCACGTGGCGGATGCCGGGGAGCTTTTCACGCGCCGGCGCCGCCCGGGCGCCTGCGCTTGCGGTCACGTCGTT
>Ga0126369_10002647_pt1 | contig 12825 bp, 21 predicted proteins | sample PanSoiMetaPlot_1_FD_109646 | JGI IMG/M metagenome (GOLD analysis project Ga0126369, IMG submission 109646) | Tropical forest soil microbial communities from Panama - MetaG Plot_1 | ecosystem: Environmental > Terrestrial > Soil > Tropical forest > Bulk soil | place: Panama | collected 2016-02-17 | reverse complement strand
GTCCATAACACCGGCTTCAACGCGCTTTTGAAATTCTCCCGCCGACTCCCCGCCATCAATAGGTTCGTCAGGATTCTCAAAGCCCTCTTCAACTGCAGCCTGAACGTCCTGCCTATCTTCGCCAGCGAGTTCCCCGATATCAAGGCTGGCTAAACGGTCGTCGGTCTCAAAAGGAATCTGAAGCTTGTCAGAAAGGATTTGGGCCGATTCAAGGGAACGCTCGATGGGCGAGCAAATAATAAGCTGTACGCCTTTTCCTTGAAGCCATTCGGCGGCATGGTCTATCTCGCGCTTTCCTTTTTCTTCCAGGCCAGACGTGGTGCGCCCGCGTGCTTTGCCTTCTTCGTTGAGATCGGTTTCACCGTGGCGGACCAAGTAGGCTGCAACTGGCACTTCCTGCGCTTCGGTTTCGGGGACGATGGGGATTTCTTGAGGGTGCTCCCGTCCAAATCGCTGGGCGTCAATGATATGGTCAGTGACAATAAGTGCTCGCCCGTCGGTCGCAAGGTAATAGGCCAACTGTTGGTGAAGTTGTTTAAGGTCCACCATTTGACCGAATAATCTCGCGTACCGACTGGCAGCATCCGCAAAAGTGATGTCAACATCGCTGTCAGGGTCGTCAGGCTTGAACCGCACACGGGGGATGTCTCTAGTAATAGCGGCACAGATGATTTCCTGGTAAGTAGCATAAATATTCGTCTCGTTTCCGTGCAGCGCCGAGCCGAACCGTGACTGGCGGTTGTAGTCGCTAGAAAAGGGAATATAAATCCAGCCGCCGCCGCGCCGCGGCCAGAGATGTTGATAGCCTCTCTGAATAAGCCTTGAGTACCAAGCCGACTCCACTTCCCAGCGGCGGGCCGCCACGTCAATATTTGCAATCATGTCGCAGAGCCGCTTCAGTTCCAGCTCGGCTTGCTTGGAAAGCTCGGCGTCAGGATAGGGGGAGGCCCAATAGGGGGCTATTTCGCCAGGATCAAATTGCAGTTCAGGGCGGGGTTCTTCTTCGGGGCCACGTTCAATTGTGGGTGTGGAGATATCAACATTCTGCTGCGCGAGTCTCGGCATTAGGCAAGTTTCTGTCTGATAGGCCCGCTATAGCGCTTCTGCGTCGGGTACATATGGGTCGAGCGCTCTACCGATTCCTGGCTCGTAGGATCGTCGTCCGGAGGCGGCTTGAATTTCTTACGGTTCTTCAGCCTTGAAGCCCGCGAGGCCCAGCGGCTTGATTGGCCTTCTTTTTCGGTGGCTTGAACATCTTGTTCGTTCATGATTCCCTCGGGCGGAAATAATTGCAGCAGCCTGCGGCTTGAACTACCGCCGCTTCCTGCCTGCCTTCATCACGTTTGCCGAGTTTGAGACCTTCTTCTCCGCTCGGCGCATCTTCGATAACTTTAGGGTGTGAGCAATAGTGGGGGTCGGAAAAGTGGGTGCAGTTGTCGCAGCGGAAGGGGCCATGCTTCGATGCTGCGTAACGAGAATGCTCTGTTCCGAACTCATCCTGCTCATTCGCCATTCTTCATCTCAGAAGCTCGGCCGGCCCAACCCTTCTTACCTTCATGCTTTTTCTGCATTGCGCGGCCTTTTGCGGTTTCCTCTGAACCGTGCATTGCACCCATCTTGTTCATAGTCCCGTAAACGTACTTGTCAGCCCGGTCACCGCTGTAGCCCTTTTCTTCAGCTTGGGCTTTTAGCTTCTTCTTAAGAAATTCTGGCACATTCACTCCTTGTTGGCCGGTTCCGCCCGCTGAAGCTTTCCGAGAATAGTGGTTGGTATCCAGCTCACTTAGCCTACGCGTTCAAACAGGCGGTGGCCGGCCAAGATCAATCCCGTTCGTAATCGTCAAACTCTATCGCGTCGTCGCGCTCACGGCGGTCAGCCTTGCGTATCTCGTCATTTTCCTTGGGGCCGATGGGCTGATTGCGCGAGTTGCGGTGTGTAGCTATACCGAGCGGCGGGTTGTCGGATCCGAGCAAAGTTCCGCCAATCTGGTGCGCCAAGTATGCTTCGGGCCGGACCTCGGTATGGCGATGACCATCGGCATGAACCGAAGTAGCCCGCCAGCGCGAGGGGCCCTGGTAGACGATATGGAGCTCCTTAGCTGTGCCGTGGTTACGGACGGCCATTTCATGTGCAGGGCCACCAGGGGCTTGGTTTGTCATCTCCCGGCCACGACCGGGCAAGCTTTGCAGGTAGTAATCGTACTGCCTTCCTTGTTGAACATTCGGGAACACCCTTCCATCTCCGGCACGGTAGCGCATTACTTTTGCTCCAAAATCTCAGGTTCCACAACCGGCTCAATTTCGGGGGCCAAAACTTGCATTCCGCACTCGGTACAATTGGGGTTCGTGCATTCCAAAGTCGTCTTTTTGCCCGGAACGATGTGCGGGTGCATGGGACTCTGACACGTGCCACATAAAAGGCCAGTTGTCAAGACTATTCTCATTTTCGCCTCGCTTGCAGCATATCTTCCGGCTCAGGTTGAGTCATGCCGGCGCGTTGCCAGTCTATCTCGTTGCGATAATACTCGGGGATTGGGATTTTAGGTCGAACCATGCGCGGTTGCTCCTGCATCTGCTTCAGGCCCTCGGAAAACTTCTTGATCGTGTCTAGCAGGCTAGTCAGCTGTTCCTTAAGCTTTTGGTTTTCCTGAATCAGCCTGGATTTGTCGGCCAGCAACTCGGTAATAAGTGCTTTATCGCTTGACCTTGATAACATGGGAGTCTCCGGGAAGGTTTACATGGCAAAGAAACACATGAGTCTCAAGCCGCTTCGCAACCTCGGGGGGGACAATTTTTCCGTCAAATACCGGGCACCCTGCCCCTCGACAGCCCGGTTCCATACATTCATAAAACATCCCGTAATCAGTGAAGACAAGCCGAAAACAGAAGCATTCTAGTTTCCCATTTTCCTGTAGACGGATATAAGCCGGAGGAAGACAAGCTTCAATCTGAAGTGTTTCTATATTCAGTTTATATTTCCCTAAAATCTGATTTAGTTCGTGCTCGCGCTGCTCAATTATTCTATCTGCTTCTATTATAGTCATACAACGTAGGGACTCCTCGGCTTCAATTTCTGCCACGCCATGACTACGTTCGGGCTGACCGTCGAAGACTTGGGCTTCTTGGTGTTGTTCCTCAGGAACCACCAGCGGCGCACAGGATCTGAAATCTCGTTTGCCTTCTCCATAAGTTGAACTTCTTTCGGCTTCGAGGCCCCCGGCAGGCGGTAGGTCAGCGAGTACCACGCAGCGTCTACCGAATCATCGCCATCAAACTTTATGGTTTGTTCTTCCTTGCCTTCTTCCTGACTATGGCAAATCATCGGAATGGTCTCGATGAGCTTTGAACAACAGGGATCAATAACAACTTCGTCCCTCTGAAACATTGTATACAGCAACATCGCTCGGCCCTCAACATCCTTTGAGCCGGCCTCGGGATAGGGCAGGCCGCTGCCCACGAAAACATCTGCCATCTGCTGCGCTATCGTGTCGCGCTCATCGCGTTTAGCAAAGGCGTCATGGGAAAGAAAAATCTTACGGATGTGCTTGCGCTCGTCAGCCGGGGTTCTATCTATGATCTCCTGCGCGAGCGCCCGCGGGGACCGGCCCGGTTGGCAGAATTCCTTGTAGAAAATCGTTCGGCCTCCCGTTTGGGCTTGCCACAGTACCGCCGAGGGATGCGCAAAGCCCCAGTCTATGCCGATAGTCCGAACATCCCAAGGCTGGGGTCGGCAGGGGCGTATATGGCGCTCATAGCTGAAGCAGTCGTAATACTGGCCGGCGAACTTTTCCATAGAACCCAGCAGCCAGCCAATACGCAGGGTTTGAGGCAGGGAATTGAGATCGCGGCCGTACTGGGATTTCTTGATGAAATAATCAAATCGCTTGTCGGAGTTCCAGGAGTAATAATCCCTGGAGGTGAGACCTTCCTCTAAGAGCGCCCCTTTTGCCCATTCCCAGTTGTCCCAACCGAAGGCTTGGATAAATTCGTAGTCCTCGGCCTGCTCGTTCTCGTTGTACTGGTGCTTGTAGAAAATCCGGTTAAGAAAGTTCGCCCCGATGCCACCCGGGTTGAAGGTCAGCAGCAGCTTGCAAAAGGCTGGACTCTTACCGGGCCAGCGGACGCAGCTTTTAAAAGTGTTCAATTCGCGCTCAGTGAATTGCTCGGCCTGGTCAATGCCGGCGTCCATGTATTGAGTTCCGATCATCTTTGCAACGTCCTCGGAAGTCTCAGCGGAACGGAAAAAGAGGCTGGAATTGTTCGGAAAGCGGATTTCCTTGTCCGAGGCCCGCCAATATTGGCGCAGTTCGGGCCAGTGCAGGAAGATTTGGTCGATGTGGTTTTCTTTAAGGCTAGGGTAGGTGCGACGGATGATGACACCGGGGGTTCCGGGGTTCTCGAGGCGCCTTATAATCTGGATTGCTTGAAGGGTGAAGGATTTTGCCCCGCCGCGCGACCCGCCCATGCCCAGCCAAGTCGGTTTGCCAGACTTGACGAGCTGCAGATACAGCATTTGCTTCGGCTGGAGCTGGATATCAAGATCCATCGACTACCGCACCGAGCGCAATTACCCGCACGTTGATTTCAACAGGCCCGCCATCCCCGCCAGTAATCGGCGCTGGAACTTTGCCTTCAACCCGGTCCCATATATATTGGATAGCGATATTATCACCCTCGGCGGCTTTCTGAATCAGTTTATCTACAATTTGTTTAGCCCGGTCGATCCCGTTTGGCAGGACACGCTGAAGTTCTTCGATGAGATAGCGCGTGAGAATTCGTTCTGGGCGCCGCTCGGCATAGGTCAAAGCCGACCGTTCGGGCTTGGTAAGTTCCTGGCCCGCGGTATCGGCCTTCGCGAGCGCAGCTAGGGCACGGATCTTCGGCGGGCGACCGCGCCGGCGAGGAAGACCACCCGGGGGCATTGGATCAAACCGGTTCATGCCTCCTCCGATTCTTATACCATGCGAAGTAAATCACAATCGCAAGAACCAGCGCAATCAGCAATATCAACTCAATATTGGCCCTAGAAAAGAAGGAAACAGCAACACCAGCCGTGAACTCGTTGGAATAAGGACTTTCTCTGAGTTGTGCATCGACCGCAGTAGTAACGTAATAATACGTCTGGCCGGAACTCACCGTTGAGTCCGTATAGGTGAGAGGCGTAACCAAGCCGGCGTTGAGTTTACTGTAAGGACCGCCGTGAGCAATGCCGCGATACACGTTGTAGCCGTTCACCGGCGACGTTGAGGCATTCCACGTCAAGTTGACCGAGTGCTGGGTCGCAGGGGCCTTAATCCCGGTCCCGGTCAGCACAAAAGTATGCGTCGGGATATTTGAGTAAACGTTACAATTAGCCGAGTACGGTTTTACGACCGTAGGCATAAACTTAATCTGCAAGGACATCGCACTTCCGGTCGGCAGGGTCAGCGGCAGCGTAGGCGAATAAGTTGAGAACGCCCCATCGGTATAGGTAACCTTGGAGACCGTGACGCTCGCCGTTCCATTATTGATAAGCGTGATTGTCTCAATCCGGTTGGCGCCGACGGCAACAGAGCCGTAGCCTTCCCCATAGGTCAGTTTACCCACCAGTGTCGCCTGCGGCGATGGCATGAGCGCTTCTTGCGGCTCCTTAACCGCCACCAGCCCCGTTGCCATTAGAACCGCTAGAATTGCCTGCATTTCTCACCTCCGCAGCATGTTTAAACAAATCTGAGCAAGGCCCGGGGGTCGGTGGTATAATCTCTACTGTCTTTCTTTCTTCATCAATATTAATATTCGTGATTGTAACGTGCCATCCAGGCCTTATAGCCACAGCATCTCCTATAATAGTCCAATTTTTGTCTAGACTTGGCTCAATGTCCAAGAACGCAATATGGCCGTTCTCTACTTTTCCACGAACATGGCGCGATGTAACTCGGTAGGAAACAAAGCCGACCAATGTGGTCCATGCTACCAGCAGCGCAATCCCAATGCCGACTTTCATCTTTTTACCTCCGCAAACATCCTCATCTGTCCAGCCTCTTCGTAGCCTTCCCGCTCGCGGTCGGCGTCGGTCTTCTCCGCGTCCCGGGCCCGAGCAAGCGCCAGTCTGGCATAATCGGGGCTTAAGTCAAGCGATACGCAGCGCAGGCCGAGGCGTCGGGCGACGATCTCCAGTGTGACGCTGCCGGCGAATGGATCGAGAACTAGCGCTGGCATTGTTTGAGCGCTTCTCTGTCGAGATTCATTCTCTTCCATGCCCCATAAGGGCCGAGGAAAACCTGACCTCCCGGACTCCTCCAAACCGCCGGACGGTGAGTTGGCAGCGGGCATGTCGGGCACTCGATCCATCCGGCCTCCTTGAGTTCTTGGATCATTTGCTCTAGCGTTGGTTCGTTCATATTTCTCCTCGCACCTGCCTGCACGCTGCCGTCAGGCAGCGGGGTCCGGCGCGCGTCGGCGTGGCTCAGCATGTCCCAAGTAAACTGCGGTTTAATGTGAAAGTCAAGACCTTTTTTTTAAACTTAAACTTTTTTTGTAGGGGAGAGCGAGACTGCGCCGCTGCAGGGGGTAGGCGGGGACTTAGCAGGCGAGGTCGATTTCGGATCGGCAAGGTGGGAGGGGCTGTCGATCTCCTCTCGTTGTTGTGCTTCGTGTTGATCGATGCCATTGTGGTCTGTGGATAGCTGAAGATTGGCCGTTTGCTGCAGCGCGAGCGCTATCTGCTTTGTTGTCGGCAGTCGGCGCATAAGTTGTAACAATTCTACGTCTGATAACGAATATTATGGAAACTAGCGTCTCTATAAGGCGCTGATTTTAAGCAGTTTAAAAATCCCGTTTCCGGACGGCATACATCTGTAGCCGAAAGTATACACTACTAGCCCTTCTCACCCAACAAGCGCTTGCGCTCCTCGCGTTGTCTGAACTTCTCCATCCTGGCCTCGCGCATCCTAGAAGCATTGTGTGCGCGTGCTTGCCGCTGCCTTTCGCTTATACCCTCTAACCTTGGGCAAGTTAGTTTAGGTCCTTCATGAAAAGATCTAGGCTGATGGCATTTGGAACAAAGCATTAACTCAGGTCTTGCGGCCGACCTAACTCTTCTTAACAATTGCACCCCGCGGGCAATTTCGAGGTTTCTCGTTACAGCCCATTTATGGTGTTCTCCCATCGGAAGCGTTTTTCGAGTGACCATAGATTCTTAGTAGATAGCACGGCAAGCGCCAATTTTCCACATTTATTTTACGTTCGGATACCAAAAAGTTAAAAATAGTACTTGACAAGAGTTCTAGCCCCGTTTAAACTGTGGTTTAGTAAGATGAGTTGGAGTTAAATACTTGATCCTGGAGGATTTGAAATGAAATTTAAGGACAAAATTGAGAGACAGCGCAATCACTTGACAGCGCTAACAACCGTCAAAACTGACACTCCGTTTTGGATCGGGTTGTCTACAGGCGAACTTCGAAATATTAAGCGTCTGGGACGAGGAGAGTTGCGCCGATATTTTCAGCGTCAAACAGCCGAACGAAAAGCATTCAAAGCTCATATTCGATGGCTGGCAACTCACGAGGGACGCGCAATGCTAATGCTTTGCCGAGCTGCCTTACAGGAAATGTTTTAGGGAACAAGCCCCTAGAAGACTTGAAGATCCTGGAGGATTTATGAAAACTTTAGAGTTGCAATTGGAAAGCGATCCCAACATGGGTTGTCAGATAACCTACATGTTGGTTGAAGACCCTACCGACCAAGAAGTGAAAGTGCAGTTCCGGTATTTCCTGGCGACGATGGAGGAAAATTAACATGCTATACGATAGGAAAAGAGGCCGGGCGATCCAATGCCTTCTAAACGCCACTGCTTATGTTAAGAAAACCACCATCCCATTTACCCCAGAGCGTAAAGCAATCAAAGTCTTGCTTAGATGCGCCGTGGCCTTGATTGCTGAACACACATATGTGGGCTATGGTCTGCGCATAGATCGAGATCCCCAAACGGGCGCCCTCAATTTGTTTCCAGAATCAGATTACTACGCTAGGGAAAATGGGGATTTGATTCGATTTGCAAGTTAACCCCGCCTTTAGGCGGGTGGCCGCACAGCCCAAGCCTCCGCGTGGCGCGGCTGGGTAACGCTAATTGGGCAAAATTCAAAAGATCCTGGAGGGATCATGGAAGCTAAACCGTGCACTAAATGTAAAGGGGAAGGAACATTGCCCGAATATTGGGATGAACAAACGTATCACCAAGAACCAGTAGGCCGCAGAACTTGCAGGTATTGCCGCGGGAAAGGAAACTTCGAAGCTCCCGACCTCCCAGCAATCTTACAAACCATTAGGGGACGGAAAGGTTTAAGGTCTTCGATGTCATTCGAACAATCTCGTAGCAATCCGAGAGCGTATTACGTTTGGAGAATGGCTCGCTTTCACGGCGGTAAGGACGTGACCATGCCAGTTACCGCAACTTGTTTAATTGATGGCGATCCTTTCGAAGATATGCTGGGCAAGGTAGCAGAATTAGTTGCTGTCAAGGCGTTTGGTACGGACATGGCGGCCGCATATCGCTGGGCTGGAGCGCTAGGCCATTCTGTAAACGTTCCTAATGGAATGCCAAGTTCAGCCTATAGCGGAGGCCCGACTTACGATTCATCAAAGCCGGAATTTGAATTCCCAGAAACAAAATAGCAGAGAGAGACCCGATGCCGATGAAGTTGGATTGAAACAAGCGCAATACGGCAGCGCGGGGCCGGGAACCCGCGTAGATCTCACCCAGCATTCCGGTTGGTTCCTACGGGGTAAAAAGCAGAGGCTAACGCTAAACGCGTCCAAAAGGACTTTGCATCCAACCGGACGTTCTTATAACGAGCGCAAGCCGCTTCGGCCATTTCGGCGGTTTGGCCGCCTGCTACGGCTTCCAAGTCGCCTTTTGGCTACCACCCTACCACCCGCGCCCTTTTGACCGCTTACAGTGCCATTAGAACGCTCTGGCGGGCCATCCCTCTACGGCCTCCGGGCCGTTTTCGCCCTCTTGGGCGCTTTGATATAATTCCCCCCGGCAAACCGGGGCCACGAATCCGGACAAGTAGGGGGATTGTAACATGAACAAAAGACGCTTAGTTCTGTACGCATTCAGCGCTTCGGCCGTTCTGGCGCTGGCGCTGACAGCCTCTCGGCGCTACTCTCAGGCCACCTCCGCCCATAACGGCGGTTCGGCCACTACGGCGGAAACACCGAGTATCCTGATAAACCCACTGAAGGCCAATCGGGGAGTCGTATTCAACACCGCGGCAATCAACGAGGACGCCACCGTCGCCGTTTGCTTCAATTGCGTCCCGCAAAAAACATTCCAAGTCAGCACCGGAGAGTATCAAGTCGATGTTGGTCACAACGTCCAGGCTATCAGCCCAGGAACTCGTCAATGGCCTCGAGGGCCTGGGCTGTAAACCTGTCCTTCGTCGGGCGGTCAACAAAGTCGATGATGCTCGCCCAGGATTGCTTGCCATCCTCTTTCGTGTACGGTCGGGCTGGCATACCAACCCAGCGGCTCCCGTTCTTCTCGTGCAGCGTTGCGCCAATTATTTTCAGCCCGCTTGGCAGCACCAAATCCGCAAAGCCGCGGAGCGTGTTCTTTTCCATCGCACGGAAATTCTCGCACTTTATTTTTCCACTTTGCACAAATTACCTCCTTCGGCATTCAAAACACGCACATCGAGGATGGTCAGACCTGTGAACAGCCCAGTTCTTTCTAGGTACAGTATCGGGGTCGACCTTTATACCTGTCGCCCGCTCATAGATAGCAAGGAGCCTCTTCAACCCACGCTCGTTTATCCGGCCGCCTTTGTCCCAGGTCCAGCAAATACCATTCGCTAGGTGGTCCATTTCGCGCACTTTAATTATTTTGTATCGGCCATTTCTGCGGGTTTGCACTGAAATAAGCGCTGAGTATATTTCAGAGACCGTCATTGTGATTTTCACCTATTTTCACTTGAAAAATCTAAGTTGTTGAAAATAAAGAAAGTGGGGAACATGGGGAAGGATATATATTATTTACCGTATAGGGGCAAAAAAAACATATAAAAGACACATATATACGTGTCTATATGCTGGTCCTTCCCCATGTTCCCCCGATCTATTGTTTTCAACGACTTACTGATATAGCGTTTCTTCGGTCTCATTTTCTCCATAAATCTCATTTGAATTTCCGAGGGAGATCCCTGTCAAATATACTGTTCCGTGGCTCTTAATTCTCTTAAACCCTTTCTCGTCAAGTGATTGCGTAAATGATTTATGGCTACCGACATATTCCATATTTTTTTCTGCCCAGAATTTCCAGTCCTGAAATAAATCGCTTGAGCTCGTTTTCCCTGTACTTTTCTGGCAGCGCTCCTGAATCCAGTGATCCAATACGTCCTGCACCTCAAAATAAGAATCTGTGGCCCGAGCTACTACTGCGGGCTTTACGAGTCTCTGCTTTATCCACTTCAAGCAGCCTTCGATTGCCCAAGATAGAATTCCCCCGTACTCAGGCTTGAGCTTATTCTTGAAATCTTGGTCTATGTCTTCAATTTTCTGGGTGAACGGTATCAGGTGCAGCCGCCGGCGCCAGGCGTCATCAACCCTATAGAGAGTCGGCTGGTGGTTACCCTCGATCCAAATCTTGTATTCGGGATAGTACTCGAACGGGTTACAATGCATAAAGCGTGCCTTAATCATATCTCCCCCGGTGAGCCTCTTAATTCGCTCACTGTTCCACCGGCTTGTTTCGTCCACTTCACTAGCTATAACCATACGGGCACCGCAGAGGTCGGCCAGGTCAACGGGATGTTGTTCGTTACGCGAGGCCATAAATGTTTGCATTGACGCGGCCCGGGAGTAGTCTTTTAGAATCCTCTGAATTGTATCTACAAACGTTCCCTTGCCGTTAGCCCCCATGCCATAGTAAAATGCCAACGCTTCCTCTGAGGTCTCACCTGTAAGCGAGTAGCCGGCCCACCGCTGTAAATAATCCCCAAACTCCATGTCTCCACCAGTTACAAACTCCAACTGTTTAATCCATATAGGACAATTACCACCGGGACCTACCGCAGTCGTTTTGGTAATGTAGCAAGTTGGTTCGTGGCCCATTAATTCGCCTGTGTGCAGGTTCACGATACCCCCAGGCGTGTTGAGGAGCCATTTGTTCGAGTCCCAATCGTTGTTAATCATCGTTATCCGCTGGTCCGCGCTCGCCATTTTTAGAACCGCCGCAACAGTTTTGGCGGCCTTGAGAGTTCTTTTCTCTTTCGGGATCGACTTGGAGGCTGCTTGGCAGGTTCGGCGGGTCATATCATAGATTTGAACTGTTAGATCCTTCTGCCACAATTTACCGTCCCACCGGCGCCACTGCTTTGATTCATCCGTGTACCTGATGATTTTACCTTGAGATTCAATGAAGGCATCCGCTAGTCCACCCTCGGTAGTATCAACCCTCGGTCTGGGATCTCTTGAGTACGCCTGTTTAAGCGTTGCCAGTGCCTCATCAAGCGTATAAGGATCTTGACGACCGTGCTGGTCCTCAGAGGGAACGGCTTGGTGATAGGTCTCAATTGTTGACTGCGCCTCATCCTCTGGGAACCCGTTATCACGTAGCGCCACGCTCAGCCAGAGCCCGGTATTGTTGCGCCCTTCTTTGGGGGCCCGCTTTAGAGCTATGCCGAGCAACGTCATCGCAGAGGCCGTGCTATGCTCCGCAGTGGGGACAATCAACCCCTCGCCGTTCGTGGGGATCTCTAAAGGCTGCGCTTCGCTTGGCGGCTGGTCGAGTCCAAGGAACTGGAGAACATCCGTCGGCAAAATATCAAGTAACTCAGGCTCAAGCGGGCGCAGGAATTCGTAGGGTCCCGATTCATTTCTCCCAAGGCATACCGCATAGCCGCCATCCGCCCTGATATCCATGCTGGGGTAGAACTCCCCGAGCTTCTTTTTGCTCTTGGAATTGACGGTAGACACGGCCCAGCCGGGGTGGACGAAATAGACGTGATAGCCACCGCTGCCGGTCTTGACGTGAGGAGATAGGCCCAATTTCCGCATCGTCTCAACACCTTTTGTGCCGTCGAAATCAAGCACAATGACGCCACTGATTGCCCCGGTGATGAGCGCCCAGGCTGCGTGCTTGACTTTGATCCACCGGCCCATTTGATCCTCGGTCGGTCGCTCCTGCTGGAACGGTCTCCACTCCGAAATAGCAGGTCGCTTGTCCAGATTGCAGGGGATTAGGCAATAGCCCTCAGCGTACAAACGGCGCACTTCGCCAGCGTCAACTTGTGATGACATACGATTTTTCCCTCATTTGACAGGATCACAGATGGGCAGTATGTAACACCCTGTGGGGCACCAATGTCAAGGGGGGAGCCTTGTGGTTTAGACCCTCCATGGCCACCATATGTTGTGTTTAGAGTAGATTTGTTACGTAAACCATTCTAAACATTGTGTCGATTTTTTTTACGATTTTTCTTGACTTTCTCCAAAATCGTCGTAAACTCATGTTTGTTAGAACATAATTCGATCCTGGAGGTTTCAAAATGAGAGAAAATGAGATAGGAGTCTTGGTTTCAGATGCGCACCGTGGCGTGTTTTTTGGTTATGCTTCCGGAAATCTGAACGTAAAGTCTATCCGAATAGAAAAAGCGCGGATGGTAGTTTACTGGTCACAAGATGTTCATGGTTACAGCGGACTCGCGGCGAATGGCCCGACTGATGGATGCCGTATAGGTCCTCCTATTCCAGCCATAACTATTCAGGACGTAGTATCGGTGTCAGAACTCTCCGATACCGCAGTTTTGGCTTTTGAGAGGGCACCATGGAAAATCTAGAGTCGTC
>Ga0126369_10002645_pt1 | contig 12828 bp, 11 predicted proteins | sample PanSoiMetaPlot_1_FD_109646 | JGI IMG/M metagenome (GOLD analysis project Ga0126369, IMG submission 109646) | Tropical forest soil microbial communities from Panama - MetaG Plot_1 | ecosystem: Environmental > Terrestrial > Soil > Tropical forest > Bulk soil | place: Panama | collected 2016-02-17 | reverse complement strand
GCCGCCTGCTCCCCGAGCTTCATGATCGAGCCCTTGCCGTAGCTGCGCTCGATGTGCTGGATCGCGGTGCTGAGTGCCTTTTCCTTCTCCACGGTTCCTCCTGCCGCTGGGGCTGGGCTGCGTTGCCTGTCGAGATGTGAGTCTGGACTCCTGCTGGTTCGGGGTCAAAGCGCTTAACAGGGCCCTCACGCGGATCGCCGAGGGGACGAACGGAGTCCTCAAATATTACGAACGTGCGTTCGCAGAGTCAACCCCCGGCCGGAGCCTGGAGCCGGCGCTCCAGCCCGTCCAGCAGCACCTCCAGGCCGAACCGGAAGCGGGCGTCCATGTCGGGCGCCGCCAGCCGGTCCGCGACCGCGGCCACGCTCGGGTGCTCGCCGGCGGAAAGCCCCTCCAGCGGACCGCCGGCCCCATGCCCCACACCGGCCTCGACCGAGTCCGCGGGCGGCACCTCGTCGCCGGCGCCGATCGTCAGCCGGCTGGCGCCGCCCGTGACCTCGATGTCGTAGCGGTCCTCGGCCGCGGCGAAGTCCGGGCTCTGCCAGCGCGTCTCGCCGCCCACCGACCCGAAGTACAGGTCGTCGAGCGCCAGGCGGCTGGCCCCCGAACGGATCCGCACGCGGCACGCCGTGCCGGGCGGCCGCTGGATGCTCACGTTCCTGGCCCCGCCGCCGAAACGAACCGGCACGGTGCCCTCCGGCCGTCCGAGGCCGATCGCGACCTCGCTGGCGCCGCCGCCGACGACCAGCGAGCGGACCCGCGCGCCGTCCAGGCCGACGCTCAGCCGGCGCGCCCCGCCGCTCACCTCCACGTCCCACGGCACGGCGGTGCTGAGCGCCACGTCGCCACCCCGGGCGTGCCCGAGTCCGCCGATCCTGACCACCCCCTGCGCCGCTTCGATGCGCGGAGGCCGGCCCTCGAAGCGGGCGGCGAACAGGGCGCGCAGGTCCGGATCGGCACGGATCACCAGCTCGCTCGCGCCGCCCGCGATCCGCAGCTCGCCCCGCTCGACCGCCTCCAGTGGCGCGCCGAAGTCGTCGCCGGGACCGCCCGGGACCGGCGGGGCGCCGCCGGTCTCGTCCGCCACGAACGCCGGCACGTACTGCCCGAACAGGAGGACGGAGGCGTCGGCGGCGTCCGACGGCGCGAAGCCTGCGGACAGGAGGGTCGCGATCAGACGCTCGTACCGGCGGAGCGCCGCTGGCCCGGACTGGAACCCGGCGACCACGCGAGCCGCGTCCCGGTGGGCCAGGAGCACCCGGCGGTAGCCCTGCGCGAACCCTTCGAGCGCCGGTCGCCACGGCCCGCCCGCAGGCTCCGGCACCTCCCCCAGGATCGCCTCGGACAGCAGGTCGAGGAGCTGCTCCTTGTCACGCAGGTGCCAGTACAGGGACGCGGCCTTCACTCCCAGCCGCTCGGCCAGTCCGCGCATGCTCAGCCCGCCCAGCCCCACGTCGTCGAGCAGGTCCAGCGCTGCGCGCACGACCTGCTCGCGCGTCAGCCCCACCCGTTCGCCCGAAGGTTCCATCGCGCCTCGCGCTCGCATCGTACGGTTGACAGTCTAACAGTGTTCGTGACAAACTGACGACGTTATGGAATTGCCGAACAGCGTTAGGGAAACACAGCGCATACTCGACGGCGGCTCGGACTTCTCGGCCCCGCTCGCGGGCGTCAGCGCCGGCCGCCTGGAGTTCCGCCGCGGGGCGTCGCGCGTCACCATCCGGGGCGAGGCGATGGAGGAGCTCTTCCGCGCCCACTTCGACGGCCCGGTCCCCGAGGTGGCGGTGGACGGCGGGACGGTCGCGATCCGCTACCGGCCCCTCTCCCCCGCCGACTGGGCCAGCTTCCTCTGGACGCCGGACGACCACCGCGCGGACATCGTCCTGAACTCCGCCCTGCCCTGGGACCTGGAGGTGCGCGGCGGCGTCTCACGGCTCGACGCGAACCTGTCGGGGCTGCGGCTCGCCGGCTTCGAGATCCGCGGCGGCGCCAGCAACGTCGAGCTCGTGCTCGACGAGCCCCGCGGCATCGTCCCCGTCCGCGTGCGGGGCGGCGTCAGCCACGTCACGATCCGGCGGCCCGCCGCCGTGCCGGTCGCCGCCTCCGTGCGAGGCGGCATCAGCAAGCTCGCGCTCGACGACCAGCGGTTCGGCGCCGTCGGCGGGCAGACGCGGGTCACGACCGGCGCCTGGCGGCAGGCGACGGCCGGCTACGACATCGAGATCGCCGGGGGCGCCAGCCACCTCACGGTCGAGGGGCGGTGACGGCGGGCACCGGCTCGCATCTGGGCGTCAACTGATACTCGAGTGTCCCAAATGTATGCGAATCGCCCCATCGCAAACGTTTCCATAGGGCGATTCGCATACATTCCGGCCGCTCGTGGCACAGTTGAGGTCCGTCCGCGACCCAGCGCCCCCCGCCGTTGGCACAGCTGCCCGGCCTCCCCGACACCGATCAACGTCCCCTAGCCCTCGACGCGGGCGAGGAGGAGCGTCAGCGCCTCGTCGACCGCCTGCCGCCGGTTCGTCCACCGATCTCCCGGAAAGACGAACCGGCGTCCGTCGCCGCCCTCGGCGGCCGCGAGCCACACGTGGGTGAGTCCGACCGGCTTCTCCGTTCCGTCGGCGTCGGGGCCGGCGATCCCGGTGATCGACACGGCGAGGTCGGCCGCCAGCGCCCGGCGTGCCCCCTCGGCCATCGCCCGAGCCACCTCGGCGCTGACGGCACCGTGGCGCTGGAGCAGCTCCCGCGGCACGCCCAGCAGCCGCTCCTTGATCTCGTTGGAGTAGGCCACTACGCCGCCCTTGAAGTACGCCGAGCTGCCCGGCTGGTCGGTGATCGCGGCAGCCAGCATGCCGCCCGTGCACGACTCGGCCACGGCCAGCGTGAGGCCGCCGCCGCGCAGGCGCTCGTGCAGGCGCCGGACCAGGGGGTCGACGGGTGACTCCGCCCCCGGAGCCCCCCCGCCGGTCGGCATCGGCCGCTCCATGCGCGCGAAGACGGACCGGAAGCGCCACAGGTAGTCGACCCCGCTGGCCACGGTGAAGATCACCGCCAGCGCCACGACCACAGAGGCCGGGAGCGTCAGCTCGGGGTACGGGCGCTGCAGGATCAGCAGCAGCACCGCCGCGACCTGCAGGACCGTCTTGGTCTTGCCGAACGGCGTGGCCGCGATCACGTGTCCCTGGCTGGCGCTCATCGAGCGGAGGACCGTGATCAGGAGCTCGCGGCCGAAGATCACGACCACGATCCACGCGGCCAGCTCGCCCTCCTGGACCAGGACGATCAGGACGGACAGGATGAACAGCTTGTCCGCCAGCGGGTCCAGGAACTTGCCCAGCTCCGTCACCTGGCCGCGCCGCCGGGCCAGGTTGCCGTCCAGCGTGTCGGTCAGCGAGGCGGCGAGGAACACGCCCGCAGCGATCTGGTCGTGGTACGGGAACCGCACGACGAGCAGCACCATCAGCGCCGGGATCGCGAGCAGCCGGCTGATGGTCAGCGCGTTGGGCAGGTTCATCTCACCGCCCATTCTCGCCCAGGGGAGGTGGCTACCCCTCCACGCCGAGCTGCTCCAGCAGCTCGTCCACGTCCGGCAGGTTCATCAGCACCTCGCGCGACTTGCTGCCCTGGTAGGAGCCGATCACCCGGTGCTCGGCGAGCTGGTCCACGATGCGGCCGGCCCGGGAGTAGCCGACGTTGAACTTGCGCTGGACCAGCGACACCGACGCGGCGCCCTCGGCCGCGACCGCCCGCGCCGCCCGCGCGAACAGCGGGTCCAGGCGGCGATCGGACCGCCCCTCGTCGCCGGCGGGCGCGGCGGCCGCCTCCAGGACGCCCTCCAGATAGCGGGGATCGCCCTGCGCCGTCCAGAACTGGACCAGGCTCTCGACCTCGCGGTCCGAGATGAACGCGCCCTGCAGCCGGGTCGGCTTGCCCGCGTCGACCGGCTGGTACAGCATGTCGCCGCGGCCGAGCAGCTTCTCGGCCCCCACCGAGTCCAGGATCACCCGGCTGTCCACCTGCGATCCGACCGCGAACGCGATGCGCGACGGCACGTTCGCCTTGATCAGGCCGGTGATGATGTCCGTCGACGGCCGCTGCGTCGCGATCACCAGGTGGATGCCGACCGCCCGCGCCAGCTGGGCGATGCGGCAGACGAGCTCCTCGATCTCGCCGGCCGCGACCATCATCAGGTCGGCCAGCTCGTCGATGACGATCACGACGTACGGCATCTCGCGGGCCCGCTTGACGACCGCCCGCTCGTTGTAGACGGTGATGTTGCGCACGCCCTCGTGGGCCAGCAGCTTGTACCGCCGCTCCATCTCCGACACCGCCCAGCGGAGCGCCGCGGCGGCCTGGTGCGACTCGACGATCACGGGCACCGCCAGGTGCGGCAGGCCGTTGAAGCCCTGCAGCTCCACGCGCTTCGGGTCGATCATGATCATCCGCAGCTGCGCCGGGGTGACCTGCAGGAGGAGGCTGCAGATGAGCGTATTGATGCAGACGCTCTTGCCCTGACCGGTGGCGCCGGCGATCAGCAGGTGGGGCATCCGCGTCAGGTCGGCGGAGATGGGCATGCCGGCCACGTCGTTCCCCAGGACCACGCCCAGCAGGTGGCGGCCGCCCAGGAAGCCGGGGGCCTCCACCCCCTCGCGGATGGTCACCAGCGTGGCCGCCTTGTTGGGCACCTCGATGCCGATCGCGGACTTGCCCGGGATCGGGGCCTCGATGCGCAGCGGCGACGCGGCCAGCGCGAGCGAGATGTCGTTGTGCAGCGACACCACCTTGCGCACGGCCACCCCGGCCGCCGGCTGGAGCTCGTACTGCGTCACCGCCGGGCCGGAGTTCACGCCGATCACCCGTGCCTGGACGCCGAACGTGGCCAGCGTGCCCTCGATGATGCGGACGTTGCGCTTGATCTCGTCCTGCATCCGCTCCTTCTTGGCCGTGACGCTGTCCAGCAGGCTCGTCGGGGGGAGCTTCCAGTCGACCTCGGGCTCGTCGTCCCAGTCGCCGGCGACCGGGGCCACGCCCTCACGACCGGGCGGCGCGGGCTCGTCTCCCGTGGGGGCCGGCGTCCAGACGACCGCCGCCTCCTGCTGGGCGCGCAGCCGGGCCGCGGCCAGGGCGCGCTCCTCCTGCGCCTCGTGCCCGTCGGGCGTCCATGCCGGCAGCGGCTCGGGCGGCGCATCCGGCAGCGCCGCCAGCGCGACCCCGGCGGCGGGCGGCCCGACGCCGGCTCCGGCCAGGGCTGCCGCGAGCGCGCGCGTGCGGGACTTCCCGGACTGGGCCGCCGTGCCCTCCTCCGCCCGGGGCCGCCGGACCAGGCCCTCCAGCCGCTGCCGCTCCGCGTACGCGGCCCGCGCGGTGGCCACGGCCGCTACCAGCACCGTGCCGACGCTGAACCGGAAGGTGACGATGGCGGCCAGCAGGAGGACCAGCGTCATTATCAGCGTCGCGCCGGCGGCGCCCGCCACGGCGGACAGGACCCGCGCGACCACGTGGCCCACGAGGCCGCCCGCGGGCGCGTCCGCGACGCTGAAGAGGCCCAGCACGGCGACGGCTCCGGCCAGGCCGGCCCCGATGTGCGCCGCGCGCAGCGGTACCGGGTGGGGCCAGATCCAGAGCACCCCCAACGCCATAGACGCGGCCACCGGGAGCAGCCAGCCGTAGCCGAATGCGTCCTGGATGTCGCGATGCAGCCGGTCGAGCAGCGGCGCGCCCCCGACGAGGACGCTGACCAGGCACAGCAGGGCGACGCCGACGAGGAGGACGCCGGCGACCTCGCGAGCCTGCGTGGGCGTGAGGAGGGGGGCGACCGGCCTGCGGGACGCCCTTCGTCGCCGCGACCGGCTGGACGGGCGCCGGGTCGTGGAGCCGCTGGAACGGGCGGATCGAGCTGTGGTGCGACGCAATGGCAGAAAGTGTGGTAGGCCTGCCGCGATTATATCGGCGGGGGCTCCCGTATCACGATCGTCCTCACGAAGCTGCTGCCCATCCAGCCGACGACGATCAGGTACGTGCCGGGTCCCGACACGGTCCACACGTCGTCCTCGGTGAAGTCCGTGGGCGTGGCGCCGTTCGCCAGGGCGGAGCGCAGCGGAACGAGGTCGTGGCCGGCCGGGTCCACCAGGTCCATGCGCCATCGCCGCGGTCCCGGCGGCACCGTCGAGCCTTTGGCTGCGTCGGCGTCGCTCGGCAGGTCGAGCACCTGGCCGATCGTGGCGCCCTGCAGGTGCGCCGAGACCTGCACGTCCGTGCCGGCGACGGAGGCGGTGAAGCTCACGGCCAGGTCGCCCAGGCGGCCCGGGCGCGGCGCCGGCACCGCCGCCGAGCGGTCCACCGTCAGTCTGAAGCGCAGGGTCCAGTCGCCCTGGACGCGGCCGAGGCCGCCCGCCGGCGGCCCGCCGGGACTCAGGATCGGGCCCAGCTCGGTCACGTGCAGGGTGAGCACGTTGCCGCGCGGCGCGGGGTCCACGATCGGCCCGAAGACCAGAACCACGTCCCCCGTGGCGGTCGGGCTGATCACCGGCTCGGCCAGCGGCGCGCGCGCCCCCTCGACGCTGAGGGTGACGGGCAGTTCCGGCATGCGTGCCGGGTCGACGTGCAGGATCACGACCGTTCGCTGGTTGTCCGCGTAGCCGCCCATGAGCGAGATCGTCTCGCCCGACGAGGTGGCCTGGCCCCGCAGCCGCGTCACCCGCTCGCCGGCGGCGTCCAGGCCGCCCAGCCGGAAGAGCGACTGGGCGATCGGTCCGAGCACCGGCGCGGTGGCGAGCGCGTCGCGCGCGCCAGGCACCGACACCGCCGCGGCGACGAGGAGCACGGCCACCGCGGCGGCGAGCGCGGCCAGGCGCCGCGGCGAGGCGAGTCGCGGGCGCCGGCGGGCCGCCTCGGAACGGTGCCGGTCGATCACGCGCAGCGCGAGGCCGGCCGCCTCCGGGAACTCGATCGCCCGCAGCCGGGCCGCCAGCGCGTCGTCCTGCATCGGCCGGTGCTCCGCCGTCACCGGTCGGCCTCCAGCCGCCGGCGCAGCGCGCTCAGGGCGCGGTAGGTGGCCTGCTTGACCGCCTGCTCGCTGTCGCCAACCAGGGCGCCGATCTCGCTGTAGCCGAGGTCGGCGCCGAACCGGAGCGCGATCAGCGTGCGCTGCCGCTTGGGCAGCGACCGCACGGCAGCGAGGAGCTGGGCGTCGCGGATGCGGTCCAGCGCCAGCAGCTCCGCGGAGGGCGCGGCCTCCGCCCGGGCACGGACCACCAGGCCGGCCCACAGGGACTCGGAGCGGCGGGCCGCACGGCCCCGGTCGGTCGCGAGGTTGACCACGATTCGCCAGAGCCAGCCCTCGATCGACCCCCGGGCCGGGTCGAACCGGTCGAGGGCGCGCATCGCACGAAGCAGCGCCTCCTGCGCCAGGTCCTCGGCGTCGTGGGCGTCACGACAGACCATCGCGCAGAAGCGATACACGACCGGCGCGTGCTCCTCGGCCAGGCGATCAGCCGTGAGCGCGCCTGCCGCGGCGGGCGCCGCCGCCGCGCCGGCCAGGTCCGACTGCATCGCGATGATTACGCTGGATGCGCTCGCAGGGGAACGGTCAGGACCGCGTGCCCGGCCTCATTCGTCGTCGTCCTCGTCGACCGGCTCGTTCCAGTTCTCGACCCAGTCCTGGAGCAGGCCGTCGAGCACGATCTCGTACGCGTCGTCGCGGTGCTCCGCCGGCGCTGCCGCTGCCGCCGCTGCCGCGGCGCGCACGAAGTCCGAGAGGCTGGCCGCGTCGCCGTCCTCGAGGTCGCCCGTCTCGTTCTCGATCCGGTCCCTGATGACCGCGGTCAGGACCGCGCGGTAGGTCGGGCCGCGCCAGGCCGTCGGGGACCCGGGCGGGAGCGCGTCCACGATGCGGGCCGCCAGGGCCACGACGGGCGCGAAGTCGGCGATCTCGTTGGCGTCCGCCCGGTCGGTCGGGCGCCGAGGTGGCGAGGACATGGCGCGAAGGATAGTGCGCCGGGGCGTCAGAGCTCCGTCAGGAGTGGGATGACCATCGGACGCCGCCTCGTGCGCTTCCACAGCACGCGAACCACGGCGTCGTGGATCGCCTCCTGCAGGATCGTCGGGTCGGGGCGCCGGCCCATGCCGGCGACCGCTCCAACGATCGCCTCCCGCGCCTCGCCCATCAGCTCGTCGGACAGCTCCGGGTCGATGAACCCCCGCGTGATCAGCTCGGGACCGGTTCGCAGCGCACCCGTGTCCCGGTCGATGCCCACCGTGGCCACGAGCATCCCGTCGCTGGCCAGCTGTCGGCGGTCGCGCAGCACCACCTGTTCGACGTCGCCGATCCCCAGGCCGTCTACGAACACGAAGCCCGCGACGCTCTCGTCGTTCGCGTGGATGGAGTCGGGCGTCAGCTCGACCACTCGGCCATCCTCCAGCACGAGGACGCGGTCCGCCGGGATGCCCTCCGACAGCGCCAGGTCGGCGTGGTGCCGGAGCTGGCGGTACTCGCCGTGCACTGGGATGAAGAAGCGCGGCCGCACCAGTCGCAGCATCTCGCGCAGCTCGCCGCGGTGGGCGTGGCCCGACACGTGCACGTGCTCGTACTCCGGGTAGAACACGCGCGCCGCGCCGTTCCGGTAGAGGTTGTCGATCGTGTGGTGGACGAGGCGCTCGTTGCCCGGGATGGGCCGCGCCGAGATGATCACCCAGTCACCCTCGCGCACGTTCACGAGCGGATGCCGGCGGGCGGCGAAGCGCGACAGGGCGGACATCGGCTCGCCCTGGCTGCCCGCCGTCAGCAGCACGAGCCGCGGGTCGTCCGTGACGTCCTCCAGCCGTGCGACCAGGCCGTCGGGCACCTCCAGGTGGCCCAGCTCGCGGGCGGTGGCGAACGCGTTGCGCAGGCTGCGCCCGGCCAGCGCGACGCGCCGGTCGTGCTCTGCGGCGAGGCGCACGGCGAGCTGGATGCGATGGATGTTCGACGCGAACGTGGCGACGACGATCCGGCCCGGCGCCTCGTCGAAGATGCGCTCGAAGCGCGGCAGCAGCTCGCGCTCGGAGCCGCTGAAACCCTCCCGTTCCGCGTTCGTGGAGTCGCTGAGCAGCAGCAGCACGCCCTGGTCGCCGAGCCGGCGGAAGCGCTCGACGTCCGTGCCGTGGCCCCAGGGCGGGTCCTGCTCGAGCTTGAAGTCGCTGGTGTAGACGACGCGCCCGATCGGGGTGTCGATGGCCAGCCCCGCCGCGTCGGGGATGCTGTGGCAGACCGCGATGGTCTCCACGCGGAACGGCCCGAGCTGGACCCGGTCGCCGAGCCGCACCACCCGGAGGTCCGCCTCGCGCAGCACGCGGTGCTCGCGCAGTCGGGGCTTCGCGAGTCCGAGCGTGATCGCGGTGCCGTAGACCGGCACGTTCAAGCGCTTCAGCAGGAAGGGCAGGCCGCCGATGTGGTCCTCGTGGCCGTGGGTGAGGAAGATGCCGAGCACCTTGCGGCCCGGGTCGAGCAGGTAGGCGGGGTCCGGGAGCACCAGGTCGACCCCGAGCATCTCCTCGTGCGGGAACATCAGGCCCGCGTCGACGACGAGCACCTGGTCCTCCCACTCGAGGGCCCACATGTTCAGGCCGACCTCGCCGAGGCCGCCCAGCGGGATGTAGCGAAGCGATGCCAATGTCAGGTCAGCGGGAGCTGCTCCTGCTCCGCCGCAGGTGGCGACACCGCTGGATCGGGCTCCGGCGCCGGCGGTGGGAGCAGCCGGTCGAGGTACTCCCGCACCCGGTCGAAGTCACGCTGGAGGTCGGCGAGCAGCGCGCCGTTGTGCAGCGCCGCCGCCGGGTGGTAGCAGGGCATGAACGCCACGCCGGAGCGCATGAAGATCTGGCCGTGCACGCGCGAGATCCCGCCGACGCCGGGCAGCATCCGCTCGAGCGCGTGGCGGCCCAGGACCAGCACCGCCTTCGGCCGCACCAGCGCGAACTGCTGGCGCAGGTAGGGCAGGCACGCCTCCGCCTCGTTGGGCATCGGGTCCCGGTTCATCGGGGGCCGGCACTTCAGCACGTTCGTCACGAACACGTCCTGCCGGCTCAGGCCGATCTGCGCCAGCAGCGTGTCGAGCAGCTTGCCGGCCGCGCCCACGAACGGGTGGCCCTGGAGGTCCTCGTTGGCGCCCGGCGCCTCGCCGACGATCATGATGTCGGCGTGCGCCGGGCCCGTGCCGGGGACGGCCTGCGTGCGCGTCGCGTGCAGGCCGCACAGCGTGCACGCGCGAATGCGCGCGTGCAGGTGCTGCAGATCGGAGGCGGGGTCAGCCGACGTGGGCGCCCACCTTCAACGAGACCAGGTCACCGCCGGCCCGGATCGCCGCCAGGACGCGGTCGAGGTCGGCCGGCGGCAGCGGCACCAGCGGGAGCCGGAACGGACCGGCCGGGAAGCCCAGCGCGTTGATGGCGGACTTCAGCGGCACCGGGTTGGGCGCCGTCGTCATCAGCGCCTGCATCACCGGCAGGAGGCCGTGGTGGATGCGGCGCGCCTCGGCGGCGCGGCCGGCCGCGAACGCCTCGATCATCGCCTTCATCGCCGAGCCGGCGATGTGGGAGATCACGCAGATCACCCCGTAACCGCCGACCGCCAGGAGCGGCAGCGTGAAGTTGTCGTCGCCCGACCAGACGCGGAACCCCTCGGGGGCGCCGGCGCAGACGAAGCCGATCTGGGTGATGTCGCCGCTCGCCTCCTTGACGCCGATCACGCCGGGCAGTTCGGCGCAGCGGAGGGTGGTCGCCGCGGTCATGTTGATGCCCGTGCGGCCCTGGATGTTGTACATGATCACCGGGCCGGCCTCGGAGATCGCGCGGAAGTGCTGGTACATGCCCTCCTGGGGCGGCTTGTTGTAGTACGGCACGACGCACAGGAGCGCGTCGGCGCCGGCCGCCATCGCGCGCTCCGACAGGTGCACGGAGTGGCGGGTGTCGTACGTCCCCGTGCCGGCCACCACGTTCCGGTCGGGGAGCGCCTCGCGCACCGCCCGGACGAGCTCGATCTTCTCGTCGTCGCTCAGCGTCGGCGACTCGCCGGTCGTGCCGGCGACCACCACGCCGTCCGATCCGTCGTCGCAGAGCTGGCGGGCCAGCCGCTGCGCGGCGTCCAGGTCCACGGCGCCGTCCTCCCGGAACGGCGTCAGCATCGCGGTCAGGAGCCTGCCGATCTCAGGCATGGCGCACCACTCCCTTCTCCAGTCCGATGGTTCCCATTTCCAGGGCGCGCTCGGCGATCTGCACCATGTTCAGCGCCGCGCCCTTGCGCAGGTTGTCCGACACGAGCCACATCGCGAGGCCGTGACGGGTCGACGGGTCCCGCCGCACGCGGCCGACGAAGACGTCGTCCGTCCCGGCGACGTCCGCGGGCGTCGCGTAGTCGTGATCGGCGGGGCCGTCCTGCACGACCACGCCGGGCGCGGCCCGCATGATCGCCCGCGCCTCGTCGGCGCCGAGGTCGCGCTCGGTCTCGACGAAGACGGCCTCGCCGTGGCCGACCGGCACCGGGACGCGGACGCAGGTGGCCACCACCCGCAACCGGGGCTGGCGCAGGATCTTGCGCGTCTCGGCGGCGATCTTGACCTCCTCCTCGTTGAAGCCGCCGTCCTCCATGGGCCAGCCGCCGGGGACGACGTTCATGGCGAGGGGATCCGGGTACACGCGGGCCTCCGGGTCGCGGCCATCCGCGACCGCGCGGGTCTGGTCCCAGAGCTCGTCGACCAGCGGCCGGCCGGCGCCCGACGCCGACTGGTACGTGGAAACGACGACCCGCTCGAGACCGGCGGCCCGGCGCAGCGGCTCGAGCACGACCGCGAGCGGGATCGCGCAGCAGTTGGGATTCGCGACGATGCCCTCCGCCGCCCGGATGTCGTCGCCGTTCACCTCGGGCACCACGAGCGGGACGCCCTCGGTCATGCGCCACGCCGAGCTGTTGTCGATCACCAGTGCGCCTGCCGAGACGGCGACCGGGGCCAGGGCCCGCGACGCGCCCGCGCCGGCGCTGAAGAGCGCCAGGTCCACGCCGTCGAAGGAGCGCTCGCCGAGCACCTCCACCGGCACCGTGCCGCCGTTCCAGGCGACCTCGCTGCCCGCCGAGCGCTCCGACGCGAGCGCCTTCAGCCTGGCCACCGGGAACTTCCGCTGCTTCAGGACGCGGAACAGTTCCTGGCCGACCACACCGGTGGCGCCCACGACGGCAACGTGCAATCCTCGGTCTGGGCTGAGCATGTGCAGGAGTTTACCGGTCGGTGCCGTGCGGTTCCCGCAAGGGCGCCAGGCGTAACAGCGCATCCAGGCCGCGGTAGAAGCGCGGCTCGGCCACGATGCTCCTGATCGCCAGCATCACGCCAGGCGCGTAGCACTCGCGGCTGGTCGTGCGGTGAGTGACGCTCAGCGTCTGGCCGGGCAGCCCGAACAGCACCTCCTGGTCGGCGACCAGGCCCGGCAGGCGGACCGAGTGGACGCCGACGCCGCCCTCCTCCCCGCCCCGTGTGCCCGGCATGGTCACCTTCTCGGGCCGGTTGTACGAGAAGGTGCCGCGAGCGGCGAGCCGGCGCGCCGTCGCCAGCGCGGTGCCCGAGGGCGCGTCCGCCTTGCCGGCGTGGTGCATCTCGATCACCTCGACCGCGTCGAAATACGGCGCGGCCAGCTCGGCCAGGTACATCATCAGCACGGCCCCGACCGCGAAGTTGGGCGCCACGATGCCGCCCACGCCGGCTGCCGCGCAGGCCGCCTCCAGGCGGTCCACTGCCTCGGCCGCGAGGCCGCTGGTGCCGACGATGGGCGCGGCGCCGGCGCCGGCCGCGGCCAGCGCGT
>Ga0126369_10002644_pt1 | contig 12828 bp, 12 predicted proteins | sample PanSoiMetaPlot_1_FD_109646 | JGI IMG/M metagenome (GOLD analysis project Ga0126369, IMG submission 109646) | Tropical forest soil microbial communities from Panama - MetaG Plot_1 | ecosystem: Environmental > Terrestrial > Soil > Tropical forest > Bulk soil | place: Panama | collected 2016-02-17 | reverse complement strand
GTCGGCCCAGTCCTTGATGCCCTTCGGGTTCCCCTTGCGGACGACGAACACGATGGTCGACGTGTACGGGAGCGAATTGTTGGGGAGCCGGCTCTCCCACCCCGGCGCGATCTGCCCCGCCTTACGGATGGCGTCGGTGTCGGACCACAGGGCGAGCGAGACGACGTCGGCCTCGAGCCCGTCGATCACCGCGCGCGCCTGGGTGGTCGAGCCACCGTGCGACTGCTTGATCTCGAGCGTGTTGCCGCTCTGCGCCTGGTACTTCGGCGTGAAGGCGGCGTTGATGTCGCGCCACAGCTCGCGGGTCGGGTCGTAGGACACGTTGAGCAGCTCGAGCGTCGCGGCCCGGGCCGGACCCGCGGCCAGGGCCGCCGCGAGCAGGACGAGACCGATGGGCTTCAGCATCGGGATTCTCCTCGGCCCCGGGCATCCCCCGGGGCGCAGTTTGACCGCCGGCCGCGTGGCCGGAACGGATGATGTCGGCGTGTCGTCATGCGGCATCGGAGGGATGGCCGTGTGCCATCGACCGCTGCCCCGTGACCTCCAGCTGGATTCCCCGCTCCTCGAGCAGCCGGAATCGCCTCCGCACGCTGGCCAGCGTTTGCGCGCTCGCTCCGGCCCCCACCGTGAGCTCGATCCGTGCACCCATACCCGCGCGCAGCGCATCCGCCGTCAACGTCTCCACCGCGTAGGGCGTGAGGATCAGCACGCGCTCGATCGTCCCGCGGCTCGGAACCCCGGCGGGCGTGAGCCGTGCCCGCACGGGCATCTCGTGCTCGAGAGCTTTGCGCGCATCGAACCGTGGCGCCTGATACGTGCAGGTCGCCGCGCTGTCGATCAGCTCGCCACAGGTCCGCACTCCATCGAGAATGCGTTGTGGCAAACTGACGCCGATCGCGGCCTCGATGGCCACGGCGATCTCCGCCAGATCGAGCGAATCGGCCGCGAGATCCTCGACGAGGGAGACCTCGCGGGAAAGCCGGTGCACGTCGACCCCGAGAAGATCGGCGATCACGCCGAACACGTGCTTCTCGACCGTCGCCAGGGCCGCTGGAGCGCCGCCGTCCCGGTCCACCGGTCGAGCCGATGGTGCGCGTACCGTCAGCTGCCTCATGACAGCTCCCTTGGCGGCCGCCTCTGGACCCTGATCTTCTCCGTGCGCTCCACCTGCACCACCACCCCGTCCTGTACAACGACGCTCACGGTGCCGAATCGCAGGCCGCGTAGAGCGACCTGAATGCGGTCCAGGGCTTCGTCGCGTTCCTGGGCGGGGGCCCGTCCGTCGAATGAATCGTTCATGGTTCCCTCCTTCCGGAGCCGGTTCATATGGCGTAGTCCTGCACGAACACGCGGAGCTGCCGCGGCGACACGTAGACCGTCTCACCGACGCGCAGCTGGAGGTCGCTGAAGTCCTCCCAGCCCACGTCGACGGTCAGCCCCACACCGAATGCTTCCGAGTGCACCCGCACCTTGACGACCGGACGCGCAGGGTTGATGTGCGTCACCTTCACCTCGAGACTCGGCCGCCCGTTCCGCTTGCGCACGATCTCGAGCTCGTGCGAGCGGATGAACGCCGTCGCGGCCCGGGATTCGTCGAACGGGTATTCCGGGTAGGCGACCTCGAGCTCGCCCAGCCGCGCGCGCCCACCCTGGACGACGCCCTGGAACACGTTCACGTTGCCGAGGAAGTCCATCACGAAGGGGCTCGCCGGGTGCTCGAAGATCTCCTCCGGCGTGCCCGTCTGCTCGATCCCTCCCCGGTTCATGATGACCACCTGGTCAGCGACCTCGAACGCTTCCTCCTGATCGTGCGTCACGAACACGCTGGTCAGGTGGATCTCGTCGTGCAGGCGGCGCAGCCACTGGCGGAGCTCCTGGCGCACCTTGGCGTCGAGCGCCCCGAAGGGCTCGTCGAGGAGGAGCACCTTCGGCTCCGCCGCCAGCGCGCGGGCCAGGGCGACGCGCTGGCGCTGGCCGCCGGAGAGCTGCGCGGGCACGGCGCGCTCGAGCCCCTCGAGCTGGACCAGCCGGAGGAGCTTCCGGACGCGGTCCTTCACCCCGCTCCGCGACTCCCCTCGCACGCGGAGCCCGAAGGCGACGTTCTCGAAGACGCTGAGATGCTTGAAGAGCGCGTAGTGCTGGAAGACGAAGCCCACGTGCCGATCGCGGACGGCCGTGCCGGTCACGTCCTCGTCTGCGTAGAGGACCGTGCCCGAATCCGCGGCCTCCAGGCCCGCGATGATCCGGAGGAGCGTCGTCTTGCCGGAGCCGGAAGGGCCGAGGAGTGCGAGCAGCGCGCCGCCCGGCACCTCGAGGCTCACGTCGTTCAGTGCGACGAACGTCCCGAAGGACTTCGTCACGTGCTTCACCGCGATGCTCATGACTCCGCTCCTTCGGTCTGCAATCGATGGGCTTCGGCGAGGTCGCGACGGGTCTTCCATTCTAGCGCCGTCTTCACGAAGAGCGTGACCAAGGCGAGCATCGCCAGCACCGAGGCGACCGCGAACGCGCCCGGGAGGTTGTACTCCTGGAAGAGCTTCTCCACGCGGAGGGGCATGGTGTCGGTCTTGCCGGCGATGTGGCCCGACACGACATAGACGGCACCGAACTCGCCCATCGCGCGCGCGTTGCAGAGGATGACGCCGTAGAGCAGCCCCCACTTGATGTTGGGCAGCGTGATCAGCCGGAACACCTGCCAGCCGCGCGCGCCGAGGCTCACGGCCGCCACCTCCTCGTCCGCACCGAGCGCCTCCATCAGCGGCGTCAGCTCGCGAGCGACGACCGGGAAGGTGACGAAGGCGGTCGCGATGACCAGCCCGGGATAGGCGAACACGATCTTCAGGTCGTGAGCGCGGAGCCAGGGCCCGAAGGTCCCCTGCAGCCCGAAGAGGAGGAGCAGGAAGAGCCCGACCACCACCGGCGAGACCGAGAACGGCAGATCGATGAGGGCGGTCAGGAGCGTGCGGCCGGGGAAGCGGAAGCGGGCGATCGCCCAGGCGGCGGCGATCCCGAAGACGAGGTTCAACCCGACCGCGACCGGTGCCACCATCAGGGTGAGCTTGATCGAGTGCAGGGTGTCCGCGTCGTGAAACAGGTTGTCCCAGTAGGCGTGCACGCCGTTGGCGAACGCCTGGACGAAGACGTTCACCAGCGGGACCACCACGAAGAACGCCATGATCGCCACGGCGGTGAGGACGAGGGCGACCCGGACGGCCGCCGGGTCGTCCTGCGCCCGCGGGGGGATGGGCGGGGCTTTCGGTGTCTCAGCCATGATGGCGCGTGCTCCAGCGTTCGAGGAGGTTGATGGCGAAGAGGGTCACGAAGGAGATCATCAGCATGACGACGGCGATCGCGGTCGCTTCCGGGTAGGCGAACTCCTCCAGCCGCGCGACCACGAGCACGGGAGCGATCTCGGTCTTGAACGGCATGTTGCCCGAGATGAAGACGACGGAACCGTACTCGCCGAGCGAGCGCGCGAAGGCGAGCGCAAAGCCGGTGACGAGGGCAGGAAAGATGGACGGCACGACCACCCGGACGAAGGTCTGCAGCCGATTCGCCCCCAGGCAGGCCGCCGCCTCCTCCGCGTCGGCGTCGAGCCCCTGCAGCACGGGCTCGAGCGTGCGGACCACGAAGGGAAAGCCGATGAACACGAGCACCAGCACGATGCCGAGCCGCGAGTACGCGCCCTGGATGCCGAGCGGGACCAGGAAGCGCCCGTACCACCCCTTGGGCGCGAACAGGTCCGAGTAGACCAGGCCCGCCACCGCAGTGGGGAGCGCGAAGGGCAGATCGACGAGGGAATCGAACAGCCGCTTCAACGGGAAGTCGTACCGGACGAGTACCCAGGCGACGAGGAGGCCGAGGAGCGCGTTGATGAACGCCGAGGCGAACGAGGCCCCGACGGTGAGCAGGTAGGCGGCCACCGCACGGTCCGAGGAGACGGCGGCCCAGAACGCACCCAGCGAGAGCTGTGACGCCTTCAGGAAACCGGCCGCGAGGGGAATCGCGACCAGCAGGCTCATGTAGAGGAGCGTGTAGCCGAGGCTCAGCGTGAAGCCCGGCAGCACACGACGGTTCACATCCGCCGTCATGACGACCCCCCGGGGATCTCACTCACGGCGGCGTGGAGTTCGATCGTCCACTCACGCGTGGTGACGGACGTTGCGCCGAGCAACGCGGCGAGGGCGCTGCTCCCGGGTCCGGGGCCTTCGCTCCGTCCCGCAGGCGCAGGCAGGGATCCGGGCGTGCCCTCCCGAGGACGGCCGACCCGGAGGTCGGTCAGAAGGAGTGGGCTGGACGGCCAGTCGAGGGGCGGGTCAACAAAGGCAGCCTCGCAGGGGGGTGCGGCGCACGGAGGCCTCCGCGAGCGCGGTGCAGAGCGCGTTCACGGCCTCGTAGCGGGCCCGCGCCGCTCGGCTGCGCGAGCCCAGGCGACGCTTCAGTCTTCTCCATGTCTGCTGCAGATCGCTTCTCATCGTGGTCTCCTCTCTTCCATCGTGGGCGGTGCCCGGCTCCCCCAAACGCAAAAAGGCCCGGGGGTGTGCACCTCCCGGGCCTTCAGGTTGCGACGGTTGTTCGAGCTAGGTCAGGCGACGAACACGGCGCGACCACGAGCGCGGGAAGCCTCCCGGGCACTCGAACAACAACAGGTGGTCGCGAGCCGCATCATCACGGGCGCGACAATACCCATCGAGACGCGTCAGTGTCAAGCGCTATCGTGGCGTCGAGCGTCCGGTTCAGAGCTCGTGCCGCAGCGTGGTGATCCATTCGCGTCGTGGTCCCCTCCACTGCACCCGCCGGAGGTCCACCTTGCCACGACGATCGAAGCGGATCCCCTCGTCTTCCAGGAGCTCGCGCTGTGTGCTCGCCGAGAGTCCATCCCGGTGGCTGCATCGGCCGGCCGCGTTGATGACCCGATGCCAGGGCACCAGGTGCAGCAGCGGACCCCGTAGGGCACCGAGCGCCATCCCGACCGCTCGCGCGCCACGCGGCTGTCCCAGGATGGCCGCAACCTGCCCGTAGGTCACGACCCGGCCGCGCGGGACGCGACGCACGAGACGATAGACGAGACGGTAGAAGGGCGGCGTTCCCGCTGTGCGACGCGGTCGCGGCGCACGGGGCGACGCCGGGGGACGCCGCCTCACGGTCGCACGCTCCATCATGTCGCGAGTCGCTCCATCGCGGCGGCGAGACCGCGGGCCTCCTTGGTCACCGCCGGCCGGGCGAGCACGCGACCATACCAGGCCTGCAGCGCGGTGTGGGGGTCGCCGAGCGGCGCCCCGAGACTCGCGGCGAAGGTGATCGTCATGAAGTAGCCGATGTCGGCGATGCTGAAGTCCCCACACAGATGCGGGCGGCCGGCGAGTTGTCGCTCGAGGCCGTCGTAGTGCTGCGCGATGCTGGCGCGCGCGCGTGCGACGCGCTCGGCATCGCGCGCGGCGGATCCCGGCTTGTAGAAGACCTCGGTGATCAGGTCGAACACGGCTGGGAAGAGGATCTCGTCCGCGCTCGCCTCGAGCTGCCGGCAGCGGGCCCGCTCGGCGACGTCGCGCGGGTAGAGGGGCGGCGTCGGGTAGCGGTCCTCCAGGTACTCGAGGATGATCGTCGAGTCGAAGAGCTCCACCCCGCCGTCGACCAGGACCGGCACTTGGCCCTTCGGGTTGAGGGCGAGCACGTCCGGATGCTTCGGCTGGTAACCCTGCCGGCCGAAGGGCACCGACACGAGCTCGTACGCGAGGCCCTTTTCATCGAGCGCGATGCGGACTTTCCCCGTGAACAGGCTGAGCGGCCCCGAGTAGAGCTTCATGCTCACCTCCGCACCTGCCGTCGCTACCCGCCGGGCGGAGATGAGTCAACGCGTGCGTCCGCGTGGGACGGGAGCTACGGGCGCTCTCTCCCGCAGCTTCAGGGCCGCTTGGGCGCCTCGTAGCTGATGTGGCTCCCGGGGGGCACCGACTCGACCAGCCACGCATTCCCGCCGATCACCGAGCCCGCACCGATCACCGTCTCGCCGCCGAGAATGGTAGCCCCCGAGTAGATGGTGACGTCGTCCTGGATCGTCGGATGCCGCTTCCGCCCGGGCTCGCCAGGACCGCCACGCGCCATGCTGAGGGCGCCGAGCGTCACCCCCTGGTACACCTTGACGTTGTTCCCGATGACGCAGGTCTCGCCGATGACCACGCCAGTCCCGTGGTCGATGAAGAACGATTCGCCGATTTGCGCCCCCGGGTGGATGTCGATGCCGGAGGTCGCGTGCGCGTGCTCCGACATGATCCGCGGCAGCATCGGCACCCTGGCGCGGTAGAGCTCGTGGGCGATCCGGTGGATGGTGATCGCCTCGATCGAGGGGTAGCTGAAGATCACCTCCTCGACGCTGTTCGCGGCCGGATCACCCTGGAAGGCTGCCAGCACGTCCTTCGAGAGCAGCGCGCGCAGGGCCGGGATCCGCCGCACGAGCTCGAGCGTCACCTGCTCCGGCCAGTCGGCGTCCCGCGACGAACCCGCGGTCCGGAACCCCTCGTAGCTGGCCGCGCGCCGGATCTGCTCGAGCAGGATCTCGTAGGCGGGATAGATGCGCGAGGCGAGCGCGAAGTGCACCTTCGCTTCGTCGAGCGTGCCCGTCGAGTAGTAGCCGAGGTACATCACCGCCTTCAGGTGGTTGAGGGCCTCGATCACCTGGCGCTTGCTGGGGAGCAGCGCCGTGCCGAGGCTGTCGATCAGCCGCCCCGCGCGATAGCTGGCGGCGACCTCAGCGATCAGCTCTTCCAGCTCACCTCGTCCCTTCATGCCCTGCCCTCCACGAGACCGTCTGCCGGCTCAGACCCAGCCATCCCGGACGAACACCCGCACTCGCCGCGGCGCCACGTAGACCGGGTCGCCGATCTTCAGCCCGAGCTCCTTGTACCGATCCGGCGGGAGGTCGACGGTGAGCACGAGCCCGAAGGCCTCGGCGTACGCTCGCACCTTGACGACACCTCCGGCTGTATTGATGTGCGCGACCTTGGCGTCGACACCCGGCCGGCCGTCACCGGCGCGCAGGATGTCGAGCTCGTGCGCGCGGACGAAGGCCGTCGCCGCACGCGACTGTTCGTGGGGATGCTCGGGATAGGAGACCTCGAGCCCGCCCAGGACTGCGCGACCCCGTCGCACGTGACCGTGAAACACGTTCACGTTGCCGAGGAAGTCCATGACGAACGGGTTCGCCGGGTCCTCGAAGATCTCCCGCGGCGTGCCGACCTGCTCGATATGGCCACGGTACATGATGGCGACCACGTCGGCCACCTCGAAGGCCTCTTCCTGGTCGTGGGTGACGAACACGCTGGTCAGGTGGATCTCGTCGTGCAGGCGGCGGAGCCACTCCCGGAGCTCCTGCCGGACCCTTGCATCGAGTGCCCCGAAGGGCTCGTCGAGCAGCAGGACCTTCGGCTCTGCGGCCAGCGCCCGGGCGAGCGCCACGCGCTGCCGCTGGCCGCCGGAGAGCTGCCCCGGCCGCAGCTGCTCCAGCCCTTCGAGCTGGATCAGGCGGAGCAGCGCATGGACCCGCTCCGCCACCCGCTCTGCCGACCAGCCCCGCACACGGAGCGCGAAGCCGATGTTGTCGAACACGCTCATCTGCCGGAAGAGCGCGTAGTGCTGGAACACGAAGCCGACGTGCCGGTCCCCGACGCTCAGCTCGGTGACGTCCTGACCGTCGTAGCGGACCGATCCCGTGTCGGGCGCCTCAAGGCCGGCGATGATGCGGAGGAGCGTCGTCTTGCCCGACCCCGAGGGCCCGAGCAGGGCGAGCAGCGCGCCGCTCGGCACCTCGAGGCTCAGGTTGTCGAGCGCGAGGAAGTCGTCGAAGCGCTTGGTGACCGTGGTGACCCGGATGCTCATCTTTTTCCCAGGTTACCATGGCAGCGTCGGGTGGGTCGACCGCCGCGGGGCACTTCCAAGCTGATTGCCGAAGCGCGAGCCGCCGCGATTCCGCCGCGGCGGCGGCCCGCGATCCAGCATCCGCCATGGTCCAGCGCAAGAGCTACCGAGTTAGCTTACTGGGTAATGTTCGGCCGCGACCGCTCTGGCGATCGTCTCGACCATGATGGCGGATCGACCGGCCAGCCGCCGCCCCGACGGGGCCCGCCGCCGCTCGGGTCCCCGGCGCCTTGCGAGGCCGGCATATCGACAGCTACAGCGGGGGCGGATTCTTCCGGCAATAGCTGTCCGGCAACCCTGGACCCGCAGGCGCCAGGGGAAGAGCGACGAAGCCGAACTTCTTGAGGACCTTCTTCTCCAGCCCCGAGCAGATGAATCCGTTGCCGGAGGCGTCGACCCCGATCAGGTCGAGCACGGCATCGAGGGACGGCGAGGTGGACTTGGAGACGTTGTAGACGTACCGCACGCCGAGGAACGCGTTCTTCTTGATCTTCCCGAACGACGGCTTGACGTCGTCGATCCATCCGAGCACGGCCCCCGCTCGGTGATCCGGGATGACGTTCTTCGTCTGGGCCGTGTAGTCGCCGAAGGAATACGGCAGGATCGCGCCGGGATGGTCGCCCGGCGCCACCAGGTCGCCGTGGCTCTGCTGGATGCGGATGGGCCGCACGCTGCACGCCGTGTCGTCGAGCACGCCTTGCTGCGCGCTCGTGAGCCCGAGGATCTTCGTCTCGAAGAAGGAGCCCGTTCCCGAGCCCGTCTGCGTGAAGTAGCGGACGATCGGCCCCGGATCGCCGCCCACCTGGCTCCAGTCGGTGAACTTCGGAAATCCCCCGGGCTCGGTGCACAGGTAGATGCCCTTCAGCTGATCCTGGGTGAGGCTCTTCGGTGCGCAGCCACGGGGCTTGCTGTCCTGCCCCGGGCAGGACACGTCTGCGAAGGCAGCCCAGCTGACAGCGTCGGTGGCGAAAGCGTAGAAATCCAGGCTGGCCGGATCGCTCCCGCTGCGGCCGCGCGACGACCGGGCGTAGTCCACGCAGCCGCTCGAGTCCGCTACCAGCGCCGAGATCCCGGCCGAGGCGCCGTTCGGCGGCGGGCTCGCGACGGTGTAGTCGAAGGCGGCACAGTGAGAGTCCCCGGGCACGTGAAACGTCTGCCCGACGTCGAGCTTGGCCGGTGGGGTGACCGCGGTGTCCGGGTCGGTATTGGCGGTGTCGTTGGTGTAGTCGCCGGATATCTGACTCATGACGGCGAAGGTGGCGTCGGCCCCGACGCCGTTCAGCACCTCCTGGGAACCGTTCGGCGGCGAGACGGCATGCGCTGCGGGCGTCAGCGCCCCGGATATCATCAGCCCTGCAGTTCCCAGGGCCATGGCCCTGGTCCTCAAAAGGCGCCACATGTCTCGATGCTTCATGTCGATGTTCCTTCTTCCGCTGGGCGTACCTCCGGTGCTCCGGTGGGCTGCGCCGCGTGAGGGTGGACCTCCCGCTTGACGGGTCGGTGTCAGAGTGAAGCCACCGAGACAAAGACGGGGTGGCCTCGGCCGCCAAAGAAACGAAAAGGCCCGGGAGGCTTGACCTCCCGGGCCTCGGATCGCGGCCTCAGTCGAACGTCAACAGACGGCGGTGACCGCGGCGCGACGGCGGGAGGCGTCCCGGGCCTCGGTACACCGACAGGCGGTCGCGTGCGTCGTCACGGGAGGGACCTTAACCACTTTGATAGCGCCCTGTCAACCTACAAAGCGCGTCAGAAGACACAACGTTCGTCCATGACCCCTCGTCACCTGTCCCTGCACGCCCCGTCAGCCGGGGAAGAAGGCGTTGCTGACCCAGATCAACGCCGCCAGGGCCGCCGCGCCAAGGACAAGGCTCCAGGCGATGAGCTTGATCTCGGCGGGAAGGAGCGGCTCGCCGCTCGCCATCGCGAGATCGTCCGCAGAACGGCGCTCTTCCGGGTCGCCCGTCATCTCATCCCGCCCGCGGCGGCAGGATGCCGTGGAAGAAGATCCAGGACACGCCGAGCCCGATCCAGAGAATGAAGCCGAAGAGGCAGACGACGTAGACCGCGGCCAGCCGCCCGATGCCCGCCTCGCCGAGTCGCCGGAAATCGGACACGAGCCCGATCGTGAAGAACGTCATGACGAAGAAGAGCACGCGGAACACGTTCAGCTCCGCGGTGGCCGCCTTGGCGGCCACGAGCAGATCGGGCCGGGCGACGACCGCGATCAGGAGGATGAGGAAGGTCAGGAAGTAGCCGAGCACGAATTTCGGAAACCGGGCCCATACCTCGCCCGCCCGGGGTCGCCGGCCGGGGTCCCGCTCGATCCCGTATGCCCACACGAGCGCCAGCACGAAGGCCCAGATGCCGATGAAGGTATCGATGAACACCTTGACGGTCGTCGCGGTGAGGAGAATCCAGCCCTCCTCGTACGTGATCCCGGCCGAGGCCGCGCGGGCCCGGATCAGCGCATCGGTGATCGCGCCGCTTGCCACCGCCGCGCCGTCCGTCTTGACCGCGAGTCCCATCCACGCGCCGGCGACCAGGGGTTGACCGTGGAGGAACGTCGCCGCCACGGCCGGGAGCAGGAGCAGCTCGACGACTGCGAACACCACCACCAGGGAAGACACCATGATCGGGACGATCGGACGCGCGCGAATCGCCGCGGCAGTGGCCATGGCCGCGGAGACGCCGCAGATGCTGACCCCCGAGGCGAGAGGGGCCGCCCACTCGCGCGACAGGTGGAAGAAGCGGCGCGCCACCAGATACACGAGCGCCCAGTAGATGAGGTACGCCTCGACGATCGCCGCAAAGCCGCGGAAGAGCACGGCCCGCGCGAGCCCGGTGGCGCCCGCGGCCTGCACCCCGAGCGAAGCCCCGAGAATGACGATCGCCGTCTTGATGTACCATTCCGGCCGCGTTGCCTCGCTCAGCCGGCGCACGACACCAGGGAAGAAATTCCCGACGACGAGCCCCGCGGCCAGCGCGATGATGAACCCCGCCTCGCCGGTGAGCGCGAGCGACCAGGAGATCCCCATCGCTCCGCGTTTGTCGGGCGTCGCGGCGATGTAGGCGTGGTTGCCCACGAACCAGCAGAGGTAGCTCGCCCAGAAGATCACCGTGAAGCCGGTCGCGAAGCGCGCGAGATCGAGGCCGAGGCCTGCCGCCCCCGCCGTCATGATCAGCAGCAGGAAGAGAAAGGTGAGCGCGAGGCTCAAGACGCCAGGGAACGCAGCGTAGGTCTTCGCGACCGGAGCGATCGCCTTACCGGGAGACGTCCAGACCTGCGTGGTGGCCGCCCAGCCGAGGAGGTCGACGCCGGCGAGTGTGGGGAGCGCCAGCGCGAAGACCAGGAGCCCGAGCCAGAGTCCATACCAGTCCTCGGTCCGCAGGGAGGTCTTCACCGGCGTCGAACGGGGTCCCGGAGAGGTCACACGCTCCGCCTCCTAGCGAGGTCGGCGGCTCTTCGCCAGCTACAACGCGGGGCAGGGCCAACGCCTGCCCGCGCTGACTCTAGAACTTCACCAGGGCGTCGAGCTGGAGGCGCGTCAGGGTCGGGTTGGTCGTGTCGACGGGCCGGTTGATGAAGTTCGTGAAGTGGCTCCGCACGCTCACGGTGAGCGGGTTCAGGAGCTGGTACTCGGCGCCAACGACGGGTCCCTCCAGGTTCGTCCCGCCGGTGCCGAAGTCGCTGTAGGTGAAGGCGGAGATGGCCGCTTCCTGCCCGATGTGCTCGTAGAGGCCGTAGACCGACCAGTCCCCTCGGACCCTGGTCTGCCCGAGCCGCATGCCCGCCTGCCATCCGTGCGCGTCGTCAATCGCCGCCTGCCAGTTGTAGACGTAGTCGGCGAACAGGCGGAGCGGCTGGTCAAGCAGAAGGTGAGGGACGGTCGCGGCGACGGTCGCGCTCGTCTGGTTGAAGCCGCTCTGGTAGCCCGTGATCGCCGTGAAGGAGGGTGGCGTGCCGCTCGGTCCGGTCGGGGGCTGGATGGTCTTCGTCACCAGGAGATTGGTGTTGACGAGGGAGTTGTTGAAGTTCGGGTTGGCGATCGGCTGGCCGGACGCGTTGAACGAGGTCGTGTTCTTGCTGAGCGCCTGGGCGATCAGGTCCGGATTCAACCACCAGAACTGACCGAGGCCGGCCTCGACCTGGACGTCGCCGAAGTGCAGGGCGGGATTCACCTGCCCGCCGAACATCCAGCCGTCCGGGTTGTTCGAGACTTCAGCGAAGGTCCACTGCAGGCCGTACACCTTGATCTGATCGAGCACGCCCATCGGCTTCGCCAGCAGCTGGACGGTCTCGCTCGCGCCTTCGGGAGAGAGGTCCTCGTCGAACACCATCTCGCCCACCCGGAAGATAGGGTTCGGGAACTTGCCGCCCGTGATGCTGACCACCCCCGGGCGGATCCCGAAGCTCTTTCCGGGCGTGAAGGTGAGGAAGGCCCAGTCGAGGTTCACGTGCTTGCGCGTGAAGTCCCCCGTGAGGTCCTCGTTCGTGGAGATCGGGTTGTTGGGATCGCCGCTCGCCACGCGGAGGGTCGTGGAGAGCTCGTCGCTGAAGGTCACCCTCAGTCCGAGGCGGGCGCGCAGCCGTTCCCGGTTACGGGCCGTCGCGCTCGTCGGCAGAGCAGGCCGCAGGTTGGGGTCCGGTTTTTGCCCTGCCTCCGTGACGGGCTGGTGATAGAAGTCCTCCTGCCGGAGGCGGACATCTCCGAAGAGGGTCGTCCTCTTCACCCAGTCGGGGAGCTCGAGACCCTTCTTGGCTGCGGCGGCCGCGGTCTTGCGCTCCTCCGCCGTCTGCTCGACCTGCTTCTGGGCCGCCTGGCCGATCGCGCGCTGCTGCTGGGCCTGATCACGCAACTCCTGGAGCTCGCGCTGCGCTTTTCGCAGTTCCTCCTCGAGCGCCTGGAGCCGCCG
>Ga0126369_10002643_pt1 | contig 12830 bp, 11 predicted proteins | sample PanSoiMetaPlot_1_FD_109646 | JGI IMG/M metagenome (GOLD analysis project Ga0126369, IMG submission 109646) | Tropical forest soil microbial communities from Panama - MetaG Plot_1 | ecosystem: Environmental > Terrestrial > Soil > Tropical forest > Bulk soil | place: Panama | collected 2016-02-17 | reverse complement strand
CAGCCTCGAAATCGGCGCGCGCTGCGGATTCGACATCTGCAATATTTTTCATGCGGGAGACGGCAACCTTTTTTCTTTTTGTCTCTACGACCCCCGCGACAAGGGGCAATTTGAGCGCGCCATGCAAGCATCGGCCGAAATCATTCGCTATTGTGTCGAAGTTGGCGGCGCGCTTACCGGCGAGCACGGCATTGGCATGGAAAAATCGGAATTAATGCCGCTTCTTTTTTCCGACGCTGATTTCGACCTCATGCGCCGTGTTCACGACGCGTTCAACCCCAATTGCTCGCTCAACCCCGGCAAAATCTTCCCGCTCAGCAAAGGCTGCGGCGAAATACGCGTCCGGGCTCATTCCTCCTTTCGTCCGAGCACGACATGATGTTTTTCTCTGTGCCGCCTCCGCGTTATAGGTTCTCTTTCTTTTTTCGACTGCGGCTGCCGTTCCATGGCTAGCGTTGCTTCCAAGTTCGTCTCCCGGCTCGAATCGGCTATCGGCGCGTCTCACGTCACTGCCGACCCGGCGGTCCGCTCGCAATATGCGGTAGACGAAGTCATCCCGTCCGCCGTCGCCCAGCCAACTTCCGCTGAGCAGGCCGCCGAAACCGTGCGCTTTGCTGCGCTCGAAAGGCTCGCTCTCATCCCTTCCGGCCATCGCACCAAGCTCGAAATCGGCATGCCTCCCTCCCGTTACGACATCGCTCTCGACATGACCGGTCTCAACCAAATCGCCCACTACGATCCCGGCGATCTCACCGTCAGCGTGGACGCCGGGGCGAATTTCAGCGACCTGACTGCTCCCCTCTACCAGCAAAACCAATTTCTTCCGCTCGCCGTTCCTTTTTATTTCGAATCGACCATCGGCGGCATCATTGCTTCTGGCGTGGACTCCTCTCTTCGACACTCCTACGGCACGGCTCGCGACTTCCTTATCGGCGCGGAATTTGTGGACGGCACGGGCCGGCGGTGCAAGAGCGGCGGGCGTGTCGTCAAAAACGTTACCGGCTACGATCTGCACAAACTTCTCATCGGCTCTCTAGGCACTCTTGCGGTCATCACTCGGCTCAACTTCCGCACGTTTCCGGCAGCGCCATCGGGCTGCGGCTTCGTCTTCTCTTTTCACGGTCACGAAGATGCTCTCGCTTTCAGCAAACTTGTCGAACGCTCTCCGGTTCGAGCCGCGTCAATCGATCTCGTCAGCCCTAAAGTCATGCAACTGTTCCTCGAAGCCGAAAAGAATTCTCCCGAACCGCCAGGCACCGGGCTTCAAGGAAAATTCCCGGCGGATTCCTGGCACCTTTGTGTGAGCGTAGAAGGCATCCCAGGGGTTTGCGAGCGCGCCTCCCGCGAATTCGCTCAGTTTACCGCTTCGTCGACTGCCAAACCCGCGCAGTTCCTCACCCTTGGCGAATCCGAAGGCGCCGACCTCTGGCACTACATCGGTCAAGCGATTCCGCTTCTTCTCGGGGCTTGTCCCTCCGTCGCAATTCTCAAAATCTCGACTTTGCCCGCTCGCCTCACCCAGCTTCTCCGACGGTTGCACGCCGCGGCCGACCAGGCTTCTCTCGCGCACGCCGTTCTTGCCCGCGCCTGCGGCGTCCTCTACTTTGCCCTGCTCCCGAACTCCGAAGACACCGTGTCCTTGCAGTCCCTCGCTAAAGCTGTCCTAGAAATCTCTTCCCTCTGCACATCCGAAAACGCCTCGAGCGCTATCCCTTGGTGCCCGACCGCCCTCAAGCGCAGCGTCAACATATGGGGGATGCCCCGCCCTGATCTCGGCCTCATGCGCCGCCTCAAATCCGCCTTTGATCCTCAAGACATCTTCGCTCCCGACCGATTGCTTTCTCGGTAAGCACCTCAATCCTCGCTACAGAAAAACCATTCAGCATACCGCCGCTTGGCCGATGCTATCCTTCCAGCGTGCGACTCTGTCCGCATGTGTTTCTTCTGATTACCAGGGAGCGAGCGAAATGTACGGACTAATCGTGAAAATGACGATTGTTCCTGGCAAGCGCGAGGAGATGATTCGCGTTCTCCAGGCGACGGCCGCGGATATGCCGGGCTGCTTCAGTTACGTTGTTGCCAAAGACGCCGCAGACGAAAACGTCCTCTGGGTCACCGAGGTGTGGGACAGCGCCACCAGTCACGACGCTTCGCTATCCATGCCGCAGGTGAAGAAGGCCATCCCTCGGGCGAAGCCCCTCGTTGCGAATTTCGAAAGACTCGCGGTTACAACTCCAGTCTGGGGCCAGGGGCTGCCGTCTGCTCCTTCAGATTGAATCGGGAGGAAAGTACAAGTCTTTTCCACGGAAAATAATGTGGCTTATTTCGTTTCTCGTAGTTTTTTCAGCCGCTCCACGGCATTCTGGTTTTTCGGGTCCAGTTGCAGCGACTCTTCGTAATTTGCAATCGCCAAGTCCTTTTCTCCTACTTTTGCGTACGCCTCGCCCAGGCTGTCGTACACGTTCGACGATTGCGGGAACTCCTGCACGTTGCGCTGAAACACGGCAATCGCATCCTTTTCATGCCCGGAGTACAGCAGTGAATAACCTAGTTGATTCAAGGACCGTTCGGCCTGATCAGCTGGAAGCTCTCCGGACTTTCTCATCTCCGCGTAACGATCGAGCGCGGCTTCGACGCCCCGTGCCCTCGCCAGAGTCCCCATCATTGGCAATGGCCCTCCGAACTTATAGTTCCAGGAATACTCTTGTGCTACGCCCCGCAACACATAGTTGGCCAACGTGATTCCATTGTCCGATGCCGCCATAATCGCTACGCCTTTGCCAGTCTCCGAATTCATCGTTAGCAGCGCCTGAAATCCTTCATCTGCGCCGTCGTGCCCGAACTGCCCCGGGTTTTCCTTCTCCACGAAAAACCCGAGTCCCGCTCCATCCATCACCGGGGTCAACATCTGTTCCGTCATCTTCTGCGAGAGCACGCGGTTTGATTTCCCATTTCTTGAATTTGCAATCTCAATCGCGAACCTGGCCAAGTCTGTCGGCGTTGTCCAGAGTCCTGCCGCGGCCATTTCCGGATACACGTGCCAGTTCCCATGCACGGGCTTTCCGTCGCTGTAGGTTCCAATCGCCGTCAGGGCCGCGCGAGCGGCCGGCAACGGCTGCTCGTAGCTGCTGTCCGTCATGCCAATCTTGTCCAGCACCGTTTCGCGCATGAATTCCGGAAACGCTTTCCTCGTTACGTCGATCATCAATTGTTGTTCGATGGTCACTCCGCCACCGGAATAACGCCACAGCGTTCCGGGGACAACATCCACGCGAATCGGCATGGTGTTCGCGGGTTTCTCGCCATTGAAAATCTGTTCTAGCGTCGGTACTTTCTCGTCCACATCGTATCCCGGAAATCCGTGCACCGTGAGCCCGCCGGTGTGCGACATCAGTCGCCGCAGCGTAACCTTCTGTTCCTTCGTAAACTCATTTTCGGGAACCTTCCACGTCTTCAGCTTTACGTTGACATCTTCGTCGAGCGACAACTTGCCGTGCTCCACGAGGTACAACGCGCCCGTCGCCGCAACGGGCTTGCTTATGGAGCCCGCCTGAAAAAGCGTCTTCGTAGTCACCGGCGCGTTCGAACCCATTCCGATCGTTCCATATCCTTTGGCCCACGCGATTTTGTAATCTTCGATCACCGCGATGCTCAGGGCGGGGACCTTGTACAACTCCATCAACTGCACCAGGCTTAGACGCAGCGGCTCCTTGTCCCCCATCGGAACAACTACTGCCGTCGCTTCGATCTTCCGGATGCGCTCTTCGTGTTCCTGCACGGGCGCAGCCGTATTCGGGCGAACTGAGGCACCGACGGCGGCATTGCTTTGACCGCGGGCTTGTTGGAACCACACGAATGCGAGCGCAACCACAATCACAGCTGCTGTTCCAAGACCCCGCTTCCTGAATGCGAAACTCCAGGAATTTCTCATGAATCCTCCGATGCTGTACGAGTGGAATGGATGCCGGACAAGTTTATTCCCTTGCGACCACCCGGTATAGACTCTGCTCCCCGTGAACCCGTTAGGTCGTCGTCTCGCAAAGTGACCCAGCACGAATTCATGGAATTTTTCCGTGGAACATTCTCCCATCGCACTCCGTATCTTCTTTCGCGACCGCAAATCTGAAGGAAAAGGACTACCTCGATGAAGCGTTTGTCGTCAAAACCCCGGCTGTTTCTGTTTCTGCTCGCGATTTGCGTCCCCAGAAGCTCGGCCCAGGCCGTGCCGTCTCTGGACAGCATCAAATCCCAGGCAGAACTCGACAAGGCCATTGGGGCGCTCGATGCTGCTCTCTTCGATTCCTACAATCGCTGCGACCTCGAAAAGTTTGCTTCCTTCTTTGCGGACGATGTCGAGTTTTATCACGATCAAGGTGGCGTCACCGTCGGCAAAGTGGCACTCACGGACAGCGTGAAGAAAAATATCTGCGGCAAAACGACTCGCGAACTCGTCCCCGGAACGCTGCAAGTCCATTACATGAAGGGATATGGCGCCGTCGAAATGGGTGTCCACCGTTTCCATCATCCGGGCCATGAGGACACCGAAGGTGTAGGTGAAGCCAGCTTCATTCACCTCTGGCAATACAAAGATGGCGCCTGGAAAATCACCCGCGTCATCAGCTACGACCATCACTCCGCCAAAAAATGACGTGTCCTTTCTGAGCAGACCCTCTGCCAGCGGGCCAGCTCGAGTGTTGCAGGCAAGGAAACGGCGCAACCTGTACTTGGCTCCTTTCCACAGAGTATGTGAAGAATAGAGTAAGCCTCTGCAAACAGGCTGTTTAATCTGCCGATAAGGTGCGGCGGCTTCGCGTTCCCAGCTCTCGAAAGTCCCTCGAAAGGAAGGAACCGAATGAAAAAGCTTGCTCTTTTGGCTCTAGGCTTGGCACTCCTTGCAATTCCTTCACGCGCTCAATCTGTCGACGCTTCCATTGGCTATTCCTATTTTCGCCTCGGGAATTCTGGCGGACTCAACCAGAACGGCGTCAGCGGCTCGATCGGCTTCTACCCGATCCGTTTCTTGGGATTGGTCGGCGATTTTGGCGGGTACCACGCTTCTCCTAGCGGCGTGTCCACGAACACGCTCACGTACATGTTTGGGCCGCGGCTGATGCTTCGCAACCCACTCAGGATTAACCCCTTCGTGCAGGCCTTGGCAGGCGGCTCGCGTGTTTCCGTCAGTGGAGTTTCCTCCAACCAATTCGCATTCAGCGTTGGCGGCGGCGTAGACCTTGGTTTGCTTCCCCACATGTATTTGCGTCCACAAGTGGACTACGTCGGTCTCCGCAATTCCGGCCAGACGCTCAACTGTACGCGCGCCTCGATCGGCGTTGCCATCCGTTTCTAACTCGAGCCCAACCGTAGTCCCGAGGGTCGCTATTGGCGGGTCGGATCGTCTTTCCTTCCCGCCTGCTCTTTCCGTGCGTCGTCGGTTGCTACAACCGTTTGCCTTTCAAGAATCTGCGCACGCTCCACGTGCCGTCGCCATGCGAAGCAATGTAGAGGAAGACGACGCATAAGAGCACGGCCAGTTCGCCATGGTTGCGGATCGGCCAGAAACCGTGCGGAGCATGCTGCAAAAAATAGGCCGTGGCCATTTCACCGCTGGCGACAAACGCGGCAATGGCCGTAAATGCCCCCAGCGCAATCAGCACGCCGCCAAAGAATTCGATGATCCCGGCCGCCAGCATCAGGGGCACATGCACCATCTGAGGACTGCCCAGAACCCCAAACAGTTTCTGCGCGCCATGGCAGGCAAACAAAAAGCCGGCCGCCAACCGCATCAGGCTGTAGAGCTGATCCGAGAATCGCTTTAGAAATTGCATAGTTTGGCCTCGCGTTTTTTTATGTCTTGGCTTACGAGGCCAGCAGCCTACCGTCACGAAGGGGCCTTCGCAAGGAATTCCAATCGGCGTCCCGGCCATCCCGAACGGTTGCGAACTCAAGGAGCCGTAGGAGGAGCGGGAGCGGTTGGGGATGCACCTGGCGCGGGGGGAGCGGTCGTCGAGGCTGGGGCAGTCGTTGTCTTTGCGGCGGGAGCGGTTTTGTTCTTCTGGTATTTGCGCTTGACCTGCTTTACGTAAGACTGTGTCTCGCGGTAGGGAGGAACATCACCGTATTTTTGCACCTTGTCAGGGCCGGCGTTGTAGGCGGCGAGTGCGAGTGTCAAGTCGTTCTTGTAGAGTTGCAGCAGGTCATGCAAGTAGTGGGTTCCGGCATCAATGTTTTCTTTTGGATCGAAAATGTCTTTCACGCCGAAACGTGACGCGGTTTCTGGGAGCAACTGCATCAAGCCGCGCGCGTTCCTCACGGAAACGGCCTTTGGATTAAAGTTGGATTCCACTTCGATCACACTGCTGATGAGTTCCGCGTCCAGACCGTAGCGGGAAGCGGCCGCCAACACAAATTCGTGATAGGGATGCTGATTGGCGTCCGCCGGAGGTGGCGCCGCGGGCGGCGGGGTTATCGGCGCGAAGACTTCTTCCGGCTCAATCTTCAGCACGTCGGTGGTGCTGACATCCATCCAACCGCCTTGCAGTTGAAGCCGGTATTTGTCGCCCATGAGTTGATAGCCGGTGACGTGGAGGCGGAGGCCGTTTTGCAGCACGATGTACTCGGCGCGGGCGGAAGGAGCGGCAAGCAATGCCAGCAGACTGGAGAGGATGGAGAGGGCCGCGACGTGGATTGCTTGACGGAAAAGGACAACCGGAGCCGGTCTTGGCGGCACCGGCAAACTTGCCGGTGCGGTTTTGTCTTTGCCAGGAGCCGACCGGCGAGCACAGCCAGGAGTGGCTGTGCCACCGGCACGTCGACCGAGGCGCCTCAGTTGCATGGGGCGGCCTCGCGCAAAGCAAATTGCTTGATGGCGTGGGCGACGCCATTTTCGTCGTTGGTGCCGGTTTCGTGCCAGCCATAGGTTTTCAGCTCGGGGACGCCATTGCCCATCACTACGGGAATGCCGGCAAAGGTCAACATTTCCAGGTCGTTGTGATTATCGCCGATGGCCATGACGTCTTCGCGCGCCAGGCCACGCAGGGTGGCCCATTCTGCAAGCGAAGAGCCTTTCGAACACATTGGGTTGAGCACATCAATCATGGCGAAGTCTCGAGCTTCGTACAGAGTCACAGCCAGAGCGAACTGTTGAGCAAAACCCGCGCCCCGGAGGGCTTGTTCCGCATCGCGCATCGGCGCAACTTTCCCGGAAAGCATCACCTGTATGGGGTTTTCGGTCAAGCAGGTTTCCAAGGGATTCGCGAAGCCGATGAATTGTTTGTTGCGGGAATAGTAGGCATAGCGCAAGGAATCATCGGGGTCGAGCCGCTCGAGCATCAACTGATTTTCGGCGGGGCGGTCGAAAATTACGGCCGCGCCTTCCCGCCACGGTTTTGTCAGTGCGAGGACCTGAGCCGCCACACGTTGCGGAAGAAGATGGCGCAAGTGTGTGCGGCCGTCATTCGATCGTACCAGGGCGCCGTTATTGACGATCATGGTGAGCGGCGCGTCGAGCTGGCGAGCGACGGGCATGGCGAAGTCATAGCGGCGGCCGGTGACCAGTGCCACTTCAATACCGCGGCGCGCCGCTTCGGCGATGGCTTGGCGGTTCGCCTCAGAAACCTGCCAGTGGCTGTCCAGCAAGGTGCCGTCTATGTCGAGAGCAATGAGTTTCACCGGCATCTGTCTATTGTAGCGGGAGCGAATCGTTTGCACCTCGGAAAGTTTGGAAGAGGACGCCAGTAAGCGAACCGGACCTCGAAGATCCCTGATTATGCTGTCGCCACACGGCTAGGCTGCAACGACCGGTTCATAGCCGCATCGTACCTGCGTTTCAGCTCGGGTATCAATCGGAAGGCAGGTTCCCATTGCAAAGGTTTATGCGATCCATCGAATGAAGGCGCGCGCTCGGATGCGCTACGCGCTTCCACCTCCTGCCAGAGCCCTGGCACAACTTTCTCGTAAACAGCATCACGAAGCGCAAGGCGTTGGTACCGGATGTCTTGTTGGTCCACAAACTGATCACGGAGGAATCGATAGGCTTCCAGTTCGCTGAGCAGAATTACGATTTTACGTTCCGCTTTCTCGGGTTCGAACTCGACGAGATCCGCGATAGCGTTGCGCGCGCTCTCGAGGCCCAGGAACATCATGTAAATCACATTCCGCGCCGCATCATGCCAGGGAGTCGAAGTGGATGCACTATCCGGTCGCGGCTGGGGCTCGGCCGGAGACGGGGACATGTCCATTCGGGCGCGGACAGAATCACGAACTGCTTTCATGTACGTGTAAAACGCGGTGATATTGATGACGACGCGCGCTTCCAACGTTTGCAGGTCTCGCGTATTGCTCTCAAAGACGGGGAAATAATTCTCTTCCGATGTGAAGTGGCGAGCGGGCAATTCAGAATTGCCCGCTGCGTCCCGGCCAGGTGAACCATGCTGGAAGACTTCGATTTGCCGGCGCACGCTGTCCACGACCGTAGCAACGCGGCACAGCGTATCGATTTCGCAGGCAAACAGATCGACGATGCCAAGTCTTGCGCTGCCCGCTTGATAAGCCCACGCAAGGACGGCTCCGAAAACGCCAAGCACCGGAGCGAAAAAGGTCAGAAAGCCGGCCAGAGCCGAAAAATCAACATGAAGGGCACTCCAATCACCATGGGCGATCGATGCGTTTATGATGGACAGCAGAACCCCGGCACCGAAGACCACGATTATGGCAACGAGTGCAAATGCGATGATCAGTCGAAGGTCTGTCACATGTTGCGATACAAATAACCGATCTATGGTGGCCGCCGGATCGCCAGTGCGTAGCATCCGAGCGATCGGTTCGAGCAACCGCTTCGGCATATCGTCCGATTTGGGTTTAAGCGAACTGCCGGAAACACCATCGACGATGTGCATCGCGCCCCCTCGCGAGGCGGGGTTAGTCAAATTCCGGCTTTTCGTGGTGTTTTCCACGGTTGAAGATCGCCACTTCGTCGATAGGTAGTGACGGTGAACGGGATTTCGTTTCACGCGAAGTTAAAGCCGTCCATCTTGCAGGCCGCGCAGAAAGACGTCTGGCCGCGCGCGGCAAAAGATCGCGCCCACCGATGACGAGCTGACGGAACTTGAAAAATTGGCAGGGAATCACCTGAGGGCCGATAGCTGCGCGTGCGTGGTAGACTGGCAGAGTTATGAGCCTACCGTCGGGAATCGTGTCGATGAGTAGTTCGAACCTGGTGGAGCTGGAATGCTCGGCGTGCGGGAAGAAGTATGACGCCGAGGTGGAGCAACACCTGTGCACTTGCGGGAAGCCGCTGCTGGCGCGGTACGATCTGCGCCACGCCGCGGCTGCGCTCACGCTGCAAACGCTGAAAGATCGGCCGCGAACGCTGTGGAGGTACACCGAGGTGCTGCCAAATGATCCTCCCGTTTCGCTGGGTGAAGGGATGACGCCGCTGGTTCACGCGAAGCGGCTGGGCGCGACGATGCCTTGCGGGGCTTCGTGCCTCGAGAATCTCTACGTCAAAGATGAAGGGCTGAACCCCACGGGATCGTTCAAAGCGCGAGGGATGACGGCGGCAGTGACTCGCGCGAAGAGACTGGGGGCGAAAGCTCTGGCGGCTCCCACCGCGGGAAATGCCGGTGGAGCGCTGGCGGCGTATGCAGCGGCGGCGGGGATTCCCGCCGTAATCGTGATGCCCGCGGATACGCCTTCGGCCAACGTGATGGAGTGCCGGGCGTTTGGCGCGAAAGTCGTGAAGCTGAACGGATTGATTTCAGATTGCGGTAAATACGTGGCGGAGCACAAGGATCGCGAAGGGTGGTACGACGTTTCCACTCTGAAAGAGCCTTATCGCGTCGAAGGCAAGAAGACCATGGGGTACGAGCTGTGGGAACAATTTGGCGGGAAGCTGCCGGACGTGATTTTTTATCCCACGGGTGGCGGCGTGGGGTTAATCGGAATGTGCAAGGCTTTTGACGAACTGGAGGAGATGGGAAAGACAGGCCGTGAAAGGCCGCGGATGGCGGCGGTGCAGGCGGAAGGCTGCGCCCCGATTGTGAAGGCCTGGGAAGCGCACCAGAGTACGGCGCAATTTTTCCCGAACGCGGCAACGATTGCTTCGGGGCTGCGCGTGCCGGGGCCGTTGGGGGACCAATTGATTCTCCGCATGCTCCGCCAGGCCAACGGAACGGCGATTTCTGTGACCGACAAAGAAATGCTGCACGCGGGAAGGGAACTGGCGAAGCTCGAAGGAGTCTTTGCGGCGCCGGAGGGAGCGGCAACCGTGGTTGCGGCAAGGATCCTGGCAGCGTCGGGATGGATTAAGCCCCACGAGAGTGTGGTGCTGTTCAATACGGGGACGGGGTACAAGTACTCGGAGGCTTGGGAACGGGCGCTGTCGACGGTTTAGAGTTGAAAGCTCACAGCTAACCGCTTACAACCCACAGTCAGAAACTCAAGATTCGAAAACCGCAAGAAGATTCGCTTGTCACGGGTAGAGTTTGGAGGTTCGTGCCGGTGTCCACGCGGCGGCTTTACTATGAGGATTCGTTCCTAAAAGATTTCAACGGGCGCGTGGTCCACTGCGAAGTGTTACCTCCGGACCTGGCGGCGGGGATTACCGGAAGCGCCTGGGGCTTGCTCCTGGATCGCACGGCTTTTTATCCCACTTCGGGCGGGCAGCCGCATGATTTGGGGAAAATCGGCGACGCGAATGTTCTCGACGTGCGCGACGAAGGGGAAGAAATCCTTCACGTCGTCGATCGCCGACCTTCGGATCCGGACGTGGATTGCTGCATCCACTGGCCACGGCGGTTCGATCACATGCAGCAGCACACCGGGCAGCATCTCCTCTCAGCCATGTTTCAAGAGCGCTATGGACGGCCGACGGTTTCGTTCCATCTCGGCGCGGAAGTTTGCACGATTGATTTGCGCGGGCCGGAGCCGACCGAAGAGATTCTGGAGGGAGCGGAGCGGGCGGCGAATCAAGTGGTTTTTGAAAACCGGGCAGTGACGGTTCGTTATGGAACTGCCGACCAGCTGGCTGAGCTGGGCGTGCGGAAAGAAGTCGACCGCGAAGGTATCTTGCGCGCGATCGAGATTGAAGGCGTGGAACTGCAGCCGTGTGGTGGGACGCACGTGAAAAGCACTGGGCAGATCGGCATGGTTTTGACACGGCGGTGCACGAAAATCCGGCAAGACTGGCGTGTGGAGTTTGTGTGCGGGGGACGGGCGGAAAAGGCAGCGCGAAGCGATTTTCAGTTGCTGCGGCAAGCTGCCGAAAAACTGAGCTGCGCACCGGAGGATGTGGTTTCATCCGCCTCGCGTGCGCTGGCGGAGCGCGATGCGAATTTCAAGAAAATCCGCGCGCTGCTGGAACGATTGGCTGGTGTGGAAGCCACGCTTGCGTTGCAGGCTTCTGCAACCGACGGGGAGGGAGTGCGCATCATCACGCGCGTTTTTGAAGACGTGGCGTCGGAATATCTAGGCTTCTTCGGAACGGCCATTACAAAAACGGAGAAGACTTTGGCACTGCTGGGATTGGCCGCCGGCGGTGATGTGCTTTTTGCTCAACATCCTTCCGTCGGAAAGGATATGAACGCGCTCCTCAGGAAGGTCTTCGAAAAACTGAGCGGCAAAGGCGGGGGAACGCGCGATTTTGCGCGTGGGAAGCTTGGAAACGGCTCGCAAGTGGAGAGCGCGTTGACTTTGGCGAGACAAGAGTTGTCCGGCGTTTAAACCTGCGCTATAACTTGTCCTCAGATCGATTGGGAATAAAGTCTTCAGGGGCTGCCCTGCGATTTCAAACAGATTATGTGGGGGCTAGAGCCCCCGCCTCCTAAAGAGAATTGAGTTGCGGCAGCCAGCCTGCGGGAGGCTGACTGCGCCCGTAGAAAGCGGCCCTAATTGGATGTGAGGAGAGGTGTGGAATGAAGGAAAAAATCACGCGGCGCGACGCTCTGAAATTGGGAACCAGCGCGGCCGTTGGCGCTACGGTTGCGCCCCTGCTTTGTTCTGGTGCGGAAAATATGAGGAGCGAATCGAGCGACGTTTCGAGGTACGATTCGAGCGCGATGGCACCGGCTTCCGAAAATGAAATTTGCTTTACGCGAGCCAAAGATTTGGCCGCCATGATTCGCCAGAAGAAAATATCCTCGCGCGAAGTGATGCAGGCGCACCTGAAGCAAATTGCACGGATCAATCCCAAAGTGAATGCAGTCGTCACGCTGGTTCCGGAAGACCAGTTGATGGCGCAAGCCGTGGCGGCTGATGAAGCGGCGGCGAAAGGGAATTGGCTCGGGCCGCTGCATGGAATGCCGGTTGGCGTGAAGGATCTGCATTCCACCAAGGGAATTCGCACGACGTTTGGCTCGCCGCTGCACGCGAACGATGTGCCGAATTTCGATAGCCTGGTGGTTGAGCGCGAAAAGAGGGCGGGAGCGATCGTCATTGGCAAGACCAACGTGCCGGAATGGGGGCTTGGGTCGCAGACGTTCAATCCGGTATTTGGGCCGACGATGAATCCTTACGATCTGACGAAGACGTGCGGAGGCAGCACCGGGGGAGGCGCGGTCGCGCTGGCGTGCGGCATGGTGCCGCTGGCTGACGGCAGCGACATGGGAGGATCGCTCCGGAACCCGCCGAATTTTTGCAATGTGGTTGGACTGCGGCCTTCGCCCGGACGCGCGCCGAATCCGCCGACAACTTTGGGGTGGTTTACGCTGAGCGTGGATGGCCCGGTGGCGCGCAACGTCACCGACTGCGCGTTCTTCTTGAGCGTGCTGGCGGGATTCGACAGGCGGTCGCCGATTTCGATTGACCAGACTGGCGACCAGTTTGCAAAGCCTTTG
>Ga0126369_10002642_pt1 | contig 12830 bp, 9 predicted proteins | sample PanSoiMetaPlot_1_FD_109646 | JGI IMG/M metagenome (GOLD analysis project Ga0126369, IMG submission 109646) | Tropical forest soil microbial communities from Panama - MetaG Plot_1 | ecosystem: Environmental > Terrestrial > Soil > Tropical forest > Bulk soil | place: Panama | collected 2016-02-17 | reverse complement strand
TGCTCGCATACACAAATACCCTCGATCACAGAAAAGTCGTCGAGATCTGCGCCCGCCACGGTGTTCACGTCATGATGGAAAAGCCGTTGGCGGTGAGCTTTGATGACGCGCTCGCGATCCAGAAGGCCGCTCAGGCCGGCAATATCCATGTGCTCGTGAACTATGAGACCTCGTGGTATCGAAGCAATCACGCGGCATATGACCTGGTTCGCGAGGGCACGCTTGGGGATGTCCGTAAAGTCATCGTGCACGACGGCCACAGGGGACCAAAGGAAATCAGTGTCGAACCGGAGTTCTTCGCATGGCTCACGGATCCGAAACTTAACGGCGCCGGCGCACTCTTTGACTTTGGATGCTACGGCGCTGACTTGATGACCTGGCTCATGAATGGCGAGCGTCCGCAGACTGTCACTGCCGTAACGCAGCAGATCAAGCCGGACGTCTACCGGAATGTGGATGACGAGGCCACGATCATCCTCACGTACCCCAAAGCGCAAGCGATCATTCAAGCCTCGTGGAACTGGCCCTTCGACCGCAAGGACATGGAAATCTACGGGCAGACCGGCTACGCGATCACGGTCAAGAAAGATGACATCCGGGTACGTCGTGCAGGAGAGAATCAGGAAGCACAGGTCGCCGCCAAGCCCATCCCGGCTCCCTATGACGATTCCATGGAGTACCTGCGAGCGGTGGTCTTAGAGGGTGCAAAAGAAGACCCGCTGTCATCTCTCGACACAAACGTGACGGTGACGGAAATCCTCGATGCTGCGAGACGCTCAGCCAAAGAAGGAAAGACAATTCATCTACCGCAATCTCGATAAACCATTACGATTTGTCATCCTGAGCGTAGCTGGCACTCCGCGAAGCGGAGCGCCAGCGTAGTTGAAGAGCCTGCCCTGAGGCGAATGCCGAAGGGATCCCTACCCGTGCGCAACACTAGATCGATTTAGGAATTGCTGTATTCCATTCCGCCTTGTCATCCTGATGGCGCCGTTTTTTGGCGCCGGAGGACCTATGCAACTCTGCCTGCACTGCTCATGCGGCCGGGGACTGCAGAGATCCTCCGGCCTGCAAAAAGCGCAGGCCATCAGGACACAGAGACGTTACCCGTCCCAGCCGACGACCTTATCGCCCGCCATCACTCGCGCCCGTTCGAACGCATCCGGCAACCCCTGCAGCAAATCAGTAGCCACCAGCGAATGCTCGCCCACGATATCTCGCATCACATCACCCGCCAGCCCGTGCAAATGCACCGCCGCACAAACTGCGAGCAGCGCACTCTCTGGACCTTGCGCACTCTTCCCCTGCGCGAGCATCCCGGCAACCATTCCGGTCAGAATGTCTCCTGTTCCACCAGTCGCCATTCCGGGATTGCCGGTGGTATTTATCCAAGTCTCACCATCGGGCTCCACAACTAGCGTGCGATGCCCCTTGAGCACGACAATTAATTCATGTTCGCGTGCAAAGTTCCGCGCAATACCCAGCCGGTCGTTTTGAACGTCGGCAATCGAACACCCTACTAACCGAGCCATCTCTCCCGGATGCGGAGTGATTACCAACGTCCTTCCATTTCCTTTCAACTCGCTCGTGTGTCCCTCAAACGCATTCAGCCCGTCCGCGTCGACGACCATGGGAGCCTTGTGATGCGACACCAGCGATCGCACCAGAGTCGCCGTGTGCGGGTCGCGCGAAATTCCTGGACCGATCGCAACCACACTCATGCTCTTCATCAGTTCTTCAATGCGAACGCCCGCGCTGGTCGCAATCGTGCCTGCGTCGGTTTCGGGCAACGGCTCTGTCATCAACTCGGGATAAAATCCCGCCACATTCGCAAGCACCGACTTCGAGGTGGCTACGGTCGACAGTCCCGCGCCGGCGCGCAAAGCGGCCATTCCTGCCATCGCCACCGACCCGGCTTTGCCGACAGAACCGCCAACAACCAAGACATGCCCATAGCTGCCCTTGTTCGATTCCGCCGGGCGCGGCCCAATCAACGCCGCGAAATCGCGCGGATGAATCAGGTTGAGTTGCAATGACGAGACAATTGCTTCACCCGGCGACCCGATATTCGCCACATACGTCGGCCCTTTGGTCAAAAGACTGAAAACGTGCGCCGGGCGCGGCGCCGTAAACGTGACGATCTCGTCGGATCGTACAACCGTGCTCTGCTGAGGCCCCATCGCATCGGCATCGGCGCCGGAAGGAATATCGACCGCGATCACGGTTGCACCGCCCACATTGATCGCAGCAATCGCGTCCGCATAAAGCCCGCTGACCGGAGGCTTGAATCCCGTCCCCAGAATCGCGTCGGCACAGACATCAGCGGACAGCAACTCGCGCGCCCGCTCACTTTTTAGCTCATCGCTCGAACGAACTATCGTCGCCGCCATCGGCAGTTTGCCGTACATCGTCGCTGCATCGCCTTTCAACTCAGCGGGGTCGGCCAGCAGAATGACGTCAACCGGCTTGCCCCTTTCATGAAGCAGCCTTGCCGCCACGAAGCCGTCTCCACCGTTATTGCCCTTGCCGCATACGACGACGATCCGGCGTCCCGACTCAGGCAAGAGGAGAACTCGTTCCGCGACAGCCGCACCAGCATTCTCCATCAGGGTGAGCGACGGCACTCCAAACTTCTCGCTGGTGACGCGGTCGATTGCACGCATTTCCGCCGCAGTCACGATTTTCATTGGAAATCCGTTCTCATGAAGTGGCCGCGGTCTGCTCGAGCTCGCGCAGTTGCGACGGTTCGCCCATCGCGATCAGGCAGTCTCCGGATTCAATCCGCTCGTCTGGCGCGGGATTGAAACGCATGGCGTCGTTCCGCTTGATGGCCAATACAATCACGCCGCGTTCCTGCCGGATGCGCGAACTTTCCAGGGTCTTACCCGCGAATGCCGATTCGGGGGTGATGTGAATCTCGCCAATCTCGAGATCCATACCGAGATGAGTAGTTGCAGTATCGAGAAACGTGACCACATGCGGCCGCAAAAGCGACTGCGCGATGCGCTGTCCGGCAAACGAATACGGCGAAACGACCGAATCGGCTCCAGCAGTCAGCAAGTGCTTCTCTGCGGCATCTTCGCTCGCCCGCGCAATAATCTTCAGTCGCGGATTGAGTCCGCGCGCCGTGAGCACGATATAAAGATTCGTTGCGTCGGTGGTTGTAGCAGCGATCAATCCGCTTGCGCGATCGATCTGCGCCTGGCGCAGCGTCTCTTCCTGGGTGGCGTCTCCGGCAATGACGAGCCAATTCTCCGAAGCATAGCGCTGGCGCTTCGCCTCGGTATTCTCGATCATGACGAAGGGCGCCGGCTTCCGTGCCAACTCACGCGCCACGCTGCGGCCTACACGTCCCATGCCGCAAATGATGAAGTGGCCTTCCAGGCCGCCGATTTCTCGCTCCATCCGCCGCCTTCCGAAGAAGCTTTGCAGCTCGAATTCTAGCAAAGCCTGGCTCAGTGCCCCGACTCCCAACAGCACCAGCGAGACTCCCGCGAGAATCACAAACACATTGAAGATTCTTCCGGCATGCGACAGCGGATGCACTTCCTGATACCCGATGGTGGTCAGCGTCGTGACCACCATGTAGACGCCGTCAAACCAGGTCCATCCTTCAATGAGATGGAATCCGACCGTACCTGCAACCACAATCACAACCAGCAGCAGGCCAATCATTCGAAGATTGCGGAAGGCTTTCATTGAAGCCGTGGTCAATGGCTGCCAATCGTAAAGAGAGACGATCAGCTCTGCCTTTTAGCTGACTCACGACTATAAAACAAACACCGCTCAATACGTATCGGGAATCCATTGGCAGATATGCCAGGGTTGATCAATTTGCAGAAAGGCAGAAGTCAGCGTTTGGCGTCGGACGGCAGCAGGCTGATTTCGGAAACCGAGTCGATTTCACCCACTTCGAAGCGATTCCAGAGACTCCCATCAATCTCGTCACACTTCTCTGGGTCCTTCGCAAAGCCAGGAAGCTTCCTGCACGGGGAGGCCCAAATTCCGTCATCGGTCACAAGCCATTTCGCGCTGACGGACTTTCGATTATTGAGTTTCGTATATAACAAACGAATTTGAGAACGAACTAGATCGTACTCCTTGGGCGGTACGTAGACGTGGTACTCGACCGAGTACTCAAGATCGGAGTCTAGCCATGCCTGCCCGGGTTCTCCCCACAGTTTGCTCACGGCAATCGTCGTCCACTTCACCGCCTTTGAGTAGTGTCGCGCAAACTGGGTGTATGGGTATTGGTCAGACGGCAGCAGGGTCCTGACCCGTTCTGCGAAGGCGTTGGGACCTACATCATCTTCGGCGACAATCCGAGTTCCCCAAACGTTGTAATATCCCGCGAGCACCTCAGAGCGGCCCTTCGAGATGTTCTTCAGCTTGAATGTCCCCCTGAGAGTTGTCAGGGACTTGTTCTCTCCTACCTTCTCCAACGTACCGCCAACATTCAGCGTTCGCGGCTGATGTTCAGGCTGGTAGACATTTTGGAAATAGAAGGAAATACCACCCGACAAGACCCCACCGACACCGATCAGAATCGGAATCCATGTCTTGAGGAATGGAGTCTTCGGCTGTTCTGCCATGGACCACTCCTGCTACAGACTGTGTGGGCCCAATGGAAACGCAGTAGACGAATCAGTCTGCCATCGACCGTGCTGCCGGCGCGACAGCCGCACCATTGGCAATCGAATTCTGCACCTTGCTGTGCTTGCGCCCGTAGCTGAAATAGATGACCAGACCAATCACCAGCCACACGACGAGCCGCAGTTGCGTCATCGGCGATAAACCAATGATGAGCGCGCTCGAAAACAAGATGGCGAGAATCGGAACCAGCGGCACCATCGGCGTGCGGAATGGACGATTCAGTTCTGGATGTGTCCTCCGCATCACCCACACCCCGGCGCTCACCAGAACAAATGCGAGCAAAGTCCCTACGCTGGTCATTTCGTCCAAAACGTTCAGCGGCACCAGCATCGCAAGGATTGCGACAAAAAAACCGACCACGATCGAACTGAGGTACGGCGTGCGGAATTTCGGATGAATCTTGCTTGCCCATGGCCAAAGCAGACCATCGCGAGACATGGAGTAAAACACGCGCGACTGACCAAGGAGCATCACCAGCATCACGGTGGCAAGACCAGCGATCGCGCCCAATTCCACCAAGAACGTTGCCCACTGCTGTCCGGTGACGCGAATTCCCACGACGACAGGATCCGGGACATTGAGTTCGGAGTACGGAACAAGGCGGGTAAGAAGACCCGAAACCAGGATGTAGAGAACGGTGCAGATGACGAGCGATCCGAGAATGCCGAACGGCATGTCTTTTTTCGGATTCTTGGCTTCCTGCGCCGCGGTAGAAACCGCGTCAAATCCAATGTAGGCGAAGAAAACGACTCCCGCACCGCGCAAAATGCCCGACCATCCAAAGTGCCCGTTTTCGCCCGTGTTGGCCGGAATGAACGGATGCCAGTGGTTCGGCTGCCAGTTGTGCTTAAAGAGGAAGGCTCCGGCCAATGCAATAAAGACGCAAACTACCGCGACCTTCAGAATCACAATGGCAGTCGTGAAGTTGGCCGACTCCTTGATGCCGATGACGAGGATCGTCGTGATGACAACGATGATCAGGAATCCTATGTAGTCGAAGTTAACATGCACTACTTTTCCAAATAGCGTGAGATCGGAGTGAGGCATTGGCGGAAGACCCATGCCAATGTCTTTCAGAAACGCTCGAAGATGCCCGCTCCAGCCGACCGCAACCGTTGCGGCGCCGAATGCATATTCCAAAATCAGGTCCCATCCGATGATCCAGGCGACCAACTCTCCCAGCGTGGCGTAAGAATAAGTATAGGCGCTACCGGCGATGGGAATCATCGACGCAAATTCCGCGTAGCAGAGACCGGCGAACGCACACGCAATGCCCGCCAGAATGAAGGAAAACAGAATCGCCGGCCCGGCAAACTGTGCCGCAGCCTGTCCTGTGATCACAAAGATTCCTGCGCCGATGATGGCGCCGATTCCGAGCGTCAGCAGGTTGATCGGACCGAGAGCGCGGCGCAGACTATGTTCGCCCGTCTCCTCGGCTTCCTTCATGAGTGTTTGCAGCGGCTTGGTAGCCAGCAGATTTGACATGCGTCGCGGTCTCCTTGTTGATAAGAACCCGGTCTATCAAAACACGGGCAGTAGCACAGATTGTCAAAACCTCGTCACTTACACCGACTCCGCTCTGCTGCTGCGGGACCACGCATAATAAACGGGAATCCCCAGCAGCACCACGATCAGCCCCGGCCAGGTGAACTGCGGTTTGTAGCGCAATAGTACGACATCGATAAACAAAGCCATAACAATATAAATGGCTGGCAGCACCGGGTACCCCACTGCCTTATACGGCCGGACCGCGTCTGGACGCGTCTTCCGTAGCACAAACAGCCCTACAATCGTCAGGACGTAAAAGACGAGCACTGCGAAAATGATGTAGTCCAGAAGCTGTCCATAGCTGCCCGAGATGCACAGGACGCAGGTCCAGACCATCTGTACCATCAGCGAAACTGCGGGTGTCTTATACGTAGGATGCAGTTTGGAGACACTGCGGAAGAACAGCCCGTCTTTGGCCATGGCGTAGTGGACCCGCGCCCCGGAAAGAATCAACCCGTTCATGCAGCCAATGCTGGAAACCATGATGGCCGCCGCCATAAGCAGACCGCCGATGGCCCCGAACATCTGCGTCATCACGGCCGTAGCCACCCGATCCTCGGCCGCGTGCGTGATGCCCCGGCCAATGATATCGGCCGCGCCTTCTACTCCGTGAAGGGGTAGTGCAATCAGGTAAACAAAGTTACACGCGATATATAACGCGATCACGATCCCGGTTCCCAGAGCTAACGAAATCGGCAAGTTTCGGCTGGGATTCTTCACCTCACCGGCCGTGAACGTCACGTTATTCCAGGCATCCGCCGAAAACAGCGAACCTACTTGCGCTACCGCAAGGATCGTCAGCGTGCCCACCATGACGATCGGGCCGCCGACACCAACTTGAACCGCGTGCTGCGCGCCGAGTCCGGCGTTGTGCCAGAAATTGCCATGAAAATTCGCCAAAATGGCCTGGGGATTTCGTCCAAAAGCAAAGCCAAGGAAGGCAAGCGCAGCGAGGGCCATCACTTTCGCCGTGGTGAAAATGTTTTGAATGGCGGCGCCCGTCCGGACTCCCAGGACGTTAATGAGCGACAGCAGGATCGTCAGCAAAATTGCCATCAGATTCTGCGTGTTGATCCCGACGTCCATGTTGCCCAGCACCATGGGTCCGATGGGAATAGGTGGAACTTTCCAGAGGTGCAGGATCCAATGTGTTGAGGAGATCGACGGCCAAAAAACGCCTAGAAACTTTCCGAAAGCCACGCCCACAGCCGCAATTGTCCCGGTCTGAATTACCAGAAAAAGCGTCCAACCGTAGAGGAATCCCCACAGCGGACCCAGGGCCTCGCGCAAATAGACGTATTGCCCTCCGGCTCGCGGCATCATAGCTGCCAGTTCCCCGTAGCTGAGTGCAGCGGCGATGGTCATGAAGCCGGTAATGGCCCATGCCCCGATCAGCAGAGCCGGCGATCCCACTTCGCGCCCGATCTCGGCCGACACAATAAAGATGCCGGACCCGATCATCGACCCGATCACCAGCATAGTGGCGCTGGTCAGGCCCAGTACCTGGACCAGTTCCTTGTCCTGATGGCTGTGAATCTCCCAGTCGCTCGAGGCGGCTGGCTGCGTTGTAGAAGTGCTCAGAATTACCCCCTAAGATCACGGTCGCGGTTTCAACGATAAGTATTCCCCTTTGTCATCCTGATGGCGCCGTTTCTTGGCGCCGGAGGACCTATGCGACTCTGCGTGCATTGCTAATGCGGCCGGGGACGGCACATAGGTCCTTCAACCCGCGAAAAGCGCAGCCCTCAGGATGACAACTGAAACCGGGCGATGTCGAGAACTTTACCTTAAGATGCGGAAAAATTCCTCTGCTGATTTGCGTGGATCCCGCAATAGATCGGATATTACGGCCACCGAATCGGCCCCCGCCTCAATGACCGAAGCTGCGTTCACCCGGGTAATCCCCCCGATGGCGACCAATGGCTTACGCGTCAGAGCCCGTGCCCGCCGCACCCCTTCGAGTCCAACCACCGGGTCAGGGTTCTCCTTGCTAGCTGTGGCAAAAATCGGGCCGATTGCCAGATAGTCAGCCGAAGTCAGGTCCGCCTCACGTAATTGGTCGGGATTGTGCGTAGAAACTCCCAGCCACCGATCCGGCCCAATGATCCTGCGGACGGCATCCGGGGAAAGATCGTCCTGCCCAACATGCACCCCATCAAAATCGGCAGCCAGGCAGAGGTCTGCGCGATCATTCATGATCAACCGAACGTATTGTGAAGCCCCGGACGCCTCCATCGGTGGAGCGTCCGTTGAGGAATCCCGCGGGCGAGGGCGTCCGCCGCTCTCTGCGTCAAGTCGTTTCCTCAGTTCCCGTGCATGTTCCAGCATCACCCGCGCGTTGCCTGATTTGTTGCGGTATTGGATCAACGTACAACCGCCAGCCGCAAGTTCCCGTGCGGCGGCGAACATTGATCCAACGTTGGGAAAGAAGCCAGTGTCGAGAATAGCGTACAACTGGGACAGTTTCATTCAACGGCCTCAATCATTTTCGCGGGTAGTTTTGAGTAGGCCGCATTTCGGAGACCGAATTACTTCGAACAAGAGACGGACGCGTCGCTTCGCCCTTACACCTTCCCATTCTTCGCCAGAAACCTCTCAATAAACCCCGTATCAAAGTTTCCGGCCCGGAAATCGGGATCGGCCAGAATTTTCCTGTGCAGCGGAATCGTCGTGTAAATGCCCTCAACAATAAACATTTCCAGCGCGCGCCCCATGCGTGAGACCGCTTCGTCGCGGTCTTTAGCTCTCACGATTAGTTTGGCGATCAGCGAGTCGTAATACGGCGGAATCACCCCTTCGGCATAAGCGGCCGTATCGACGCGAACCCCAGTTCCCCCTGCCGGATGGAACGCCGTAATCTTCCCTGCTGATGGCGTGAACTTCTCCGGATGCTCCGCATTAATGCGGCACTCGATCGAATGCCCGCGATGCACGATTGGTCCGTGCAGCACATCCGCCATCTTCGCGCCCGCCGCAATCATGATCTGGCTCTTCACCAGATCGACATCCGTCACCATCTCGGTCACCGGATGTTCCACCTGAATCCTGGTGTTCATCTCGATGAAGTGCAGCCGGCGATCCTTGTCCATCAGGAACTCGATTGTTCCGGCATTCCAGTATCCGATCGCCGCCAGAGACTTACACAGCACCTCGCCGATTTCCTTGCGCAACTCCGGAGTGACCTGCGTCGATGGCGACTCTTCCAGCAGTTTCTGATGCCTGCGCTGAATCGAGCATTCGCGTTCGCCCAGACTGACGACGTTCCCATGCTCGTCGGCCAGCACTTGAAACTCGATGTGCCGCGGATGCTCCACATACTTTTCCATGTAGAGATCACCGTTGCCGAACGCCCCCGCCGCCTCTGCCTGAGCAGCCTTGTAGAGCCCTGGCAACTCTTCTTCATTGCGGACGATCCGCATGCCGCGCCCGCCACCTCCCGCGGAGGCCTTCATGATTACGGGGAAACCAACTTGTTTAGCCCATTCCAGAGCCTCGCCTTCGCTGGCGACAATGCCGTCTGATCCGGGCAGGATCGGCACACCCGCTTTCTTCATCGCCGCCCGAGCCTTTTCTTTCTCGCCCATCAGCCGAGTGACTTCCGGGCGCGGTCCGATGAACTTGATGCCACTCATCTCGCAGACTTCAGCAAAGTTCGCATTTTCTGCAAGCAAACCGTAGCCGGGATGTACTGCCTCGACGTTCGCGATCTCCGCCGCGCTGATGACAGCAGGAATATTCAGATAGCTATGCGCCAGTTGCGGAGGTCCGATGCAGATTGCCTCGTCGGCAAAGCTGACGGGCAGCGAGTTGCGGTCAGCCTCGCTGTAAATCGCAACCGTGCGGATGCCCAGTTCCTTGCACGCGCATATGACGCGCAATGCAATCTCCCCGCGATTCGCAATCAGAATCTTCTTAAACATGAACCTGCTTTACGCCTTCACAAAAAATTGTTGATTGATGATTGATGATTGTTGATTGAAAATCTCGCTCAGTCCATCCGGGGTTTCAATCAGCAATCAAGAATCAACAATCAACAATGAGGTATTGCCGCCTCACTTCTTAGGCCTAATGGAGAACAACTCCTGGCCGTACTCAATCGGCTGGCCGTTGCTCGCCAGCTTCTTGACGATTTCTCCAGCCACGTCCGATTCAATCTCGTTCAGCAGCTTCATCGCTTCCACGATGCACAGCACCTGTCCCACTTCCACCGTGTCTCCAACCTTTACGAACGGAGGCGCACCCGGCGATGGAGCTTCGTAGAAGGTCCCCACGATCGGCGACTTGACCGCGTGCAAGCCTTCTTCCGGAGCAGGTGTTGCCGGAGCCGCCGCTGCTGGTGGAGCAGCCGCAGGCGCCGCCGCCATCTCAACAACCGGGCTCGCAACTGGCGGCACGGCATAGAACCGTGGCTCGGCATGCGAATGCACGACGGTGTGTTCGCCGGCTCGTTTTATCTTGACCTTGACATCGCCCCGTTCCAGTTCGAACTCGGCAATGTCCTTTTCGATTAAGAACTCGATTAGTTCTTTCAGCTCTTTTTGATTCATTCGTGTATGGTGGGACCGTTTCTTTATCCCCGCCGCACGCCCGAGGGGCACGCCTACAAGCCGGGTGTGGTTCAAGCCCCGGCTGATATTAACTGGCTGAAGCCAAGAAGACTAGACTGCTAAGAAAGCCTTGCTCGTCGGAGTCAACACCTCACATCCTCCGGCGTTCACCACTACCATGTCTTCGATCCTGATCCCCCATTTGCCGGGGAAGTATACCCCGGGCTCGATCGTGATGACCATCCCGGGCTGCAGGATCTCTTTCTGCCCATCTGCCACACGCGGGCTCTCATGAATTTCTAGCCCTACTCCGTGTCCAGTGGAATGCGTAAAGTACTTGCCGAATCCCGCCTTACGCAAGGTCTTGCGCGCCGCACCATCGACTTCTCCGGTGGTTGCTCCCGGCCTTACCGCGTCGATTGCCGCCTGCTGCGCCTGCCGTACTGCCTCGTAAGGGTGGCGGGCGTCGTCGGATGGAGTGCCAACCCACACAGTACGCGTCTCATCCGAACAATAACCTGAAAGTATAACACCGAAGTCGCAGACGACGAATGATCTCTGGTTGATCGGGGTCGCCGAAGCACGCCCGTGGGGCAAGGCGGATCTGGGTCCGGAGGCAATGATCGTCTCGAACGACATGGCTTCAGCCCCACCCTGGCGCGCCGCCAGTTCCATCTCGGCAGCGACATCAACTTCTTTTATTCCCGGGTGGAGGACCTCTAGCGCCCGGTCGTAGATTTTGGCGCCCAGCTGCACAGCCGCGCGGATCAGGCCGATCTCGGCATCGTCCTTGATCAGGCGCAAGCGTTCGACGATGGGGGGAGCGTCCTTGAGACGGACTCCCGATAGGCGAAACTGGGTGAGACGTTTTTTGTCCGCAAGCGTGAAGTGCTCGGATTCAATTCCAATCGTCTGCCGGTGTGAGCGCTTCCGCCGTTTCTCCAGGAACTCACCAAGAGCGGCAAGCGGAGACTTCCGCGCAATGACGACCTTGGCCGCTCTTACTTCCTCGTGCGCCTGCGTGTCGTAGCGAACGTCAGTGAAGAAGATTCCGCCGGTTTGCTCCACAAGAAGAAGTCCGGCGCTGCCGGTAAATCCGCAGAGATATCGGATGTTGGGTAAATGACTGATGAGGAGTCCATCGAAGCGGGTCGTGGCAAGATGCTCCCGCAGTTTCTGCTGTCGTGCACGGAAGTCCATTTGTTGCGAGTGTAGCAGGAGCATCGAGCTACGAGCCACGAGTGGCGGCATTGACCTAGGGGTGCCCGAGGTGCCGAAAGTTTATCTCAGAAGATTAGAGCTTAAGCGCGAATTGCTCGAAGCTCGCCGCTCACCGCTCGTAGCTAAAAACAAAACCGCCGGCCTGACAGGTTCTTCAGGCCGGCGGCGCTTAGCTCAGTACTCGCGACTCAAGACTCGTTATGTCTGAATGATTCGCGGCGTGATGAAGAAGATCAGTTCCTGGTTCTGCGTGTTGACCTGCGTGTGTTTAAACAGGTTGCCCAGCACCGGGATGCTGCCCAACAGCGGAACCTGCGTGATGTTGATCGAGTTCTGCGTCTGAATGACGCCGCCGATCACCACCGTGCCGCCGTCGGTCACCAGCACCTGCGTGGTCGCCTGCTGCGTGATCAGTTCGGGGTTGCCCTGTACTTCCTGACCGAAGTTGGGCGTGGTATTTTCCACGTCCACATTCAGAAAGATGGTGTTTTCCGACGTGATCTGCGGGGTAACCGTCAACCGCAGGAACGCGTCAACGTAGGTAACGGTCGGAGGACCGCCCAACTGGGCCTGCGTCACGATCGGTACGCGTACGCCTTGCTTCACGAACGCTTGAATATTGTTCTGCGTTACCACTCGCGGACGAGACAGCACCTTCAACAAGCCGCGCGATTCGGCCAGCGAAAGCTGAAAGTCGAGCCGCACGGTGTTGCTGGCATTGAGGAACGTCAAGCCGCTCGTCGGCGAGGTGACGCCCAGGTTCGAGAACAACGGAATAGTGTTGCCGTTACCGGAACCGGTTGACGGAGTCGTGATGTAACCCGGGCTCAGCCCGCTCACGTTCGTGTTGGTAACGCCGAC
>Ga0126369_10002641_pt1 | contig 12831 bp, 11 predicted proteins | sample PanSoiMetaPlot_1_FD_109646 | JGI IMG/M metagenome (GOLD analysis project Ga0126369, IMG submission 109646) | Tropical forest soil microbial communities from Panama - MetaG Plot_1 | ecosystem: Environmental > Terrestrial > Soil > Tropical forest > Bulk soil | place: Panama | collected 2016-02-17 | reverse complement strand
GCCTTTCGAATCCGCCTTGGGACGGACCACTTCGGAGGCGCGATTTGCGGCCTCCAGCAAAGCCACCGGCTCGGCGGCGAGCTGACGCTCCTTGGCCTCGAGGCGGGAGAGGTCCAAAATGTCCTCCACCAGTTGGGACAGTCGCTCGGACTGCCGGAAGATGATTTCCACCATGTTCGCCGCCACCGTCAGATCCTTGAGGGCCCCGGCTCGCAGCGTCTCCGCGTAGCCGCGGATCGCGGTGATCGGCGTGCGCAGCTCGTGCGACACGTTGGCCACGAACTCGGTACGCACCCGCTCGAGGCGGCGAATGTCGGTGACGTCCACGAACACCAGCAACAGCCCCCCGGAATCGGGAAGCGGAACCGCGTGGGCCAAAAGCCGCATTGGCCGAGGGCCGGTGAGCTCGAGCTCCTTGAGCACCGGTTCGCTGGAGCTTCGAGTCTGGGCGAGCAACTCCTGGAAGTCCGCGTGGCGAATCACCTCCAGGGGATACTTGCGAACCACGTCCCCGCCGAGGAGGAGCATCTCGCGAAGCGCCCGGTTGACCATCGCGATGCGCCCTTGCGAATCAAGCACCAAAAGGCCTTCGTCCATCGCGCCCACGATCCCGCCGAGCAGATCGCGGTCCGCGCGAAGCTCATCCATGCCGCGCGCCAGAACGGAAGCCAGCCGATCCAGTCCCCTGGCCAGCTCTCCAAGCTCGCCGGGCGAGGAGGAATGGGTGCGGGCGTTGAGGTCTCCGGCGGTGAGCTGAGACATTGTCGAAGAAAGCATGCCCACGTCGTGGGAGAGGCGGCGCGCGGCATTCACCGCCGAGGTCAGTGCCATCGCCAGTGCCAAAAGTCCCACGAAGATCACCAGGCCGCGACTTTGACCGTCGACCTCAGGCGCCACGAAGCCGTAGACTGCCGCAGCGGTGCCCACCGTCGCCAGCACCAAGATCGACAGGAGCTTGCCGTTGAGTTTCAAGGCTTCGCTCTCGAGTTGAGGTCCATCAGCCGGTACCCCACCCCCCGAATGGTTTCGATCAAATCACCCCCCGGGCCCAATTTATGGCGCAGCCGCTTGATGTGCGTGTCCACGGTTCGAGTCTCGATTTCCGCTTGAATCCCCCAGACATCGGAGAGGAGTGCCTCGCGCGTCTGGATCCGCCCGGGCCTCTCGAGAAGAATGCTGAGCAGCCGAAATTCCAGCGGCGTCAGCAGTACCGGATCGCCTTTTACGGTCACCTCGTGCCGCGCCGGATCGACTCGGATGTCCCCGGCGGCGAGCGGCGCATCGTCCTTAGGCACGTCCAGGAGCCTGCGTAGGATCGCCTCCACCCGCAGCAGCACCTCACGCACCGAGAAGGGCTTGACCACATAGTCGTCGGCGCCGACCTCGAACCCCTGCACCCGGTCCGTCTCCGCGCCCTTGGCGGTGAGCATCATCACCGCGGTGTGATTTTGCTGGAGAGTGCTGCGCATCATCCGAATCACTTCCAGTCCGGAGATGTCCGGCAGCATCAAATCCAGCAGCACCAAGTCAGGCTTGAAGGCACTCGCCTTGGCGAGCGCGCCCGCTCCGGTCGAGGAGATTTCGGTCTCGTGGCCGCTCTGGCGCAAGTTGTAAACCAGAAGGTCCGCCAGATCTTTCTCGTCTTCCACGACCAGGATTCGCGCCATCGGGCTCTCTTGCGCCCAAATGTATCATTTCGTCTGTCTTTCGACGCCTATGGCCGGCCGAATTTTTCTAAGATTCTGTAAAGGCCATGTTTCGGCAATCGCATGAAACCCGACCAAGCGGCGCCCGCCAAAATGCCGTCGGAGAGCCACTCGTCGAACCACCCGCCCGCGAAGCGGGCGTCGCGTTGCTTGAGCCCAGCCCCGTGCTCGCGCGCCCAGCGCCGGTTGGACCACTCGTGAACGCCGACCGGAGAAGAGAGAATCATCGGGATTCCCAACGCCGCGTAGAACGTCATCTCACTGGGCTTGGTCCAAAGGACATCGGTTTCCGCCAGCAGTTGATTGAAGCGCGCGTAGTAGGTTGGAAAATCGTTGTCCACCAGCAGCTGGACCGCCGAGCCAAGCAGGTGATCCAGTCGATTTTGCTCCAGCCAGAGGCGAAGTTGCACCGCGACCTCGGAGCGGACCCCGGCCACCAGCGCCAAGCGGAGCTTGCCTTTCAACAGCGAGTCCTTGAGTGAGGGGATCAGGCGCTCCGCGAGGCCGACCTGGGCGCCGCTGCCCCCGATGGCGAACACCAAAAGCGGTGGGCAGCCTCTCTGATCCATCGGCAAGGATCCGACGGCGTGCAGAATCTCATACTGGTGCGAGTTGCAGAACGAGCCGTCCGGATCTAAGCGGACCATCCGAGCCGCCAGGTTGCGCCGCAGGGCCGGCAGCTCGGGTCCGCCCAGCAGCTCATCGGGCAGTGGAAAGCCGGTGAACTCGATGTTCTGCGGCGGTACGCCGTAGGCCTGCAGCCGCCGCTGGGCGCGCCAGCTGGGCACCAGATATTGGATCCGAGTCTTCTTGGAGTCACGAGGAGCCCAAATGCGGTTGATGTCGCTGTCGGTGACGATGCAGTAAATTCCCTCGCACCCCAGTTGGTCGGCGGCGATTGCCGGCGCGTAAAAGGTAGTCAGCAGGGGAGCGCCGGTTTTCTCCAAGTACGCTTTGAGACCGCGCCCCAATCCGCGCTCGATCAGCCGATGCAGCGACTGCACTCCGAGCGTAGGAGTGGACAGGTCGCGGTAGGGGTGCAGTCGCGGGATCGAGGTGATCACCTCGAGGAAGGAGCCCAGCGCTCCTCGGTAACCAGCACGTTGCGAGGAGCGCGAAAGCGAATCGTAGAAGCGCCGGACCCGGTCCCACCGACGCTGCTCCTCCTTATCAGCCAAAGGAGGCCGGTCGCTGTGCAAAACTTCGGTTTTGAGCTTGGCGGCGAGAGGGTAGGCGGCCCGGAGGTGGCCGTAGCCCATGTCGATGGAAACCACCACTGGCTTCACGGCGGCGACCGTAGCCCAGGCGATGGCTGACGCAAGGATGAACCCGCAACCCGGCCGAAAAAACGGACGCTCTCAGCCTTCGTAGATTCGTAGCTCGGAGAACGATGTAGCGCCGTGTAGCCTCAGAATTCCCAGAGTGTTTTCGCGAACGAAACACTGTTGACACGCAACGCTGCAATCATTTTGTGTATGGAGAACGAGCAGGCGTGGTGAGGCAGGTACTCCAGGCCGACCGGCGCATCCTCGAGACGGTTGGGCGCTGGCATCAGCCAACGGTCACTTTGCTGATGCGGACGCTGACCCGGATTGGAGATGCCTCGACCTGGGTTTTCGTTTCTTTGGTTTTGCTGGCCGTCGGCGGAACCGCTCGACACTGCGGTCTGCTGCTGGCCGCAGCCACGGCCATCGCCACGGTGATGTCGCAAATTTTGAAACGGACTTGCCGTAGGCCGCGACCCAGCTCGGGCATTGGAGGATTCATCGCCCTCGCGGAAAACCCGGACGCGTTCTCGTTTCCCTCGGGCCACGCGGCAGCTGCCTTCGCGGCGGCGATCGCGCTGGCCGGTCAGGGCTGGCTCGGCCCTCTGAATCTGTCTCTCGCGTTTGCGATTGCGCTCTCGCGAGTCTACCTGGGGGCACACTACCCACTCGATGTCGCGGTGGGCGCAAGCGTCGGCGCGATCGCCGGAGCCTTCGTCCGTATTCTCTTCTAGACATGAGTCTGCCCGCGTTCATCGTGTTCGGTCTGGCGCTCGCCGGGCTGGCGTTGCTTGCGATCCAGCACCTCGCGCTTCGGCGGCACCTGCGAGAGCCCGCTCCTCAACCGCACCGCTGTCCCGGAATTTCAATTTTAAAGCCGCTTTGCGGTGTGGATGACGAGCTGTTCGCGAACCTGAGCGCGTTCTCGGACCTGGACTACCCCTCGTACGAAGTGGTGCTCGGGGTGAAGAACGCCGAGGATCCGGCCTATCCGGTCGCCTGCCGAGTCCGAGAGATGTGGCCTCACCGATACCGGCTGGTGTTACAGCGAGGCGCTCCTGGTTTCAATCCCAAGGTGAACCAGCTGATTACGCTGGCGGCGGCGGCTCGCCACGAAATTCTGGTGGTGAGCGATTCCAATGTGCGTGTCGCGGCCAACTACCTGGCGGAGATCGCCGCTCACCTGGAGGACGCCGGCGTTGGGCTGGTAACGCATCCGATCGCTGGCGCGGGCGAGCGCGACCTGGGCGCTCGGATGGACAACCTCTATTTGAGCAGCAGCATTGGCCCCGGAGTAGTCGCCGCACAGCGGGTGAGTGGCAAAAACTTCGTGGTCGCCAAGTCGATGGCGATGCGTCGCGAGGATCTGCGCGCGCTCGGGGGCTTCGAGGCAGTGAAGGATGTTTTAGCCGAGGACTATGTCACCGGCGATCGCGTCGGCAAGCTGCTGCGCAAACGGGTGGCGATCGCCAGCACCCCAATCGTCAACGTATCCGCGTCGCGAACCATCTTGGACTTCGTACGGCGCTACGCGAGATGGAGCGTGATGCAGCGCAAAGTGATGGGAACGCCCGTCTACTGCGCCGAGCTGATGCTCAACCCGCTGCTCTTTGCCTGGGTCGGCTTGCTGCTCGCGCAATCAGCGAGCGCGTTTGCACTCTGGGGCGCGTGCTGCGTCGCCAAGGCAACATTGGACGTCGAGTCCGCTCGCCAATTGCTCAGGGGTCGATTTTCATGGCGTTCGTTTTGTGTGGTGCCGATCAAGGATCTCCTGGTCGCGGCGTCTTGGTTCTGCGGCCTGGTGAGCGACAAGGTGAATTGGCGAGGGAATCGCCTGCGCGTCCTGAAGGGGACGACGCTGGTCCCCGCCAACTCACCCGCGGCTGAAGCCGGCACCGTGGCGCTCGAAGCCTAGCGGTTTTTCGGCGGGGCGTTCGGCGAACGGGTCATCAATGGGCGTTGACTGAACGCTGATATTGCCTCTGGCATTTCGTAGGTGTTACACGCGCGCGATGTCCAGGAGTCGGGTGGTCTTGGGGGTGCTCGCCGTCTTGATTGCCCTGGACGTGGCGCGGTCGTGGTACGCCCGCGTCGGTTACTCGCGGCCCACCGAGCTCTGGCAGCCGGACCCGGCCACCTACGCCGACCTTCCGTGGCCACCCGGCGCGGCGATACCCGACTCACGGCCTCTCGGCGAACGCGTCTACGCTCAGCATTGCGCCATTTGCCATGGGCCTGACGGCCGTGGAAACGGCCCAGCGGCTCCGTCGCTCATCCCCCGCCCGCGCGACTTCACGCTGGGAGAGTTCAAGTACAAATCCACCGCCCCTGAGTCGCCGCCATCGGAAATGGATTTGCTGCGCACCGTAACTCAAGGCCTCAGGGCCAGCGCGATGCCTCCGTTTGGCGACATTCTCAAGCCCGAGGAAATCGGCGCCGTGAATCAGTATGTGAAGCAATTTTCCGGCGTTTTCGACACCGCGGCCGAGCCCGTCGCGTTCGCTCCGCAAATTCCTCCCAGTCCCGAAAGCGCCGAGCGGGGAAAGGCCGTGTACGCTCGACTTGGCTGCCCGTCCTGCCACGGCGCGGATGGGCGGTTGTGGAAGACCTTCGAAGACTCGAAAGGCTACCCGGTACGCTCGCGCGACTTGACCGCGCCCTGGACGTTTCGCAGTGGCTCTTCTCCAGATCAAATCTGGCTTCGGCTCACCACCGGTGTCGGGGTGATGCCTTCGTACGAAGCGGTCAGCACCCCGGACGAACGATGGGATCTCGCCAACTATTTGGTCTCGATCGCGCGCGTCGCTCCCTGGGACAGGGGCGGGCGGTTGGATGGGCCGGGACAGTCGAAGGATCCGATTGCTCGAGGAGACTACCTGCTGCGCGCAGAAATGTGCGGCCTTTGCCACACCCAAATCAACCGGACAGGGATCTATCGAGACGACGCATACCTCGGAGGCGGGATGCGCGTCGGCCTCTATCCCCACGGCTTTTACGTCAGTCGCAACCTCACCAGCGATGTCGAAACCGGGATCGGGGGTTGGACCGAAGAACAGCTCGTCCAAGCCTTTACCAATGGCAAATCGGCCGACCGTACCCTCAACGTGGTGGGAATGCCATGGGCGTTGTTGCATGGATTCACGCCCGAGGATGCACGAGCTGTCGCCACAGCTCTGAAGGCGCTGCCGCCCGTGAAAAATCGAATTCCACCGCCGCTGCATTATGGAGTCATTGAAACGGTTGTCGGCAAACTTTCACTCCCTCTGCCCGCGGCGCTTTCCAAAAAGCTCACCTATGCAGAGGGCAACTTCGGCAACCGGGAAAATGCAGAGCGCATCCCGCGGATTCTCGTGCAAGCCCAACAGTTGATTCTGCTGCTGGGTGTTGTGCTGTTTTTGAGCGTCTCGAGGAGAGGAATCCGCCGTCGGCCGATCCGATCCATCATTGCTGGAGTGGTGCTTCTCGTTCTCGCTGCCATCGCATGGGCGCTGTATGAGTTGCCGGCTCTCGCCTTCATCCCGCCTGACCAGGTCGCTTCGGGCGTGGTCGACGGTTTGCCCGCTCCCAACGATCCGCAATGGTCCGCCGAGCATCGCGCCCTGGTGCAACGCGGCCGTTATCTGTACACGGTGAGCTCCTGCCTGCTGTGTCACGGACCGCACGGGGCTGGTGGTTCGAAAATCAGCTGGCGTTCCGCAGGAACGCTGTGGGCCCGAAACATCACCTCCGACCTGCAGACGGGAATTGGCGGCTGGTCCGAACATCAGATCGCTCGCGCGATCCGAAGTGGAGTTTCAAAGGATGGCCGTCAGCTGCATTGGCAAGGGATGACCTGGGACCACCTCTCGAACCTCGATGAAGAGGATGTCTTCGCCCTGGTCGCCTACCTCAAGGCCCTCCCGCCCGTGAAGCGGATGATTCCGGCGCCTGTGCCTCCGTCCGCGGCTGACTGCGAGGTGTACTCGTTCTTCCCCAACGTGGAAGACCCACCTCGGCCAGGCTGCGACTGATCGAATGCGTGGGCGAGCGGTCATTCTCTACTGCGTTTGTTGCCTCCTGTGGGGCTCAACGTGGCTGGTCATCAAGATTGGCTTGGATGACCTGCCTCCGTTCCTCTTTGGCGGAATTCGGATGGCGATTGCGTCCACGATTCTGGCCCCATGGGTTTTCCGGCACGGCTGGCAGAGCATGCCAGTCCAGCGTTGGGCGGGGATGGCGTTGGTTGGCTTGCTGCAGATGGGCTTGTCTTACGCGGCGGTGTTCGCGGCGGAGCGTTTCATTGCGTCGGGTCTGACTGCCGTCCTCTTTTGCACCTATCCGATCTGGGTTGTCGGACTGGCGCACCACCTTCTTCCCGACGAGCGACTCACTGCGCTTCACGTCCTTTCAGCGGGGTTGGGCGTGCTGGGGATTGCGGTGCTCGAGGCGCCGGCCTTGAGCTTGGAGCTTGCGCCAGGCGTCGCGCTGGCTCTCTTCCTGCCCCTGGCAGCGGCCGTCTCTTCGGCCTTGGGTAACGTGTTGCAGAAGCGCCGACTGAGTGGGGTTCCGCTCTCGCTGAACCTCTGGATGCAAACGCTGGTCGGTGCGGTGCTTTTGCTTTCGATGCACTTTGCTCTGGAGTCTGGGAACCCGGCGCGCTGGACCCCTCGAGCGTTTGGCGCAGTGCTGTACCTGGCGGTTCTCGGAACGGTGGTGGCTTTCCTCTGCTTATTCTGGCTCATCCCTCGGGTCCCGATGGTGGTGATCGGCGCCATCCCTGTTATCGACACCGTGATCGCCGTCGCTCTTGGGTCGGCGGTGTTGCACGAACCTCTCGGTGGCCGCTTCCTACTTGGCGGCGCGATGGTTCTCGGCGGGGCCGCGCTCGCCACTCGGGCTCGCAGCCCCGCCGGCGCACCGCTGCGGGTCACCACAAGCTGAGCAGAAACGACCGATCCGGAGCCGAGCGTGAAGCCGCGTTGGCGCTCGCGGGTCTTCGCCGACCTACCGGTACTTGTATCAAACCCGCACACGTTTCATGTGCGTGTCGGCAAATTTGACCTCAATTGCCGAATTGATTTGCCTCACGTGTTACATCGGATCCTCGGCCCGGCAACTCTTGTCTCCAGTGTGCGTCAACTTCGAATGATTTGTTTCATGCGACAATTCAAGAGTGAACTGCGTGATACTCCAGCCGTCGTACATTCCCTGGCGCGGCTACTTTCATCAGATTCAGAAGGCGGACATCTTCGTCTTCCTGGACGATGTCCAGTTCGATCGCCGTGGCTGGAGAAATCGAAACCGGATCAAGACCGCCAAGGGAACCCAGTGGCTGACGGTTCCGGTGTTCAGCAAAAACCACCAGCTGGAGAAAACGCCGATCAACGAAATTCCGATCTGCTGGGATCGCGCCTGGAGCTCCACTCACTGGAACAGCTTGCGCCACGCTTACGGCAAGGCGCCCTACTTCGACGACTACGCACCGATGCTGGAGAAGGTCTATCGCTCGCGCCCCAGCCTGCTCGCCGACTTCACCATCGAGCTGACCATTCTGCTCTCAGAACAACTGGGCTTGAATGGGAAGCGGTTCATCCGCTCGTCGATGATCGGCGTGAACGGAGCGAAAACCGATCGGGTGATCGCGATTCTCGAAAAAATGGGAGCCTCGCACTACATCAGCGGTCCCTCCGCGAGGCAGTACATCGAGCAAGACAAGTTCGACGCCGCGGGAATTGGGTTGGAATACATGGAGTACCGCTATCCGGAATACGAGCAGCTCCATCCGCCCTATGATCCCCAGGTGTCGATTCTCGACCTGTTGTTCATGAAAGGTCCGAGGACGCCCGAGCTAATTTGGGCGAATCCTTTTGCAGCGCAAACCAGAGACTTGCGCCCGGCAGGCGCAGCCAGTCCAGCGCAAACGCGAGCGCCTGCTCGAGTCGCAGCAGGGTATCGAAAGCACGGTTGAACGGGGCTGGCGGCACCCTCCAGTGCATCCCCTCGGAAGTCGCGGCTCGCCTGGGGGCGATCAGCTGACGTTGAAAAAAGAGCATCGGAACCAGGAAGCGGTTGAATGGGCGTACCTCGATCAGCGAAGCGCCCGGAATCGATAGAAGGAGCTGATCGAGCGATGACCGCTCGTAGCGCAAACGATGCCCGGACTGAGCATCCAGATCACTCCACAGCGACATCAGCGCGGGTACCGTCCCGACTACCAGTCCGCCGGCTCGAGCACAGTCGAGGGCTGCCGATAACGCTTCAGCTGGCTCGTCCAGATGCTCGATGACATCGAAGAGCCCAACGGCATCAAAGGCGCCGCGGCAAAAGGGGCCGGTGCCATTGGAAAGGTCATGGACGAAAAACGAGCCGCCTGGGACGCGCCGCGCGGCTTCCAAGACGCGTGGCAGATGACCATCCACCCCGGTGACGTCGAACCCGAGCCTCGCCAAGTGCCCGCAAACGGCACCTCCGCCGCATCCGAGCTCGAGCACTCGAGCCGGAGGAGCGAGTCCCAAATCGGCAAGGCGTTTTGAGATGAATTCGTTCCGGGTACGGAACCAAAAATGTCGCGTCTCAGCCTCGTAGAGTCGACCTACGGCGGTGAGGTCAGAAATGTTGAATCCAACGTGATCCGCCGCCAGCTTCGAAAGCACTTTGAGATTCGGCGGCAGCCGCTCTTCACTGTCCACGGCCATGGGAATGAGAAGATCGTAGCCAAGATGTTCGAAGGCGGAATGCAGGATTGAAACCTTCCTCCGCCCACACCGGCTCCCCTGCTGCCGCTTAAAGCATGCCCCCGGCTCGTTCGAGCCTTCGGCAGACGCGAGACCAGAATTCGCATCGACAAAGTAGACTGCCTTGAGTGAACCTCGGAAACTCCCCCAAGGTGGATGCGTATCTCGGCTGAGCTTGAACGGGTCTTGTCGGAGGCTTCAGCCGAGCGTTTGCCGTCGGTCCTCTCCGCACTTCACCGAGTTGAGAAGGAGGACTGGGGCCTCTCGGAGTCGGCCTCGGTTCATTTTTCGCGAAACTTCACTGTCGAAGGCATCGAACCGTTCTTGAAGTATCACCTTTATCGAACGGCTCTGCGACCCAGCGTTTCCTTCGGTGGCTACAATACGGTCCGGCAAGACCTCGTCAGTCCCGACTGGGAGAGGCGACGCACCCGCACCGATCTGCTGGTTTTGGCCCTGACCCTCGAGGACTTCGCCCCCTCGTCTCGCTTGCCCGAATGGGACGCGCAGCAGACCACAAAGGAGCTTCGAGCGTTGTTTGAATTCGCTCATCAACGATCCGCTTCGCTTCTCGCGCTCAACACCTTTATCGGCCCGCTGTACCCGTTTGGGAGCCTCGCGCCTCGCGCCGCGGATCTCTCAGGCCGGATTCGTCAGCTCAACGACTGCGCTCGAGAATTTGCAGATTCCAGGCCTGGAGAGGTCGTGCTCATTGATTGGGACAGGCTGGCTCGCATTTTGGGAGAGGAGCAGACTTTCGATCGCCGATACGGCTACCTGGCTCGAGCGCCCTTTCGGCCCGCGTTTCTCAACCTGTACGCGCAGGAGTTGGCTTTCGCCGTCGCCGCCCTCAAAGGCCGTGCCAAGAAAGTGGTGATCCTCGACTGCGACAACACGCTCTGGGGCGGGGTGATTGGTGAAGATGGACTCGAGGGAATTCAACTGCATCCCGCTGAGGCTCCAGGTAGTGCCTTTTACGATTTCCAGGCCGCGCTGCTGCATCTAGCTGCACGAGGCGTGCTGCTGGCGTTGTGCTCTAGGAACAACGAGGCGGAAGTTTGGGACGCATTGGCTCACCATCCTCATTGCCTTTTGAAACGAGAGCATTTCGCCGCGTCCAGAATCGGCTGGGAGGATAAGGCCGAATACTTGGTGTCGATTGCTCGGGAGCTTCAGCTTGGTCTCGACAGCTTCGTTTTCGTGGATGACAGCCTTGCGGAGTGCGAGAGGGTTCGCCGCTCATTGCCGGAAGTCGTCGTGATGCAGGTTCCCGCTGAGCGAAGCGAGCTACCCCTGATGCTGGCGAAAGAGGGATTGTTCGAGTCGCTGACGGTGAGCGCAGAGGATGCAAAGCGCTCGGCGATGATTCGTCAAGACGCGGAACGCCGGCGAGCACCTGAGGAATCGCTGCAGGAATACCTGGTTTCGCTGCAGCAGGTTGTGAGAGTGCACAGGGTTCGCTCTGACGAGATACCGAGGGTGGCTCAACTCACTCAAAAGACGAACCAGTTCAACCTCACCACCCGTCGGTACTCCGCCGCGCAGATCAGCTCATGGGCAGAGGATCCAAATGCCGCGGTGCTCACTCTCACGGTGAGTGATCGTCATGGTGACTTGGGTCTCACCGGTGTTTTGATTGCTCATCGCGAAGGGACCACCGCGACTATTGACACTCTGCTGATGAGCTGTCGGATTCTCGGACGCGAGCTGGAGATTGCCTTCGTCGAACGTTGCCTGGCAGACCTGTCAAGCAGTTGGAAGCCGGAGTTATTTCGCGCCGAATACATCCGCACCACGAAAAATGGACAGGTCGCGAGTTTTTGGGAAAGGGAAGAGTTCTCGAAAACCGGTGAGCACGATCAACGGGCCGTCTTTGAGCTGGTACCTGCCGGGCGCAAGTGGAAGGTACCGCCGTTCATCCGGATACTCGAGGGTTGAGCCATGGATGACGGACTCATCCTCGAAGCGCGGATGAAAGAGGTGTTTGGGTCGGTGTTCAACTTGGACCGAGACGAGGTCTCTCCAGAGATCTCAATGCAGACCTTCGGCGCTTGGGACTCGCTTCGCCAGATTCAACTGGTTCTCGCGTTGGAGGATGAGTTCAAGGTCTCGTTTTCCGAGAAAGAGGTCGGAAGCCTGAGCAGCTTCACCCAGTTCTTTGAGGCGCTGAGAAAGCGAGCACAGCGGTGACCTCGGGCCGCAAGCCACTCGTGATTTTCGGAATCGGTGAAATGGCCGAGCTGGCGCACTTCTACTTTAACGGCGAAGCTGGCCGCGAGGTCGCCGCCTTCACCGTAGACGCCGCTTACCTGCGCGATGACACGTTTCATCGGACTCCGGTGGTCCCGTTCGAGACGGTGGCGCAATCATTCCCCCCGTCCGATTTCGACATGTTCGTGGCCATCGGCTATCGCGACTTGAACCAAAAGAGATCCGAGCGATGCGCGATGGCGATCCAGCGTGGCTACGCCTTGGCGAGCTTCGTCAGCTCGAAAGCCGATGTTTGGTCTGGCCTTGCCCTCGGCGCGAACTGCTTCGTGATGGAAGGTAATGTTGTTCAGCCGTATTCGCGCCTGGGCGACGGAGTCGTTCTTGGAAGCGGGAACCTGATCAGCCACCATGCCACGGTAGAAGAGTACTGCTACCTCGCGGCGCGAGTCGTACTCGGCGGCGCGGTCCGAGTTGGGCATCACACCTTCCTCGGGTTGAATGTCATCGTTCGCGAGAACGTGAAAATCGGGGCAGGGTGTCTCGTTGGCGCCGGTGCGCTGGTGCTCAAGGATGTTTCCGACGGACAGGCCCTTCTGGCAGAGGCCACGCCGGTTTCACCGATGCCAGCGGCACGAGTGCGCGGGCTGCTCTAAGGGACGGACGCGCCGTGGTTTCATTTCACCATCAAGGGATCGATTGCGGCTGCTTCCCGGGCCGGGACCGAGCGCTTGAGCGCAACCGTATTGGTTTGCTCGACGGCCTCCATGATGATGAACCGCGGTCGAGCTTTGACCTGCTCGTAGGTACGCGCGAGCCAGGTGCCAACCAGCCCAATCATCGCGAGGTTGAGGCCGCCGAGGACCACAATCAATGAGGACAGCGAGACCCAGCCGGAGGCGTAGTGCTCCGGTTGGAGAATCTTTCGCACCAGGATGT
>Ga0126369_10002640_pt1 | contig 12831 bp, 10 predicted proteins | sample PanSoiMetaPlot_1_FD_109646 | JGI IMG/M metagenome (GOLD analysis project Ga0126369, IMG submission 109646) | Tropical forest soil microbial communities from Panama - MetaG Plot_1 | ecosystem: Environmental > Terrestrial > Soil > Tropical forest > Bulk soil | place: Panama | collected 2016-02-17 | reverse complement strand
GGGCTGACGATATTGCGCCTGCATTACAAGATAACACCGCTGGGGGAGCGAGGTGGATCGTCCTCAGAGGTGGCAGAAAATCTCCTTGCAGGTCAAGCGGTGTGACGGATTAGGTCCCACAGGGGCTAAAGCCATATAGGACTCTTTCGGCACGAGGGCAGTCATGCCCTCCCGAGATGCCCAATTCGGTTGGCAGAATTAAATCATAGCCAGGCAATCAGTTGTGGTGGGCGCCGCTTAAGACCGCTATGGCGTGGGGCAGGAGGTGGGCTACGGCGTCGAGGGATTCCACGGCACCTTTGGGGCTACCGGGAAGATTAACGATGAGCGAGCGATGCCGGATGACGGCGACGCCACGAGAGAGGATGGCGGCGGGCGTTTTTTCGGCGCCTTTGCGGCGGAGTTCCTCGGCGATGCCAGGCACGGTGCGCTCGGCGATGTCCATGGTGGCTTCAGGCGTGTTGTCGCGAGGGCCGAGACCGGTGCCGCCGGTGGTGAGGATGAGATCGACACGTCGAGAGTCGGCTAGTTCACGAAGCTGGCTGCGAAGGCCGGCGGGATCGTCGGAGCAGCGAAGTGCGGATGTGACTTCCCAGCCGAGTTCGCGAACGCGCTTGACGAGGGCAGGGCCGGAAAGATCTTCGCGTTCACCGCGGGTGACGGAATCACTGATAGTCAGGACGGAGACACGCATGGCTGGGGATTATTTTATATGCGGAGGAAAGGAAAAGCGCGAGGGAGATGCGGGGTGTGTGCGAAGGGTACAGGTTGCTCATCACAGAGGACCCAGAGAGCACAGAGAAAGAACAAGGAAAGGGGGATTCATCGCACAAAAGGCGTGTGCTGAGGCAGAGATCCTCACTCCTCACACTTTGTTCGGAATCACCAAGTGGCGGCAAATGCGGGCGCGGCGAGCATTTGTGTTGGCAGACCGCCCCATAAGGCGGTCCCTACAAAGGCGAAAAGAGAGAAGAGGGGGAACTAGTTGGTACTGACGGCGTCGCGATTGGATTCGTCCATCAGACGCATGGCTTCCATGAGGAGACCGGTGGTGCTGCGGGTGGTGGTAGTGCGGTCGGAAGCGTTGGCGGCGTTGAAATCGATTTCGAATTCGCCGTCGGTCCAGAGCAGCACTTTGTAGACGGCGTCGTCGCCGTGGAGGTTGCCGATTTTGGCGTCACGGCACTGGCCGTTGGCGAAGAAGAGTTCGCCCTGTTCTCCACTCTTCTGGACGACCAAGCGGCAGGATTTCTGGCCCATTTCGAGGGATTGCATAAGGTCGATCATGCTCATCTCTTCGAGGCGACCCTGGATGACGCCGGGGCGCGAGGCGCGCTTCTGAAGTTTTTCGAGGTGCAGGCGATCAATGACTTTTTTTGCCGAGCGGACAAGATCTTTCAGCAGAAATGGCTTGGCGACGAAATCCTCGATGCCGTCGACGAGCGGGCGAAGGCGTTCTTCAATATCGGCGCGGCTGGCCATGAAGAGAAAAGGAATGTGGCGGGTGGCTTCGCGACCGCGGAGTTTTTCAAAAAGCTGACGGCCATCGAGGCCGGGCATCTTGAAATCGCAGAGGATGACGTCAGGAAGGTCGTCGATGACGCGGAGGAGCGCATCGGCGCCATCGCAGCAGATCATGACTTCACAGAAGGGGTCGAGGCCCTTGGATACCAGATCGCGGATGAGCGGGTTGTCGTCGGCGAGAAGAAGCTTGACGGTTTTGCTGGAGGCGGCGGCGCTCATGAGCCAGCCCCGCGGAATTTCTTGCTGGCCGCGCGACGAAATTCACCGGACTTTCCCCCAGTTTTGAGGAGCAGGTGAACGTTGGCAATCTGCATCGATTTGTCGAGGGCCTTACACATATCGTAAACCGTAAGGGCGGCACAGGTGACGGCGACAAGCGCTTCCATTTCAACGCCGGTTTGCGCAGTAGCCGTCACTTTGGAAAATATTTCTACTCCATCTTTGCACAGGCGCGGAATCACATCAATGTGAGTGAGAAGGATGGGGTGACAAAGAGGTATCCACTCCGAAGTGCGCTTGGCAGCAGTGATGCCGGCGATGCGGGCGACCTCCAAAGGATTGCCCTTGGGATTTTTGAAGCGGCGAACGGCGCGGACCACACGGGGAGACATGCGGACAAAGGCGTGGGCGATGGCGGTGCGAGAAGTGACGGATTTGGAAGAGACGTCGACCATGTGGACTTCGCCGCGTTTGGTGTAATGAGACAGCTTGGGCAATTGAGCCTCAAAGTCTAGAACGTTTGCGACCGAAAGGGCACCGAAAGAACCCTCAGCGGCTAAAGCCGGGTTGGTCTAACTCCCACTTACCGCCAAGCCAAACAGGCTGTGGAAAATACCAAGACCATTTCCTCAGAAGCGGAAGCCCAATGATAGCCAAGCACCTGATCTCGGAGCTAAAGCTCCGGCCCCCTAAAGAGCACAACCCGCACGCAAAGACGGCGTGTGGCGCGCGCAGCCTTGCAAAGCGTCGGCCCTTCGCCAAAAGACGCTGAGGGTAAACCGCACTTCAAAGGGCTTTTAGAGTACATCGAGACGAGGGAGAACGGAAACGATCTCTCCCGTGGGAATGTCGTGGCGGTCAGCGGGGACGACAAGGAAACAGTTGGCGCAGCTGACGGTAGCGATGTCGCTGGAGCCTTGCCAGGGCAAGGCGTGGACCAGAGGAGAGGTGGCCGACCATTCGAGGCGTGCGGGCAAAAAATGTGTGAGGCCGGGTTTTTCATGGAGTGCCTGAGAGAGTGTGGCGTTCAAGAGAGGAAGAGGACGAGCGGGGGCGCCGCTGAGGAGATCGATGGCCGGGGCGACGAAGAGTTGGAAGGTGACCATGGTGGAGACAGGATTACCGGGCAGGCCGAAGAGGAGTTTATTGCGGCAGCGTCCGAAGACTGCGGGCTTGCCAGGGCGAATCGCGACGGCGTCGAAGAGGAATTCCGCGCCGAAGGATTTGAGGACCGTTTCGACGAGATCGTACTTGCCCATAGAAACGCCACCGGAGAGAACAAAAATGTCGTGTTGGAGGCCGAGTTCGATTTTTGAGCTGAGGTCGTCGACGCGATCGAGAGCGTTGCCAAGAGGGACGGGTTGGCCGCCAGCAAGACGGACTTGTGCGGCCAGGGAGACGCTATTGCTATTGCGGATGTGAAAGGGGCCGGGCGTTTCGGTGATGGGAACAACTTCGTCGCCGGTGGAGAGGATGGCGACGCGGGGCGTTTGGTAGCAAAGCAAATTGGAGGCGCCGACCTGAGCGGCGATGGCGAGTTCCGCGAAGCCGAGACGTAGGCCGGGGTGGAGAATCAGTTCGCCCGCGTGCGCTTCACTTCCCTGCGGAACGATATTTTGGCCAGGCTGAGTGTCGCGATCGAAGGTGACGGCGTCGCCGGACCGGCGAGTGAACTCAATCATGACCACGGCGTCGGCGCTGGGCGGGACGGCCGCGCCGGTCATGATCTGAATGCAGGTGCCGGGGTCGAGAGAAGCGCAAACGGTGTCGCCCGCTTTGATTTCGCCGGTGCACCGCACGACTGAATTTTTTGTGGCTTCGCGCGCGCGAACGGCGTAGCCATCACGAGTGGAGCGGTTGAAGGGAGGATATTCGCGGTCGGCACGGATTTCCTGGGCAAGGATGTGGCTTAGGGCGTCGGTAACGGGGAGAAGCGAGGTACGAGGCGGAGTTAGCTGAGATTGCGTGTCGGTAATGACAAGTTGGCGGGCTTGTTCGAAGGAGAGCATGGAGTAGAACATTGTAGCGCAGGGAGAGACGGCGAAAGGAAGTAAGGAAAAGCAGATCCCTCGTATCGTTGGGGATGACAATGCAATTCAAGGATCAAGATGGCGGGAAGATCTTGCCATGATCCCCCACTTCGCACCAGCAGAAGGCGCTGGTGCTCCGATCGGGATGACATCAAGAAGAACCGACCTAACGTTCGGCCACTAAAAATACAAAACCAACACCCCCACCCCTGAAAGGCTGAGCCACAAGTTGGCCATTACAAGAAATTGGCTAGAGCCAACGGGCCATGAGAGTGCCGGGTTGGACGATGGTGGCGTCGCGTTCGGGACCGGTGGAGATCATGCCGATTTCGAGTTGGAGGAAGTCGGAGATGAATCGGAGATAGTCAATGGCGGCTTTGGGAAGCTTGACGGCATCTTGCGCACCGTAGGTGTTATCGCACCAGCCTGGCAGTGTTTTGTAGACCGGGGTGACACGGTCGTATTCTTCGGCGGAGGCCGGCATTTCGTTAACGGGAGAACCTTTGTAGGAGTAGCCAACGCAGACGCTGATTTCGCGCTGGGTGTCGAAGACGTCAAGCTTGGTGATGACCAGCGAATCGATGCCGTTGATCATTTTGGCGTAACGCAGTTCGGCAAGATCGAGCCAGCCGCAGCGGCGTGGACGGCCGGTTACGGCGCCGAATTCCTTGCCGCGTTCGCGGACTTCCTTGGCTTCCAGGTCGGGCATTTCCGTAGGGAAAGGGCCGCCACCGACGCGAGTGGTATAGGCCTTCGATATTCCAAGGACATGGCGGATTTTTGTGGGAGGAACACCCATACCGGTGCTGGCGCCGCCGGAGGTAGCGCTGGAAGAGGTGACGTATGGGTAAGTGCCGTGGTCGATATCGAGCATGGTGCCCTGAGCGCCTTCAAAGAGGACGGATTTGCCTTCATCGAGGGCGCGATTGGTGAGTTCGGCGGTATCGCAAATGAATCGTTTGATTTTGTCGGCGAGCTTTAGGGTGTCCTCGACTTCGTGAGTGAAATCGATTTTTGCGCCGTAGGCCCCGCGAGCGATGCGATTTTTTTCGACCACGACGCGCGCGGCCTTTTCGCGGAAGAGATCGGGATCGAGCAGATCGGCCATACGCAGGCCTCGCCGGGCCATCTTGTCTTCGTAGGCAGGGCCGATACCGCGAGAAGTGGTGCCTATTTTGTTAGCGCCGCGGGCATTTTCCGCCGCAAGGTCGAGTTCGCGATGATACGGGAAAATGAGGTGTGCGCGATTGCTGATGTGCATACGGCCTTCGACGCTGAGACCGGCCTTCGCGAGAGTTTCAATTTCGCCGACCAGGGCGGCGGGATCAACGACAACGCCGGAGCCGATAATGGCGTGCTGTTTTGGGCGCAGAATGCCGCAGGGGATGAGCTGGAGGACGTAGCGATCCTTGCCGATGATTACGGTGTGGCCAGCATTGTGCCCGCCAGCAACACGAGCGATGTAATCGAATGAGCCGGCAAGATAGTCGACGACTTTCCCTTTGCCTTCATCGCCCCACTGCGCGCCAACCACGACGACCGATTTCATGCTCGGACTCTCCCATGCTCCACACCGCCGCGCCGACTGGCCGGAAAGCAGGCAGTACACACGGACAGGCTCACAGCAAAATCTGTCAAGGACACCAAACAGAAATCGTACGATGCGGCCGCGTTGAACGCAAGCGACGGCGTGAGGGGTACAAGTGTTTTCTTGGCCGACGCGTGATCAAATTCTGCTTAATGAAAGGAAGTACGCGGAAGATTGCTTGCCTACGCCGCATGAAACATCTGTTGAGAGGAGCTTGCGAGAAGAGCATTGGCGCTTGCGCAGCGCTGAGAGCGGGCAGGCTTGATTCGCGGGGCCTGGTCCGATAGCGTCAAAGGTGCGGGTGCCTCCCCACTCCGCGAAAACATGGCACTGCCAAATAACGGGGGGAGAGAGATTTGACAAATCCAATCATTACGTTGACGACGGACTACGGGATCAATGATCACCTTGTGGGAGTGATGAAAGGGGTGATTCTGCGAATTAATCCTGACGCGCAGATCGTGGACATCACGCACCAAGTGGCGCCGTTCGATCTGCTGGAGGGCGCGCTGGCGATTGCGAACTCGTACTCTTATTTTCCGCCGCGTTCCATCCACGTGGTGGTGGTGGACCCGGGAGTGGGAACGGAGCGGCGGCCGCTGCTGGTGAGCGGGCAGAATCAGTATTTCCTAGCGCCGGATAACGGCGTGCTTTCGGGCGTGTACGAAAAGGAACAGAACGTGGTGGTGCGGAATCTAACCTCGGAGCATTATTTCGCGCAGCCGGTGAGCAAGACGTTTCACGGACGCGATGTGTTTGCCCCAGTGGCGGCGTGGCTGTCGAAGAGTTGGCAGCCGGCCAGCATGGGTGAGGAGATTTCCGACTACAAGAAATTCGCGATGCCCAAGCCGAAGGAAGCAGACGGTTTGAAAAAAGGCGTGGTGCTGAAAGTGGATAATTTTGGAAACCTGCTGACAAATTTCCGGGCGGAGGATTTGTCGCCGGAGATGCTAGAAAAAGGCGAGTTGAGTTTACAGGTGGGGAGCCATGCGATTACGCGGTTGGTGCCAACGTTTGCGAATGGGAATACAGGCGAAGCGATTGCGTTTATCGGATCGAGCGGGTATTTGGAGATTGGCGTGAATAAAGGAAATGCGGCGAAGACCTTGGGGATTGGAAGAGGTGCGCCGGTGTTGTTGACGAAGGGCTAGGGTGGGAGATTCTGCATTGCAACTTTGAGTGGAGTTATCGCGGGGATTTTCCGCGGTTGGGATGGGTGTTTGTGGGCAGCGCCGGTTTGTCGGGTAGTTCTTGCAGGGCGTGTGGGTTGAAATTCCTTCGGCGCGCAAACGGCGCACGGCTCGGGATGACAGGCCTGTAACGAACGCTGCAAGGCCCGAAATAGGAGACAACCCAAGAACGGGCTGTCTCGGCACCTGCTGCCAGGGAAGCCGACCGAACCTTACGCTGCACAGGAGAAAACCAACGGCTGCCATAAAAGCCAGCGCTATATAGAAGAATAAAGAGTCGGGGGGCGCGCCTCAGACAGGAGCGAGAAAGCCAGCCTGACGAGAAGGCCACCCAAGAACGGACCGCCCCGCAAGGCGGTCCCTACATAAGCAAGAGAAGAGCAGATTTCGAGCGGCGCGGTATGAAGGCGGTGGCTAGCCAGCGCACTCCAAAAAAACACGGAAGTGCAAATTAGCGGGAGTGCTCGAGGGCGGTCATTTGGGAATGGGTGCGGGGGTCGAGCCAATCGCGCCAGGCGTCGCCCAGCAGATTGAAGGCGAGAACAGCGAGCATGACGGCGAGCGCCGGGAAAACGACCATGTGAGGAGCGTCAAAGAGATGGCTGCGCGCGTCGTTGAGCATAGCGCCCCAGCTGGGAATAGGAGCGAGAACCCCGAGGCCGAGGAAGCTGAGAGTTGCTTCGGCAAGAATGGCGCCAGCCATACCGATGGTGGCCTGGATCAGGACAGGCTGGAGAATGTTGGGTAAGAGATGACGCAGCACGATGCGCAGTGGTGACGCGCCGAGTGAACGCGCCGCCAGGATGTACTCCGATTCCCTCACCTTCAAAACCTGAGCGCGAGCGAGACGAGCGTAGCCTGCCCAGCCAGTAATGACCAGCGCGAGAATGACTTTGCCGATGCCCGGGCCGAAGAATGCAGCGAAGGCGATGGCGAGGAGCACGCCCGGAAAAGACAAAAAGGCGTTGATGAGGAGGAGATTCACGACGCGATCAAACGCGCCGCCGGTGTAGCCGGCCAGCAGGCCAAGAGTGAGGCCGATGGCGCCACAACCAAACACGACACAGATGGAGACCAGAAGGGAAATACGAGCGCCAAAGAGGATGCGTGAGAAAATGTCGCGGCCGAGTTCGTCGGTGCCCATCCAATGTTGCATGGATGGCGGCTCGAGGCGAGTAGCGAGGTTTTGTGCCGAAGGATTGGCGTGACCGATCCAGGGCGCGCACAGTGCGGCCACAATCAGCCCGAGGACGATGGCAAAACCGATACGGGCTAGAAGACTGTGGCGGAGGAAATCGAAGAGGCGCGATAGGCTGTTCATGAAAGGCGCACTCGAGGATCAATGAAGGAATAGAGCATGTCGGTGAGCAGATTGACGAGAACGTAAGAAAGGGCGATGACCAAGATGCAGCCCTGAAGCAATGGATAGTCCCGCGACGAGATTGCCTGGACGGTGAGACGTCCAATGCCGGGCCAGGAGAAGATGGTTTCGGTGACGATGGTGCCGGCGAGCAGGGTGCCGAATTGCAGGCCGAGAATAGTGATGATGGGAATAAGCGCGTTGCGGAGGGCGTGGCGAACCAGAACGGTGGAGGTGGAGAGTCCTTTGGCGCGGGCCGTGCGCACGTAATCGCTGGAGAGTTCTTCGAGCATAGCGCCGCGAACCATGCGCGTAAGGATGGCGGCCAAGGCCGCGCCGAGAGTGGCTGCAGGGAGAATGTAGTTGAGCGGACCGCCACGGCCGGAAACGGGCAGCCAGCCTAGTTGAATGGAGAAGAAAGTGATGAGCAGGGGCCCGAGAGCGAAATTGGGAACGGCAAGCCCAAACAGAGTGAAGACGCTGACGGCACGATCGGTGACGCGGCCGCGACGATGCGCAGAGATGACGCCGGCAGGAATGGCAATGACGGCGCAGACAAGCAAGGCCAGGAAGGCCAGCTGCATCGTGGCGGGATAGCGCTCGAAGATGACACGGCGAACCGGGGCCTGAAATTTGAAGGACTGGCCAAGATCTCCGTGGACCACATCCCAGAGATAGCGGCCATACTGCACCGGCAAGGGGCGATCGAGGCCGAGAGAATGGCGCAGTTCGGCGACCTGGCCGGGAGCGGCGCCTTCGCCGAGCATCTGCTCGACGGGGTCACCGGGGACGATGTGGATCAAAAGAAAAACGAGAGTGAGCACCAGCCACAGAGCGGGGAGCGTAAGCAGAAAGCGGTGGAGGAGATGGCGCGCCATTTTGTGGCGGACTCAGCGCTCCTTTCCGGCTGCCCGATATTTGGCAGAGACGAGAGCCGAATAGGGCTCGGCGACATCGGAGGGAGGATTGTTTTCGGCGGGACGCAGGCGCTGAATTTTGACGCGTGCGACGCGACGGCCATCCATTTCAACAACGGTGAAACGATACCCGCCGAATTCAAAACTCTCGCCGCCGCGAGGAATGAAGCCGAGTTGATCGAGGACGAATCCGCCAACGGTGGCGTAAGCGGGATCTTCCGGGAGAGAAATGTTGTACTGAGAGTCGAGGTCGCGGACATTCAGTGCAGCATCGAAGATGACTGCGCCATCGGCCAGGGTGAGTGGGCGTTCGACGACGTCGAATTCATCGTGAATTTCGCCGACGAGCTGCTCGAGGAGATCTTCCATGGTGACGAGGCCGAGGACGCTGCCGAACTCGTCGACGACAATGGCCATGCCGACGTGGCGGTTGCGTAGTTCTTGGAGGAGTTCGCCGGCGGGCTTGGTTTCGGGAACCATGAGGATTTCGCGAAGGACGCGGCGAAGATCAAAAGGCGCGGGCGGGGGAAGCCTCTCTTCCAGACGGCGCTCGGTATCGAGCAGGACCCACATCATGTCCTTGATGTGAACAAAGCCGAGAACGTGGTCCTCGCTGCCGCGGTACACGGGAATGCGGGAGCGTTGCGTGGTAGCGAAAGCTCTCATGACTTCATCGAGGGAGGCTTCGATGGGAAGAACGTGCATGTCCGGGCGAGAAACCATGATCTCGCGAACCTGCAGATGACCCAACTCAATGGCGCTGAGGATGAACTTCTCTTCCCCGGGAGCAAGAAGGCCCCGTTCGCGCGCTTGTTGGATCTGGATCTGGAGCTCTTCGGTGGAATGGGCCACGCCATGTCCGGTGGGGACGGCCAAGCCGAGAGCTTTTACGATGGCGCCAGAGATGTTGTCGAGGAAATCGATGGCCCAGCGAAAGGTGGTGAGAAACCATAGGAACGGGCGAGCAATCATCAGCGCAACACGTTCGGCACGAGCCAGGCTGATGGTTTTGGGTACTAATTCACCCAAGACAACGTGAATGGCGCTGAGGAGAATGAACGCAATCGTGAGGGCCACCCCGTGGATCAGCAGGAGCATGCTAACGCTGCCGTGAGCGGGCATGATTTGCTGGACCAGCTGGGCCAACGTCAATTCGCCGAGCGCGCCTAAGGCCAGGCTGGTGAGGGTGATGCCGAGTTGTACGCCGGAAACGACCCGGTGAAGATCGCCCAGGAGGAGTTCGACAATTTTGGCCCGAGGGCTGCCTTTGACAACGAGCTGGCGGACCCTGGATATGCGCACGGCTACCAGAGAAAACTCCGCGGCCGCAAAGAAGCCATTGAGCACCACGAGCAAGAGCACACCGATTAACCGCAACAGAATCATGCCTGGCGCGAGCCCCCAGACGCACATTGTAACAGCAGAGAGGGCGAGCGGTGGACTAGGGGTGCGGGAAGTGAAACACGGCCCGGGGAGCGGCCTGCTCCCTGTCACAGGCGCGGAGGACCGCGGACGTGACATTGCGCCCGCACGTCACATTACCACTCCACTTCCCGCACATCTGGCGTGCCGAAGTCCAACGGACAGGAGTGAAAGGAGAACCTCATGGGCACGCAAATAACGGGCCCGTTGTCAAGCGAACGAGTATCTGCAAGCCACGCTTGCGGTGGCGATCGGACAGGTGAAGGGGCAGCACCCGATGATCTCCGCACTGATGGCGGAGGTAGCCGCTTTGCGAAAGACAGTGGCGGAGAAGCCGGAGAATGCTGATTTCTATGAAAGCAATTTGAAAGCGGCAATGGAAACGGCCAAGCCGTTCGTAGACGACGCGATGCGGACGTACGACGACATGATCGAATTAGTGTACAGCGCGGACATGTGAAAGAACTGAAGCGAGCCCGGGCCAGGTAGCCAGGTTGCGCGGGTGTGCGTGGTCCACTACACTTCTTTGACAGGCAAAGAGGTGAGCTAGAACGTGCGTACAGCCCTGCGACTGCTGCTGTGGATTTTTGCCCTCGCCGTCGTCGTACTTGCCACAACAATCTGGTGGTTAGTGTACCGGCCGTTGCCGCAACTGGACGGCAAGGTGTCAGTGGGCGGGTTGCAGAGCAACGTGACGGTCGAGCGGGACAAATGGGGAGTGCCACACATCCGCGGTGGTTCCGTGGAAGACATGGCGGAGGGGGAAGGCTACGTAATGGCGCAGGACCGTTTGTGGCAAATGGACCTGCTGCGGCGCGTGGCAAAGGGGCAGTTGTCGGAGATTCTTGGGCCGGTGACAGTCGGGGTGGACCGGGACTTCCGGGCGTTGAATTTTGCGCGAGCCGCGCAACGCGACTATGAACAGATGGACCCCGAGGGACGAAAAATCCTGGAAGCGTATGCCCGGGGAGTGAACCAGTTCATCGAGCAGCATGGGTCGAAACTGCCGATGGAATTCACGCTTCTGAGATACCAGCCCACGCCCTGGATTCCCACCGACACGCTGGTGATCGCCGGATACATGTACCGGACGCTGGCGGATACGCGCAAATCGGAAATGAATCGAGCGATCATTCTAGCGAAGGTGAGCCCAGAGATCGCGAAAGACCTGTTTAGCGAAGCCTCGTCGCTGGACCACTATGTGGTAGGCGATCCCAACCTCGACAAAAGCGTGCGCGACCAATCGCAAGCGAATTCGGACGATGACGATGATGAGATGGATTACGACGACGTGATCAAGGCGCAAAGCGTCTATCCTGCGGCGCCCGGCGAAACGGCCGCGCCCGACCTTACTTCCCTGCTGGCAATGGAAGTAACGGACTGGGTGCGGGAATCGCAACGGGATATCCGGCATTCCCTGGGAAGCAACAATTGGGTGGTAAGCGGGGCGCACACGGCAACAGGAAAACCGCTGCTGGCGAACGATACGCACCTGGAATTATCGATACCGCCAATCTGGTACGAGGTGCATTTAACGGCGCCGGGATGGAACGTGAAGGGGTTCACGCTTCCGGGAGCGCCGCTGGTGGTGATTGGGCACAACGACAAGGTGGCATGGGGATTCACGAACAACGGCGCGGATGTGCAGGACCTGTATATCGAGACGTTCAATCCGGCAAATCCGGATGAGTACCGAGTGAACGGTCAATGGAAGAAGGCAGACGTTTTTGATGAGGTGATCAAAGTAAAAGGAGGCGCCGACCAGCACATGAGGCTGGCGGTGACGCGGCACGGTCCAGTGGTGCGGCAGGATGGAGACAAATCCTACGCGATGAAGTGGACCGCGTTGGAGCCGGGGGGACTGTCCAGTTCGTATTTCTGGCTGGGAAAAGCGCAAAACTGGAATGAGTTTCTGGGAATCATGAAGACAGCGTGGGGTCCAGGACAGAACACGGTATATGCCGACGTGGATGGAAATATCGGCTACATCATGGCCGCGCGGGTGCCGATTCGGAAGAAAGGCCGGGGCGATGTACCGGTGCCGGGAGACACGGATGAGTACGAGTGGACCGGGTACATCCCGTTCGAGCAATTGCCGAAGAGTTTTAATCCCGAGAGCGGATTTATCGTAACGGCGAACGCGCGAGTGGTGGGGCCAGATTACAAGCCGTACCTGACGGACAACTGGGAAGAGCCGTACCGGACGGCGCGGATCTATGATCTGTTGAGTGACAAACACGATTTGCGGCCCGAGGATATGCTGAAAGTACAAGCGGACGCATACAGCATTCCGCACGCCTTTATTGCGGAACAGCTTGTGGTGGCGGCAAAGGTTGCGCCAGCGAAAGATCCACGGGCGAGAAAGTTAATTGAGCAGGCCAAGGATTGGAACGGAATTGCGGAACCGAATTCCACGGTGGTGGCCTTCCTGAATTTGGCGATGTACCGGGCGCTGAACTTGATTCTGGAAGCGCAACTGGGGAACGATGCCGACAAGTATGATTGGCGAAAATTGAATTTTCTGCAGCGCACGTTGCAGGAGCGTCCGGCAAAGTGGCTGCCTTCGCAATTCAAGAATTAT
>Ga0126369_10002639_pt1 | contig 12838 bp, 12 predicted proteins | sample PanSoiMetaPlot_1_FD_109646 | JGI IMG/M metagenome (GOLD analysis project Ga0126369, IMG submission 109646) | Tropical forest soil microbial communities from Panama - MetaG Plot_1 | ecosystem: Environmental > Terrestrial > Soil > Tropical forest > Bulk soil | place: Panama | collected 2016-02-17 | reverse complement strand
AGCCGATTCGAGAACCATCGAGATGCGAGTGCTGAATAGCGCCTGAATCGAAGCGGTGCGATGGGATCATCCTCTTACCAAGCGGATTTTTGACCGTGAAATCCGAAAGGTAAATTGACGGAGAACCTCGGACGGACTTCTGGCCAAGCTCCTAGGCGAATAGAGGGCGAATCATCGTATTTGCTTTTTCTTCGCCCTGGTGCTATCTTGCCCTTCGCCGTTTTCAACAGGTGCGCCATGCACGGATTTGCGAGCAATGTTCTAAGCTGTCAGGAGCGCGAGAGGCTCGAAGAGGAGCTGTTCGAGGTCCGCACGCGGGGCAGGTATTTGTCCCGGCTGCGGCATCTGACATACCGAGAACGGTCGGCGTTGGATGAGCGCGAACAGGCGGCTCAGGCACGGCTTGCGGATCATGAAAGTGACGCACGGTTGCGGGCGGTAGTCTTGACGCACGGCGTGGGCGTGCATTCATGACGAAGAGACTCAGGATTCCTCAGGCCTCAAGGCCGAGCTACAAGCTCGGAAATGACACGTTTTGGTTGACATGGCCCGAGAAGCGATCAAGGCGAAAGGCGTAGCAGGCTCGAAATAACGGACCTGGCGTTAGCGCAAGTACGAGGTTCGGCTTGGGCGTTTTGGTTAAGGCCATCGGCTCCGCTGTAAAGATTTCCTAATTTCCTCGACCGAGGTGTGAGATGGCAGACGAGAAACAGAAGTTGCTGGAGGCGGCGATATCGCAGATTGAGAAGTCGTACGGCAAGGGTTCGATCATGCGGCTGGGCAGCAAGGACGTATTGGTGCCCGTGAGCGTGATCCCGAGCGGATGCCTATCGCTGGACGCGGCGCTGGGAGTGGGCGGCTTCCCGCGCGGGCGTGTGATTGAGATTTACGGGCCGGAGTCGGGCGGCAAGACGACGCTGACGCTGCACGTGATCGCCGAGGCGCAGAAGCTCGGCGGGCAGGCGGCGTTCATTGACGCGGAGCACGCGCTCGATCCGGTGTACGCGCGGAAACTGGGCGTGGATGTGGACAATCTGCTTGTGTCGCAGCCGGACAACGGCGAGCAGGCGCTGGAGATTGCGGAGACGCTAATCCGTTCGGGCGGAGTGGACGTGGTGGTGGTGGACTCGGTTGCGGCGTTGGTGCCAAAGGCCGAGTTGGAAGGCGAAATGGGCGAGCCGCAAATGGGTTTGCAGGCGCGGCTGATGTCGCAGGCGCTGCGAAAGCTGACGGCGATTGTTTCGAAGTCGCGCACTTGTCTGATTTTCATCAACCAGATTCGCGAAAAGATCGGCGTGATGTTCGGGAATCCGGAGACGACCACGGGCGGGCGAGCGCTGAAATTTTATGCGTCCATGCGCGTGGACATCCGGCGCGTGCAGTCGATCAAGGAAGGCGACAAGGTGGTGGGTTCGCGGACGCGCGGCAAAGTGGTGAAGAACAAAGTGGCGGCGCCGTTCCGAGAGGCGGAGTTCGATATTTTGTATGGCGAAGGGATTTCGCGCGAAGGCGATTTGATCGATCTTGGCGTGGACAAGGGCTTGCTTGAGAAGGCCGGGACATGGTTCAGCTTCGGCGGAGAGCGCATGGGACAGGGTCGCGAGAATGCGCGCGTGTTCCTGAAGGAAAACAAGGACATTCGCGAGAAGCTGGAAAACGCGCTGCGCAAGAAGATGGAGCTTCCGCAGCCGGGCAATTCCAGCGCGTCTTCGGGAGCAAATGGCCACGCGGTTACGACACCCGCCCATGGCGAAAAGCCGCCGGTGAAAGCGGCGGCAACGGCCGGTGCGGACGCGGCAAAAACGCGGCCCGCCCGATAGGCGAAAGTCGGCTAAGCCCTCACAGTTTGCAGTTTACGGTACAGAGCAATCAAACAGGGTGCGAACAAACGCGCCTCTCTCTTTGTTTTGAACCCTGGCTCGCTCCGGGATGTCGGTGGCTTGACCCCGGGAATGGTTCGCAGCAAATTCGACTGGCGTATACACCAAAGCCTATGGCCGTGCTGTATGTTGCAGAATCGTATCAACATGAGATTGGAAAAGGCCAACCAATACACTCCTCTGGAAGGGCTGGCCGGGCGGAGGGGCAGGGGCTGGCCGGGCGGGCAGTGAGTTGAAAACAAAGCACATAAGGGCGTACTAGAGCTAATCTGCTATTGCGGTACCAGCCGGAAACTTCATACAATGGATGTCGCAACCCCCGAGACCGCGTGTTCCTTTTCGGTGCACTGTTTGAGCACGGAGGCGCCAAGGTGACGTTAAGTCGCATCGAATCAACGGCGCTCCGATTGGCTGTTGGGGTGCTCGTGATCGCCGGGCGGTCGGAGGCAAGCCTCCTGGCCCGTGGCAAGAACGAACAGGTCCAGCGAATTTCTGGCAATGTTTGTTGACGCTGAATAAAAGCTTGAGGTAAAAGTTCGGCCCCGGCGCGAAAGGCGGTGGGGCAATCCGGGGTTGGACGCGAAGTCGGCATCGGCCTTGTTTGTGAGGGTGGGAACGGTGAAGCAGTACGAAAAGAGCAGTATCGCAATTTTGTTGACGGCGCTGTGCGCGCTACCAGTGCCGGCGATGCCGGCTGGAGCAGGGGCGACGCGTTCGCGCGCGCATCGCTATGTGAATCGCTATCCTGGCGTTCCCACGTTTGCCGATTCTACGAGCACGGATGACAGCACCTATGACGATCCCGTGGTGCGGTCGGCGGCGGTTGCTGCGCTCGGGCGATACAACGGCGCGGTGGTCGCGGTGGACCCGAACACGGGCCGTATCCTGACGGTGGTCAATCAAAAGCTGGCGTTTAGCGACGGCTACATCCCTTGCTCGACCATAAAGCCGACCATAGCGCTTGCGGCGCTCGAAGAAAATGTGATTACGCCTGATACGATGCTGCGAGTGAGCCGCCGGAAATACATGAATTTGACCGAAGCGATGGCACGTTCGAACAACGAGTTTTTCGAGCAGCTCGGGTCGCGCATGGGTTTTGCTACGGTTTCGAAGTATGGCCGGCTGCTGGGCCTCGGCGAGCTTGCCGGTTACAACCTGCCGGAAGAGCATCCGGGGTCGTTTCCCATGACGCCGCCAGCGCACGGCGGCGTAGCGCGGATGTCGAGCTACGGCGAAGGCATTCAAGTGACGCCCTTGCAGCTTGCGGCGCTTTCCGCCGCTTTTGCCAATGGCGGAACGCTTTACTATTTGCAGTATCCGCACAGCCAGGAAGAGCTCCAGAATTTTGCGCCCAAGGTGAAGCGCGAATTGAACATCGCGCCGATCCTGCCCGAAATCCGCGAAGGGATGCTTGCGGCGGTGCTGTATGGCACGGGCCGCTCGAGCTACGACCGGGGCGGCGACGAGCTGCCGATCGGCAAGACAGGAACGTGCGACGATCACAACACGCCTTCGAAAATCGGCTGGTTCATCACCTACGCGGATGAAACGCATCCGAAGATCGCGCTGGCGGTGCTGTTGCGCGGGAATACGCGACGCGTGAAGGGACCAACAGCGGCGCAAGTTGCGGGCATCATGTACCGCAAGCTGCGCGAACAGAATTATTTTGCGGCGTCAGGCTCGCAAGTCGCGATCCACACCGGAAACTAGCGAATGTTGTTGATACAATTGAGAGTAAGGCATCACGCTGCGGAAGGCCTCCGCAGCGTTTTTGTTGTACGCCTGCGCTGAACAAATACTGCCTCCTGAGAAACGCTGCTTACCGAGGAGTTGTTGGAGGATTGGGCGCACGGTTCTTACTGAATGTTTGACGCGGGGGCAGGATTGCGACAAAAGAAGGGTGGCGTTAGGCCGCAAAACTCTTTGCGGCGGGAAGTGTTTATGTAACTTGGCGGGTTTCCGGGATCAATAACAACCAGCTTCGGGGGAATAGTGAATCGAGGGTTCGTCATGTTGGTTTTGTGTGAGTGCATCGCAGGCGCGGTTACGCTGGGGTATGTGTTCGAGCGGCGGCTGGCCGCGGGAGATGAATACGAGCGCCAGGTGCAGTTGGCGCAGGACGAGGGGAAACGCATCCGAGAGCAGACCATTCTGCCGCACAACGAAAAGGTTTCCGCGGGAGAGAACTTCAAGGTGGCCCTTCAAAAATTTGGATTGAGCGCGGAGGAGGCGGCAAGCGCGTCGGCGGCCGCGCAGCGTGCGTTCAACCTGCGCCAGCTTCGCGCCGGAAACACCATCACCGTGGGAAGGTCGGTGGAAGGCGCGCTACGGGAAATTGATTACAAAATTGATTCAGACCGAATGTTGAAGATCGTTCCGGAAGAGCACGGGTTTAGGGCGAGGGTCGACGAAATTCCCTCGAAAACGGAAGTTGTGGCAGTGAGCGGCCGGGTGGAAGATTCGCTGTTTAATGCTGTGGAGGACGCGGGAGAGTCGCCGGAATTGGCGCTGCGGCTGGCGCAGATTTTCAGCTACGACTTGGATTTTTACACCGATCCGCGGCAAGGCGACTCGTTTCGCATCCTGCTGGAAAAAAAGAAATACATGAACGGGGAAACGGCAGGGTATGGAAAGATCTTTGCGGCAGAGTACGAAAACGTGGGGCGGAGGTATCAGGCGCTGCTGTTTCACGATCCCGAGGGCCGTCCAGGGTATTACGCAGCGGACGGAAAGTCCTTGCAGAAGGCGTTTTTGCGCTCACCACTGAAATTTGGCGCGCCGGTGACGTCGCATTTCAGCCGGTCGCGATTCCATCCCATCTTGAAAATTTACCGGCCGCACATGGGAACGGACTATGGCGCTCCGGTGGGCACGCCAGTGCAGACCATCGGAAGCGGGCGCGTGATTTTTGCAGGACGTAGGGGCGGCGAAGGAAACATGGTGCGCATCGCGCATTCGAACGGTTACGAAACGATGTATCTGCACTTGTCGCGCATGTTCGTGCATTCGGGCGAGCACGTGGAGATCGGGAAAACCATCGGGCTGGTAGGAAGCACGGGCCTGGCGACCGGGCCGCATCTGGACTTCCGAATTTTGCGAAGAGGGCAGTACAAGAATTTCGAGAGGCTGGGATTGCCTCCTTCGGATCCGGTGTCAAAGAAGAATTGGCCGAACTTCGCGGCATTGCGCGAAAAGTGGCTGCCGTTGCTGAAGAATCCGGAATTGCTGCAGGCAAATGCGGCGGATTCGAATGCGGACACCACGCGCTAGGATCTCCCCAAAAACAGCCTCGGGCCCAGCGCTTGAGCGGAGGTCCCTGCCTGCGGCAGGCAGGCTCGGGCCGCAAAAAGGCGCGGCCTCAGGATGACCAGTCGCGCGTTTGGGCAAACCAAGAAAGCGCAGTTGTACGGAAGAGCGCAGTGCTGCGTGGTTTCGGTTGCCCTTCGGAACTGTAAACCTTCAGTAGATGACCGGGAGTTTCGAGAAGTCGGAGCCCGCCTCATCGGTAACGCGCAGAACGACAAGGGTGCGGTCGTCGTGCGGAGCCGTGCCTGCGCCGCTGTGATCGTCGGTCTCGGCGAGGATTCGCTCGGCGATCGTGTGGGCGGAGTCCTCTGGCGAGACCGCGCTTAGGACCGAGGTCAAACGCTGCAATCCGAATTCTTCCTCTTCCGTATTTTGCGATTCCAGAATACCGTCAGAGGCGAAAATCACCACGTCGCCAGGCAAAAGGTCAAGGACGGATTCGTCGTATTGCGTGTCCGGCAGCAGGCCCAGCGGAACACCCTCCAGGCGCGCGGGAATCACGTGGCCATCACGCACAAGAAGGGGATAGGGCGCACCGGCGTTCGAAAGCGTAAGGCGGCGGTGCGCTGCATCGTAAACGCCAAACAACATAGCAATGAACCGCGCGTCGAGGCGCGTGTTGACCAGGCGCTGATTCAGGAGCGCGAGCATGCAGGCAGGATCGCAGTCGCGCTGCACTACGATTTCGCGAATTGTGCCAATGGCCAGCGAACCATAAAGCGCTGCCGCGGTGCCTTTACCGGAAACATCGCCTAATGCGATGGCCAGGCGGCCTTCGCCATACGGAAGAAAATCGTAGAAATCTCCGCCCAATTCGCGAGCGGGAACGTAAGCTGCCGCCAGCTCAAGGCCCGGGACTTCTCGGGCGCCGGTGGGAAGAAGCTGCCGCTGAATCTCTTGCGCCGTACCAAGGTCGCTTTGAAGGCGGCGTTCGTTTTCGCGGACCTGTTCAAAGAGGCGCGCGTTTTCGAGAGCAACCGCAATGTAAGTGCCAAGTGTCTGGAGCATTTGCTCGTGACAGGAAGTGAAGGAATGTGGTTTCGTGCTTTCCAGGTCGAGCACGCCAATCAGACGATCCTGGAGGAGAAGCGGCACAACCAATTCCGAGCGCACTTCGACGCCGTGCTGGCAAGCGATGTAGCGCGAATCCGTGCGGACATCGGCCACGCGCACGACGCGGCGTTCGTTTGCGGCGGCACCCGTGAGCCCCTGGTCCAGACCGAGACATGTGCCCAGCGGAATAGTGTCTGAATACTTAAGCGCAAAAATGGTCTCCAGTTGCTGCTTTTGCTCGTTCCAGAGCATGACGCTGAAGACGTCGAAGTGCACGAGGGCTTTGACCTTCTGTGCGATGCGGCGGAGAAGCTCTTCGCGGTCGAGGATTGCGCTCAACTCGCGGCTGACTTCATAGAGGAGGCCCAGCGTTCCGACCAGCTCGGACGTTATGGACTCAGACGAAGGCCGTACAGGGTCGGCGTCCCCGACCAGAGCAAAAGTCCCTAAGTTTGCGGCTTCGTTCACGACCTGAACCCCTGATTGCTGGTTCTGATTTGATGCAACAAATCGCGAGCGGTTTCATGCATCGCAGGGAATAGGAAGACACGATAACAGAGCTCGAGTGGATTGGCTATAACGAGCTTGGCGTCGAGCAGAGACGCGCAGGCCATTTCGCTCAGCGACCGGATTGCGGATCTGCGTTCCAAGGGACCAGGGTTTTAGCCAGGAAAAGGGCCTGGCTCTTGGCCGCGGCGCGGTCGTTTGTCGGGTTTGTAGAACAGGCCTTCGCTGCAGCGGCGCAGGGAAACGAGTTCCCTCTCGTCCAATCCGTAGCCCTCGATCGCGGCGCGGTGGCCCCTCCAGTTGGAGGGCCTATGACGCTTGGCGAGCGTGCGGAAGAAACGGTCGATGAAATAAAGCCCAATTCCGAAATTGGTGTCGGTGAAGCCTTCGTCGTTCACGCTGTGATGATGAATGTCGTGGAGTCCGCGCGCGTTCAGAAACCAAGTCTTCAGGAGAGGCACTCGGGTCATCCAAAAGTCCTCAAGATGCATCCGGTCGTGAACATCAGCATTGGCCAGCCGAGTAATGTGCAAAGCGCCAGGGCTTGATACGTTCGCGACACGCCAAGGAGCAGCATTACTCCCCAACAAAACAGAAGCATGATCGCCGAAGGCGCAAGCCATTCGAGGCCGACGTTGCCCACGGAGAAGCGGCTGTCCGTGGCGTCGTGATATTCCGCTGCATGCGCGGGTTGCCGTGGACCATAGATCAGGAAATGATGGATCAAATGACCCCGGCTGAAAGCTGGGAACTTGTCGCTGTGCAGCAGCCGGTGCAGCCAGTATCCCGCCAGCTCGGCGACGACAATGGAGCCCACCAGCGTGGCGACAACTCCCACGAAAGTGGCGTGAAAGCGCTCGTAAGTCACGACGCCCTCCGGATTCTTTACCGGCCGCCGAAGCGGAACACCACGCTGATCGAGGCGCGCGCCGTCTGCGTGGTGCTGTCGGAGAAGCGCAGGCCAAGGTAGTCAAGCTGCGGGCGGATGACCATGTGACGCGAGACGGCGAGGTCCACGCCTCCACCGGTGCTCCAGGAGAATCCATGCGCGCTGCCGAAACCTGGAACAGTGAGGCGATCTGCGCCCACCAAAGCCTGAACCAAGGGCGAGATGCTTCTGCCGCGATTCGCTGACAGGCGCGGGCCAGCCAGGAAGGTGAGTGTATTGGCGGTGGTACCGGACTTCGAGAGGTGATACACGCCGAAATCCCCGACAACACCGAGCCAATCGTTGAAATAAGCTGCGCCAGAAACGCTTCCGCCGTGCGTATTGGCTCCCCCGGAGAAGCCTTCCCGGAGATAAGAATAGCCCACGGAGAAATCGCCGCGCGGAGCTTCCTGAGCGCTTGCCGTTAGCGCCGAAGAAAAAACCGTGAGAACCAAAAGCGCAATCTTTATCATGACCTTTGACTCCCGAAAAATTCCGTGGAATTCGCCCGGTGAGCGCAGGCTACGATGCGCGGGCAAAGCGCTCAAGCGACAAGGAACGCCATTGGGGAAAACGGCGGCAATGTCGCACCATGTCGTGCCAGGCGAAAAGCGACAGATTTACTGGTTAGGATCAACGCTTAGGGGGAACCACCGACAAACAACAGACTTTTCGCGACGTGGGAGAGGGGGATAGGTGAGTGCAAGGACCAAGTGAAGTGAGCGCCACTCGTTGGAAGCCGCGACGCTCATTTTCTCAAATCTTTGCCGAGCGAAGAGTGACTTTGAGGCTATTTCACTTCCCAGACGTCGCCCGCGCGGAGGAGCTTGTTCAGATCGCCAGGGCCCTTCTTGGCGATGACTTCCTCAATCTGGTCTTTCATCACATCTTCGTAGCGCGGCAAATCGTCCCATGCGCGGAAAACGCCAATGGGCGTCGGGAAGCCGGGGCGATGCTCCATGTGCGAAAGCAAGAAGGCGTACGACGGGCGCGGATGATGGGCGTCGTGAACGACGAGATCGCTTTCGGTGACGCCCTTGCCGAGCTGCACGACTTCGATGTCGCCATCGGAGTTCCGGCGAATCCCTTTGTCGCGATTCTTGCCGTACACCAACGGTTTGCCGTGCTCCAACTGAAGGACATGTTCGCTGCGCGCATCCTTTTCCGTGAGCGAGAACCATGCGCCGTCATTGAAAATGTTGCAATTTTGCAGGATTTCAATAAAGGCCGTGCCTCGGTGGGCGGCGGCGTGCCTCAGTGTGTCCTTTAAATGCGTTTGGAAAACGTCGACCGAGCGCGCCACGAAGGTGGCTTCCGAACCGGTGGCCAGCGCAACCGGATTGAACGGGCGGTCCGCGGTCCCGTAGGGAGTAGACTTGGTGACTTTCTGAAACTCGGAAGTCGGCGAGTACTGTCCTTTGGTCAGGCCGTAGATGCGATTGTTGAACAGGAGCACTTTGACGCCGACGTTCCTGCGCAGCAAGTGAATCGTATGATTTCCGCCGATCGCTAGAGCGTCGCCATCGCCCGTGGCGACCCAAACTTCCAGATCGGGATTGGCAATTTTGATCCCGGTGGCGACGGCCGGGGCGCGGCCATGGATGGTGTGGAAACCGTAGGTGTTCATGTAATAGGGGAAACGGCTGGAGCAACCGATGCCCGAGACTACCACGAAATTCTCTTTGCGAATGCCAAGCTCAGGAAAAACCGATTGCACTGCGGAGAGAATGGCGTAGTCGCCGCAGCCGGGACACCAGCGCACTTCCTGGTCGGTCTGAAAATCCTTCTTCGTCAGCGGTGGAGGAAGCGTTGCGGTGCTCATCGATGGTTCCCCTGTATTCCCAGCATTTCATCAAACTTTTGTTCGAGTTCAGCTTGCTTGAATGGACGGCCTTGAATTTTGTTCAAGCCGACGGCGTCCACAAGATATTTTGCGCGAAGAACCCAAAGGAGCTGACCCATGTTGAGTTCCGGCACAAGGACTTTCTTGTAGCGCTTCAGAATTTCTCCAACATTTCCGGGCAGCGGATTCAGGTAGCGCAAATGGAGATGGCCAATCTTGCATCCTCGGGTGCGAGCTGATTTGACGGCCGCGGTGATCGAGCCTGCCGTCGAGCCCCAGGAAACGACAAGCAGGTCGCCGGAGGGATCGCCTTCGGGCAGTACATTGGGGACGTCCTCGACAATGGCCGCGACTTTTGCGGCGCGAACGCGAACCATGTTCTCGTGGTTGAGCGGCTCGTAATTCACGTTGCCGGTGCCGTCTTGCTTTTCGAGACCGCCAATGCGGTGCTCGAGTCCGGGAGTGCCCGGGAGCGCCCAGGGGCGCGCCAGGGTCTGCGGGTCGCGTTTGTAGGGCATGAAGCCGACGGGATCGGTTGCGAATTTGACGGGAATGGGCGGAATGTCTTCGGCCTTCGGGATGCGCCAGGGCTCGGCGCCGTTGGCCAGGTAGCCGTCGGAAAGAACAATCACGGGAATCATGTACTTCAGCGCGATGCGCGAGGCTTCGAGAGCAACCCAAAAGCAGTCGCCGGGAGTGGCCGCCGCGAGTACCGGGATGGGCGCCTCCGAATTCCGGCCAAAGAGCGCTTGGAGAAGGTCTGCTTGCTCGGTCTTCGTAGGCAAGCCAGTCGAGGGACCGCCGCGCTGAATGTCACAAATGACCAGCGGGATTTCCGTGGCCACTGCAAGGCCGAGGGCTTCCGTTTTCAGGGCCATGCCCGGGCCGGAAGTGGTGGTGATGGCGAGACAGCCGGCGTAGGAGGCGCCAATGGCCGAGGTGATGGCGGCGATCTCGTCCTCCGCTTGGAAAGTGATGACGCCAAAGTGCTTGTACTGCGAGAGTTCGTGAAGAATGTCGGAAGCCGGGGTGATCGGGTAGCTGCCCAGGTATAGGTTCAAGCCCGACTTCTGGGCGGCGGCGACGAAGCCCATTGCCAGAGCCTGGTTCCCGCTGACGTTCCGGTAGACTCCCGGAGTCAATTGCGCCGGCGGAATTTCGTAACTGATTTGAAAGGCTTCGGTGGCTTCGCAGTAGGAATAGCCGGCCTTCAAAGCCAATTTGTTGGCTTCCATCAAGAGCGGTTTCCTGTTGAACTTCTGCTCAATCCAACGATTGGTGGGGTCGGTCGAGCGGTTATAGAGCCAATAGCACATGCCGAGAGCGAAGAAGTTCTTGCAGCGGTCCATGGCTTTGGCGTCAATACCCAGGTGCTGGAGCGCGGCGCGGGTCAGGCGCTGTAGTTCGACCGGAAAGACGCGGTACTTGTCGAGGGAATGGTCCTCAAGGGGGCTGACGCTGATTTGGGCCTTGCGCAGATCGGACTCTTTGAAGCTGTCGCTGTTAACGATCAGAATGCCATTGGCTTTTAGGTCGCCGATGGTCACCTTCAAGGCGGCGGGGTTCATGGCGATGAGGGCGTCTATGGCGTCGCCAGGGGTAAAGACCTCATTGGAAGAGAAGTGCAGTTGGAAGCCGCTGACGCCAGGGATGGTTCCGGCAGGGGCCCGGATTTCCGCGGGATAGTCGGGGAACGTAGCGATGTCGTTTCCGTAGAGCGCGACGGTATTGGTGAACTGGCTGCCGGTAATCTGCATGCCGTCGCCGGAGTCCCCGGCGAAGCGAATGACGGCGCGTTCAATGACTTCGCGCTTCGACTTGGTTGTTGGTGGAACTTCCGCGAGCGTAGACATTTCCTGGCCTAAGCCTCCACTTTCCTTGATCTCCCCCTGGGAGTGTGGCTCGAAATTCAGGATGAGGCGGCGCGGAAAAGGATGGCTTCGCTGGCAGACCGCCGAGAGCCGACGGATAAAGGATACCACAGTGGCTCGCTGAGAGAGGAAGCAGCGTCGCCACGAGGCTCATGGATGTGTCTGAGAAGAAAAGACCCGGGGCTCAATAGGGGAAGGCGCAGGCGATCTCGCCAAGCGCCTAGTGGATGTGGTTCCCTTCTCCCCGAAGGCTTTTCGATGCGTGGTCCGGCGCACGTTCCACAGGGTCAAGTCACGGGAGGTAGGTGGCTCGACATTCCGTCAAATTGCGGTCTTCTCCCTTTCGCGCTCCCACGATTTTAACAAGGAAAAAAACATTTGGCGCTTTGGATGTATAGGGAACCGCCATTTCGAGGGTCGCCCCTTCCGGGTAAAGGTTCGCGCTGAAAAAGCTCAACCCTCCGCGACCTACGTCGGAAACGAGCACGACATCATTTCCCAATGTGGAATTGCGGATGCATCCCACGGTTTCGGCGCGGAGCCGTTCGTGGTAACGGTGATGGTGATTTGTCTCCCCGCATCCGGCACCCCAGACTCTTCCATGCCTTCAGGACTCTCCGGAAATTGCCAAATCCACGTGGTCCAGCCGCCGCATTGTCCGCAGAGGCGAGCCACACTATGGTGATGGAGAAAGAGATCGGATTCGAATTCATTGAGGTAAGCGACTTCAAGGCGCGAGCAAGCCACGCACCGAAGCAAGGCCCGCAGCACGGCTTTATCCTGATCCGCCTGTTTTGGGAAAGACGATGTCCCGGAGACTGACGTTGCAGTCCGTGAAAACGATGCCGAACACGCGGGAATTGGAGCCGTGATCCTTGTAACTGGCGACCACTCGAGCCCAAGCCTCTTTATTGACTCCTACGCGCCGGACTTTGATGGCTTCACCGACATCTAGATCCCGATCGACCTTGATCGCGGCACCATGCTGACTGACGTCAACCGTTTGGCCTTCGCCCGGGAAATCTTCAGCGGATTCGGCCGCGGAGATACGGACGCGCAAATTCAGAAACACTCTTTCACTGCGCCGAAGGTTCTTGTTCAGGGCAGAAGCCGAGGAACGCGCGGGCGAGAACGCCGGCTCGCCGGGGTCTTTACTGAAATCTTTTTGCAAGCGATACCGCCACCAAGAAAAGAATCGACGGGGATTGCCCTGCCCTCAATGCAGACAACCTCGGGAGTCGCTCTGTAACCAGCTCGGAGCCTAACGGGTCTGCAACGAAGTAACTTAAACGGCTATTGGTGGTCGGCAATCAGGTGAAGAATGGATTCCCGTTGCGGCGAAGAAATGAATTTTCAGCAGAGCGAATCTGCTTAGGGGCAGGGGCAGGCGAGACCGGGAAAGGGCATGCTGGGGGGGAGACGATCGCCTGCAAACCCGCAAACCCTTTTT
>Ga0126369_10002638_pt1 | contig 12841 bp, 10 predicted proteins | sample PanSoiMetaPlot_1_FD_109646 | JGI IMG/M metagenome (GOLD analysis project Ga0126369, IMG submission 109646) | Tropical forest soil microbial communities from Panama - MetaG Plot_1 | ecosystem: Environmental > Terrestrial > Soil > Tropical forest > Bulk soil | place: Panama | collected 2016-02-17 | reverse complement strand
TCGGAGCACGTCTTTTTCCTCGAGGTCCGCGACGAGTTTTTTTACATTTTTGCGAGCGGGACCTGCGCTTCGCGCACGGGGGTCGCTCAAACGAACTTTTCATGCAAAGCTCGGTGGACTAGACAAGTACTGAGCGATGCTCGCGATCGCTGCAGGCGTGGCCTACTTCTTCCCATAGTTCTGTTTTGCAGCTGCGTCCATCAGGGACTGAGTCTCGATGCCTGAGCACGGCAGGTCCAGGATCTGGTCGAACGGAGCGAGCTGCAGAGTCTGCTTCGGGACATTCTACGGACCAGTCAATACTTTCGGATCTTCGATCAAGGCTTCGATCTCGAGCGTGTTTGCGTCCACGCGTCGATATCGTTCAACGATGTGCAAAGCGTCGGAATGAAACGACACACGCCCTTCTGCGGATATCCAGTTTGTGTCGGAGAAGTTCGTCTTGTCGACGACGAGCGTATCACCGTCCCAGTGGCCCACCGCATCTCCACGATATGAAGGAGGCGCATCGTCACGGTGTTTCCTTCCGTCGGTCGGGATAATTTGGAATCCATGATAGGTTTCCGTCAGCATTATCACGAACTTCGGAGTTTGGACGATCTGACCAACGGCGCCCACGCTGAACAAACTGACGTTCAACGTCCCAAAGGCAACTGGGACGCATTTTAGCGTCGGATCGTCTTTGTCTCCCAGAGTCTTCGCCTTTTCCAGAGCCCAAGGCTGATACAAGCTTGCAAAAGAAGTAGGCTGCTGCGCGCCTCCACGTCCGCCTCCTCGCGCTCCCTGGCCACCAGCCGGCCCGCCTCGCCTGCCGCCAATGTCGCTGCCGGGCCACCAAACTCCTGACAGATCCGGATGACCATCCGGCATGCGCGGGACGGTCTGGGAAGCACCGTTGTTCCCTCGAGCCCCGGTTGACGTGGCTCCTCTCTGTGCACCCACCGGACTGACCGCGACCAGTGCGAACAATACCGAGACCGTGGCGATCAAAACGCGCTTCATATTTCACCCCCGCTTTTCTGGCCGAGAGTTTTGAGTTATGAGTTTTGAGTCAGGCAGACTGGCAACTCCAACTCATAACTCGTCACTCAAAACTCAAAACTCATAACTCACTTGGTTTCCGGCCCCGCCTGAGACCCAAAGAGCCCATACACTTTTCCATCAGCCGTCACGAGCTCTCTCAACATTCCCATTTTTTGCGAAGCGTCCCTGGCGCGGAAACCCTTGATCGTGACTTCGACTCCAGCCTTGATGAGACCAGGTTTGAAACCGTTTCGAATCATCCCGCTCGGCGTCCCGGCTTCGAAGGCCCACTTTTCCACATTCCCGCTGGTGTCGCGCACTTCGAGGAAGAACCAGGAATGAGGGTTTTCCAACCGAATTTGAGTGATCACACCGCGAACCGTCACCGGCTGATCGGGATCGAACGCTGCAGTGAATGAGTGATGTGCCAATGCGGGCAGTCCGGAGCCAAGCAAAATAACGCCCGTCACCAGGACAGCGAGAACTCTTCGTTTCATACCAGCCTCCGTTCCTCCAATTGTGATTGCAGTCAAACGTGTCCTGTTCTTACTACGGGCATCATGAGCAGGTCAAGGTATGCGATGAGACAAAGCCTGATGCGGCGGAGAAATACTTATGCCAGCTGTTTCCGCAGCCACGCCTGGGCCAGGCGCAGTTCACGACGAACCACGTGAACGGATAGCGAGAGGGCGTCTGCCGACTCTTCGGCGGTCATCCCGCTGAAGTAACGCATCTCGATGAGCTGGACCTTCAACGGATCAGACTGTCCCAATCGTTCGAGCGCTTGATCGATTAGCAGTAGGGCACGATCGGGCTGCCGTCCCAAGTCGGGAATCTCCGTCAACGGCACTTCCGCACCATTGCGCTTTCCCGTTGCCCTGGCGCGAGCCATTTCGACCAGAATCTGGCGCATCAGCCGCGAGGCGATGCCATAGAACTGTGAACGGCTCTCGTATGAGGGATGGCGTCCACGTGCCAGGCGCAAAAAGGTCTCGTGCACCAGTTCCGCGGTCTGGAGGGGATCGCCTTTACGTTCCTTCCGGAGGTGGGATGACGCCAGTTTCTTCAGCTCGCCGTATACGAGCGAAATCAGCGAGTCAAACGCATCTTTATCGCCCGCTTGAATGCGCTGCAAGAGTCCCGTGATTTCCATCAAAAGGATCTGCCGTGTAAAAAGTCTTCATCGGACGCTAATTCTATCGACGAATCTCGCATTTAAATATTGGGACGAATACTTAGTCATAAAGAGGTGCACCGTGAAGCAATTGAATGTCGCCGGGAAGATTCGGAACTGCCTGATTTGCCTATTCGTCTTTGGGCTTGTTGTGGCGTTTTCGGTTGCGGAGCAGAGAATCGTAGCCAATCTTGCCGCTTTCCCAAACCCCGCCGGCGTGATCCGCACCTACAATGTGAACGGTGATATTGATTTAACGGGTTCGTTCTTTCAGAGCCTCGGTACTAACGGTCGTAGCTGCGGCAGCTGCCATCAGCCGAGCGATGCGATGTCGGTATCGGCCGCGCACATCCAGGCAAGATTCGACGAATCAGGTGGCCTCGATCCGATCTTCCGCACGAATGATGGTTCAAATTGCGATCACGATATTGATGTTTCGACACTGGCCGGCCGCTCTGCTGCGTACAGCCTCCTTCGCACGAGAGGATTGATTCGGATTGCGCTCGAGATCCCTGCGAGTCGCGATTTCGACGTAGTGCGAATCCAAAACCCGTACGGTTGCAATGAAACGCACGTGATTTCCATGTACCGGCGTCCACTGCCGGCGACGAATTTGAGGTTCCTGACCACTGTCATGTTTGACGGGCGGGAGTCATCAATGCAAACCGGAACGACGCCGATCACGTTTGCCAATTCTCCGGAGTCACTTCTGGCCGACCTTTCACATCAAGCGATTGATGCGACGGTAGGTCATGCTCAGGCACTTACGGCACCGACAGTCGAGCAGCTGAACGACATTGTGAATTTCGAGATGGGTCTGTCAACGGCACAAGCGCAAGACAACGGAGTGGGCAGTCTTCGCGCTCGAGGAGCGACGGGAGGTCCGCAGGCGCTGGCTGACGAACTGTTCTTCGTAGGCGTTAACGACCCCGTCGGGTTGAATCCTCATCCGATCAGTTTTACCAGCAAAATTTTCAATTTGTTCGACACATGGGAAGATGCATCTCCCCGACGCCGTGCGATTTATCGTGGGGAAACGGTGTTCAACACGAAGACGTTCAGCGTATCGGATGTAGCCGGTCTCAACGGCGCCACATTCTCCAGCGGTGTCACGGTAGCCGGCACGGTCGTCTCCACCACTTGCGGGATTTGTCATGACACACCAAACGTGGGAAATCATTCTGTATCGGCTCCCTTGAATATCGGAGTAGCGGACGCGCCGGGTGGTCGAAATGTGCTGGATGTCCGCTATCTACCGGTCATCACAATTTGCCAACGACCAGCACTCACGACGTGCGTCAATACTACCGACCCGGGTCGCGCGATGATCTCTGGCAGTTTTGCGGATATCGGCAAGTTCAAGGGCCCCATTCTTCGGGGACTTGCCGCGCGTGCACCATATTTCCACAACGGAAGCGCCCATTCATTGATGGATGTTGTCGATTTCTACGATTCCCGTTTCAACATCGGTTTTACTTCACAAGAAAAATTAGATCTCGTCGCCTTTCTCAATTCTCTTTAAGTCGTTTGCGTCGCTTCGCTCTTCATTCCTTTTGACCACGACATTAAAATACGGGCTGCTCTCTGGAAAGCGAGTGAAGATGATCCGACGCGCGAATCTCATTAGCCATGCCCTGCTGATTCTCTGCACGACGGGATGGGGTTTTGCGACAGGCCGTTCCGATGTTGCAGACGCTGTGATGAACGGAAATAGGACCGCTCTCCGCACACTTCTACAGCAGAGAGCGGACGTTAATGCGGCACAAGTAGATCGTACGACGGCGCTGCACTGGGCTGTGTACCGCGACGATATGGAGGCAGCGCGCCTCTTGATCGGCGCGGGAGCTAAGGTCGATGCGGCGAATCGTGAAGGCATTACGCCCTTGCACATGGCTTCTCTTTACGGAAATGTGGAATTGATCAACGCGCTCGTGAATGCTGGAGCCAACCCGAAGCAGAAAGGGCCCCATGGAGAAACAATGGTCATGCTGGCAGCGCGGAGCGGCAGCGCGGAATCTATTAGATTGCTGCTGCGCGCCGGAGCCGATGTCAATGCGCGCGAACCAGTTCGCGGCACGACAGCCTTGATGTGGGCTGTAGAGCAAAAACATCCCGCAGCCGTGAAAGCATTGCTCGACGGTGGAGCAGATCACCGTGCCAAATCCGGGCCGGCCGGATTGCCGCGGAATTACATGGCTCAAAAGGTCAACACCGCCAATGTCGAAGCCGCAATGAAGCGCTGGTCCGAGGCTGTGAAAAACGGCAGAACGTATGAACAGCAATTGGCTTTTGAGGAAGCCAACGGAAAACGTGTGCAGCGCTTATTGCCGGATTTCACGAAGGACGATCTACCCACCATCGCAAAGTTTATCGCTCAGGCAGCTGCAAACTTTGACGTCGACACAATTCTGGATTTCATCACGCCGCAGGTTATTGCAGCGGGCAAGGACGTAGAAGAACTGGACAGACTCGTGCGGCAGCAGATTGCCGAAGCGGAAGCTGCTGCGAACGATTCAGATGTCGTTGTCGCCGGTTTGGTCGGCCGCGGTGGTGGCGGTTTGACTGCTTTGGTTTTTGCTGCACGTGAAGGCGATTTGGAATCCACGAAATTGCTGGTCGCTGCTGGAGCCGATGTGAATCAGACCACCGAATACGGGTGGACGCCGCTGCTCACGGCTACGAACAACAGACACTACAAACTTGCAGCCTGGCTGGTCGAAAACGGCGCGAACGTGAATGTGGCGAACAAGGGTGGGTGGACTCCACTGTATCTGGCGACGGATAACCGCAACATCGAAGGAGGAGACTTCCCTGTACCAAAGCCGGACATGGACCATCTCGATTTGATCCGGATTCTCCTGGATCATGGCGCCAATCCAAACCTCCGCAGCAAAGACGATACGCTTACACGTACGATTTTCACGATGCAGTGGTTTTTCGAGGCAGGCGCAACACCTTTTATCCGCGCCGCTCAATCCGGCGACGTCGAACTGTTGAAGTTGCTTCTCGCCCATGGCGCGGATCCTGGGGTCGCCACCGATTTCGGTGACACTGCACTCTCGGCCGCCGCAGGAATCGGCTGGGTCGAGGGCGTTACTTATGAGCATTCTGTAAAGGACAACCTCGACGCTGTAAAGATGCTTCTGGAGTTAGGTCTCGACCTAAATTCTGCCAATCGCGACGGTCGGACGCCGTTAATGGGTGCAGCACTGAAGGGCAGAAATGATGTGGTGCAGATACTTGTGGATCACGGAGCAAAACTCGAAACGCGAGACCGCGGCAGCCGTGATACGGATACCAGCGTCTCAAAGAACGCCGGCCATACCTGGCAGGCGCTGGATTATGCTGATGGTCTCGTCCGGGTTGGAGTGCAATCTGCCGTGAATCGTCCCGAAACAGCAGCCCTGCTGCGAAGATTGATGACAGAGCGCGGTTTTGCCGTGCCTCCCGCTAATCGGATCGTCGAATCTATTTGCATCGTTGAAATCTGCAAAGAGCGTCAACCCGCGCAATAACGCGAGGTCACGGCGTTGCCGGCGGCGCGTGGTCTTCTTTTGCTGGCGATCCGAGTAATTCTTTAAATATCGGCTTCAACGCATCGGCCCACACTTGATATCCCTTAATTGCGGGGTGGAGTCCGTCGGAATTCATCATGCCGGCGAACAACTGGCCGTTTTTGTCGGCCAGCTTGTCATTGATGTTCAGAAACCGGACCTTTCGGCCATCAGCGAATCTTGCAATGTTCTCGTTGATCTTGTTAATCGTGGGCATGACGGCGATGTTGTCGTTGCGCGGAAAGATTGCTGTGAGGATGATCGTTGCATTCGGAGCTTTCGCGCGGACCGTATTCAATACCGCTCTAAGGCCCTTCGTGATGTCCGCGACTTTCGCGTCATCTGATTCGTGAGAGACCGTCCTGCCTACATTGTTCGTACCGGCCAGCAGAACGATTACCTTCGGATTGACGCCGTCAAGTTCACCATTATTCAGGCGCCACAAAATGTTCTGGATGGTGTCGGCGCCCCAGCCGAAATTCGCCGCATTCCATCCGAAGAAGTTTTCTCTCCAATTTGCGAGCAGTTCAGGATAGTCGGTCGCGCCCCAACGACGCGTGATGGAATCGCCCTCGAAGTAGATATCGATGCGGCCTTTCTTAGCTTTTTCAAGCAACTGGGCGTGAGCAGCCATCGAATTCTGGTCCGTACGGGGTACCGGCTGGTCGGCCGCTGTCTGCGCGTAACATACCAGCGGCAGAAGTATGAGGCAGAGACAGTTATGAGTTATGAGTTTTGAGCTATGAGTTTTGAGTCTTGAGTCAGAACTCATAGCTCAAAACTGACAACTCAAAACTGTCTTTGAGGTTTTCATAGGGATCTTCGTATCCATCCATATCTAGTGTTTTCCCGTTCAACCCCAAGCGCCACGTATTGTTCTTTGATTTTCGATAGATTGTCGCCTGTCTGCGCAGGAAGTTCCATGATCCTTCTAAGCTCCGGCGTCATCCGTTTTTCATAATCCTTCGGAACCGGCTTGAACTGCTGCTGCGGGTTAATTCCATAGAGTTTGGCCGAGTTCAGACCGAGAATCTTACGCTTCGCCTCCTCAGTCAGGGCGGGATACCCGTACTTCTTCTGCAGACCTTCCGGGATCTGGAATCGCCACATTGCGTCAATCTGCCACTGCGGCGAACCGTACCAAACAGAGTCCGAACCAAACACAATCCTGTCCGGTCCCATGAATTTCATGAGCTGTCCCATCAGATGTGCTGCGACGGTCGGGAACGTCACAACTGAGGAAGCCCAAGTCGTGCCGAGTTCGGCATACGTGTTCTTGTATGGCCGGACGAGAAGCGCATATTCCGTGGTCCATTTAATGTCCGGCACACCTTCGCGGAGCTTGCCCGATTTGACGTCTTGCAAAGCGTCATACATGAAAAACGCGGCCTGAATGCAAGCGTGATAGGTGATGAAGTTGAGATTAGGCCAGTCTTTCGCCGACTTGGGAAGATCCGCCGGATGCCCAATTTCTGGGCGCACTGGTTCCGCATTGGTGAGGCCTTTGTGAACGCAAATGTTATTAAATCCTGGTTTTTGCGCTTTCAGTTTTGGGTAAAGCTTGTTGATTAGTTCGAACGTGGGATAGGCGACCTGTTCATCATCGTGTCTCCATTGCCGCATGGGGCTGGTTGGATTGTTATCGATTTTCGCAGCGTTCGACACGTTGTAACCCTTCCAAGAGTCCGGTTTGTTTTGATCGGTCTGCTGCTGGATGTATTCGAGGTTCCCCTTGCCGACATAGAGCAGACCGTGCGCCAGCATCCGCGTCGAGCCGGAAATCTCGTTGACAAAATTCCTGGCCGCCGTTGTTTGTGCCGCCGTCAAGACTTCTCCCGACAATGCTTCCTGAACATTTCGGGGAGGACGGGGCGGCTGGTTACCGAGATTAACGACGCTCGCCGTTACATTGCTTAGCAGCGCGATATTCACCTGGCTGTCCAAATAAACATCTTTGATGAACTGCGTGATCAAAAAATTCTCTGGTTTGTTCGGCAGGCCGACTAGAGCCGGATTCCATACGCCCCAAACGTCGCCACGTTCGTCAGGCACATTACGCGGATTCATTGCATTCCTGCCGCCTCCGGATGACGGCCCTTGCGACACGGCGCGAAGGCCCATTCCCGCCGCGGCCTGACTACCTCGTACCATGTGGAGTTGATCGTCGAATACAAACAGGTCGCGCGGCGTACCGGCTTGCGCATAAGCCTCCGGCTCAAACATTTCGATTGGATCGACGCTGAAGAAACGGCCGAACACCTCGTTCATCGCGAGGAGCGCGGCTGCCATTCCTCCCGTACTCGCGAGAAAGCGGCGCCGATCCATCCCCAGCTTCTTGCTAGCCGTCGCACTCAATTCTTTGATTCGCTCTTCAACTTGTTTCTGTTTGTATGTCTGGGGAGCCGGCATGTATTCGCCATTGGAAATCATCTGCGTGGGAATCGGTGAGTCAAAGGTACCGGATTCGTGAGCGCGGGCGCATTGCGCGCGCTGTGCCTCATCGAGCCAGGCGTGATCCTCTTCCCAAACACGTTCGGCTTCATTCCACTTGTCTTTGCTCATTGAGCTCATTTCACACTCCTCAAGAAATCAAGGGAAGATCAGCCACAAAGAGGCACGTGCCTCTTTGTGGCTGATTTTCTTTTTTCGCCTCACTTGGACGCCTCCGTTAGTGCGAAAACCGCGTGGCGAATCATTTGGATTAAGACACATCTTGAGAAACATGTCCAAAGCGATTCTCGTAGTGGACGACGCAAGCAGAAGTTTTTGTTGCAACTGCTCCTCACCGCCGCATAGAGTCGTCAACCGGAGACGAAGCGGCAAACCCTCGTCGCGAGAACCAACAGGAGGATGTCGTACATGCCATATCGACGCGCAGTTTGGATGATCGCGTTGATCGTGATTGCCGGCACCGCCGTTTTCCTGCCGCATTTCATCACGAAAAGTGCGGCGCAAACGCGTGCTGGCCAGAGTACTTTACCGCGGACAGCCGGTAGGCCCGATTTCAATGGGGTCTGGCAGGCGAATAATACGGCGAATTGGGACCTTCTAACGCACGAAGCACGTCCGATGGTCGGACAGCCCGGGCTGCTCCCGAACTCTGTTGTTCTGGCCGCTCCGGTACTCGGACTTGGCGCGCTTGGTTGGGTTCCGCCGGGCCAGGGCGTAGTTGAAGGAGATGAGATTCCTTATCAACCGTGGGCGGCGCAGAGAAAAAAAGAAAACCTGGAACACTGGATAGACCGCGACCCTGAGATCAAATGCTTCCAGCCGGGTGTGCCGCGCGCAATGTACATGCCGCACCCTTTTCAGATCATCCAGAACCAATCGAAAATCATGATGATCTTCCAATTTGCGAATGCCGAGCGCACGATCCATCTGAACAAGATGGAATCGTATCCGAACGTCGCTTTCATGGGTTATTCGGTTGGACATTGGGAAGGCGATACGCTCGTTGTAGACGCTTCGAATTTTACCGATGCGACATGGTTTGATCGCGCCGGCAATTTCCATAGTGATGCTCTGCATGTGGTCGAGCGATACACTCCGATGGGCCACGATGTAATCCATTATGAAGCGACAATCGAGGACCCGCAGGTCTTCACGCGTTCCTGGAAGATCAGCATGCCGCTCTATCGGCGGCTCGAGCCGAACGTGGAGCTTATGGATTTCAGATGCGTCGAAATGGTAGAAGAGACCATGTACGGCCACCTTCGTAAAGAACAACTCGTGAAACGGTGGACAGGCAATACGATGATCGTCGACATCACTCGAGTTATCCCGCCCGGCGAGGCGGTTCACGAGCGTTACATTTCGGGCAATCCGCCAGCACATTGATAGGGCTGGCCGGTGGGCCCGACGCTAAGAAAATGAGGAGGTGACTTCTTATGCGAGTTCACATTCGCGAAGCGCAAGCGCGACAGCGCGCAGCCTTACTTATTGCAGGCATCGCTGCCGGTATCGCTCTGTTTGTGTGTCAGGCACCGGCATGGGCACATCACGCATTTGCGGCCGAATTTGATTCCAACAAACCATTGCGATTCGATGACGCCACAGTGACCAAAGTCCAGCTGATCAATCCTCACAGCTGGATCAACGTCGACGTTAAACTTCCGGATGGGCGAGTTGAGAATTGGGCGATCGAAGCCGGAAGTCCCAACATACTTCTCCGGCGAGGCATCACAAAAGACACGCTGAAGGTCGGTACGAAGATCGTCGTCGAGGGCTATCAATCGAAAGACGGCACGCGCAGGGCCAACGGCAGAGATCTGACTCTACCCGACGGCACAAAGCTGTTCCTTGGGGGCTCCGGCGGTGAAGGCGCGCCGTATGAAGTACAGCGGCCTGGTGTCGATATACAGAAGAAATAGGAGACGTTCCATGAGACGTGGAATCCTCGCGTCGCTTGCTTCGTTAGCGGGTTTGGCAGCTCTTGTTATTGGTACTGCGATTCTGATTGCGGGTCAGACTACTACACCGCCTAAACAGAGCCCGGTTCCCGCACAGGGCAAGCGCGACAGCGCGCAGCCTCAACAGAAAGCAGGTCCTGCACCGAAAATGCCGTGGGGTGATCCCGATCTGCAGGGCACATGGTTTGTGTTGGAGTCCGTTCCACTGGAGCGACCGGCACAGTATGCGGGCCGCGCGTTTCTGACGGAGGACGAAGTCGCAGCGCTGGACAAACAGAAGTCCGTCGATCCCGGCAGGAATGCTCGCTCGGACAACAGTAGTCAGGATGTCGCGGGCGCTTACAACGCAGTATTCAACTCGGTTCTCAAAACCAGCAAGCGGACCTCAATGATCACCGATCCACCGGATGGAAAGATTCCTGCGTTAACTCCTGAAGCTCAGCAACGTCAGGCCCGAGGCGGACGCGGTGGTGGACCGCCGGCGGGCGGCCGCGGCGGAGCAGGGATCAACGATAATCCGGAAACAATTGCGCAGTCGCCGCGTTGTCTCGGAGTTCAGATGCCGTTCCTGCCGCTGAATACACTTTTTGCTCAGGGAACGGTGATGCAGATCGTGCAGTCTCCTAAGTCGATGGGCATCTATATGGAAGACGATCATGCCGGTGGCGGCAACCGCGTCATCTTTATGGATGGCCGTCCGCATCCTCCTGCAACTGTGAAAAGCGTTTTGGGGGAATCCCGCGGACATTGGGAAGGCAACACGCTGGTCATCGAGACAAAGAATTTTGCGCAGGGCTTCCGCGGCTCGAATCCTGATACGTACCGAATGATCGAACGGTTCACTCGCGTCGATTCCAACAATCTTCGGCGCGAGATCACATTTGATGATCCCAAGACATGGACAAAACCGTGGACCGTCCTGATCGAGATGGGTAAGACGGACGACCGGCGGCACATGATCTTCGACTCCGCGTGCCATGAAGGAAACTACGGCATGACCGGCATTCTTGTCGGCTCCCGCAAAGAAGAGCAGGCGGCGCAAAAGAAATAAGTGTTTCTGCTCTCGTTCGGCAGTGGCGTAGCAGCGCTCATCTACGAAGTTGTCTGGTTCCAGCTGCTGGAACTTGTCATCGGTGCCTCGACCATTTCGGTTGCTGTCATTCTTGCCAGTTTCATGGGTGGGACGTGTCTCGGGAGCCTGATCTTTCCCCGACTTGTTTCGATCAGATGGAATCCGTTACGCACGTACGCCGTCATCGAGCTCGGTATCGGAGTTTTTGGCCTGGTCCTGTTGCTTCTGATGCCGGTCCTGGCTGGAATTTACAGCTCGTGGGCTGGGGATGGCGTCAGGAGTTTTCTTCTTCGTGGCGTGGTCGCGGCGATATGCCTGCTGGCTCCAACCGTGCTGATGGGCGCGACGCTTCCTGCTTTGTCGCGCTGTGTTGAGCGCTCGTCGCTGGGTTATCTCTACAGTGGCAATATCGGCGGCGCGGTCTTCGGTTGTCTTATAGCGGGCTTCTACTTACTCCGCCAATATGACGTCACAACAGCCACGTACGTTGCAGCTGCGGTCAATGCGATTGTTGCTGCGACAGCTTTTGCACTTGCACCGCAAACTTTCAAGTCCGTCGTCAGCCGGCATGGGACGCGAAGCGTCCTTTCGGACGCCGCGCCGGCTGAAGCCGGCGTCTACGTCGTTATCGCTCTGTCCGGCCTTTGCGCGATGGCTGCTGAAACAGTGTGGACACGCATTCTGGCATTGCTGATGGGCGGGTCCGTCTACACGTTCTCGATTATTCTTGCCGTTTTCCTGCTCGGACTCGGTCTCGGCAGCGGCATTGGTTCATTACTCTCTCGTAATGTTTCCCGGCTAATGTTTGCACTCGGCTGCTGCCAATTGCTCACTGCGGCCGCAATCGCGTGGACGGCCCATAGCCTCACTGCTTCACTTCCATCGATCAATCCGGACATGTCTCGGAACATCTGGTTCACTTTTCAACTCGACTTCGACAGAGCTCTTTGGGCGTTGTTGCCGCCGACACTGCTTTGGGGCGCGAGCTTTACCCTCGCGTTAGCCGCGACGGCAAATGGTAAAGAGGATTCCGGCACGCTGATGAGTCGTATCTACGCCGCTAACACCCTAGGTGCTATCGCCGGCGCGCTTGGCGCCAGCCTGCTCCTGATTGCCCGAATCGGATCCCAGCGAATCGAACAACTGCTGATTGCGTTGTCGGCGGCCGCGGGGTTACTCCTTCTGCTGAGAGTGACTCGCGCGTGGGTCATCGCCGGTGCCGTAGTGTCGGTCGTAGCTGCGGCCCTGCTGATCGATACTGTTCCACCGATTGCGAAAGTGCTCATCGCACATGGTCGGTATGCGTCGTCATGGGTCAACAAGAGCGACATTGTTTACGCGGAAGAAGGTATAGCTGCGTCGGTAGCGGTCTCGAAGTTTCCGAATGGGGCCATGACGTTTCACGTGGCGGGCAAAATTCAGGCGTCCAGTGTCGCGCGAGATATGCGTTTACAACGAGTGCTGGGACACCTGACATCGCTCGTCCCGGCAAAGCCTCACTCCGTGCTTGTTATCGGGTGCGGCGCGGGAATCACGGCAGGAGCGGTGTCCCTCGATCCCGAGGTGGAACACTTGAAGATAGTCGAACTTGAACCGCTCGTACCGGAAG
>Ga0126369_10002637_pt1 | contig 12841 bp, 19 predicted proteins | sample PanSoiMetaPlot_1_FD_109646 | JGI IMG/M metagenome (GOLD analysis project Ga0126369, IMG submission 109646) | Tropical forest soil microbial communities from Panama - MetaG Plot_1 | ecosystem: Environmental > Terrestrial > Soil > Tropical forest > Bulk soil | place: Panama | collected 2016-02-17 | reverse complement strand
GCCGAGGCGGGATAACGGATCGGCTCGACCACGCTGAGCAGGCGCAGCTTCGTCTGACGCGCCAGCGGGAGCGACAGGAGGAACCGGAGGGCCTGGAACGAATTCTCCGAGCCGTCCATCCCGACGAGGACGCTGCCGAGCTTCCGGGGCCGCCCCTTGAGCACCAGGACTGGACAGGTGATGTGGCGGGCGACCGCGAGCGAGACGCTGCCCAGCAGAAACCGCTTGATCCGTCCGAGGCCGCGGGCGCCGAGCACTACGAGATCGGCGTTCCAGTCGCGAGCGATCCTGAGGATCTCGTCCTTCGGACTGCCGATTACCACATCCGTCTCGATGTCGAACCCGCGGGGGGCGAGCCTGGCGCGGGCCTCGTCGACGACGCGCCGAGCGTCTTCGAGCACGGAGCTCTTGAACTCTCGGACCGGCGGCGGCTCGAACGCGAACGTCGGAAACGACACTGCGGTCATGACGCAGAGCTTCGAGGACGCCGGGAGGGGGAGCTCTCGAAGAAATGCGGTCGTGGCAGCCGCGTCCTTCGATCCGTCGGTCGCGAGCAAGATGCGCATGGATCGGCTCCCTACACGGGCTAGCGCAGAAGGGCGGCGTGCGAGGGACACCTGGTCATGCGGCGTTCTCGCGTTCCGCCCGGTAGAGCGTGACCGCCATCGGCGCCTTCCGGAACACCTGCTCGGCGACGCTTCCCATCAGCGCGCGCTCGATGCAGCCGCGCCCGCGCGTGGTCATGGCGATGAGGTCGGCGCCCCAGACTTCGGCCTCTTCGAGGATCTGCTCCACGGGGTCGCCGAATCGGACGCCGCATTCCACCGCGACGCCTTCAAGCCCGATCGATGCCGCGTGCAGAAAGTCCAGCGCCTCGGCCTCGAGTCGCTCCCCTTCCTGGTCGGCGTAAGCAAGCACCCGGCCGTCGTTGTCCACGATCGTATCCGGGAGCGGCGCCACGTGCAGCAGGCGCACCGTCGCGCCGGCATCGCGCGCCAGCATGCCGATGGTCCTCACCATGCTCTCGGCGTGAACTGCCTCGTCAAGTGGCATCAGAATCCGCTTGGCCATTGGCTCGTCCTCCTCCTTACGAGGCCGCCAGCAACCGTCCGGCAGCAAAGTACTTTTTGGGGCGGCGCTTCGCGTCGCGGGCGACCTCTCGTCGGCGCGCAACCGCCCGCTCGAGCTTGGCGAGGGCTCTCTCGAACGCCAGCTGCTCGGTCGCCGCCACCGCCTCGACGTGTACGGCGGGCCGGCGGGGCTGCTTGACCTCGAGCGCGCAGCGGATCGCCGGGCCGCCCTTAGGCCCGTTCTCGTCGGTGACCGTGGCCCGCGCGATGGTCGGTTCGACGACGAGCGAGGCGAGCGCGGTCTTCAGACCGTCCGCCACGCGTGCGCGCATCGCGTCGCCGACGCGCGTCCGGAACTCGATCTTCATGGTGGTCATGGGTCTCCTCAGTCGGACTGACGGTTCGAGTTTCACGTCCTGGGACAACGCAACCCGGGTGCCATTGCTAGACGTGAACGATCTCTGGAGGTTAGGCAGCGGGAGCTCGACCTGGAGTGAGGCTCCGACGCCCCAGCGGTGCGACCTTTCCCCAGGAGAGGATTGCCGAGAGGTCGACTAAAATGCCGCGTGATGCCGTTCCCGTCAGGCTATCCCGGTGACCTCGAGCGCGCTGTGACGCTCAGGGACGGCAGCGTCGTCAGGATCAGGCCGATCCGGCCCGACGACGCGCCTTCCCTGCAGGGCCTTCACAGCCGCCTCAGCCACGAAAGCGCCTATCAGCGCTTCTTCGCGATCGTGCGCCGGCTTCCGCCCGACTGGGCCCGCGCGCTGGCAAACGTGGACTATCAGCGGCGGCTCGCCCTCGTGGTCGAGCCCGGCGCAGGCGGCGAGCTCATCGGAGTGGGACGCTACGAGCCGACGAACGAGCAGGACACCGTCGAGGTGGCGTTCGTCGTGCAGGATAGCTGGCAGAACCGCGGGCTCGGCACGATCCTCTTCGACGCGATTCTGCAGGCCGCGGCGACGCGGTCGTACCGGCGCTTCCGGGCCTACGTGCTCAACGACAACAAGCGGATGCTCGATCTCATCAGACGCTTCACCCGCGTCGAGTCGAGCAAGACCGAGCAGGGCGTCACGGACCTCGTGTTCACGCTCGCCCCGGAGAAGGTTCCCGGCGCGACATAGCGCCGCGCGACCGGAATCGGACCGCGCCAATCACCGCTGGCGGGCCCCGCGCGGCGTATGCGGTCGATCACTCGTCAGATCACGGGAATCGAGATCACGCCGCCACGTCCCGAGTCTCACCGTAGCGTGGACAGGTACGCGGCGAGCGCTGTCACCTGCGCGTCGCTCAGCTCGAGGGCCGGCATGTGGGCACTCGGCCGCTGCTCGGCGGGATCGCGAAGCCACCGCTGAAGGTACGCGATCGAGTACTTCGCGCCGACGCGCGACAGGTCGGGACCTATGGGTGTCCCCATCCGCCCGACGGTGTGGCAGCCGTAGCACCCGTTGGTCATGAAGTACTGCTTGCCCTGCTCGGCGGGCTCCTGCGCGACCAGGGTACCGACCGGCGCCAGCCACAACAGCAGCGCGAGGGTTACGACCCGCAGCATCACTGTCCTTCATCCGTCTTCGGATGCCGCACCGTCAGCACCGGACACCGTGCGAGGCGGATCACGCGCTCGGTGACGCTACCGAGCAGGGCGCGATTCAGCCCGCTCCGACCGTGCGTACCCATCACGATCATGCCCGCGTCCTCCTCCTCTGCCGTCCTGACGATCTCCTCGTGAGGCACGCCCATCTGCACCCGCCAGCTCGTCTTGATCCCGGACTGGCGCAGCTTCGCGGCGCGCACCTCCAACGCGTCCTCACTCCACTTCCGCTGGGCCTCGTACACTGATTGCACCTGGCCCTGCTGATGAACCCCTCGCTGTAGAGCGGAGCCTCCACCAGCACCTGGACGAGCACGAGATCGCCGTCGAGCTTCCGGGCGAGATCGATCGCGACCGCCTCGGCCTGGGCCGCGCACTCGGAGAAATCGGTGGGGTGCAGGATCTTCATACTGGTCATGCTAACCATCGGTGCAATGCGATTGCCACGAACGACCGCCGTGAACTCAATCTGTTAGCCACCGGCGCGAGGTTCAGTGGGGCGAAGATGCCCCTCGACAGTGGAGCATTCGCCCCGCGGCACGCGATCAGATGACGGCGTCGGCGCGCTCCACCGCTTCTTTTCCATCGACTCCGTCATATGGCAGATGTGTTGCACGCTCGCAGATCGTCATGAGTCATTGTCTCTGCGGTCATTTCGAGGAGTCGCACCCGATCGGCGGCCGATGCCGGGTCCCGGGGTGCCCATGTGATCGCTTCCGGCCCGTTCCCGAAGTTCGCGACGCGGGCACGCAAGCCGACGTGGACCGGCGAGAAGCTACTTCGGTGAGCGCTTCCGCGTCTTGGGGAGCATCACGCCGCGCGCTTTCTTGATGCCGCTGCCGGGGCGCGCGTGGCGCCGTTCGGCGTGCTTTGGGGGCGCCATGCGCAACTCGACGCGCCGCGGGCCGGCCTTTCTGGAGCGTGCCATCGTACACTCCTTCCGGTCTGTCCCGATTCCTCGACCGCTCGATAGTAACCGCTTCCGCGTCATCCGTTCGGCAACCCGCACCGTTCTCGGGCGGGGCCGACGTATCTCAATCCTCCTCGAGTGCATCCTGGACGGCCCGAAGCACGTCGATGTAGCTGACGATGCCCACCACGGCACGGGTGTCGGGCTGGACGACCGGAATGGCACCGATCTTGTGCTCGAGCAGCAAGGCCACGACCTCGCTCAGATCGGTCTCGGGCTCGACGTAGATGACGTCCGAGCTCATGGCCTTGACAACCGGGGTCGAGAGCTCACGCCGGAGCTTGGTCGCTCCCGTGTCCGTTAGCGACGCGCCGACATCGAGGTACGCGAGATCGCGATCGCTGAGCATGCCTACGAGGGCGCCCCGCTCGACGACGGGCACGTGTCGGATGTCGAGATCGCGCATGAGGTCGAGAGCCTCCGCGATCGTGGCCTCGGTCGTCACGGTAACCGGATGCGTCGTCATCAGCGCGCTTGCCCTCATGGAACCCTCCGAATCTGGCTGCGCCTCACCAGAGATACGTGTCCGGATCGACGCCCCGCACGGACGGAAGCGTCAGCGCCAGGGCCCTGAGCACGTCACGCTCGGTGACGATGCCGACGAGCCGGCCATTTTTCACCACCGCGAGGCTCCCGACGCGCTGCTCGAACATGACGGCGGCGGCCTGGGCCAGCGGCGCGTCGGGATCGGTCGTCAACCCGCCCCAGCTCATCACGTCCTTGACCCTCAGGCTCTCCAGCGTTCCGGCAACGCTGCGCAGCCGCCGGCGGGCCGATGCCGACAGGCGCTCGGCGAACGCTGGCGCGAAGACGGCATCGCGGACGTCACGGTCAGACACCATGCCTGTCAGCTTGCCCGTCCCGTCGACGACCGGCAGATGGCGTACACCACGCTCACGCATGACGGCGGTCGCCGTCTCGACCGGCGCCTCGGGATCGATCGTGTAGGGTGCTCGCGTCATCACGTCCTTCACCCGCGTCGTCATGACCGCTCCTTCCAGCGCATGCTCGCGCGCGACGCTGATCGAGGGCGGGAGCCCTCGAGCGTCGCGCGCCTCACGATCATGGCTACCCGGTCTTGACCGGAATGGCCGTGCTCCGGGCCGCCGGGGTCTTCGGGAGCGTCACGGTCAGAAGGCCGTTCTTGAACATCGCGCTCACCTTCGTCTCGTCGACGGGCGCCGGAAGCCGGACACTCCGAGAGAACGAGCCGTAGGTGCGTTCGACGCGATAGTATTTTTCGTCCTTGTCCTCCTTTTCCGCCTTCTTCTCGCCCTTGACGGTCAGCACGCCCTCCATGATCGACACCTGGATCTCCTTCGGGTCGATCGCGGGCACCTCGACCTTCACGATCAGAGTGTCCTTGTTCTCGCTCAGGTCGAGCCGCGGCGCCCACTCGCCCATGGCGAATGACTCGCCATTGTCGGGCTCGAAGAAACGATCGAAGAGCCGCTCCATCTCGTTCTTCAGGGGCCCCACCCCGGTAAACGGAACCAATGCGCGCATACCCTGCGCCTCCTTTCGGGTGCCCCTCACGGGGGCGCCCACCGGATATGGAGCAACGCCGATGCCATGCCCACATCGTCGAAGATTTGAAAGGTTGGCCGACCTCCGCTCCGGTCGTGCTGAGGCATGGCCGCCCCATGCGTGGCGACGGCGCCCGCGCGGCGGCACTCGAGTTGCCCGATAATGGCGCCGTGGGTGTCATCGAGAACCGAGTCTTCGGTGAGATCAAGGTGGGCGACACGGCCAGTCTCGTCCGCACGCTCAGCCGCGAGGACATTGAGGACTTCGCCGGGTGTGGCGGCGCGATGATCGCCGAGCTGCTCGCTACTCGCCTGCCGGGCCCCGGGACCACCTATGTCGAGCAGACGCTCCGCTTCAGGCGGCCGGTGACCATCGGAGAAGCCATCATGGCCACGGTGACCGCGACCGCGAAGAATGCAGTGACGAGCCGCGTGACGTTCGAGTGTCGTTGCGTGAATCAAGCAGGCGCGATCGTCGTCGACGGGACCACCGAGGTCGTCGCGCCCGTGCAGAAGATGTCACGCGCCGAGCCTGTCCGGCAACACGAACCGGGCGCACGGCATCGCCGGCTGATCGAAGCGACGCGCGGGCTCGAGCCGCTCAGGACTGCGGTCGTCCATCCCGTCGACCGCAACTCGCTCCTGGGCGCCGTCGATGCGGCCCGGGCGCGGCTCATCGTTCCCGTGCTGGTGGGACCGGAGGCGAAGATTCGCGGCGTGGCCGCCGCCGAGTCCCTCGACCTGTCGCCCTACCGGCTCGTGGCGACGCGCCACAGCCAGGAGGCCGCCGAGCGCGGCGTGGAGCTGGTCAGGACGGGCGAGGTGGAAGCCCTCATGAAAGGGAGCCTCCATACCGACGAGCTGATGCACGAGGTCATCGCCAAGGAGACCGGCCTGCGCACCGGCCGCCGCATCAGCCACGTCTTCGTGGTCGACGTTCCAACGTGCCCGCGGCCCCTGTTCATCACCGACGCGGCTGTGAACATCGCGCCCGATCTCGCGGCCAAGCACGACATCGTGCAGAACGCGATCGACCTCGCGCGGGTGCTCGGCGTCGAGTCTCCGAAGGTCGCGATCCTCTCCGCGGTCGAGACCCTGAATCCGGAGATCGCCTCGACGCTCGACGCCGCTGCGCTCTGCAAGATGGCCGATCGAAAGCAGATCACCGGCGGGATCCTCGACGGACCGCTCGCCTTCGACAACGCGCTCTCCGAGGAAGCAGCGCGGGTGAAGGGCATCGAGTCGCCGGTGGCCGGCCGGGCCGACGTGCTGGTGGTGCCCGACCTGGAATCCGGCAACATGCTCGCCAAGCAGCTCGAATATCTCGGCAATGCTCACCTGGCGGGGCTCGTGCTCGGCGCGCGAGTGCCGATCGTCCTCACCAGCCGCGCCGACGACCCACGCACCCGCATGGCCTCGTGCGCCATCGCGCTCCTGTTCGCGCGATGGGGGCCGAAGTATTGAGCCGCGTACTCCTCGTCCTCAACGCGGGCTCGTCCTCGATCAAGTTCTCGGTATTCGAAGTCGGCGAGCGCGCGGCCGCGCCGGCGCTGCTCGTCCGCGGTGAGGTCGACGGCCTGGGGGCGCGCCCGCGCTTCGTCGCGAAAGACCAGGCCGGCGTGGAGCTGGCTGACGATGGGCTGGCCGCCGGCGCCACGCACGACGATGCGCTCGGCACGATGCTCGCGTGGATCGACGCGCGCACGGCAGGCGCCGAGGTGATCGCCGCGGGGCACCGCGTGGTCCACGGCGGCGTCCGCTACGCAAGCCCGGTGCGCGTCACACCGGAGGTGATGCAGGAGCTCGAGGCGCTGGTCCCGCTGGCGCCGCTGCACCAGCCTCACAATCTGGAGGCCATCAAAGCGCTCGCCAAGCGCCGCCCGGCGCTGCGGCAGGTCGCGTGCTTCGACACGGCCTTTCACACCACCCAGCCGGCCGTCGCTCAGGCGTTTGCGCTTCCCAGATCGCTCGGCGAGGCCGGGATCAAGCGCTACGGGTTCCACGGCCTTTCCTACGAGTACATCGCCAGCGTGCTGCCCGAGCACCTGGGTGACAGAGCCGAGGGCCGTGTCGTGGTGGCCCACCTGGGCGCGGGAGCTTCGATGTGCGCCATGCGCCGGCGGCGAAGCGTTGCGACGACGATGGGCTTCACCGCTCTCGACGGGCTCCCCATGGGCACGCGCCCCGGCGCGATCGACCCGGGGGTGATCCTTCATCTCTTGACCGAGCGCGGTATGTCCGCGAGTGATGTGACCGATCTCCTGTACAAGAAGTCAGGACTGCTTGGGCTCTCGGGCGTGAGCTCGGACGTGCGTGAGCTGCTGGCCAGCGACTCGCCACACGCCGCCTGGGCGCTCGACGTCTTCGTCTACCGGGTGGGCCGCGAGCTCGGCTCGCTCGCCGCCGCCCTCGGCGGCCTCGACGCGCTCGTGTTCACCGCGGGGATCGGTGAGCACGCGACGCCGATTCGCGCGCGTATCTGCCGTGACGCTTCGTGGCTGGGCGTTCAGCTCGACGACGAAGCCAACCAGCGCGGTGGACCATGCATCAGCGCCCGCGGCAGCCGCGCGACGGCGTGGGTCATCCCCACCGACGAGGAGCTGATGATCGCGCGCCACACCCTAGGCACCGTGTAATGTGCGCGCTGCAGGCCGTCGCGGGGCTGGAGCTCTGCGGGCCGAGGCGCGCCTATGGATTGAGGAGCCGTCCGCTATCCGTCGCGCAGCGCGCGCTCGACGAGTGACGTGAAGCTCGCGGCGGCGAATGGCTTGGCGAGAAACGCCGAGGCGCCCGCCGCCATCGACGCCGTCCGGCTCGCCTCGGAGGCGAAGCCGGTGACGACCATCGCTGGCGTCGGCGTCGGCAGCCGACGCGCCGCCCGAACCAGATCGAGCCCGTCGCCGTCGGGAAGTCGAAGATCAGTGATGACCAGAGCGAGCGGCTCCCGCGCGACGAGCCGCAGCCCTTCCACGCGGGAACCGGCCGAGACGATCCCGTAGCCCTTGCGGCGCAGCAACCGCTCATAGCTGGCCACCAGGTCGGCCTCGTCGTCGACCACCAGGATCGGCGGCATGGATGCTACGCCGTCTTCACGAACGCGCGCAGCAGATCGGTTTCTGTGATGATACCCGCGAGCTGGCCGTTGTCGACGACCGGCAAAGCGCCGATCCGATGATCGAGCATGAGCACGGCCGCGTCTCGAGGATCCCATCCGGGGCTGATCGTCACGAGTGCCTTGGTCATCACCGATTCGACGGTGAGCCGCGCCAGAAGATAGTTGATCTCCCAGACCGACAGACTCGTCGCCGGCGACGGAAGGTTGAGCCGGATGTCGCGGTCCGTGACCATGCCCGCGAGCTTCGGTCCGTCGGTGACCAGCAGGTGACGGATTCGCTTACTGAGCATGATCTGTCGCGCCTCGAGCACCGGTGTGTTCAGATCGACCGTGATGGGCTTTTCGGTCATGAGATCGCGGATCTTCATGATCGTCTCCCCCTCTACTGACTCTTCTTCGGGGTCGAGGGTGTGGCCGGAGCCATGGCGCCGGCGCAGTGCTGCTGCATCTCGGCGCGATGCTGCTGCATCATCGCCTGCATCTGCTCCATCGAGCCCCGCATCTGGTCCATCCGGCCCTGCATGGCGCCCATTCCCTGCATGCTCTTCATCTGCTCTTGCATCTGCCCCATCTGCTGTTGCATATCGCCCATCATCTTCATCATCCGCGTCATCCGCTCGTCCTCGAGTCCGGGATTCGGCGAGCCCGTCGGCTTCTGCGCGATGGCGGGAGCCAGGGACACGGCGAGCAGTGCGATCGACGCGACGGCGGTGCCGAGCGGTTTCATTTTCTTCTCCTCCCCCTGACGGTCAGGACCGGGCAGGTCGCCGCTCCGACGACGCGCCCGGCCACGCTGCCCAGGAACAGCTTCGCGAGCCCGGAGCGTCCGTGGGTGCCCATGACGATGACGTCGACCCGCTTCGATCGCGCGAATCGGATGATCTGTTCGTGCGCGACACCTTCCAGCAGGGTCCCCGAGGCGCGAACGCCGGCGCTTTTCGATCGGGCCAGCAGCTTCGCGAGCTGCCGTTGGGCCCACGCTCGGTTCGACGCGGCGATCTCGTCGTAGACCTTCGGCGAGACGTACCCCTCGCCGGTCACCGGTACAACGGGGCTGATCACGTGCGCGATCAGCAGTTGGCCACGGCTCGCCTTCGCCATCTCGATGGCCTTCCGGAGCGCGGCGTTCGACGCCGTGGAGAAGTCGGACGGGTGAAGAATGCGACGCATCACGTGAGAGCCTCCCAGGCGGCGCGGGCGCTGACCTGCGCCGCCGTCTGACGCATCATGAACACCGGGCTCTCCGCCCGCGCGAGCACCGCTGCCGCGATCGAGCCGAAGAGTAGCCGGCTCAGACCGCTCCGGCCGTGGGTCGTCATGGCGATGAGGTCCGCCTCCGCATCGCCGGCGGCGGCGAGGATCTGCTCGACCGGCTCGCCTTGGCGCATCGTGGTCGTCACGCGCACGCCCTTCGCGCGGAGCTCGGCGGCGACGCCCGCCAGGTACGCCTCGGCGTCGGCCCGCAGCTTCTCGACGTCGTCGAAGACCACGGCGCCTTCGACGGCGAGCGGCGGCGACGGAACGATCACGCGAACGAGCGTCACTTGCATGTCGAGCGGCCCGGCAATCTCCAGAATGAACGGCACGATCGATTCGGCCACCGCGGAGCCGTCGAGGGGAATCAGCGCACGCTTATACATGAGCCGCCCTCCTGACCAACTCGGCCCCGCGTGGAATTTCCAGCGGCGCGCTGTCGGCGCGGACGATGAGAATCGGCGTGGTCGTGCCGCGCAGCACCGACTCGGTGACGCTGCCGAGAATGAGCCGCCCGAGACCGCTCCGGCCGTGCGTGGACATCACGATCAGGTCGACCTTCTGCGCCGTCGCGGCCTCGACGATCGCGGCGGCCGGCGGGCCGTACCACACGTGCGTCTCAGCGTGCCTGAATCCACGATCGGCCAGCCTTCTGACCGCGGCGGCCAGGTACTCCTCGGCTTCGCGAATCGCCGTCACCTGGGCCTCGATCTTGTCGGTGCCGGGCAGCGCATGGATCTCCGCCGCCCGGAGCAGGCTGAGCGTAGCCCCGTTCTTCTCGGCGAGATCGAGGGCGTTCCAGAGCGCTGCTTCAGCGAAAACCGAGCCGTCCAGTGCAACCATGATCCTGTCGAGCTTCATGTGCCCTCCCCGGCCGCTCTCGCGGCCATCTGCTCTTTGAGCAACGTGGGTGCCAGCATGAACGCTCGCGAAAACAGCCGGTTGGGTCACCTCGGCCCTCCCGGACCGTGTGGATATGGGATCTCGGTGGGGCATCCCTGCCCCGCCGGTCAGTCGCGAATCCGGTACTTGTTGATGAGGCGGTGGAAGGTCTTCCGATCGATCCCGGCGGCCTTCGCCGCGGCGGAGACGTTGCCGTCGTGGCGCTCGAGCAGACCGCGTAGATACGAGCCCTCGAGCGCTCGCATCCACTGCTCCTTGGCATCCTTCAACGGCAGGTCGCCGCTTGGCGGCAGCGCCGGACCGGCAGACGACGGCACGGCGGCGGCGCGAATCGCGCTGCCGCCGTGCAACACATAATCGGGCAGGTCGCGACGGGTGACCCGATCGCCGTCCGCCAGCGCGCAGGCGCGCTCGACGACGTTCTGGAGCTCGCGCACGTTGCCCGGCCACGCGTAGGCTTCGAGCGCCTCGACCGCGGCGTCGTCGAAGCCGGTGACCCGCTGGCCGCCGTAGCGCTTGAGAAACGCGAACGCCAGGAGCTTCACGTCACCGGCGCGCTCGCGCAGCGGCGGCAGCTGGATCGCGATCACGTTCACCCGGTAATAGAGCTCCTCGCGAAACTGGCCGCGGCCGGCTGCCTCGCGTAAGTCGCGGTTCGTCGCGGACACCAGGCGCACATCGACGTCGATCTGAGCCGTCCCGCCGACACGTCGGAGCTGGCGCTCCTGGAGCGTGCGGAGCAGCTTCACCTGGAGCGGGAGAGGAAGCTCTCCGATCTCGTCCAGGAACAGGGTCCCGCGGTGCGCGACTTCCATGAGGCCGGGCTTGGCGCGCACGGCGCCGGTGAACGCCCCTTTTTCGTGGCCGAACAGCTCCGACTCGAGGAGCTGCTCGGGCAGCGAGGCGCAGTCGACCGGTACGAACGGCTGCGCCGCGCGCGGGCTGTTGGCGTGCAGGGCGCGCGCGATGAGCTCCTTGCCGGTGCCCGATTCCCCGACCACCAGGATGTTCGCGTCCGAGCGGGCCGCCTTGCGGACGAGCTCGAATACCTTCGTCATGGCCGGGCTCCGCCCGATGATGTTCTCGAAGCCGAGCGCGCCCTGGAGCTGCTCGCGCAGGTTCCGGTTCTCCAGCGCGAGCTCGCGCTGGCGAAGGCCGCGCTCGACCGCCACGCGGAGCTGATCGACCGAAAAGTTCTTCGGCAAGTAGTCGAAGGCGCCGTCCTTGATGGCCGCCACCGCCGACTCGATGGTGGCGAACGCGGTGATCACGATGACCGGCAGCGTCGGATCGATCGCGTGCGCGCGGCGGAGCAATTCCATCCCGTCCATGCCGGGCATCTTGAGGTCGGTCAGCAGGAGGTCGGGGCGCTCCGACTCTACGAGGGCCAGCGCTTGGTGCGGGTCGGTCGTGCTCAGACACTGATAGGACGCGCGCTTGAGGATACGCGCGCAGTTCTCGACCATGTCCGGCTCGTCGTCCACGACCAGCACCCGGCGCGCCGTCACGCGAGGTCTCCGGGCTGCGCGCTCCGAAACGTCAGGACGAACGTGGTTCCCCGGCCGGGCGCCGACTGCACGTCGACGGTTCCCTGGTGCTCGCGGACAATCCCATAGGAGATCGAAAGTCCGAGTCCGGTCCCCTCGGCCTTCGTGGTGAAGAATGGATCGAAGATCTTTGGCAGGATCTCCGGCGGAATCCCGGGGCCCGAGTCGCGAACGACGAGCTGCACGCCGCCGGGCGGCTCGGCCACCGCGCTGGTCTCGACGGAGATCTCACCGCCGCCCTTCACCGCGTCGCGGGCATTCGTCACCAGGTTCATTACGACCTGTTGGAGCGCATTCGCGTCCCCCCAGATCGGCGGCAGGCCGGGCGTGAGCGCCCGCTGGAGCGTGAGCCCGTCCTTGACGATCATCTTCTCGGCGAGCAACAGGGTCTCGTCCACCACCTGGTTCAGATCGACGCGGCCCCGCTCACCCGCCGAGTGCCGTGCGAACGACAGGAGCCCCTGGGCGATCCGCGCCACGCGCTGAGCATGGCGGTGGATGACCTTCAGGTCCTCGGCGACGTCCGGCGGCAGGGGCGCAGACTCCGACTCGAGCAGCATCAGCTCGGCGCGCGACGAGATGATGCCGATCGGATTGTTCAGCTCGTGCGCGAGGCCGGCGGCCAGCGTGCCGAGCGCGGCGAGCTTCTCCGTCTGGCGGGCCGCCCGCTCCAGCCCGAGACGATCGGTGACGTCCTCGATGAGCAGCACCGCCCCCGCGGCCGCCGCGCCGTGGCGGATGAGGCCGCCGCGGATGTTCCACGCCACGTGCTCGCCGCGCAGCGTCTCGTGTGCGACCCCGTCCAGCTTGAACTCGTCGACGTCGCCACGCAGCAGCTGGCGCAGCGGCTCGGCCACCGCCTCGT
>Ga0126369_10002636_pt1 | contig 12842 bp, 14 predicted proteins | sample PanSoiMetaPlot_1_FD_109646 | JGI IMG/M metagenome (GOLD analysis project Ga0126369, IMG submission 109646) | Tropical forest soil microbial communities from Panama - MetaG Plot_1 | ecosystem: Environmental > Terrestrial > Soil > Tropical forest > Bulk soil | place: Panama | collected 2016-02-17 | reverse complement strand
TCATGGCCTATCACATACGTCAGATCGTCGATGGTGTTTCCCGAGACGTAGGCGGTCGTACCGTAGAATATCGTGACGTTCTTAGAAGCCGGCGGCTGCTGATTGGCCGCTGGGGATGGTGGAACATATTCAGACAATTCTAATTAAAGACGATTCTTAGGGACTGAAAAAAGTCAGATGAGAAGTACTAACCAACCAACTAACTAACTAACTGAACAACGAGAATCCCGTCTTGCAAATATTTCCTATTGGAATGTTTGATATCGAGATCATATTCATGTCGAGGTTGAACACTTCGGCGTCTGTAAGGACTTTTTCTCTATAGAATCTGAAATCAGAGACGCCGCCCTGAAAATGTCCATCGCCTTCTCTGCCGCTGAAGATGTGCATATCGGTGCTAAGGTCCTGCGAACCTGCTAATATTGTGCCATCAGTTATTGTGTCGTTGACGATTGGCGCTGGCCGACCGTTCACGTAGATAGAAGCTACATTCGTGCTCTGGTTGAAGGTACAAGCAACCCAGGCCCATTGGTCCAGATTGAGGACGTTGACAAGGGTCCTAACGCTTCTGTCCACGCCGTTATCGAAGACCCAGAAGTGAATGACGCCGGACGCCGGTGTGCCTCCGCCTGGGTCGGGGGGCGGGGTGCCGGCGCTGTTGACATACCTAAATGTGTACGCGCTGGTAAAGCCCCCGCCGGGAATGCCTAAGGGGACGATACTCATAAAGCCGGCGGTGAAGTGACTCGTGAAGCCGCCCAGCAGACTAATGCTGGCGAAGTGCGTAGTGAAGTGACTGGAGAAGCCGCCTTGTCCCGTGGCCGCCCCCGTCCCTGCCTCTAGCCATATGCCATAATAATTTTTGCTGTCGTCTACCTTGGAGACTACGTACCTGGACATCCCTCCCGCCGTGCGGTTGAAGGTCAGAGGTCGTACGAGGGTGGCTACGCTTATTCCCACGGTGGTCCCCGACAATCGTACTCCGGGGACATCATAGACGGCCATGCTCTGGGTCTCGCCGTCAAGAAGAACTGCAACGCTCCCGCTAGTGTCGTCTATAACGCTCGGATCGTCGGAGGAGGGGTGCGGAATGGATCCGCCGCCGTACCCCTTCAAAGGACCCTCGATGCCGCTAGGGATGTTCCGGGCCGGGATAAAGTGCGCATCGTTTCCCATCAACGAAGCGTCTGGAAGTACGTTAGCCCACGACTCAAAGGTAAGCCAGCACGTAAGATAGTTCAGATCCGGCTCGAATGGAAAATAGAATATCGTACTCGACGGCCTGGTATTGGTATGACCAATCTCCTGGTACTTTAGACGGGAATCTCCCATCAGCTGCTCGTTCAAAAAGTCGGGTTGTTCTACCTGCGCGTTCCTGGCTTCAAAGGCAGCAAGTCTCTCAGAGAGCAGCTTCCATCTTACGGAGAAAGGGTCGCCGGCCCATTTTCTCAGATTATAGATAAACGTCGAAGACAATCAGATTGTAAATAGGAACGTGTAAGACTTTATTATAGACCTACACATTCCTAATGCTTTGTTGAGAAAGCATGAAAGGGAACAAATCAGCACATAAAAGAGTTTGCTATTGCTGCGGTAGCGCTTCTACATATACGAGTCCCAAAACAGGCTTCGAATATTGGGCACCCAACTACGATGAGGACGAAAATTCGCTTTGCTTTAGCTGCGCCAGAAAACTCGCCTACCTAAGAAAACCTGCTAAGGAGCTTCATAGACGATGCTATTGCTGCGGAATGACTGAATCGAGAAGCAGACATAAAGATGCATTTTGGAACGCTTGGTACCTCAATCACGACGCAGATGACAACGCGTTATGTAAAACGTGCTTTGAGCGCCTAATAGGCTCTAAAATCCAAAATAAAAAACCTTCTCATGTAAATTGGATGGCAACAAAAGGATTGATCACAAAACGAAGAAGAATAATGTTCAGAGGTAAATGGATATACCTTAAAGAGAATCCGCGAAAAGGAATTTGCCAAATTTGCGGCAATAAATCTAAGGTAACTCACATGCATCATGAAAAATACGATGAGACAGATCCATTGAGGTACACAGTCGAACTCTGCATCAGCTGTCATTCTAAGACAGGTCACCGACTCGGGCAAATCCCAAATCCTCCGCATTAATGGTAATTGCTAAACGCTCTGTTGGTACACAGCGTGACTTATCGTATAATAATCCTGATCTAGCACGTGAACCGCCTGATCCGCCGGGTTATAGACGGTACGATATAGCATAATTCCAGCCGTAAAATCATCGAACACCCCGCTTTCGCTTATCGTCGCCGAAGGAATGCTTGGAGAGAAGAATCCTCCGAATCTCATGACGGTGCCGGCGGCGAGACTAAAGCCTTCGGCCCCAAACTGTACCCTTGCGTTCTCAAATTGCAGCTCGCTGTCTGCCGAGGATACAGGGATAGTGCCGGTCCCACTTGCGATAGTAACGTAGACGCCGCTGCCGGTGAATAACTGGGTGTTCATTCCTAGTGAGTTCGTCACGAACTCGGCAATCCTGAGCATGCCGTCGTTCACGACCTTGTTGCCGGATTTCCCGACGTGCAATGGCTCAAAATCTGGACCCGTCGTCTGGTCGTTATAGACACGCTCTAGCTTTCTATCAAATGCTTCTACGAGCGAGATGCATTTTCTGTCCCTGGCCTTTTTCAGAATGTCGACCAGCCTGAAGAATCTCTTTGCGTCCTCCATGTCATTTACATCCCATGTGGCCAGGTACTCTATGCCTTGATACCTGGTCCGGTCGGGGGTATCGCGCAAATCAAGACCGATAGGATCGCGGCGTCCTCGCTCCCGCCGCTGCTGTCGCCGAAGCCGGGGAGGAAAATCATCTTGTAGAATCAAAGGCGGAACGATTTGTATGACGCTCGCGGAAATGAATTGAGAACTAAATTAAATTGAATTGAATTAAGTCATCATAGAAAGAAAGAAAGAGATCAGAACGCGTCGGCTAAGTAATCGTGGTAGGTGAAGGGCGATATCTCTGCCCGCCTGCATTCTGAATTAGAGTCGAAGACGTATCTTACTTGTTGTATCTGCGCATCTGAAGTGATGCCGGCCGATTGATTTTCTATCGTGACCTGATCGCCAGGCAGGAATATGTATCCATTAGGAATGGTCACGGCCGACAACGTGAACCTTCTTAGAGGCTTGGCGGTGTTCTGGATCACGGCGGCTCCATACGATTGCAGGGTGATGGGATCGGTTATCCAATCCGCTGTTATCATCCCTTCGACCCTGCCGTATTTCTCGATGGATGCCGTGTCCTTGACTACCGATAGGCTCCTTACTACTGAAAAGAATGAATGCGAGTAGACAGGGCCTTGTGCATTTACGTTCCATCCTCCTAGGTCGGCCTTGTTGGGATCAGTTCTGTCTTCTGTGATTGGGTCCATCGTTACGGACCTGTACGCGCTTGGTTGCCGGCCTTCTGTTTCAAAGTCGTTATCATGATGCCAGAGAATGGTGTCCTGTTCGGAGGATCCTTTTGCGTAGAATATCAGCCAGTAATTTTGATTCACCTGGACATCGTGCGTCGAGAACTTTGTGTTAAAGTCAAAGACGGCGGTAGGCGTCTGCGGTATGGACGACAGAGGAATCCTCAGGTCCATCAGCTTTATTCCTCCAGGAGAACTTGTGACGGGCTCGCCACCGGCGACGTTAGACGGTCCCGTCGTAGTGGAATCTGCGACTACTGCGCCCTCTACGAATCTTCTTGCGGATTTGCCGCCCTCGCCTACGCGACTGAATGTTACGCAAAGATTTCGCAGTCTTGACGCCATCGGCTGAATTCTTTGCGCGATGTCCTTCTGGAATAGCGAGGTATAACCGAGGTTACCGGTAGATGACACGTCCGGCTGCATAACACCGCCCTTGAGGATGAAGACATTCGCAAAACCGTCAGCCTGTTCCATGCTATCTTCATAATTGACGGGGCCGACGCAATACGATACGCGGTTCGCTAGATCAAGGTCGTCGGACAGATCGGTTATCGTTACGCCGCTGTGCCTCATGGTCGGATATCTCAGAAATATATCGTCGTTCAGAATGCCCCAGTCAGCACCAGCATAGTCGGCTATCTTGCTTAAGACCTGGCTGGCTTCGACGTGGGATTCCGTTATGGCGGGAATGAACGGATTGACAAGGCTGCTTATTCCGTCCTCAGTAAAGCCGCCTTGCTGCAATAAAGTTGGAGGCTTCTTTAGCGTCAGGATATCGATATCTTCGAAGATTGACTTGAAAAGACGATAGGCTAACATGCTGCTGTCGTTAACATTGGGCGTAAAGTCTCCAAGCTGATCGCGCTGCGCCATCTTCTGGACGTCGACGATTCTTTCATTGGTTAACACCTGCGAGCCGTAGCCGTGCATCGTGTAACGAAGATTATTGGCTGCGTCCAAGAAGACAGCGAACTTTCTGCAATAGAAAGTGTTGAGCGGGAACATTGCGTCCTCGCTCTTGCCTATCGCAACTTTTACCTTACAGCCTAGATTTATCAGGCTTCTATCTATTACGCCGTCGCTATCTTCTATTCCCATGTCGAATGTTCCGGCTTGTCCTAGCGCCAGCTCTACGGTAAGATTTGTAATGTTTATCGAAGGCTGAGGCGTTTCATGCGCATTGTAATCGTAGAACGTGGTAGAGCCGTCCTTGCTTTGTATCTGGATGCGCGGCTTCAAGGGCAGGATGTAAGAAGGGTCCGCGGTCGTTAGGGCCGAATAATACGACTGACTCAATCACGTGTACGCTCCGACATTCTCGAATATGTGTCTCCTTACTAAGCGGCCGACTTCTTTGCCGTCCATAGTAATTATCTGGTCCTTGCCTGCGATCTGGGTAAGCAGCACTATTATCCTGTCAAGTCTAGCGCCTATGTCATAGCCACCGCCGCCTCCACCACCGCCGCCGTAGTAGGTCGTAGTCCCAGCTGAGGGAGAAGCAAATGGCGCAGGCGCCGGGACTGGCTGTATCTGTACCCGGCGGATCTCTGTGATAAAGAGGACTGTACTATGCGATGTCGGTACAGATGCAATAAGGTTCTTCGCTTGGGAAACTGCACTTGAAAGAACCGACACGTTACCGAGAAAGTTAGTCGTCCATGTCGTAGGAACGGACCTAATTGCGTTTACCAGGTTGCCTATCATCACGATCATTTGGTTCGTGGAATTCCTGACGCTTGTGACCATTGCATTGAATGCAGTTGCTATGACCCTCTGTGCATTGGTGGCTCCTAACTCCAGCGAATTAATGAATGCGGTCCGGACAAAGGACTGGATGTTTGCAGTCATTGCCCCCGTTGATGCCTTTATAGCGACCTCCATCGCCTTGAAATTCGCGTCGACTATGACGTTCATGTTCTGTGCGCCCTTTTCTAAGGAGTTGACGAACGCAGTCGTGACAAAGGGCTGAATTAGTCCAACAACCGCGTTCAGTACCGCCTGTATTGCTATTTGCATGGCCTTGAAGTTCGCGTCGACTATTACGTTCATGTTCTGCGAACCTTTTTGCAACGAATTTACAAACGCCGTTGTGACGAACGTCTGAATCCCCGTTGTTATTAATGTCCAAATCCCATTTATGTCCCTGACCATCTTGGTGAACAGCTGCACTATAGCGACGACGGTGGCATTGGTTTGTGTGACAAGTACGGCAAATGGCCCGTACTGGCTCCCCGCTCCTCCTGCTCCTCCTGCTGGAGCGGCTGCCGCCGAGACTGCTTTTCCTACTTGAGCCGTTGCTGCACCGCTGCTCGGAGCAGCCGACTGTGCTGCTGCTTGTGCTGCAGGAGCGAAAATATCTCTCCCACCGTACAGTTGCTTCGCGCCAGATTTTAGTCCACCCATTATGGTGTCCCATATTCCCTTTCCTACGCCTTCGAATGCCTTGACTATGTTAGGACCCACATCGTTGGCCATCCCCACCAGGATCTTGTTAAATTGTGCCGATATGTTGCCCAGTCCGCTTATTATCGCCTTCGTTATACCGGAGCCGATGCTACTCGCTGCGGCGATTACGGCCGCGGCAGCCGAGTGTATCGAATCAGAGATGAACTTGCTGAACCATGCTGCGAAAATCTTGATGCCACCGACTATGGCATTGTAAATTATGTTACCTAGACCTGTGGCGGCCGTAAGGGCGGCCGCCCCCGCAGCGGATAACCATTTCGGTATATTATCCGCTAAAAACTGAAATGTGGCGGCGGCGGCATTAGCGACCTGGCGCCACCATATGGGTGCATTAGTCTGGAAATATTTCAATATGTTCGCGCCCAAAGTGGCCAGAGCCGGGCCGACGTATTTGTCCCAAAGAGTCCCAAACGCCAGACCTAGGTTGGTCACAGCGCCTACAATGTCGCCCTTCGTCAGCTTTTGGAAGGCCGTAGTGAAAGCCGGGTCTATCTTATTCAAAGCGGGGGCAGCGTACTTGTAGTACATGTCCTGAATACCTAGCCCCAGGTCCCCTACTGCCTTCAGTATATTGCCTTGGGTCAGCTCTTGAAATGCATGTCCAAACGCGGGGCTTATCTTGTCCGCCGTCGGCTGAACGTACTTGTAAAATAAATCGTACACCGCGCTGCCAATTACGTTGAACGCACCTTTCCAATCGCCAGCCCTTATCTTATCCATCGCGTTTTGGAATGCATCTTTCATCTTGGTGCCGGCGTCTACGAATGCGCCCCATATTCCTGTGAGCTGATCCTTTACTGCATTAAACGCCCTCCCCAGATCATCTTTCCATTTGCCTGCGTTGGCCCCTCCGATCCCAAGAGCGCCGCCAATATCTTGAATCAGGATTAGTACCGGCCTAAGGAAGGGAAGCGCGTCTCCTATGGCCTTGCCGGCTGCGGTAAAGGCATCGGTGATACCAAACCAGTTGTTTTTGAGCGCCTCATAAAGCAAAAGACCGGCACCTATGGCTAATCCTATCGGGCCTAGTACGCCAAGCATACTCCTGCCTCCGATTGAGGCGCCGCCCATAGCCTTGCCGAAGCCCTCGGCCGCGGCGGCTGCGCCTCCTGCCTTGCCGGTAAGGCCGCTGAACATCGTGACCACAGAGCCACCAATCGACATCAGGCTGGGACCAAGTTGCTGTATAAAATTGGCGTACGCGGTATTGAGCTCTTCGTGCTTTAGCCTAGCCTTATCGACCGCCTCGCCTTCTTTTTCCTTCGCGGTCGCAAGCGCTCTGCCCGCTTCGATTGCTTGTCTACTATTTGGACCGAACTTTTCGACGGCCTTATTGTATGCGTCTTGGGCTTTCATGACCCTTGTGTGCGCGGCTTCTGCCAAAGTGTCGGCCCTTTGAACGCCCAGCGTAGCCATTTCAAGACTTTGATAAGCGCCATAAAGACTTAAGGCACCGCCCATCGCCGAGGTAAAGCCGCCGGCTATAGCAATCAGATTGGCTTTAAGCGCTGCATGTTTTTGTGCTGCCGTCCCGGCAGCATTTCCGGCGTTGTTAACGCCCGAAGCGGCATTGTTTGCTGCGCCCTGAGTTGCGCCTAGCTGCGTGTTGACGTTCCCTATCTGCTCCGCTGCCTGAGCCGCTCCCTGTACGGCTATGTTAATGGTTAGCGTTTCTTGCGTGCTCATTTTTCTTTCTTTTTCTTTCTTTCTTTCTTTAGCTAAATTTCACTTTGTTTTGATAGTCCTTCAATATCCTGCTGAAACCGTTAGGCCCGTCGACTACCGGATAAAAGAACGGTCGCGCTGCCATTTTATATGTACCAAGTTCTACGTAGATAGAATAATCTGCCTGCGAAGTTATGGTCAATTGCTGCTCCGTCGCCTGTTCGACAACAATGTGATCCCTAAGGTAACCCGTGCGGACGGGAGCGCGGCTCTTCATTTCGTCGACCATCTGATGGCCTATCGTCTGAAATTCTTGAGCGAAAAATTCATTCATTGACGTGACATAATTTGTTAGGGTTGCCTGAATTTTTGGAACTCCCTGTACACTAATCGGCATTAGAATATACCGAAGAAAGATGTGGCCCCACAGCAATGAATTAACTAACTAACGCTTGGGAAGCGCCGCCTCCCGCTGCTTTGCGGATTTATCCTCCGCTTCGGCCTCTAGCCTAGCAAATGCAATTAGACTATTTAGATCCTCCGGATATTTTTCTCCGTCATCGTTATATTCCCAAGGTCTTATGCCGTATTGCTTAGCCAAGACATACATTTTGTATTCGTTTATCTCCTCACCGGTAAGCTCGTTGCTTCGGCCGTACATCACGAGGTTCCGAAGGGCGCGGCTTAATTTGGGAGCGGGAATAGGGTCCTGTGACTACAGGCGTCACAAACCTTTTTTATTTCTTCGAGATCGCCATTCTCAAAGTCCTGTTTGCTCATTCCAAGATAATATAGAGCGCATTTTTCGTATATCTCGATATAGATGTCAGAGGCCTCTTCGAATCGCCGCTTTTCTGTCAACGTTGCATATTTCGCCCTGAGTTTTTCTATCTCGGTGTACTCTTTGCCCTTGATCTTGTGTCTCAGGTATGTTTTGCTCGCGCCGTCAACGTCGATATTGAACTCATTAACCCGCGATAATTTTTTGAGGATCTCAATATATGCATCGTTGGTTTCCCCCATGAATTTCTTGTAGGCCGCCGTCTGAGGGATATCGATCTGCGGCGTCGGTGGCGGTCGTGGCTGCTCTTGTAAATCGGACGGAGGAGGAGCAGGCTTTACAACTTGATCAAACTCTTTTACGTCGTCGGCCATCCTATCTGTACATCTGTCTGGTACTAGATATAGTATTATTTTTTTGTACTAGTGCTAGGTCATCACGACGCTGGTACATTGACCCGAAAAGCTGGCCGATTTGATGTTGGCACTTGTTGCAGAATCTACAGAGGTGTATTTGTTCAACTGCAGATTCGTCATCGTTATCGTGGTTGGCGCCGTAGTATCTAGAGTATATACAGCACTTCTTGCGGTCAACGATTTCGTATCGGCAAGGGTCACGGTATCCTGAACGTACATGTCGAAGTCGACCGTAATAGTTCTAAGCGTCGGCTCGATGAACTTTGTCAAGGTTTCGCCGATCGGTTGTACGGTATCTAGTCCCGTGGAAACTGCCATTTTGAATCTAGACAAGTCATACCCCACCGAGTTTATCTTGAACGGCTGAGAACCACCGTTAACGTTAGACCAGGGCGCGGTGTTAATCGTTGATGCAAACGTGGGAGTAGTGAGACCATGTGATGTCGAGGGCGTTGTAATGTTCTTTGCCTTGAAGGTCTGAGTGACCATGATTGGGCCGCCTTCCGTGATCTCGATATCTATAGTGTTAGTTCTTGCTCCCTGAATCAGGACATAGTTCTCCGTCGAATTGATGTCTTGGGACATGAGCAGCGATAACGATTTGCCGACGGTTCCGGTGCCTGCAGCGAGGTTCACCCCATATTTCATCATCGTAGAGTCAACAGGCATGTACTTGCATTGCAGCTCGTAGGCTTCGCCGAACTTAACATCGCGGTAAGGATCCCTTGAACCTTGCTGTCTGTAAACCGTCTCAGGTATCGTCACGGTGGTGGTAACATCTGCGACCACTCCTGCGGGTAAAAATGTGGGACTTGTAGGAGTGGTGGCGAAGGTCGTTTCTTCGACGTACTGTAAAATCTTTCTTATGTAGTATTCGCCGGTCGGAATATACACCGACATTAGAGATTATCTCCTTTGATTTTGATATTGGACATTAAATTGTCACAAAACGTTTAATTAAAAAAAAGAAAAAGAACTAACGAACTGATGGACAAGCGCACATACAACAAACTCTATTGGGAACGAATGCCACCAGAGAAAAAAGCCGAATATCATAGGACGTATTATCAGAGACATAAAGGAGAGCGTAAATCGTATTCGACCGAATACTATCTGCAGAACAGAGAGAAAATATTAGGCTACACAAAAAAGTGGGCAGGCAAACCAGAAGTAAGAATCAGGGCGATGGCACATAAAAAAAAGTACAGACAGAACATCAGAATGCGATGCATAGACCATTATTCAGGTGGAACGATGGAATGCGCCTGCTGTCCTGAAAAAATCTATGAATTTTTAACTATCGATCATATCAATGGCGGCGGAACTAGGCATAAGAAGATACATAATGCATTTCTGTATGGATGGTTGATTAAGAATAACTTTCCAGAAGGTTTTCGAGTATTATGTATGAACTGCAACTTTGCTATCGGGATGTATGGCTTATGTCCTCACCATGACGGTAGTTTATTAGTCAAAGAAAAGGCGATCATCGGAAAGTAGTGTCGTCATCGTCGCCCTGGTCGTCATTTTTCAAGGTAGCGGCTGCCGTGCTATTTTACAACGATAGAGAGTCGCTACGAAGAACTCTGACGAGCCTCTATCAGTCGGAAGGAGAGATCGATATAATTTTCGCATTGGACGGTAGATTTCCCAACTATCCGCTGGAGGAAGGATGCGAGGACTTGAGCACGGATGGCAGCAGGGAGATGATAGAAAAAAATTTCCACGAAAGGACGTTGCTTGTTGATGCGCCGCTTCCCGAGTTTGAGAAAAGGCAAAAGTACCTGGAACTATGCGGCCAATACGACTGCAATCTTCTGATGATTATAGATTCCGACGAATATGTCGTCAACGACTTATCATACTGGGAGTACTTCAAGCGGGAATGCTATGACAAAATGGTAATTGAGTCCAAAGAAGAACACAATATTTTCAACCTGAAGATGTTCCAGAATATCAGCGTAGCAGGCGGACACAAATTAGATCTCTGGGTAGGTAGGCCGCGCGTTTGGTATAGGCCCTATGAGGTACGTTATGGAAGAGGGAGGCATTTTGAGTTTATCGATAACCATGGAATGCTACAGACGGGCGGCGAAGGGAAGCCCACCATCAATTCTGTTCGATTAGGTCATAACAACGAACTAAGGACAAAGCAGCATATGAATGGCAGAAACATCTATCAAACCTGGCTCAAGGACTACGAGGCCGGTATGCAGATCAAAGAGCTTAACGATCAACTTGCAAACTTGGACAGAATGAAAGCGTCGATGAATTGCTAGTTGGTTTAGTTCTTTACGCTTTTTGGAGAATCCTATGCCATGAAAGATGGTTAATCCAGATGTTCAATGGCTTGCTCCAATGATCCTAGGCGCAGCTGTGCCCTTCATTATTTTATATATTCATCGATACTCCGCTCAGTCAGAAAGAAAGGTTTCGGCCCTTGAAAGACTAAAGGATATAGCATCGACGCAGGACTCGATGAAGAGCACGCTTGACGGTACGTGCAAAGACGTGAAATCGATCTCGGAGAAAGTCAACGTCATGGCAGAAAAACTAGGGATAATTGACTTTCGCGTCAAGTCCGTTGAGGCCGAGCTAGACAGGAGAAAGACACCGTGAAGATTTTCGAACTTTCATTCTTTGGAGCAATGGTTGCGATTCTTGTTTTCGTGTCTATAATGTTAGGCTACCTCGTAAGCGTAGTGAACTATAACAACATCGCAGGTGATCAGACACAAGCCGAGATGCTTGCCCTCTTGCACGTGCTCGATAAACATCTAAACGTGACCGCGAGAGAACAGATCACAAGTCATAACGATATTGTGTCAGCGCTACAGGCTCACATGGATGCAATAAAGAACGTCCTATCAAAAGAACATCAGAAACTTGAAAGGAACACGACGACGACGACGACCAATTCTAGCGTTAGACACGCAGGATAACGTGTCGCTTCAGGACCAACAACTCATCAAGGAAGTTTTGACATAAGGCGATGAATAAGTTGATCAAACTAAGCGTACATTCGCGGTAGAGCGCAACTATGTCCTGATAGATTAACAGAGCCCTGCTGTCTGACAGCATCGGCGTTGTTGTCGTCATGGCGATGAAGTGTCCACCTTCCAATAATGTATCCTTACTCTCATTATTGAATGCCATACCGTCGTGACCGCGTTGGTTAATATCTCATCGTTTATCTGTACTATCTGCATCTGGCTATTCTTTTTCCCCTGGGTAGTGATGTTCACGAATCGATCTGTATAGGCGCTGGTAAATCCGGTGGTCGTTCCTCCGAGGAGCGTATCTCTATTTTGCGATATTATGCGCTGTAGCTCCCTGACTATGTTGCCTCTCTCTGGCGGCTCCTCTGGTACGCTCCGCTTGACAAAGACGTGAACCATGACATAGTCGTCATACGATCTGTACCTCCAGCCTAGCGTCTGCGCTGTAATCGGTGTATCCGATTCTCTGAAATGAATCTGATAACTGCCATAGCCATCGTACCAATCCTGTAAGAATCTTATTTGGCTCGCAGCAGGATTGGTTTCGGCCCATTTACTGACGACGAAGTTCATTAGCGTCGTAGATATCGGTTCGGTAAGGTCGGTCGGGCTGCCGGCTACTATCCAAGTCGCTGACATTTCTTTCTATCTATCTACGGAGGAGAGACGTCGACCTTCCAGTAATGTATTCTTACCCTTATGATTGAGTGCCAGACATTCGTCACGGCGCTAGACAGCACCTCATCGGTCGTCTGCACTATTTGCATCTGGCTATTTCTTTTGACGCCTCCAAGCAATAACTGGTTCTTATTCTGTGATATTATACGCTGGATCTCCCTTACGATACTGGCCCTTTCAGGCGGCTCCTGTGCCGCGATCCTCTTGACGAAAACATGGATCATGACATACTCATCATATGTCCTGTACCTCCAGCCCACGGTCTGAATGCTTACCGGGGTGTCCGATTCTCTAAAGTGAATCTGGTAACTGCCATAGCCGTCCCACCAGTCCTGCAAGAATCTTATGTCCGCGCTGGCAGGATT
>Ga0126369_10002635_pt1 | contig 12845 bp, 13 predicted proteins | sample PanSoiMetaPlot_1_FD_109646 | JGI IMG/M metagenome (GOLD analysis project Ga0126369, IMG submission 109646) | Tropical forest soil microbial communities from Panama - MetaG Plot_1 | ecosystem: Environmental > Terrestrial > Soil > Tropical forest > Bulk soil | place: Panama | collected 2016-02-17 | reverse complement strand
GAGACCGCGGCGCCGACGACGTCATAGCTCAAGTTCTTCAGTCGTCGCTGCATATCCATGGAAACGATTCGTTCGTTTTCAACGACGAGTATCCGTACCTTATCCATGGCTCACCCTTTCGCCAGAATTACGACTCTCATGGACTACCGGTTTGAACCGTATATCGATTTCAGCCCCATCGTTATTACGACACCGCACGGTGCCGTTCAACTGACTGGTCAAGTTGTGTACGAGTTGCAGACCCAGCGAATCGGTCCGTTCCATCGAGAAGTCGTGTGGGAAACCAATTCCGTTGTCACTGATTACGAGGTTCAGAGTTTCATCGTCTCGCTGCGTCAGGCGAATGCGAATTTCACCATCAAGCGCGTTGGGAAATGCATACTTCAATGCGTTGGAAACCAGCTCATTCACAATCAGCGCGCAGGGTATAGCCGTATCGATGTTGAGCGAGACCGGATCACCTTCGATGTTCAGCCGGATGTTTCTCTGGCTGCTTTCATACGTTCGGAGCAGATGACGAGTGACGTCCTGAACGTAACCGGCGAAATCGATCCTTGCCAGGTCCGACGATTGGTAGAGGCGTTCATGGACGAGAGCCATGGCTTTGACCCGGCTCTGACTGTCTTTGAATACTTGTGCCGTCTGGTAGTCGCGAATTTGCGAACCTTGCAGGTAGAGGAGACTCGAGATCACCTGAAGGTTGTTCTTCACCCGGTGGTGGATTTCTTTGAGAAGAACCTCTTTTTCCTTGAGCGAAGTGTGGATCCGTTCTTCGTAGAGCCTGCGCTCTGTGATGTCGTCGTACTGCCAGAGATGGTATTGATAATTCCCATCCACCAACAGTGGAATGTAATCACGGCTGAAGATGCGGTCGTCGTTTGAAACGATCTCCTCACCGCGACACGGTTTGCGATCGCGGATAATTTGATCGATGCGCTTGGCATAAGGTTGTTGCTGTCCGTACACCAACCTCGAATCCACGCCGACGAGCGACTCTCGCGGCGCTTCCACTTCAAACATCTTGCAGAATGCCTGATTGACATGCATCACGCGACGTGAGTGGTCTTCAACGACGATTCCAACCGGAAGATTGTCGATGAGAGTCGACAGAAGAAGGCTCGTCGTTCTCAGGCGTTCCTCAGCTTCCTTTTGGGGTGTAATGTCTTGCGCGATGCCAACAATGCGGCACACTTGCCCGGAAGCATCCCGGACTGGAAAAGCAGTGTCGCGAATCCAGCGAACCGACCAGTCAGGCTGGACAATCCGATATGCCTCGTCAAATTTTCCCGACACCTGTCGAGCGATTGCGGCGCGGATGCGCGCGGTGTCTTCGTAATAAATTGCGGCAATCCAGGATTCCGGATCTTCGTAGACACTCTCACAGGATCTACCCCAGATCTGTTCGTAAGCGGGACTGACATACGTCCGCTGGAGCCCATCAGGGGACGCGATCCAAAACACTGCGGGGATGTTTCCGGTGAATTGCCGGAACTGTTGTTCGACATTGGTATGGGCCAGGAGATTTCCAAGGGCGCGACTTGCCGCTTTGAAAGCGTTGACTTCGGCGTCAGACCACATCCGTCCGGTCGAACACTGATCGAGACCGAGACAACCCCACCACTGACCACCAGCAAAGATCGACAGAATGATAGAAACGCGAATGTTCAAAGCCGACATGATGGCGTGTTCATCTTCGGGCAAATCCGCTGCTCGGTGCTGTAGGGCCTCGCCTTTTGCTAGTGAGTCAGCCCGATCTCGAATGTGTTTACTTCGGACTACGTTCAACAATTGCAGGTAGTGTTGATCAACCGCCGCGTCTTCGGACCAATGCTCGTAGGCGATCGAACCATTTGTATTCTGGCGATTTTCCACGACGTAGATGCGAGTGACTCCAGCTTCTGTGGCCAAATGGCGTAACACTTCGTTGACGTTCTTGTCTTGGTCAGTCATCACGAGTAGCTGTTCCGTTGCGAAACTGACGGAATTTAGAAGCGCGGCGTGCCGTTTAGTGGTTCCTTCATGATAGTGACCCTGGCTTACCAATGAGCCTATGACCATCGTGTTCAACGAAGAAACGATCACGACCATCTGAATCCAAATTGGATCTTGTGCAGGCTGACCGGTCTGAGCCCTCACTGCCGCTACGACGCCGAGCATCAGCAGTACGCTGGCCGTACCGTTCAGCCCGTACTTCAAGGCCATGCAAATGAGTGGTGCTGAGATCAGACAGAACAACACGAACAACTGATCGGTAACGCTCGAGCCGAGAAAGAAATAAAGAAGTGCTCCGAAGATGGCCAGAGGAATCGCTGACATCGGACTAGGAATTGGTGGAACAGCTTCGGTCCTGCTCCTTACTGCGGCATTTCCGCCCATCGCGTCGAGCAAGGCTTCCGTAAGCGCATCGCCGCTCCAAAGGAAGAATGGCGTCACCAAAACCATTCCGATGGTGTTTCCGACAAATCCGGCTAACACTGCCGACCGCACACCGCTATCCGCAACGTGTCCCGTGAAATTCAGTACAGTGGTGACGAGGATGGAGAGCATCATCGCGATGGCCGGCGCTGTGATGATGAAGCTGAAAAGACTCCTGCGATCGAGAAGGTCGATCCTGGGTTGAGCGGAGTGCTTTCGCATGATGATGGACCAAAGCGCGTAGACACCCGTTGAAACCGCGGCCATCATCATCATCTGCCATCCCGTCAATGCGTTAGCCGGCCAGATTAGTGAGATGACATGAGCGGCAAGCACCAGCGGGAGATAGCCGAAACTAATATCCAACAACCAAAGGCTTAGGCCCGCCGACAAATTCCAGGGCCCGATTTCAGGAAAGATCTGCAAACTTGCCGTCAGACCGTGAAGGCCTACAAAGGAGATCAGATAGATTGTCGCGACTGCGACGGAGTGGAATACGCGCCATGCGCGATGGCCAAAACCCTTGCTACTGTCGGACTTAGAACCCAGCATCCTTGCTCCTAGCGGACGTTTGCCAATCCTGGCACGGCCAGTCTAATGTCGGGTCATCACCAGCCAAAGCGCCGGTTTTTGGGCGTGCGAAGATTTTCGGCTAAACTGGCCGCCGTGACGTATCGCAGGAACCACAAAGGCATACAGACACAAAGGGCGCTAGGCGCGCGATTAGGAAATTTCGACATCCGAAGACCTGGCGCCCTTTGTGTCTTTGTGTCTTTGTGGTTCCTGATTTGCGCTACCGTCGCCGGCTTCTATGCTCAGAAGATACCCGAGATCAGTGTTTCTCCCACCAAGGTCAAAATGGGTGATCCGGTTCAGTTGACGGGGACCGGTTTCACTCCGAACCGATCTGTCATGTCTCATCTCCGAAGACCCGATGGAAGCGAGTACAATCCGCTGCGTTTTCGTACGACCGAGCGGGGGGAGTTTTCTCACAAGATCGACACCGTAATGCTGGACGTCGGTACTTTCGAGTTGTGGGCCGAAGATGAGGCTTCAAAAGTCGTATCGAATCGAATTCAGTTTAGCGTCGAGTGATTGATCGATTTGATCAGCGGTTCTGAAAGTGTTGCCACCCGCGTGGGATGAGGACGGATTCGGTGGCGCCGTCAATAAGGAATAGCTGGTTCTGCATACCTGATTCAATGATTTCTCCGATACGGGTAAGCGGAATTCCCGCCACATCAGCGGGAAGTTCGGATGCGACCACGATGAGCTCATATTCTTCACCCCCGTGCAGGGCGTGATGCTCTTGTGCGCCAGGCCAGATTGGAAGGCGGTCTTTATAAATCCTTGCCGAGACTTGCGATTCTTCGAGGATATGGTTCAAATCGACCGAAAGACCGTCGCTCACATCGATCATCGCGTGCGCTTTGTCCAGGACCGCTGATCCCACCGTATGTCTTGGTTCAGGAAAGAGGTGGCGCCTCACGGCAGCATCGTTTGTCTTGCCTGCTTTGAGGCGTTCGAGACCAAGTGCAGACGAGCCGAGCGTTCCGGTAACGTATATGCCGTCTCCTACCTTTGCGCCTGACCGGCGCACTGCCTGTCCGTGGCGGACCCGTCCAATCATGGCGACATCGACGAAGATGTGATCCGCAGATGCCGAGTCACCACCGGCCAGGGCGATATCGAACTGACGGCATGCGCTCTCGAGACCTTCAAAAAACGCTCCGAACCACGACCAGTCCAGATCACTCGGAACTGCAAGTGAAATGACAAAATGCGTCGCGGTTCCGCCCATTGCAGCGACATCGCTGACATTGGAGGCGACCGCTTTGTAAGCGATCGAATCTGCCGGATGAAGATCGCGAATAAAGTGCGTGTTCTCGGCAAGGAGGTCAGAGCAGAACACGAGGGAATAGCCGGAAGGAGTCTCGATTACGGCGGCGTCATCACCAATGCCAACGGGCCAGTGAGCGGTCTTCGGGCCGAATCTCTCTCGGATTTGGCGGATGAGTCCGCCCTCGCCCAAGTCGCTGAGTTTCACACAGTGGCCTCAGCACCTTTGCGAAGACGGCGCGGGCCGCGCACGACTTTGCCCGGCTTTTTGGATTCGAGCAGAGCGGCCTTGAAGACACTCTTGATATCGTCAACGAGGATGAACCGCATTTCTTTGCGAATGGTTTCGTTCACGTCTTCAAGATCGCGTTTGTTGAGCGCCGGAAGAATAACCGTATCGATTTTTGCTCGACGGGCCGCCAGCACTTTCTCTTTAATACCGCCGACCGGCAGCACCTCGCCGCGGAGCGTGATCTCGCCTGTCATCGCGATTTTGCGGTGTACGGCTTTTCCGGTCAGCAACGAGAGAATTGCGGTCGCCATCGTCACACCTGCCGATGGGCCATCTTTCGGAATGGCACCTTCAGGGACGTGAACATGAATGTCGTTCTTCGAAAAGAAATCTTCCGCGATGCCGAATTCCTTTGCATGCGAGCGGGCATAACTCAGTGCCGCTTGTGCGGACTCCTTCATGACATCACCTAGTTGTCCCGTCAGCGTTAAACCGCCTCTTCCTCTCATCGCGGTCGCTTCGACGAAGAGCACATCACCGCCTACGGGAGTCCACGCCAGACCGGTCGCGACGCCGATCTGGTCACGCTTCAGCAACTCTTCCTGGAAAATTTTGGGGCGGCCAAGGAATTGATCCAAATTGTCGGTATGAATCTTACGTACCTTTTTCTCGCCGGTAGCCACTTGCTTGGCGACCTTACGGCAGACCGCCGCGATCTCACGCTCGAGATTTCTCAGTCCCGCTTCCTGTGTATACAAATTGATCATGGACCGAATGCCTTCATCGGTGAAATTGATCTGACTTTTCTTCAGCCCATGCTGTTCTATTTGCTTTGGAATGAGATGACGCTTTGCGATCTCGAGCTTTTCTTCCTCGGTGTAACCGCTCAGTTGGATGATTTCCATACGGTCGCGGAACGCCGGCTGGATTGGGTCTAACATGTTGGCCGTCGTCACGAACATCACGTTCGAAAGATCGAACGGAACATTGAGATAGTTATCTCTGAAAGCGAAGTTCTGTTCGGGGTCCAGAACCTCGAGCAATGCAGACGATGGGTCCCCGCGAAAATCCGCACCGATCTTATCGACCTCATCCATCATGAACACCGGATTGTTCGTCCCAGCCTGATGGATGCTTTGAATGACGCGGCCCGGCATGGCGCCGACGTACGTGCGGCGGTGGCCGCGGATCTCTGCCTCATCGTGAACCCCACCCAGGCTCATACGCACGAACTTCCGTCCCAGTGCGCGGGCGATCGATTTGCCGAGCGATGTTTTGCCGACGCCGGGCGGCCCAACGAAGCAAAGGATCGGACCTTTCGAATCCTTCTTCAACTTTCGAACAGCGAGGTGCTCGATGATGCGGTCCTTGATTTTTCCAAGACCGTAGTGGTCTTCGTCCAAGATCTGCTGTGCTTTTGTCAAATCCAAATTGTCCTTGGTCGACTTCGACCAGGGCAGTGAGACCATCCAGTCCAGATAGTTGCGCAGTGTGGCGGTTTCGGCAGCATCCGGATGCATTCTTTCCAGGCGGCCGAGTTGGCGGTCTGCCTCTTCTTGAACCTCTTTCGGCATCTTCGCCTTTTTGATTTTTTCCCGGTACTGCTCGATCTCCTCCTGAAGTTCATTACCTTCGCCGAGCTCTTGCTGGATCGCCTTCATTTGCTGGCGCAGATAGAACTCGCGCTGAGTTTTGTCCATTTCACCACGCGCCTGGGTGTTGATGTCGTTTTGGATCTCGAGAACCTCCGTCTCTTTTGTCATCAACTGATGAACGCGGCGCAACCGGTCAATCGGGTCGATCAGCTGGAGCACTTCCTGCGCTTTATCGACTTTCAGATCGAGGTTTGAAGCGACCAAATCGGATAGGCGACCCGCGTCATCTAAGTTCGCCGCAATCGCGACCAGGTCGGGCGAAATGTTCTTCCCCAGGGAAACCATTCTCTCAAGGGTTGATTTCACGTTGCGGATAAGCGCCTCGAGCTCCGGGGTTGCAGCGGTGACTTGAGGCTCCGCCCGAGGCTGGATTTTGGCCGAGATGTACGGATTAGATTCATCGAAGAATTCAACCTGAGCTCGAGAGAAACCCTGAACCAGAATGCGAACCCGGCCGTCCGGCATCTTCAGCATCCGCATGATGACGGACACGGTGCCGAAGTCGTAAAGGTCTGCTGCTTTTGGCTCGTCGATATTGGGATCTTTCTGCGAAACCAACATGATCATTCGGTTTTCTGCAAGCGCATGATCGACGGCTTTAGCCGATCGCTCGCGGTTCACAAACAGCGGCACGATCATGTACGGGAAGACCACGATGTCGGGCATAGGCAGCACGGGCAAGACGTCCGGAATTGTGACTTGTTGCTGCTCAGGCGTTTGCTCAGCTTTGACCAGTTCCATGCTCATAATCTATATGCTCAGGTCTCGTCCGATGCACGCTGGGAAATACCGTCCCGGAATTTCCTTTCATAGTATCGGAATCGTCGTGACATCCGCTTCGGTCCGCTTCGGGAGGCGTATTTTCAACAGTCCGTCTCTCAACTCAGCTTTGGCATTTTTGTAGTCGACAGGAATTTTGACAGAAATTTCTCTGCGAAAATGGCCATAGGCGCGCTCTACACACAAGTATGTTTCGACGCCGCGGCCGGACGGACGTTGGCGCTTGAGGCCCGAAATGATCAGAATACCCTCGTTCCAGGCGACCTGCATGTCGGAGCGGTCGACACCAGGCATTTCGACGAAGATAACGAGCTCATTCGAGCGCTCGCAGACGTCCATAGCCGGACTCCACGTCGCGCCCTGCTGCGGCTGCTCTTGAAACTCGAAATACATACTACTCGCGGCTTTTCAGCAGTTCTTTGAGCTCGCTCATAAACTCCTGGACATCCTTAAAGTCCAGATAGACGGAGGCGAACCGAACGTAGGCTACTTTGTCGAGGCTTTTCAGCTCATTCATGATCAGTTCGCCAATGCCCGTTGTTGAAACTTCACGTTCGCTGGAATCCTGAACCATCATCTCCGCTTTGTCGGCTATGGTTTCCAATTGCATCATCGAAACGGGCCGCTTCTCGCACGCTTTCAACAGGCCCGCCAGCACTTTTTGTCGTTCAAATCGTTCGCGGCGCCCATCCTTCTTGACGACCATGTACGGGATTTCGTCTATGCGTTCGTAGCTCGTGAAACGACGGTGGCATTCCAGGCACTGACGCCGCCGGCGAATTGCATCCCCTTCCTTGCTCTCGCGCGAATCAACGACCTTATCCTGCAGGTGGCCGCAGAACGGGCATTTCATTATTTTATTCCGCTGCTGCTGTCCTGAGGTCCTTCAGGGACAGGCCATGGGAGATCATATATACGCCGCCGGCGACAACTGTCGGCACGGATTGCGATATCCACGCGATCAGTGCAGATGCGACCGCCCTTTCAGCAGGAATACCGAAAAAGGTCGTCATGAAGAAGACATACAGCGCCTGAAAGCCCCCACCGACTGCGGGCAATTGTGCCACCGATCCAATCGCCGCTCCGACCATGATCAACGTTGCCGCGGAAACGGGAAAATTGAAATTCATTCCCAGCAACATGAACCAGAATTGCAGCACGATCGTCGCCCAGACTACGGCCGAATGGACTAATGCCAACCCAAAATTTCGCGTTCGGTCCAGGAACGATAAACCTTCCGAGAAGTTCTTCAGGAGTGAATGCAGCTTTTTAAACGGAACGTAGCGGTTGATGCGATCGACATTAGAGCGAAACAAAAACAGAAAAATGATTGCCGCCACCGAGCTTGCGACCATCACCCAAGCCGCATTTTTCATCAACGTTATGGTATGTGCGGCGGCAGACGGCAACTGCACCACTAAGAGCGCCCATCCGAACAGTGCAATGAGCATCAATGTATCAAGCACGCGCTCGACAATCACCGTTGCCACCGATGCCGTCAAAGGAATGCGTGCCTGGCGTGTCAGCCAAAGAGGTCGGACCAATTCACCGGGACGCCCGATCAGGTAGATTGCGGAAAATCCCAAAAGATTCGTGGTGATGAGCGACCCCATCCGTACGGACTTGAGTGGATTCAGGAGGACCTGCCACCGGATTGAGCGTGCGACGTAAGTCAGCATCGTCGCGAATATGGAGGCTGCCAACCAACCAGGCTGAACATTTTCTAAACTGGATAAGAACAGTGACCAGTCGAAACCCCAGGCACTGAGCTTATATAACAAATAGATGCAGATCGCTGCCAAGCATAAGAAAAGGAATGACTTCCGGTTCATAATTGGGCGATTATCTCAGAAAGCCGAGAAGAATTTGAAACTTTTCTTCAGGCCACCTCGTTGATTTCAAATGAGGTAACGAAGTAGCTGAAGCATACGGAGCCAAGACAGGTTGCACACAACCGATGCGGAGCTGGTGAAAGAATGTCTGGGTGGCAACCATGCAGCCTGGGAAACTATAGTTCGCCAGCACACCACGAGGGTTTACAACCTGGCATACCGCTTCACGGGAAGATTTGATGAGGCCGAAGACTTAACACAGGAGATCTTCCTGAAGATTTATCGGACTCTCAATTCTTACCGGCCCGAGTCTGGGGCGCTCGTGACATGGATCGTCCGGGTTGGCCGCAACCACATCATCGACCACTACCGGAAATTCAAGACCGAACGCACCCGTACTGACTCGCTCGAAGTCGAGTACGAAAAGGCCGAAGAGAATCCGGCGCGTTATGCCAGCCCGGCGGAAGCGCTCGAGCAGCTGGAGCTGTCCGAACGAGTTCATCAGGCCCTGCTCCGGATTTCAGAGGATCTTCGTGAAGCGGTGATCTTGAGAGATTTAGAAGAGTTCACTTATGAAGAAATTGCGGATATGTTGAAGCTGCCTTTAGGTACGGTGAAGTCCAGAATTAATCGGGGTCGCGCGGAATTGGCACGAATACTCGGAAAAATGAAAGACCGTTTATGAATTGCGCGCATTGCGAAGAACGAATGTCGGATTATCTGGAAGGCGCGCTCAGTCCGCATGAGCGCAGTGCCGTAGACTTGCACCTCCAGTCTTGCCGTGCTTGCAGTGAACTGCTCGCGGGCATGAGTGACGTGCTGGCCTGGGGACGAACGTTTCCCGTGCACGAACCTCCGTCCTGGCTGCCGGCGCGAATCCTCGCCAATACACCGCGCCTTGCGCGAGAGCGCTGGACCGACACGATCGCGGTTATCTGGAAGTGGATCGCTGATCCGCGTCCCGCGTTGGGCCTGTTTACGGCGGCGTTGGTTTTGGGCTGGTTGGGCAGTCTCGCCGGCATCTCACCACAGTGGACGACTGTCGTTCGCAATCCGGCTGCGATCTACTACGAAGCGCAAGGTGCGGTGAACCGCGCATATGACGAAGCGGTTCGCAGATACTTTCGATCACCGCTGGTGAATGAGATCAAAACTCGAATCGAGCAGCTTAGGGAGATTTCTTAAATGAATTGTTTTTATCATGCAGAAGCACCAAACGTGGCGTTCTGCATTCACTGTGGGCGCGCGCTCTGTAATGAATGTATCCGCAACGTGCGGGGAAGCGTCTACTGCGAACCGTGTCTCGGCGATCTCATCGAAGGAAAGCCCACGACATCGTCTACTGCAAACGGCCCGACGGCAAGAAACGAAGTTATTGCAGGAACCAACCCGGGTGCGGCATTCGCGCTAGGACTGATTCCGGGTGTCGGTGCGATCTACAACGGCGAGTTCGTCAAGGCTGCAGTACACATTTTGATCTTCGGGACTCTCGTGTCTTTATCGAACGCTACTGATGCTGCACTCTTCGGACTGGCGTCCGCAGCTTTTTATTTCTACATGCCATTCGAGGCTTATTACACAGCGAAGAAACGGATGTTGGGTGCGCAAGGAGTCATGTTGGAGACGCCCATTGACCGGCTGCAACAACAATTCGGCAGCGTGAAGGATCGAGAGCTTTGGGGCGGGATCGCTCTCGTGGTCATCGGAGGTCTGTATTTGCTCGGAAATCTGGATGTGTTCGATTTGCATCGCATTGCTAGACTCTGGCCTGTTGCGTTGGTTGTCATCGGCGTTTGGCTGCTGAAGAAACATCAAGAAAGGCCAGTATAGATGCTGGGTCCGCTATTACTCATCGTTATCGGTGTTTTGTTTTTGCTGAACAACCTATATCCCGGTGTTTTTCGATTTGGAAAAATGTGGCCGGTCATTCTCATCGTTATCGGCCTCGCTAAGGTTTTCGAATATTTTCAGGGCCACCCGGAAAAAACGGACGGCAAGAAGGAGGGCGAATGAGCGTTAGTCGGAGTGCAGGAGCAATCTTTTGGGGACTGACCCTCGTCGCTATTGGCGGGCTGCTGCTGGCGTACAACATGGGGTACCCGCTTCACATTTGGCCATACGTGGCGCTTTATTGGCCGGCCTTGTTGATCGGCTGGGGTCTGCTCAAAGTCGTCGATTACATTCGGTTTCGCCGAGCGGGTGACAATCGGCCCTTGTTCTCCGGCGGGGAAGTTGTACTTCTGATTTTTGTGATCTTTGCCGGAAGCGCTATAACAACCGCCGCCCATGTCAGTTCCGATATCGGGAACATCTTTGCTATCGGTGATATTGACCTCTGGGATATTACGGGTGACAACTACAGCTTTGATCAACGTGTCGAACGTCAGAGCGTGGCAGCAGACTCGGCAATCGAAATTGTGAACTTTTTCGGGGATGTCGAAGTACGTCCCGCCGAGTCGAATGAAATCGTTGTTGATGTGAAGAAGACAATTCGAGCCTCCAGTCGTGAAGAGGCCGATCGGCTGGACCGGGAGTTCACGTTTTCAATTGAGGGCGAAGGATCGAACTACCGGATTCTGTCGAATCGCGACCAGTCCGGATTTCGCGGATCGCCCCGCCAGCGCTTCAAAAGTAGTTTGACCGTCCATGTACCGAGGCGCTCTGCGGTGCATCTGAATAATCGAAATGGCCGCATCTTGCTTGAAGACCTCACCGGAAACCAGGCTGTCGCTAATCGATACGGCGACCTGGAAATTCGAAACATTACCGGAAGAGTGGAGCTTGACAACCGCAACGGCGGAGTAACGGTTCAGGACATTACTGAAGGCGTCATTATCAGCAATAGATATTCCAATACAACCGTTAAGAATGTAGGCGGCGATCTGCAGATTCTGACCAGGAATGGATCCGTCGACGTCTCCGGCGTGAAAGGTAGTGCCACAATCGACAATTCCTACGCGCCTATTAACGTGCAGAACGTTCAGGGTGACTTGACCATTACGGGGCGAAACAATTCTGTCGATGTTGATCACATTGAAGGAGACATCCGCGCCAATAGTTCTTATCAAAACGTAACGATCAGGGATCCAAGAGGTGCCGTAACTGTGACCAGCCGAAACGGTGATCTCTTGCTATCATTCGCAAGAGGCCCGCAGAAAAATGTTTCGATCGACTCGCGCTATGCAAATGTCACTCTGGAACTTCCTTCGAGTTCAGCATTCAAAATCGATGCGAGGACCGTCTACGGCGATGTCGATTCCGATTTCGATGGACTGCATGTCGACCGATCGAATCGCGAGCGAATAATCCACGGAGAGCTTGGGCACGACGGCCCACAGCTGACGATCAGTACGCGCAACGGGTCTATTCGCTTGGAAAAAAGAGGTTGAACGATATGTTTTGCACGCAATGTGGAAGTGAAGTCGAACAGCATGCGCGATTCTGCAGTAAGTGCGGACAGCAGATAACCGCCGCGGCAGCTTCTCCTCCACCAACCGTTCCAACAGTAAAAAGAACCGAACACGACATGAACATGCACGTCAACATCCTCGGTTGGCTGCTCATTGGAAGCGGCATTCTCACAGCAATTGGCGGGACGACCGTTCTTTTCGCGAGCCAGGTCCTCCGGCATATGCCGCTGCCGATGGTGCGCGAGATGCCCACAGGCATTCCACCATTTGTGGCCTGGCTCACTTCGGTCGTTGGGTTAGCCATTATTGCCGTAGCGGCTGCTACCGCGGCGGCGGGAGTCGGATTGTTGCAATATCGAAGCTGGGCACGGACGTTTGCAACCATCGTCGCCGTCTTGCTGCTATTCCATTTTCCGATCGGCACGGCCGTCGCTGTTTATGCGTTCTGGGTCCTTTTCTCTCAAGAAGGCCAGCAGTACTATCGATCGCGTTCCGAAAATACAAACGAAGCACAAGCCCGGTAAATGACTCCGAGTGGCACATAATCGCATTTACCTCATTGGTTTCATGGGCGCCGGGAAGAGCACTGTCGGCCGGCGACTTGCCAAAAAACTCGATTGGAAATTTATCGATCTCGATGCAGAAATTGAGCGGCGCGAAGGACGGCCGATCGCCGAAATCT
>Ga0126369_10002634_pt1 | contig 12845 bp, 12 predicted proteins | sample PanSoiMetaPlot_1_FD_109646 | JGI IMG/M metagenome (GOLD analysis project Ga0126369, IMG submission 109646) | Tropical forest soil microbial communities from Panama - MetaG Plot_1 | ecosystem: Environmental > Terrestrial > Soil > Tropical forest > Bulk soil | place: Panama | collected 2016-02-17 | reverse complement strand
TGCTGGTACATGTCGTACGCCGCGTTGACGAGCGCCGAGCAGATGACCGCGTCGTCGAGGCTCCACGGCACCGGAGGGAAATAGATAGGCAGGCTTTGACTCGGCGTCGCCATGGGAAGTCTCCTGGTGTTGGGTCCAACGCACAGGCTCTTGTAGCGGGCCCATCAGGGGTTGTCAACAGCGCTGATCGTGCCGCATGCGCAACGACGCGCTTCCATCTCGGCCATGGCCGGACACGTGAGCGAGCCCGAACACTCAGGAGAGAGGCGATGAGCCGAGCGCTCGGAGACAGTCGCGTCATCGACTTTATTGGATGGAGAGATTCAATCGCGTCTGGTTCTCGTCTTCGTCCGGTTCGACTATTTCGTGTCCAGATGCTGACTCTCTGCAGGTGGCCGCGCGGACTTGCGTCATCGTCACGAACAGGCGCCGCCTATTGCCAGCAACTGCGAGTGCTCAATCGCTGCGGGCGTCACCGTCTTGTCAGCTTCACAGTTCTCATCCGACCTCCTCGCCTGCACTGGTAGTTCTTGGCGCAAGCTCTCTGAAAATATTACCGAGGGCCCGCCTTCAACCGAGTCAAAGATTCCTATGGTTGAGTGCACGGCCACTCAGAACGATAGGCCACGCTGCACTTCAGATCTTTTTGAGACTCTGGCTCGAAGCTTGCTGCCGTTTGAGCGAGGCTACTTCCGTGTCCAGGTCATCGCGCGGTCGCAAGGTCCTCCTGATAAACGGAGCCGTGGGGTCGGCTCCCGAGGCCGTGAGTCCCGTCGCTGATCGGGCGATCATGCTGCTCCAGCGCACACAAGACCTCATGCTAGAGTGCCGGGCGATCGCCCAACAGTTCCGGAGATTGCCGTCTCAAAGCAACCGATCGGCCGACTTGGTCGCGGCCCTCGAGGGTGGACTTATGTTCACCCTGCAGAACGCCGTGCACGTGCTCTGGAAGCCCGCGGGCACCCTTGGGGAACAATGGCTGAACGAGCAAGACGAGAAGCTAGGACCCGAGGGACCGGCCAAGCCCCAAGACGGCGCGAAGGGTGGCTAGCGCACTCCAGGCCGCGGCTCCTATGCAGCACATTGCTTCCAAGTGAAGAAGGGAGGCGCTAGCCTCATGATTTGCCCGCTGTGCAAGCGCGAACTTCCAGCTGCAACAGGACGCGAGGCAGCCAAGCCCGAGAGGGCAGCCGAGCCAGGCCAGCAGAGCAGGACGCCCGAGCCCGACGACGCTGTCCACGCTGACCGTCCTCCAGCGCCCTGTCCTCAATGCGGCTGGAGCGTGATGTGGAACGAGTAGGCGATCGATGAAGGATGGCAGGGCGTCAGGCTCGCTGACCGAGCTGTTCAAACGCGCTGAAGAGGTTATCCAGCGGTCGCGACAGCTCTGCGCGGCCACACGTCGGCTGTCCAAGGAAGTCAGGAACGGGATCGCCACGGCTCAAGAGACCGATCGCAAACTCGAAGCCGCTCTCTCCTTGACCCGCGAGGCCAAGGCCGCAGCCGCGCGCTTGAGAATTCGCTTCCCACAGCACCGGATCATAACATCTTGGGCATTACCTCGGCCACCAGACGCTCCATCTGCTCGGCCTCGTCGAAGACTGGATTGAGTAGGATTAGCTCCGCTCCGGCCTCTGCCACCTGGCGGAGACCTCGCACGCACGCGTCGGGCGGCCCGTAGACCGGGAACGCCTCCAGGTGGTTCGACGGAAAGAACGGGTAGAAACGCCGCAGCTTCTCGCCGAGTCTTTGGCGCGCGCGCTCGCTGTCCTCGTCGACGGCGATGTAGACGCGCTTGCCGATCCTGAACGTCGCCGCGTCGCGACCCGCCTCCGCAAGCGCCTGCCGAACGATCGGCACCTGCTCGGCGAACTGTTTCGTCGTGGACGATCCCGCACCGAAGAAGCCGTGGCCGTGCCTGGCGGCGCGCCGCAACGCATCGGGATGGCTGGCGCCGAACCAGATCGGCGGATGCGGTTTCTGGAATGGTTTGGGCTCCATGGCTGCGTCCTTCAACTGCCAGAACCGTCCATCGAAGTTGATTCGCGGCTCGGTCCAGAGCACCTTCATCAGCCGCAGTCCCTCGTTGAACCGGGCCACCAGACTGGTAGGGTCGACCTGGAACGCGGAAAACATGCGCTGCCGTCCGCCGGTGCCGACGCCGATGTCGATCCGACCGCGGCTCAACTGGTCCAGTGTGCTCAGATCCTTGGCCAGGTGGACGGGGCTATGCAGCGGGGTAACGAACACGACGCAGCCCAGGCGTATCCGCTCGGTGCAGGCTGACGAGTAGCTCATGCTCTGCAACGGGCTGAGGAACGGCATCGTGCCCAGCGGCTGCTCCAGCGTCCAGGCGCTCTCGAAGCCAAGCGCCTCGGCCCGCGCCATGTACGCCCGGAACCCAGCAGGATCGAATTCGCCGTCAGAAACGAACTGCGGGATGGAGATCGCAAAGCGCATGACCTGCCTCCTGTTTCTCTGTACCGCCGACTCTCGTTCAGTGAGTGAGCCTGACGTAGACGGCGGACTCATATTTCAGCGACGGACTTCTCTAGCGCCTCATCGGTGGTGACCCCAAACGGGATCCGCGCGCGCGGGAGGCGCGTCCTCTTATATGCCCTATATGCCGCGTTCCCCGTCCCTGAGCCGCGGAATGCATGCCGTCAAACCCGCCCAATCGCCTCCGCCGTGTCCGTGGGCGAGGTGTTGAACCCGATCCGCGCCCCAGGCGCCGCCTCGATGACCGCGTTCACCAGGGCCTCCGGCGCCGGAGTCTGCGCTGGATCGAGTCGGACACCGCCGCCGATCACCACCACGTCCACCGGCCGCCGGGCCAGTGCCGCGCGCACGGCTGCACTCGCCTTCGCCGCACCGCCGCGCGCATCGATCAATAGCCATTCGAAGTCGTGCCCCATCCCCCGAATGCGCTGCTCATCAGCCTTGATCCCGCTCGCAATGATATCCGCTCTGAGTGGCTTGCCCTGGAAGAACTCGCTGGCGAAGTCGATCGTATAGGGATCCAGCCCGATTCCGAGGACTCTCCTGCCCACCATCTCACCCTCCTGCTCCGATTCGGCATCGAGCGTGGTAGAGGCTATACCTCGTTAGACGTAATATCTTGACATCAAGACTCTTCGTGTCAAGATAGACTCCACGAAGCGAGCATCGCCTCGTCGCTCCAAACCCCTCCAAAGGAGAAAGCGATGTCGGATAGAAAACGTGCCTATGAGCTCCTGACGTCCGAGAACGCTGCGCTCATCCTCGTCGACCATCAGGTCGGACTCATGACCGGCGTCCGCGACTACTCGACCGGCGAGCTGAAGCACAACGTCGTTGGCCTGGCCAAAGCCGCCAAGGCACAGAGCCTACCGATCGTCGTCACCACCACGGCGCGCGACAGCATGTGGGGTCCGACCTTCCCGGAGCTGGTCCAGGCGCTGCCCGGGGCACAGATCATCGACCGGTCCTCCGTGAATGCATTCGACGATGCGCGAGTGGCTCGCGCCATCGAGGCAACTGGCCGCCAGAAGCTGATCTTCGCCGGCATCTCTCTTGAGGTCTGCGCCGCCCTCCCAGCGATCACGGCGGTCGGCAAGGGGCTCGATGCCTACGTCGCCGTCGACGCCTGCGGAACATTCAGCGAGACCAAACGGCAGGTCGGTCTCTTGCGCATGCTGCAGGCAGGCGTGATCCTCTCGGACTACGCGACTTTGATGGTCGAGATCCTGAGAGACAACGCGCGAGCAGAGGCGGGCGCCGTTTATGGAGCGATCGACATGCCGTGGGCGAAGCTCGTCGGACAGATCGCGCAGGCCTACGCCAAGTGAGGAATCGTCACGCGAGGACCGTCGCGACACTGCGCGACGAGGTCACGATGGCCGATAGCTCGGGGACGCATCTCTATCTCGTGCTCATGAAGGCGCACCGCACGATGGCGCGCCACGCTCACCGAAGCATCGCCGCGCACGAGCTCGGCTTCTCCGACTTCACCATCCTCGAGGCGCTGCTGCACAAGGGTTCGATGCTGGTCAACGAGATCGGCCGGCGCATCGAGCTGACCAGCGGCAGCATCACCACCGCCGTCGACCGTCTTGAAGCGCGGGGCCTTGTCGAGCGCTCCGCCGACGCTGACGATCGCCGCGCCAGGCAGGTGTCCCTGACGCGTACCGGCCGCGCGCTCATCACGCGCATCTTTGATCGACATAGGTCGGTCCTCGACACAGCCGCCGGCGGTCTCAGTCGCGCGGAGCGCGAAAAGCTGATCACCCTGCTCAAAAAGCTGGGCCTGAGCGCACAAGCGAAGCTTGCGGACGAATCTAGCGCGGACGGCGCGAGCTAGCCGGACATGATGGGCCACCGCCTGCCAAGCGGCCGGCGTCGCTGCTGAGCTCTTCCCAGCAGCGAGCCATGCGGTGAGGATTCCACGCATCCGAAAAGCCAATGCGTTGCGAATAGGGCGGCCCGGGCAATAGACGGAATGTCTACCTGATCACCAGTCGCACCGGCCGTTTAAAGTTGAAAAAGCGCCAAGGACGTTTGACCGTAAGGAAGAACCACAGCGCCAGTCAGCTCCTTTCTCAGCGTTCTGTCACCCCGGCGGCATGGGTCGAGGTGCGGATATTCCGAAGCGCGCGGCGATCTCGCCGAGTCGGCGCCATGTCGGGTCTTCTATCGGGATGCCTTCGCGGCGGCGGCGTTGCTCGGTGCGGTACTCGATCTCGCCCGGATAGAAGACTTCGTCGAAGCCCTCGGCGGAGGGCGTGGCCTTGAGGTATCGCACGAACGCCTCGACCTGCACTTTGAAGTCGGTCGGCGAGAACGCCCGTGGATCGAGGACCAGCATGAACGTGCCGTCGTTATGCCGCCCCTTCGGATCCACTCCGAAGCCCAAGCCCGGAAGCACCGAAGCCAGGGTCTCCACTGCAAAGGACAGCCCATAGCCCTTGTGCCCTTCCGGGCCGCCGAGCGGCAGCATCACGCCGCCCTCGAGTTGAGCGTTCGGATTCGTCGTGGGTTTGCCGTCCTTGTCCAGCAGCCAGCCGAGCGGGATGGGCTTCCCCTGGGCCCGCGCCAGGTTCAACTTGCCCGCGGCCACCGCGCTCGTCGCCATGTCGATGAAGACCGGGCCGGGAAGATCGCTTGGAAAGGCGATGCAGAGCGGGTTGGTCCCGAGTCGCGCCTCGCGGCCGCCGAACGGCGCGACGGCTTTCACGCTCTGGCCGGAGTCGGCCATCATCAGACCGATGAAGCCGGCACGCGTGGCCATCAGCGGATAGTCGGCGAGCCGCCCGACGTGGCTCTGCTCGCGAATCGTTCCCGCCGCGACCCGCGTCTCCCGCGCCTTGGCAACGAGACGCTCCATCGTCCACTCCGAGATGACCGGGCCGAACCCCCACCTTCCATTCACCGCGAGGGTCGTCGGCGACTCGTTCAAGACTTGCGGCCGCGCCACTGGCACGATATGACCGCGACCGATACGGTCGATGTAGGTGGGGAGCAGCACCACGCCGTGCGAGTCGTGTCCGACCAGATTGGCCCCGACCTGGTGTGTGGCGACGATCTGCGCGTGCTCCGGTGGCGTGCCAGCCACCTCGTACGCGGCGATGGCGAAAGCGGTCAAGTCCTCGGCGCCGACGCTCGGCATATCGTCCTCCGCAATGCTTCAAATGTGTCAGCCCACGTATCCTACGCTTGCGCCGCGTCGGCTGCTCTGAGGCGCTGTTGCGTTGTTCGTGTCTCGATCGCCTGGAGTTGACTCGGCGGGGCTCGAAAGGCTGCGCATCACGCTCGGGTGCGATCCTGGTCCCCGCATTCCTAAGAACAGGCGCGCCACGGCCCGACTCAAACCCGTGTTTGGTCACGGCCGCGTTTTCGCCACTCGGTTCGGCCACTTCCGCGCCAGCTGATTCGAACGGGGCGACGAGACTCAAACACGTAGAGACGCCGCCCTCAAACCGGGCGGAACGCCGGACGTTGCTCGTCCACGTCGGGCGCTCGATGGGCCACGGGATCTGTCGGAAGAAGGCTGTCGCACTCCCTACACGCGCTCTCGAAGTCGCGGCTCGCTACACTGCGCCACTCGCAGCGTTCACCGTGTTACGTGGTTCAAGATAGATTGAGTTGGGCAGACCAGGGGCGTGGATGGTGGTCGGGCTCATGAAAGGGGTGAGCCAGCGGTGATCACGAAGCTGACGACCATCATGGCCGTCCTCATTCTCTTCGCCGTGCTCGGCGCCGAAGCCCAGCAGACGACGAGGTCTCCACGCATTGCCATGCTCATGCTTGGCAGCCCGGAAACGACCGGTCATCTCATCGAAGCCTTCAGGCAAGGACTGCGCGATCTCGGCTATATCGAGGGTCAGAACGTTCGCTACGAGAGCCGGTGGGCGATGGGCAAGCCGGAACAGCTGCCGCAGTTCGCGCGCGAACTCGTGGCTCTCGCTCACGGCGAGGGGTGGCTATTGGAGGTTCTGTCTGCCAACCATCTTCGGGAACAGGGCAAAGTCGCCTTCGTGACCTTCGGCACGATGTTCGATCCAGCGAAGTTCGACGTAATCGCCTTCGACGGACCGCGCCGACGCGTGCAGTGGAAGATGAAATGGCCAAGCGCACAAAGACGGGAGCGGAAGGTCCGTCGTCTAACCACCGGATGAACCCGCCGGGCGAGACGCCCGCGGGTTATCCGGAGCGTTAGGCGGCGAGAGGCTGTGATCTCTCGTCCGTCCATGAAAGAGGTCCGCAGACGCATGACCCACCGCGCACCCTGGGAATGCACGTTCGCGAAGGAGCAGGGCAGCCGCTGCCTTCCCGGCAAGAGACCGCGCACGGATCACGAGTATTTCGAGATCCTGTCCCTCTGCATCCTGCAGGCTGGTCTAGGCTGGGGCAGCGTGCGCTGGAGCTGGCCGCGGTACCGGAGCGCGTTCCTCAACTTCGAAATCGCAAAACTCGCGCATGCAACTCCGGCAGCGCTGCTCGGCAGGCCAGGCGCGCTGAGGAACCTGAAGAAGGTCGCGGCCCTTGTTGCGAATGCGCAGGAGTTCGAGCGTATCCGTGCAGAGCACGGCACGTTCGCGCGCTATCTTCGCACCGTCAAATCGGACAACGATGCGTGCACAATTCTGAAGGAGCGCTTCAAGCACGTGGGCCCGTACACCGCGGAGTACTACCTGCACTGCGTGGGGCGGTCCATATATGGTCCCTGAAACTCCGCCTAACAAACGCATGAAGCTGACCCACCAAACTCGCATCAAACTTGCTTACGCAAATTTGTCGCCAGTTTGGCGGGCAGCTTAGGCGTGGCGTTGGGCAGCGCAATGAGCGAATGAGGGAGCGGGCATGGCAGGAGACCGCAAGCTCGCACTGATCACCGGAGCCGCCGGCTTTGTCGGTAGCCGGATTGCACGCCGCTTTCTTCGAGAGGGCATGTCGGTTCGAGCGCTGGATCAACGTCCGATTGATGTGGCGGAGGTTGAATCCTGTGTCGGGGACGTGACGGACCCCGGCGTCGCTTACCGAGCCACCGAGGGAGCAGAGCTCGTCGTGCACTGCGCTGCCGTCATCTCAGGGCCCCCGGACGAGACCATGCGAGTCAACGTCGAGGGCACCCGTGTACTCCTTGAAGCGGCGATCGAGGCGCGCTGTGAACGCTTTCTCTATATGTCCACCTTCGCCGTGTACGCACTCGATGACCGCACTGTGGTCGATGAGTCGACACCGTTCCTGAAAGAGGGTCCAGCATTCCAGCTGAGCAGAGTACGGGCTGAACAGGCCGTCTGGGCGGCAAGCGCTCGAGGCCTGCCGGTCACGGCCCCGGACTGACATGCGGGGCACGCTGACGCCGCCGGGCGCAAACAGGGAGTTTGATCTCCCTAAGACGCTGCTCAGAAAATCCGGCCCGCATTGGCATTAGGTGGTTCCGAAGACGACGAACTAACGCCGGGCGAGTCAACTGAGACGTCCGTGAGCCGGGAGGCTTCGTCATTGGGCTGAGACGTGGCTGCAAATCTCGTCCTCTTCCCGCCCGTCTCAAGTCCTGCGCTACGTGTCTCACGTCGTGTACGACGACATTTGGATCAATTGGGCAGAGCGTGCCCACCAAGTGGGTTTGATCGCTTGTCCTTCTGAAGAGTCAAGCGTCGATACCGACAGGCGTTCGATCAGGGCTCGCTGCTCGCCGCTCAGCCGGCGCCCTCGTCCGCCTTTGTGCTCGCGCCCCGCAGTGATCCGGGTCGCGATCGCCCGCGTCGGCCGCACCCGGCGCGCGCGCCGGGCCGACAACTCAACGCGGCGCTGGCGGCCCTCGCACAGACACTCCGCGCCCCGCGGGCCGCCTCGGCGCCCGCAGCCTCACCCGGCGAACGTCTAGCTGCCACGCAGACGCGCGATCGTCCGGGGGCGCCATGTCGATACTCCCCAAAACCGGCGAAATGCGGTTCCTGTTTCGACCCCGCGTACTTCGCCCCATCACCCCTGGCGCGCCAGCTTCTCGGCGCACCAACGCCGCCTCAACGCGGCCAAGCCAGGCGTGACATTTTCACGGAACAGTTAGGGGAACATTTTCACTGGACAGCGACAGCCGACTTACGAAGTGGCAGGCTCCAGCGTCCGGCTCATGAGCGCCCTGGCGTCCCTTCGCTACGAAGGATTCTCCAGGCTGAACATCTGCCGGTGGTCGTCGTACGCGAAGGCCTCGGCGTAGCGGCCCCAGCCCACTGCCGCATCCAATGTCTGCTCAGCGGCCTGCGGCGTCATATGATCCTCCAGCTCGTCGAGGAAGCGGCTCTTCGGCGCCGCGTGGCTCTCTCGCTCGTCCAGCACGCGCCGGATGTGGGCCGCCAGCGGGACGTACGTCAGGAGATGGCGCTGGAAAAGTGTCTTGCGCTCGTCCAGCGAGGCGGCTGCGAAGAGCTTGCCCGCCTCGGTGAGTCGGATGTCGCCGCCTTCGACCTCGGCGAAGCGGAGCATCTGAAGCGTCTCCGCCACGGGGAAGAGATCGTCCACCTCCATGTGCAGGGACGACGCGATCGCGGGCAGGTCGGCGGCACCGTTGTAGGGAGGCCCCGCGACCGCCTCACCGAGGCCCACCAGGAGGTTGGTCGAGACGGGCTGCAGGATCGTGCCGATGCCGGTGCCCGGAAAGTGCTCAGTCCGCGTGGCGCGGGTAGTAGCGGCCGCCCGCGCGGTCAGTACCACGTAGATCCGCTCGACCAGCTCACGGAAGGTCGGGGTGAGACGGTCTCTCGGGTGCGGGAGATCGACCTTGATCTCACTGATAACTCGCCCCGGGTTGGTGGAGAACACGAGGACCCGATCGCACATGAACACGGCTTCCTCGATGTTGTGCGTTACGAGGATGACGGCCTTGATGGGCAACTGGCCCTCGCCCCACAGGTCGAGAAAGTCGCTCCGCAGCGTCTCGGCGGTCAGCACGTCGAGCGCGGAGAACGGCTCGTCCATCAGCAGGAGATTCGGATGGACGACCAGGGCCCGCGCAAAGCCCACGCGCTGCCGCATGCCCCCCGACAGCTCGCGCGGATAGGCCGACTCGAAGCCGTCCAGCCCGATGAGGTCGATCGCGGCCAGCGCCCGCCGTCGAACGTCGGCCTCGGGAAGACCGAGCGCCTCGAGCCCAATCCGGACATTCTCGAGCACGGTTAGCCAGGGAAACAGCGCGAAGCTCTGGAAGACCATCGCGATGCCCGCCGCCGGCCCGGTGACCGGGCGACCCAGATAGCTGATGCGCCCGGACGTGGGCCGCGCCAGCCCGGCGATCAGGCGCAAGAGCGTGGACTTGCCGGACCCTGAGCGCCCCAGCAGGCCCACGATCTCGCCCTCGCCGACGGTGAGCTCGACGCCGTCCAGCACGAGGAGCTCGCTGCCGTCCGGCTTGGGAAATGCCCGCCGCACCGCCCGGACATCCAGCAACGGCGTTTGCGTCACCGACATGGCCTCACCCCAGCCGGAACGTGCGCTCCGCGCGCCAGTACAGCGGACGCCAGAACGCCCGGTTGATGATCACCACGAACAGGCTCATGACCGCGATCCCCAGGACAATCCGATGATAGTCGGCGGCGTCGGTTGCTCGTGCGATGTAGGCCCCCAACCCGTGGGCCTCGAGCCGCCGGTCGCCCCAACTGGCGACCTCGGCGACGATGCTCGCGTTCCATGAGCCACCTGAGGCGGTGATGGCCCCGGTCACGTAGTACGGGAAGACGCCCGGCAGGGCCACTCGCCGCCACCAGAGCCAGCCCCCAACCCGTAGATTGACGCCAATGTCGCGCAGCTCAGAGGGTAGCGCCGCCGCGCCGGCGATAACGTTGAACAGGATGTACCACTGCGTACCCAGGATCATCAGCGGGCTCAACCAGATGTCCGGGCTGAGGCGCAGCGCAACGATGGCCGAGACCACGACCGGGAAGAAGAGATTCGCGGGAAACGCGGCCATGAACTGGGCGATCGGCTGGACGAGCCGCGCGAGCCTTGCGTCCAGTCCGACCCGGACGCCGATCGGAACCCAGATCAGACTGGCCAGGGTGATCAGCACGAGTACCCGGGCCATCGTCACGACGCCCAGTCCGACGGCGGTGCTAACTTCGGAGAGCGACACCCCTTCGAGGACGAACCGAGCGATGTACCGCAGCGCCAGCGCCGCGAGAAGGACGACCACGACCACCCAGGCCCAGTCGAGCCGGCGCGTCCACACGCTCCGGTCATCGCCGCTCGTCGCAGGGCGACCCGCCGCGGCGCGATAGCTTCGGCGCCACACCACGCCCACCGGCGCCGCCAGTCGTGTGGCAATCGCAGAGTGACGGAGCGCCGTAAGCACCCACGAGCGGGGCGGCACCACGCCCGCCTCCTGCTCAAAGCGGAAACGATCGGCCCAGGCGACGAGCGGCCGGAACAGCAGCTGGTCGTACAGCAGGATGACGATCAGCATGGCCGCGATGGCCCAGCCGACCGCGGCCAGGTCGCGCTGCGTGATCGCGAGCGCGATGTACGATCCTATCCCGGGCAGCGTGACCGTGGTGTCGCCGACGCTGATCGCTTCCGCGGCCACGACGAAGAACCAGCCGCCCGACATCGACATCATCATGTTCCAAATGAGCGCTGGCATGGCGAACGGGGCGTCGAGGCGCCAGAACCGCATCCACGCGGAGAACTGGAAGCCACGCGTCGCCTCGACCAGCTCGACCGGCACCGTCCGGAGCGACTGATAGAAGCTGAAAGCCATGTTCCAGGCCTGGCTCGTGAAGATCGCGAACACCGCGGCGAATTCGGCCCCCAGCACCCGACCGGGGGCCAGGGCCATGAAGAACGCAACCGTGACGGAGATGAAGCCGAGGATCGGCACGGATTGGAGGATGTCGAGCAACGGTATCAGGACAAGCGCGGCCCGCCGGCTCTTCGCCGCCCACGTTCCGTAAGTGAACGTGAAGAGCAGGGACAGGAGCATTCCGATGAGCATGCGCAGCGTGGTGCGCGCGGCGTACCAAGGAAGATTCGCCGGGGAGAGCGAGACTGGCGAAAGAGACAACTCGCTGAGCCGCTGCGTGAGCCCTCGGGTCGCCTCGGCCAGGAAGGCGAGAACCCCGAGCACAAGCAGCGCCGCTAGTAAATCCCAGCGCGTCAGGACGGTTCGTCTCGCGCTCCAGGCGGCGAACCAGGACATCGACACACGCTCGCGCATATGCTCGTGACTCTATCACCGGGAGGCGAAGGAATCCTGAGGGGAAGACGCCGGAGAACGAAAAACCGCCGACGTCTGAGTGGTACTTTGCGACAATTCGCGAGGCAGACAAACTAGCCCGAGGAGTGCCCTACCCCGGCCGCAATCGACCGCTGTCGAAAAAGTCAACGCCTGCTTGCGGGCACAGACCCCTGCGGCTGTTGCTAATCGCGGCCGCCTCCTGGGGATCTGCAGCGTGTCGCTCGGCAGCTCGACCGCCTTCAGCAATTCATCCTCGAAAAGGTGGGCTACGGCTCGTCAACTCCTGAAGGGCGATATCGAGCGGATCATCGTCCACTCGGTCCTGGACGCGCCGAAGCCCTTTGCCAGGGCCGAGGTCATCAGCACCGGCAAAGGGCTTCTCGAGCGTGCAGCTTTCATGGTTGCGGGGGCCCGCCCTGAATTGTGGACGCGACCCCTTACCTTCGAGTTCCTACTAAACTACTGAGCTATCTCAGCTAGGCGAGATTCGAACCCGTGTTTGCAGTCCGCCACGCGCTTGCGTAATGGGCGAAAGAAGTTGGGCGCTGTTGACTAAACGTCGAGGCCCCGGGGACTGAAATTCGCTTGTGGTCTCCGTCCCCTCTCCGTGCTGAATCCCCCCGGGTTCTCATCAGCCGGCACCACATCTGAGCGGAGATCTCCGGAATCGGCCAGAACCGATCACACACGCACCCCGGGACTCGGCATCGGCCACCGAACAGGTGGGCCTCTTCCGGGTGACCGCAGACGCAATGGCTCATCGTCCCTCCACGAAGATCTTGCGAGAACGCAACTCAGCTGCCACGCGACCAGGACCTCGAGAGCGTCGAAGTCGTCTCGCTGTCGTCGAGAGCGTGCTGAGACGTTTATGAAGCAGCCGGGAATCCGAGCGGGAATCTTCTGGGAAGCTGGGTGACGCCCTGCCACACACCGCCGGCCGGCCAGAGATAGGCCCCGGTCGGGATAAGCGACCGAGGCCCGGCTTTCCGTTAGTGCATCGCGCCGACTGAACTCGCCGAGTTAATACATGTCACCGTGCGGCATCGCCGGCACGGCCGCCGACTTCTCCTCCGGGATATCCGTGACGAGCGCCTCGGTCGTGAGCAGCAGCGACGCGATCGACGCGGCATTCTGC
>Ga0126369_10002633_pt1 | contig 12848 bp, 13 predicted proteins | sample PanSoiMetaPlot_1_FD_109646 | JGI IMG/M metagenome (GOLD analysis project Ga0126369, IMG submission 109646) | Tropical forest soil microbial communities from Panama - MetaG Plot_1 | ecosystem: Environmental > Terrestrial > Soil > Tropical forest > Bulk soil | place: Panama | collected 2016-02-17 | reverse complement strand
CAGAAATGCATTATCCTCGCCGGGAACACGGGTGCTTACGTGATTCGCCGACATCTCCGACATCCCGTACAGGTCGATTAGGCGATAGCAGGCAGCGAGGTCGACCCGCTTCGCCCATTCGGCTTCGCTGACCTGCTCGCGGACAGGCTTTCGCTTGCGCAACGACTGGACCGGCATGGGGTCGCTCCCCTCCCGCTATGGCAGAAACGTATCGCCGCAATTCCTATTGTCACCGCTGCCAGCGAGGGTTTCAACCAGTGGGCTTCCTGTGAGGACGTCCCATCCTCGGCGCACCAGCGCGTAAAATGACCATGCGTTCAATGAAAGTGAGTCGATGCATGAGCAAACATCCAGTCAAGGTTGAAAAACGTCCTCTGAGACGGGTCCGTGACAATCCGATTGCGACCATCGAGCCGGTCGCCCCTCACCATTCGTTCCTGAGCTTCCGGTATTCCTACACCGAGATGTCAGTCTCGGGTCGCACGGCCCGCGTGACATCGCGGAGCGCGCGCTACGAGGATGGGAAGCTCGCCACGGAGGCGTTCGAAGGGGAACTCGACCGCAGCGCCTACGATCGGGCGGTGAGTGAGGTGCAGCGACATTTGCTCGGACAGGCTGGTCTTTTCGCCCGAATGTTCTTGCCGTTCCTGTCGCCCGGAAGGCTCTTCGACCGCGACTGAACATAGTCTCCGGAATTCGAGCGCGAGCTCGAGCGTTCTCCGCGGCTTGCCAGTTCCAAAAGCGTTGCCCCGAGGCGGGAGAAAACACGTCGAGGAGGTCTTATGGCCACGCAGCACAAGGTCGTAACGAAGGACCGATGGATCGAAGCACGGAAAAAGCTGCTCGCGGAGGAGAAGAAGTTCACGCGCTTGCGCGACCAGCTCAGTCAGCTGCGGCGCGAGCTGCCATGGGAGCCCGTCGACGAGGAGTACGTCTTCGAGGGGCGCGACGGCAAGCAGACGCTGACGGAGCTCTTCGACGGGCGCAGCCAGCTGGTCGTCTATCACTTCATGTTCGGCCCAGACTGGGAGGCCGGCTGCCCGCATTGTTCGCGGTGGGCGGATAACTTCAACGGCATCATCGTGCACCTGAACCAGCGCGATGTGACCCTGGTCGCGGTTTCCCGGGCGCCCTACAGGAAGCTCGCAGCCTACGCGAAGCGCATGGGTTGGAGCTTCAAATGGGTCTCCTCGACCGGTAGCAGGTTCAACTTTGACTACCACGTCTCCTTCACCGAGGACGAGACCGCGAAGAAGCGCGCCGTGTACAACTTCACGACGCAGGATCCTGGCGCCTCGGAGCGAGAGGGTGTGAGCGTTTTCTTCAAGGACTCGAAAGGCCGCGTCTTTCACACCTACTCGACCTACGCGCGTGGCATAGACATGCTGTGCCTCGATTACCACTATCTCGATTTGGTGCCCAAGGGTCGCGACGAGGGCAAGCGCGGGCCGTTCTGGGTGCGCAGGCACGACGAGTACCGGCGGTAGAATCGTGGCTGGCGAATCCTCGGGAGCGACACATGCTGGTGGTCTGGGGAAGAAACAATTCGGTCAACGTGCAGAAAGCGCTTTGGTGCTGCGAGGAGATCGGCCTCCAATACAATCGAATTGACGCCGGCGCAGCATTCGGCGTCGTCAACACGCCCGAGTACCGCAGACTCAATCCCAACGGGCTCGTGCCGACCATCGACGATGAAGGCTTCGTGCTCTGGGAATCCAATGCCGTGGTGCGCTACCTCGCGGCAAAGCACTCGGAAGGAAATCTGTGGCCGCGCGATCTCGCGACGCGCGGAAGCGCCGACCGCTGGATGGATTGGCAGCAGACGACGTTCTGGCCCGCGATCCGGCCGCTGTTCCTCGGGCTGGTGCGTACTCCGCCGGAAAAGCGCGATCCTCGTGTGCTGGAGGAATCCAGGTTGAAGACCGCGGAAGTGCTCACGCTTCTCGATCATCACCTCGACTCGCGAAGATTCGTCGCGGGTGAAGCTTTCACGATGGGCGACATCCCGCTCGGCTGCGCGGTCTGGCGCTGGATGGCTCTGCCCATAGAGCGTCCGCTGCTCTCTCACGTCCAACGGTGGTTCCACGCCCTCACGGAGCGACCTGCTTACCGGAAAGTCGTCATGCTGCCGTTGACCTAGAGCTTCTCGCCCGCCAGGCGATGAGCTTCGGTCTCGAGCAGGTCTTTTCCCCCGCGATGATCGCGACGGTGGTGGCAATCATCGCGATCGCAGGCCTGGCTCATGGCACGCTCGGGTTCGGCTTTCCCATTGTTTCGACGCCGCTCGTCGCGCTGCTTGTCGACGTCAAGACCGCCGTGCTCGTCACGGTCCTGCCGAATATCGTGGTCAACATGATCAGCATTCTGCGCGGCGGCAACTGGCGTGCCAGCATCGGCAAGTACTGGCTGCTGGCGGTTTGGGTCGTGGTCGGAACTCTCCTCGGCTCGCGCCTGCTCCTGACCGTGCGGCACGAGCCATTGCAGGTGCTGCTGGCCGTGATGATCATCGTGTTTCTGCTGCAGCGCCGCTATGGGCACTTCGACTGGTCTTGGGTGAAAAACAGGCGCAGGTTGGCCGCGTTCGTCTTCGGCGTGACGGCCGGCATCCTATCAGGCGCGGTCAACGTAGCCCTCCCACCACTGGTCATCTATCTCATGACGCAGGAGTTGAGCCCCATCGCGCTGACTCAGACCCTCAATTTCTGCTTCATCACCGGGAAGATGGTGCAAGCGTTTGCCCTGGGCGTCAGCGACGCTCCGAGCCGGCAGCTGCTCTGCGCTTCCCTGCCGTTCGTCCCGCTCGCGGCGCTCACCGTCTATGCAGGCATGCGTGTCCAGTCGCGCATCGGCGCCGAATCTTATGTCGGGCTGCTGCGCATTGCGCTCGGTGCCATCGCGGCAGCGCTCGTGTTGCAGGTGATCTGGTCGCTTTGGCAGAACTAACGCACCAACCGAGGTGAAGCGATTTGCCGGGTTGCTGTTTACCCGTAGTCAGGGCATGCCATCGGATCCCTCGGTGTGGTGACGACGCATTGATTCAATCATTCCCTCCGCCTTTGGCGCCCTGACCGTTGCCGCCTTGGCTATTGCCACCTTGGCCGTTACCACCTTGGCCGTTACCACCTTGGCCATTGCCACCTTGGCCGCCGGGGAGCGGGGGAATTTGGCGATTGATTTTGCTCACGGTATAGGTCGTCACCTCGGCGGCCCACTCCGAGTCGAGCGTCGGAAAGCCGAACAACCTCGTATCCAGCACCAGGTTCGTCACCAGCAGGAAGTTGCCGTTGAACGCCAGGCTGGCGGGAAACAGCAGACCCTTGACCGCACCCTTGTTGTCGATACCCTCGAAGTCGCCGAGCTTGGCGATCGCTTTTCCGGTCGGGTCGAGAACGACGATCTCGTCCGACTGGTTCGCCACGACCCAGACGTTGTCACTCTGATCGATCGCGAGTCCATCGGCGCCGTTGATGCTGTACGCGAATGGCGTGGGCGTGCCCGATGTGCCGTCCGGCTTCACAGGGATCTCGATGACCGAATCGTCGCCGGTGTTGGCAACGAACAGGACGGTGCCTTCGTTGTTGAAGGCGATTCCGTTGGCGCCGAAAGGAGGCTTGCCGGCCGTGGTGAGGAGCGGGTCGGCAGCCCATTGCGTCGCGAGCCCGCCGCTCGGCCCCGTTTGCCAGATGACGCCCTGGAACGAATCCGAGACGTAGACGTTCCCTTTGGCATCGAACGTCAGGGCATTGATCCCCGATGTGGATCCGATATCGCTGAAGACGGTCCATGTTCCGGTCTGCGGATTGACGTTGAGCACCTTCCCTACCCCGAAGTCGAGGACGAGAAGAGCGTGCGTCATCGGATGAAACGCGAGTCCGAGCAGATGCGGGCTAGCACCGGTCAGGATGAGCTGTCGCAGCAATTTACCGTGAGAGTTGAACACGATCACTTGCCCGGGAGCATGCGATTCCCCGCCAGCCGGCCATCCGAACGTTGCAACGTAAACGTCGCCGTTGGTATCGACCGTGAGGCCCTCGGGCGGGGTTGCGCCCGGCGGCAGCGTGGCAAAAGTCGTTGCCGGGCTTCGGATCCAGGCGGCAGCGGGTTGGGAAATGATGGCGAGCGTAAAAAGAGCCGCCAGAGCAAGGTAGCAGCGTTGTTTCATGAGTGATCTCCTCGATGACGCCGCAAGGCAGCGACGCATTGATCTTGATTGGTGTTACGGGGATGGAAGCGTCACGACTGCCGTGAGGCACGCGGTCGAAAGCGCGTCGGACCGCGGCAGAGTGATGCGAGTAAAGAATGGTCCGATCGAGGCGGGCTTGCAAGATGTTTGCGCGCGAGTGCAGTGACGCCGCAAGGTTTCCGAAAGCTTTGGACCCCCGGGCTGGTAGCATGCGCGCATGTCCTACACGGTCGACTCCGACATCAGCACAGCGTCCACGATCGACAGCGCGTTCTATCGGGACGCGGACACCTATGCGATCGCCCGGGAGCGGATTTTCGCGCGTGCCTGGCAATGGATTGGTGATCTGGGCGACGTGGCGGCCCCGGGCTCATTGTCGCCGCGAGAGCTCCTGCCCGGATTCATCGAGGAGCCATTGCTTCTGGCCCGCGACAGGGCAGGAACGCTGCGCTGCCTTTCGAACGTCTGCACCCATCGCGGGAACATCCTCGTGCGGGAGGCGCGCACGAACGTCGAGCAGATTCGGTGCGGCTACCACTCGCGGCGCTTCGATCTTTCGGGTCGCATGACCTTCATGCCGGAGTTCGCGCAAGCGAAGAACTTCCCTGCTGCCTCGGATCACCTGCCGCAGCTTTCCTTCGGCGCCTGGGCGAACCACGGCTTCGCCGCGATCGAGCCGATCGCGCCGCTGGAGAGTTTCGTGGGGGAGATGTCCAAACGACTCTCGTGGCTGCCTGTCGAGCGGTTCCGACTCGATCCGGCATCGAGCCGCGACTACGTCGTCCACGCCCACTGGGCGCTGTACGTCGAAAACTATCTGGAGGAGCTGCACATTCCGTTCGTGCATCCCGGCTTGAGCAAGGTCGTCGATTGCGCGACCTACGAGCATGAGCTGTTTCGCTACTCCAGCCTGCAACTCGCGCTCGCGAAAAGCGAGGAAGCGGCTTTCGACCCACCTTCGGGCGCGGTTGATCATGGCCGACGCGTCGCCGCGTACTACTGGTGGATCTTCCCCAACCTGATGCTCAACTTCTATCCCTGGGGACTTTCGCTCAATCGGGTGGTCCCTGAAGAGATCGATCGCACCCGGGTCGAGTTCCGATCGTACGTGTGGGACCCATCCAAGCGGGGGCAGGGCGCCGGCGGGGCGCTGCACGACGTCGAGCTGGAGGACGAGGCTGTCGTCGAGGCGGTGCAACGAGGCGTTCGCTCGCGTTTCTACCGGCGCGGTCGCTATTCACCGACGCGCGAGCGCGGCACGCACCATTTTCACCGGTTGCTCTGCGAATTTTTGGCGGACGCGTCTGGCTGACGCGGTCCGGCGAGCGGCCTGCTCGTATCAGCGCTGCAGGAACGCACGCAGCCTGCGTACGCCCTCGGCGAGGCGTTCGTCGCTTGCCGCGAAGCACCACCGTACGAAGCCATCCCCCTCGGGACCGAATGCGCTTCCAGGCGCGAGGCCTAGGCGTGCTTCGCGAACGAGCCGCTTGCAGAAATCCAGACTGTCGCTGACGCCGGCGACGCGGAAAAAAACGTACATCGCCCCCTGGGGCAACGCGACTTCGATGCCGTCGATCGCCGCGAGCTCGCGGACCAGCAGATCGCGTGCGTGGCGAAAGCGCGTCAGCGTGTGCGCCACCGTCGATTCGCCCTGGGTGATCGCCACCACGCCGGCGCGCTGCACGAATACCGGCGAGCACGAAGTGTTGTACTCGATCAATTTTCCGAGGTCCGGCATCAGCGCAGTTGGGGCGACGATCCAGCCCAGCCGCCAGCCGGTCATCAGCCACGCCTTCGAGAAGCTGTTCGTGCTGACGATCCGGTCCCCAGGCTCGGCGAGGTCGAGAAACGAAGGCGCGCTCTTCGTCGCAGCAGTCTGCGTGTAGTAGAGTCGTTCATAGACATCGTCGGCAACGATCCAGATGCCGAGTCGGCGGCAGTGCTCGAGGACGGCTGCTTGAGCGCCCCGGTCGAGCGTCCAGCCCGTGGGATTGTTCGGCGAGTTGACGATCAGCGCGCGCGTCCCGGGGGAGAGCGTCGCGAGCAGCGCTTGAAGATCGAGCGTCCACCCGTCGCGACCGAAGGTGAGCGGCACGCGTACGACCTCGGCGCCGAGGATCTTCGGAATCTCCGTCAGATTCGGCCACAGCGGCGTGACGCACACGACACGATCGCCGGGGTTGATCAGAGCCTCGACCGTGAGCATTAGCGCCGACATGCCCGACGCGGTCACGGCGATCTTGCCCGGCTCGACGGGGTGGTGCAGCCGCGATACGTAGGAGGCGATCGCTTCGCGCAGCTCAGCGATGCCGAAGTTCAGCGTGTAGAAGGTCTCGCCGGCCGCGAGCGACGCGGCGGCGGCGTCGCGAATGTACGTCGGCGTGACCTCGTCCGGCTCGCCGAACCAGAAGGCAAGGATATCGGTGCCCATCCCCGCGTTGGCCACTTCGCGAATCTGCGAGGCGACCAGCGCACGCACCGCGTTTCGGGCGTGAAGATCGTGTGCCGCGGATGCACGGTCGTTCATCGGCGATAGAATAGCAAAGGAAGGGGACGATGCATGAAGGTCTACGGGATCGTGAACTGCAATACAGTCAAAGCCGCTCGTGAGTGGCTCGGCGCGCGGAAGCTCGCCTATGAATTCGTCGACTTCAAGAAGACTCCGCCAACGCGCGAGTTGCTCGAGCGCTGGTGCAAGACCTTCGGCTGGGAGACCGTGCTCAACCGGCGCGGAACCACCTGGCGAATGCTTCCGCCTGCCACACAGGCGAAAGTGAAGGACGAGAAGAGCGCAATCGCGCTGATGCTCGACAAGCCGTCCGTGATCAAGCGTCCCGTCGTCGAGGACAGGAAGGCGATGCTGATCGGCTTCGACGAGGAAGCCTACCGCGCCCGACTGAAGCCTTGAGCGAGCGGGAGGTTTCGAGGAGCTGACCGATGCCGACGCAATGCAGCCATCTCAAGTTTGTGCGGACCGATGCGCCGAACTCGGACGGGTGCGCGGAATGCCTCGCCATGGGCGACACCTGGGTACACCTTCGCCTGTGCCGGACGTGCGGGCACGTCGGTTGCTGCGACGACTCCAAGAACAAGCATGCCACCAAGCACTTTCATGCGACAAAGCACCCGATCGTGAGTTCGCTGGAGCCCGGCGAGGATTGGAGCTGGTGCTACGTCGACGAGATCCTGATGCGCCTCGGCTGACTGGCGCGTCCGAGCGCTCCGCCGTCGAAAGGGATGGACGGCCGAAGCAACGCGAGTGTCAATCAGGCCGCTTCATGCGCAGCTGATCGACCAGAAACGAATACACGTCCGTCTGCTCCTCGATTCGAGTCGACAACGCGGTTCCGATGCCATGTCCCGCCGCGGCGTCGGTGCGCAAGAGAATCGGATTGGACGATGAGGTCGCCGCCTGCAGACGTGCCGTCATCTTCCGCGATTCATAGGGGGCCACCCGACCGTCGTTGTCCCCCGTGGTAAACAGCACCGACGGGTAGGCCACGCCGTCGCGAGCATTGTTATAAGGCGAGTAGGCGTAGAGGGCGCGAAACTGCTCGGGGTCCTTGACCGAGCCAAACTCCGTCGTATTGAACTCGCCATTGGGCTGTAGCTCCCAGCGCAGCGGGTCGTAGATGCCGACCTCGCTCACTACCGCATGCGCAAGCTGCGGATGCTGGACGAGCGTGGCGCCCATCGTGAGCCCACCGTTGCTTCCGCCGATGATGGCGGCCCGCTCCGAGCGCGTGAACTTGCGGTCGATGAGCATCTGCATGGACGCCGCAAAATCGTCGAACACGTTCTGCTTCTTGGTGAGATTGCCCGCCAGGTGCCACGGCTCGCCGTATTCTCCGCCGCCGCGTATGTTGGCGACCGCATACACGCCACCGTAGTCGAGCCACAGTCGCAACAGCGGCGAGAACCACGGCGACATGCTGAGGCCGTAGCCGCCGTAGCCGTAGAGCAGCGTCGGATTGTTGCCGTCGAGTTTGATGTCTTTGCGGTGAACGATCGTGACGGGAACGCGCGTGCCGTCCTTCGAAACGGCGAACTCACGCTCGACGACAGCGTCGTCCAGTGTGAACGGATAACTCCCGTTGAACTCGGTTGGAACGAGCCGGTTTGCAGCGGCCTCGTAGCGCGCAACGGCCCGCGGCTGGACATAGCTCATGGTGGTCACGAGCACATCGTCGCGCTCGAGGCGCGCGGAAACGTCGACCTCGGAGACCGGCGGGGTCGGAAGCTCACCCACGAGCTTGCCCGCAAGCGTATAGACCTTCACGAGCGATGGTCCGCCCTCGCGGTACGTCACATAGAGACGCGTACGGGTCGGCATGACCTGCTCGGTAACGAGTTTCGACTCTGGAATGACGACCTTCGCCTCTTCGAGCTTCGGCGTCAGCATCGGAATCGCGATGATGCGACCGAGCGGCGCGTCCTTGATGCTCATTCCGTACAGCTTGCCGTCGTCACCGAACGCGAGATGCTTGAGCCCGTCCTTGAAGCCTGCGACCTCTTGCCACCGGCCTTCGGGACCGCGGAGGTGGTAAGCGATCTCGCCGCCATCGCCGTTGCGCACTGTTGCGAGCAGATAGGTGCCGTCGCGGCTGCCCTTGAGCTCGATTTCAGCGATGCGGGGGAAGTCCTTGCCGATGACGTACGTGTCGCTCGATCGCGGCGCCCCGAGTCGATGGAAGTACACCTGCTGGAAGAAATGGCGGTCGTCGGCGGGCCGCTCGTTCTCCTGCGGATAGCGCGTGTAGTAGAAGCCGCGCCCGTCGGGCGTCCATTCGAAGCTGCCGCCCGCCGTCGGATAGTTGACACCGGGAATCTCATCCTCGAGACGCTTCCCGGTCGCCACGTCGTAGACGTACGCGGTTCCGTCCTCGCTGCCATTCTTGGAGAGCGAGACGATGACGCGCTTTCCGTCGTACGAGGGCGTGTAGAAGTCTAGTGCGGTTCGCCCCGACGGATCGAGGACGTTCAAATCGAGCACGACGTGCTCGTTGCGCGTGTCGCCCGAAGACGGAAGCGTGACGAGCAAGGGCTGATTCTTTGGTGGCTGCAGCTTCAGCGCGAAGATCCGCTTGCCGCGGTACTGGAAATCGTAGCGGCGGACCGGAGCGGTCTTCAGCAACTCCTCCACCTGTTTCGCGATCGCCGGGCGCTCGAGAATCGAGTCGAGGTAGCGGCGCGAGAACGTGTTCTGTTCGGCCACCCAGCGCTTGACCTCCGGGCTCGCATCATCTTCGAGCCAGCGATAATCATCCACAACCGTTACGCCATGATAGGTTTCGCTCACGGGCTTTTTAGGCGTTGGCGGGTAGGCAGGCCCGGCAGCCAGCACAGTCGCACTCGCGGCGGCGAGCGCCAGGGGACAGAGGCAAAAGCGGAAAGCGAACCGAGCGGAAAGCATGATCATGGGGGGACTCGCATCGACGTAGCTTGAAGCGGAGCGGCGCATTCTACACGCTTCGCGATGGGCGCGGAGCCTGGCTCCAATCGGCGATAATGGCGAGCGCTCCAGTGCCCGACACCGATCGTGACCGCGCCGCCATTCGTCCCGCTCTATCTCTGCTTCGCCGCGGCGTACCTGCTCTCTTACCTCTACCGGACCGTCAATGCGGTGATCTCGCCCGAGCTGAGCGCGAGCCTGGGCGTGAGCGCATCGTCGCTTGGCGTTCTCACGAGCGCCTACTTCGCGGCCTTTGCAGCGATGCAGCTGCCGGCGGGCATGCTGCTCGACCGTTACGGTCCGCGCCGCGTCGAGCCCGTTCTTCTGGCGATCGCCGGCTGCGGCGCGCTCGCCTTCTCGGCGAGCGAACAGCTCGGCGGACTCGTTTTTGCGAGAGCGTTGATCGGAGCGGGTGTTTCGGTGTGCCTGATGTCGCCGCTCAAGGCCATCGCCACCTGGTACCCGCCCGAGCGGCATGCTGCGCTCGTCGGGTGGGTCATGGTAGCCGGGAGCATCGGTATCCTGTTGTCGACTGCACCGCTCGCGGCCGCGCTGTCCGTCATGTCCTGGCGCACCGTCTTCGTCCTGCTTGCGGCGGCGACCTTCGTGGCTGCGCTGGCGATCTTCTTCGTCGTGCCCGACACACCCACTCAATTGCATGGCACAAGCCTCGCCGAGCAATGGGCAGGAGTAAAGGGGGTCTTCCGCAGCTCGCGCTTCTGGTGGATAGCGCCGCTCTGCGCCATCTCCACCGGCTCGTTCATGGCGATCCAGGGGCTGTGGTCCGTGCCTTGGCTGATGGAGGTGAACGGCTACAGCCGCGCGGTCGCGGCCGATCATCTGCTGGTTGTCGGTATCGTCATCCTGTCCGGATATCTCGCGCTCGGCTCCTTCGCCACGCGGCTGCGGAGGCGCGGCATCGAGCCAAGGCACCTGTTCGCGGCCGGCTTCGGCCTGCATCTGCTGATGCTGACGCTCATCACCGCGCGCGCGTTTCCGTCGACTTACGTCGTCTGGGCTCTATACGGACTCGGCTCAGGCGTGAACGTGCTCGCCTTCACTATGCTGGGCGAAGGATTTCCGCGCGAGCTCACGGCGCGCGCCAACACTGCGCTCAATCTGGTGATGTTCCTCGGCAGCTTTGCGATGCAGTCAGGCATCGGTCTGCTCGCCGACACCGCGCGGACATGGCTCGGCCTTGACGCGCCAGGCGGTCTGCGGGTCGCGTTCACTCTGGTCGCGGCGGCGCAGGCGCTCGCGTACACATGGTTCGCGCTTGGGTGGCGCCGGCACGCTGTAGTGCAGCCCTTCGCCGGCGTAGCAGCATGACGACTGCCGAGGAGCTCATCGCAATCGGGCGACAGTACTACCGCGAGGGCCGATTCGCGGAAGCCGAGCGTGCATTCGACCGTCCCTGTCACAGCGTCGTCGACCTGGTGCTCGCCGCCAGCGACTCCGCGATCGCAGAGAGATTCCCGCGCTCCGGGCTCTCCGACTTCGATGGTTACACGCGCGCGCTCGGATCGACGTTCGAGCGCGCGCTGGAGCTCTGGTCCTTGCCCGCGTCCTGAAGGCGATTTCGTGCACATCCACGTCCTCGGCATTTGCGGCACATTCATGGGCGGCATAGCGGCGATCGCGCGAGCGGCGGGCCATACGGTGACCGGCTGCGACGCGAACGTCTATCCGCCGATGAGCACGCAACTCGACTCGCTCGGCATCGTGCTCACCGAAGGCTACGACGCGAAGCAGCTCGAGACGGTGGCCAAGGGCGCGGATGTGTTCGTCATCGGCAACTCGCTTTCGCGCGGCAACCCGCTGGTCGAGGCGATCCTCGATAGTGGACGCCCCTACACCTCCGGACCGCAGTGGCTCGCGGAGAGCGTGCTGCGGGACAAATGGGTGCTCGCTGTCGCGGGCACGCACGGCAAGACGACAGTCACCTCGATGCTCGCCTGGATCCTCGAGCACGCGGGGCTGGATCCGGGCTTCCTGATCGGCGGCGTTCCTATCGACTTCGGCATTTCCGCGCGCCTCACCGATGCGCCGTTCTTCGTGGTCGAAGCGGACGAGTACGACACGGCGTTCTTCGACAAGCGCTCCAAGTTCGTCCACTACCGACCGCGCACGGCGGTGCTGAACAATCTCGAGTTCGATCACGCGGACATCTTCCCGAACCTCGCCGCGATCGAAACCCAGTTTCACCACTTCGTGCGCATGGTGCCGCATCGTGGTCGCTTGATCGTCAACGGCGCGGACGAGAACCTGGCGCGCGTCCTCGCCCGCGGATGCTGGAGCGAGATCGAGCGCTTTCGCGCTGCCGATCCTCCAGGCACCGAAAACGATTGGACCCTCGCCCCGGAAGGAACGATCGGACTCGATGGGGGCCCGGTCGGGACGCTGCCTTCGCTGGCACTGCCAGGAAGGCACAATCAGCTCAACGCGCTCGCCGCCATTGCCGCGGCGCGTCACGCGAGCGTGCCCGTGACCCAGAGCCTCGCGGCCCTGGCGAGGTTTGGCGGCGTGAAGAGGCGCCTCGAGCTCAAGGGAACCGTCGGCGGCATCGCTGTCTACGATGATTTCGCGCACCATCCCACGGCAATCGCGGCTTCACTGGAAGGACTTCGCCGTCGCGTTGGAACGGCTCGCATCCTCGCGGTGCTCGAGCCAAGATCGAATACCATGAAGCTCGGCACGATGAAGGACGCGCTGGCGGCGAGCCTTGGCGCCGCCGATCTCGTCTTCTGCTACGCGGCAAACATCGCCTGGGACCCTGCGGCGTCACTCAAGCCCCTCGGCGAACGCGCGCAGACCCACGCCGATCTCGGGGAGCTCGTCGACGCAATTGTGGCCACGGCACGCCCTGGCGACAGCGTGCTCATCATGAGCAATGGCGGCTTCGGTGGCCTGCACGACAAGCTGCTCGCACGGCTTTCGAGGTGAAGCCGCCGGGACCCGCCGTTGTGCGCATCGCGTATCTGCACGGCTTCAACAGCGGACCGTCCTCGATCAAGGGCCGACAACTCGGCGATGCGATCGCGAAGCTTCCGGAGATCACGCGCCCACAGTACTTCCTGCCCCAGCTTCACCATCGTCCGCGAGAGGCGATGCGCACCGTGGAGCACTGGATTCATGGCGCCCGGGCGCGCGCTGGGACGCAGAGCGGAAACATCGGCGACGAACTTACTTTCGTGGGCAGCTCGCTCGGCGGCT
>Ga0126369_10002632_pt1 | contig 12852 bp, 6 predicted proteins | sample PanSoiMetaPlot_1_FD_109646 | JGI IMG/M metagenome (GOLD analysis project Ga0126369, IMG submission 109646) | Tropical forest soil microbial communities from Panama - MetaG Plot_1 | ecosystem: Environmental > Terrestrial > Soil > Tropical forest > Bulk soil | place: Panama | collected 2016-02-17 | reverse complement strand
GGACTCGCGACTGGCCGATTCAGCCGGTGGGTTACGCGGCTTCGCCGCTAACCCAGCCTACTCGATCATCGCCGTCAACGCGCGCTCGCCGTAGGCGCGGTCCTCGCCGGCACCGTCTCGCTCGTCTTCGCGGCGCCGGCCAGCGCCTGCAGCGCGCCGACCGGATCGACCAGGCCGGCGCCGTCCTCCTCGCCCTTCGGCTTGGCGGAGAACGCGGTCGCGGTCTTGATCAGGATCGCGCGCAACTCGTCCGGCGTGATGGTCGGCTTGCGCTCGACCAGCAGCGCGGCGACGCCGCTGACGTGCGCGGCCGCGACCGAGGTGCCGGTGGTGAGCTGGTAGCTGCCGCCCGGCGCCGGCACCATCACGTCGACGCCCGGCGCCGCCACCGCGATGTACTTGCCGCGGTTCGCCATGGCGAACGGCCGGTCGTTGAAGTCGGACGCGCTCACCGCGATCACGCTGACGTCGGCGCCCGGATAGAGCGGCGGCGACTTCGGCCCGGCGTTGCCGGCGGCGGCGATCAGGATGATGCCCTTGTCGTGCGCCGACTTGAGCACGCGCTCCATCATCGGGTCGCGCGGACCGGCGAAGCTCATGTTGATGATGCGTACGTTCTTGTTGATCGCGTGGTCGAGGCCCTTGAGGATCTGGAAGCTCGTGGCCTCGGCGCTGGTCGCCGACTCGTCGAACGCCTTGATGGCGATGATGCGCACGCCCGGCGCGACGCCGAGCAGGCGCGTGTGCGACGCGATCGCGCCCGCCATGCCGGTGCCGTGCGGATGCGGCTTGCTCGGGCTCTGGGTGGCATCGAAGCTCTCGACGATGACGCCGCGCAGGTCGGGATGCGTCGTGTCGATCTCCGAGTCGATCACCGCCACCGCGACGTTGCGGCCGCGCGCCAGCCGATGCACGTCGCCGAGGTGGAACTTGTCGATCACGTATTGCGCGGCGTCGCCCGCCGGCAGCGTCTGCAGCGCCGCAGTGTCGCTGCCGGCGAGATCGGACCCCGCCTCGGTCGGCGGCGGAATGCTGTTGGTCCGGTCGGTATCGGCGGGCGCCCGCGTGCTCTGGGCCGGGATAAAGAAGTAGTTCGGCCCCACCGACGCGAAGATAGTGATCTTCTCGAGCGCGGCGACGAGCCGGCGCATGTTGGCGTTTGCGGGGAGGCTGAAGCGGTAGGCGATGCGATGGGTCTGATCCAGGTGCTGGGTCGAGATCAGCACGAGGCCGAGCTTCGCCGCGGCGTCGACCACCTGCTGGAGCGGGACGGTGTCGACCACCTGGATCACGATCTCGTTGCGGAAGCGGGTCTCGTTCGGCGGCGGAACGCCGCTGTACTGCTGCTCGTCCGCGGTGCGCCCGAGGCCGGGCCCGGGCGGCGGACCGTAGTTCGGCTTGGCGGCGCTGTTGTTTCCGCCGCTGCCGCCACCGCCGCCGGTCGGGCCCGTGGGGCCGGTCGGCCCGATGGTAAGATTGATCTGGATCGGCGTGTTGTTGTTGGGCGTGAACGTAGGCGGCACGACCTGCTGGCTGGGCGGCGGCGCCTGCAGGCCGAAGGTCGGAGCGGTGTTGAGGTTGAGGTTGAGGTTGAGGTTGAGGTTGGGGTTGGGGTTGGGGTTGGGGTTGGGGTTCGGGTTGGGGTTGGGGTTCGGGTTCGGGCCGGGGTTGCCCGGTGGCAGCGGCTGCGATTGCAGGCCCGCGACGATAACCTGGCACGTCGTCGCGCCGCAGGGAATGACGATCGAGGGAAGGCCCGCGTTGCCGGGGCTCGCGTTGTTCGTGCCGATCTGGAGGATGTTAAGATCGATGGGATCCTTGTTCGTCGAGAGCGAGCCCGGGTCGATCGTGCCCGGGAAGATCGAGTTCGGCGGCAAGTTGGGCGGGAGGTTTGTGAATGGTCCATTGCTGCCCGCGAACAAGCCGATGATGCTGTTCGGCCCGCTGCTGACCGAGCCGAACGACAAGGACGGATCGATCATTCCGGCATTCACGCCGACGAAGCCGCCCACGACGTTGCCGCCGCCGGAGCCGGCCACGTTTCCGCTCGCGGTGGAGTCCTGCACCGACCCGGTATTGATGCCGACGAAGCCGCCGAGGAAGCTGGTCGAGAATCCGTTCACGCCGCCCGACGACTGCGAATTCGAGATCGTGCCGCCGTTCACGCCGATGAATCCGCCGACGATGCTATTTTCGCCGGTGCTTCTGACCGTGCCGGATGCAAATGACTGGCTATCAATCTTGCTGCCGACGATTGATCCACCGATATCCTGAAAACCCACCAAGCCGCCGAGGATGCTGTTGCCGCCGCCTATGACCGTACCGCTCGCCGAGCTCTGGTCGATCGTAGGATTGCCGGACGTCGAGTTCTTGGAGTTGCCGGTCGATCCAACCAGGCCGCCGGCGAGGCTGAAGGCACCAACCGTGACATTGCCGGTCGCGCTCGAGCCGGTGATCACTCCAAAGCCAAAGTTGAGGTCATTCAGGGCTGGCAGCGTTTTGCCCTCGTCGATATTCAGGCCTGCCAGCAGAATGTATCCGTCGCCGTGGATGCAGCCGCCGCAGTTGTCGTCGGGGATCTTATTTTGTGCCGCGAGGCCGCCCGCTTGGCTGTGGTCGCCTGCCTGAACATTGCCGGAGGCCGACGAGTTGAGGATCAGGCCGCCGTTGTCACCGACCAGGCCGCCGACCCGGAGAAACTCAACGTTCGGACTGCCGACATTCCCGCTCGCAGACGAATTTCCGATGATGCCCTGGTTGCTTCCTACCAGACCGCCCAGGGTGGTCGAATTCCCGAAACTGTCCTTGCCGTTGGCAATACCGGCGGCGCCCGTAACCGAGCCGGTCGCAAACGCGTTGGATATTATTCCGTCGTTGAACCCGACGAGCCCGCCGCCGGTGCCGCCAGGCCCCACATTCACCATACCGCTCGCGCAGGTCACGCCGGCGCCGCAGTCCTTGGCGGCAGTGGCCGCAGAGGCGGTCTTGAGAGTGAGTGAGTCCTTATTCTCAAGGCCAAGGATCTCGCCCTGGTTCTGCCCCACCAGCCCGCCCACGTTGGCGAACTGGCACGAATTGGTCGCCGAGCAGTCGTTGCCGCTGGAGACGACATTGGCCTTCGAGGTTACGTTGCCGGTGGCGAAAGAGGTCACGATGAACGCGAGCGGCGCGTTGTAGCCGACAAGACCGCCGAGCGCGACGTTGGTTGCCGCGCTGCTGACGTTGCCGGTAGCCCACGAGTCCATGATCACAGGACCCGGCAAGGCATCAGGGTTGCCCTTGACGAAAATGCTGTTCTGATTACTGCCAACCAAGCCGCCTGCGAATGAGTTCGTTCCGACGATCACGTCACCGCTCGCCGAGGAATGATCGATCATCCCGACGTTGACGCCGACGAGGCCACCGGCGTTGTTCCAACCGACGTTGCAGCCGGTGCCGAGGCAAGAGCCCAGCGCCACCTTGACGTCGGCATGCGAATTGGTGATTTGTGCGCTCTGCTTCTCCTGGCCCATCATTCCGTTCTGGCCGACCAGGCCGCCTGCGATCATGCCGGCGAGGTTCTTGCCGTCGATCTGGCCGCTCGCCGAGACGTTGCTGATCAGCCCGAAATTTTGTCCGACCAGTGTTCCGACGAACTGGCCCGGCCCTGCGACCTTCGGGTTTGCCGTGATCGAGACGTTGGTCAGCTGCAGGTTCTGGATTGTGCCGCTGTTCACGCCGAACAGACCTATGCTGGTGATGTTCGGATCGACCGAGGCGATCGTCAGGTTGCTGATCGTCGGGCCGGAGCCGTTGAAAGACTGCCCGTCGAAAATGCCCGTGAACTGGGCGAAGCCGGGCCCCTTCAGGCTTCCGATCGGCGTGAAGTTGACGCCGGTCGCGTCGATGTCGCGGCCGAGCGCGTACACGCCGCTGAGATTCTTCCCGATGTTCTGCAGGTCTGTGACATTGTTGACCAGCATGTAGGCGGTCAGCTTCCCGTCACCTGCCATGAACTTCGAGTACGGGTTACCCCCTGTTACCGTGGATTTGTTCTCGCCGTCGTAGCTCCCCGGATTGTAGAAAATGCTCACCTGCCCACTGGTCGAAACGTGCGCCTGCACGAACTCGTCCTCTCCGGCGAAGTGACCGTTGAACGTCACCGTACCGATGCCAGTGCCAGTATTGTCGGCGCGCAAAATTATCGCGCCGCCGCCAGTGCTCGTCAGACTGTCGTGGAGGATGACGTTCCCATAAGCGCTCAGCGTGAGCGAAGAGTTCGTGTCCCATGTGACGGGAGCGTTCACGACGATGTTGCCTTCGCCGCTCCCCGACGTTCCGGTAGTGACTATGACCTTGCCGTTGGGCTGACCCAGTTCCTTCTCCAGCGTCCCTACCTGGATTTTCGAAGTACCGTCGTCGTCTTCGCCGCAGTTCTTGCAAATGATCACGTTCTGCGGATCGAGCAGCAGCGTGCCGGATGTTCCTTTCGGCGCGGTCAAATCGACGAATCCAGTAAACGCCAGCACGCCATGGCTCGACACCTCCGCGAACCCGCCGTTGCCCCCGTTGATGCCGCCGCCCGCGTGGATCGTTCCCGCGAACTTGGTCGACTCGTTCGACCACACCACCACCTTGCCGCCGTCGCCGATCGACTTGGCCGACGCATCGATCACCGTCGCGGCGTCGATGGTCACCGTCGACGCCGTCGGCACCGACCAGGACTGCAGCTGCGCCTGCGACAGGCCCTTGACCGCCGGGTTGACCGCACCGCCGCCCGTATCGCCACCCACCAGCACCGTTCCGCCGCCCGCCTGGCCCGATGCATCGAGCGTGGCGCCGGCGAGCACGATGTCCTCGCCGGTGATCTGGATGACGCCCCCTTTCTCGCCTTTCTTCTGCCCGGAGGCCGACAGCGTGCCGGACACCTTCACGGTCTGCTTGGGCGCGTCCGCGCCCTTGGTGGCGGCGGTCGCGGCGCCGAGCACGATCATGCCGTTCTTCATGCCGACCGAGTTCGCCTCGATCACGCCCTTGGTGTTGATGACGGAGTCGACGACGGCACGCGCGGCCGCCGCGGTGAGCGCGACCTGCCCACCGTTCGCCCGCAGGGTGCCTTCGTTCTTGACCAGCGCGTCGAGCGTCTGGCCGGTCGCGACGTCGATCACCTTGCTGGCGATCTGGTCGCCGACCTGCAGCGTGATCAGCTTGTCGCCGTAGAAGTCGAGCGTGAAGCCGTTGCCGGAGGCGAGCGCCACGTTGCCGAGATTGGCGGTGATCACCCCGGCATTGCGCACGCCCGGCGCGACCAGCGCCGCGAAGCCGCCGTCCGTCGCGGTGATCTGCCCGAGATTGACGATCGAGGCGTCCGGCCGGCCGGGAATGTTGAACTTGTAATTGCCGGCCATGAAATCGGCATTGCGGATGTCGTGGGTGCTCGCCAGGAAGCCGGCGGTCTCGATCACGCCGGTGCTGCCGATCAGGACGCCGTTCGGATTGACTAGGAAGATGCGGCCGTTTGCCTTGAGGTGGCCGTAGATCTCCGACGGCCCGAGGCCGCCGATCACGCGGTTGAGCGCGATCGCGCTCGCGCTCGGCTGGATGAACTGGGTGAGCTCGCCCACGCCGATATTGAACGTGTTCCAGTTGATGATGGCGTTCTGGGTGCCCTGGTTGACCGTGACGGTCTTGGTCCCCTGCCCCTGGATGGTCGCCTGCCCGCCCACAACCTGCCCGCCGAGCGGATTGGCGAAGGCCCCCGAGGGCGCGACCATGAGCGCCGAGGCGAGAAGCGCGAGCGCGCGATTGAGTCTGCGTGATCGGATCATCGGCCCTCTCCCTTAGTATTTTGCACCGATGATGAAGAAGAAACGAGTATCGTCGCGGATCCCGTGCACCGCCTTGGCGACCGAAAGGTCAGCGGTCAGCGAATCCCAGAAGGCGACCCGCACGCCGCCGCCGGCCGAGGCCGCCTCGGCATTGGTCGAGATCCCCCCGGTGCCCGGATCGACGAAGCCCGGGCCGCGAACCCACAGCTTGCCGTAGTCGCCGTAGCTATAGAGCTGCGCCTGGGTGACCGATTTCGCGAATTTCGGCAGGTCGTAGCGGAACTCGAGGATCGCCTCGACGCAGTGGTCGCCGAGCAGCTGCGAGGGATCATAGGCGCGGCCGAAGAAGCGGCCGCCGTAGCCGCACTGCTCGGGCACCAGCAGCGGATCGAAGGCGTACTGGCCGTAGATCGAGCCGAACGCCGAGAAGGGGCCGAACAGCGGCTGGGTGCGGCTGAGCGTCACCTCGATCTTCTCGAAGTCGAGGCGGCCCGCCGGGTTCGACAGGAGGTTCGCATTGTTCGCGCTCTCGATGCCGATGTTGTTCTCCGAGCTGCCGAGGCCCTGGATGCCCTGGCTGTACGTTACGTTGACCTGGTTGATGCCGAGGAAACGGTCGGCCCAGTCGGCGTCGGCCTTGAGGCGGATGCCGCGGATGTGGTCCCGGTTGAACGCCGAGGGCGTGAACATGTCGAAATCGCTGAAGCTGTTGTTCGCGTAGACGAGCCCCGACAGCGTGAGGTTCTGCTCGCGGCGGCGGATCACCGGCTGTGCGAGGCCGGCCTCGACGTACAGGCTGCGCGTGTTGAAGCCGAGATCGCGCAGCGCCCGGCTGCCCGGATCGCCGAACGCGTAGCTCGAGTTGATGAAGGCGTAGAGGCCCTCGCTGGTGAGCACCTGGCGCCAGTTGGCGGCGAAGTATTCGAGCTCGTTGGGGTCCGGCACGGTGGCGGCCCAGTTGACCGTGAACGACTCGTGCTGGCGCAGCAAGTTGTTGACGCTCGCGCCGAACAGGAACTCGCGCGGGCCGCGCTGCGGCGTGCCGCGGTTGTCGTAGCGGGCGAACGCATCGAGCGGCTTCTCGGTCACCGCGACCACCAGCGTGGAAGCGCCCTCGTTGGTCTTCGACGGCTTGACGCTCGAGCTGAAATGCAGCCCCGGCAGGTCGCCGGCGAGCAGCAGGTAGCGCTCCAGCGTGCGCACGTTGATCGGCCGCTCGGCGGTGATCTTGGCGGTGTAGTCGGAAAAGAAGTCGCGATATTTGGCCACCGCGTCCGGCCACTCGACGCGGTCGATATAGCCCTCGATCACCTGCAGGCAGGGCACCGCGCCGTGCGGCGAGAACGCCTGCGGCGGCACGATCGCGCGCGACAGCACGTAGCCGTCATTGCCGTATTTCGCGGTGATCTGCTTGGCGAGGTCGTACAGCGCCTGCACCGGGACGTCGTGGCCGATCAGGCCGGCGAACAGCGGCGCAAGCTGGTCCTTGGTGTAGACGGTCGCGCCCTTGATGCAGATGTCGCGGACGTTGACCCTGATCTTCTCCGCACCGCTCGGCGGCGCGGTGCTGGGCAACACGATGTTCGGGCCGCCGGGCTGGGCGAGCGGCGGCGGAGGCGTGACGAAGCGCTCGCGCTCCCGGCCTGGGAAGTCGCTGCGTGGTATCACCTGGGCGGCTGCGCCAAATGGCAGCAGCAGCGCCAGCGCCGCAGTAATGGCTGCGCGGACGCGCACTCAAACCCCCTCGACCCCATCCGGGGTCGATTCAAGCCGTCGGGTGCCGCGAAGTCAACGCGGCTTAACCTATTTATTTACCAAAGGTAAATCGCTGTGGCCGCCGGGCCACGATGGTATCACATTGCCCGCAGCGCGATCAGCGGAGAAGATGATGTAATTTCAGTTGTTTATCAGAATGCCGGCAGGCTGGCGGCCGAAAAGGCAAACCGTGCAGGGTGGAAAGTAAGACAGCGCGACTGGAGGTAGATTAACCGTCTGGCGCGATCGGTTTGCCGCGATGTGGTCATGAATCCCGCGTGAGGGTGGGTCGGCCTCCGCGCCGGCACGGGCGGAACGCCCGAATTTTTCACGCGAAAATCCGGGACGGGATTTTGCCGCAGATCAAAGCAGGCGGTCGGCAGGCGTCGTAGAGCATGATCCCGAAAAGTGGATACCGGTTTCCCGCCTGCGCGAAGCCTTCCAACCATCCGTTCATCCCGCTCGATGCTTCGGCGGGCGAAGGCAGGTCGGAAGAGATCATGCTCCAACGAATGAGCTAAAGCGTGATGACGATTCGAAGAGAAGTCATCACGCTTTAGCGTTGCCGCTCGTCGGCTTGTACTTCGGACACTCCGATTCTCATGGCTCTTTCCATCGTCACAGACGCCGCGCACGTTCCGAGCGAAGCCGAGGTGCGCCCGGCGCTCGATCGCATTCTCGCGAGCGAAAGCTTCCGCACCTCGCCCCAGCTCGGCACCTTCCTGCGCTACGTCGTCGACGCCGCGCTCAGCGGCCGCGCCGCGAGCCTCAAGGGTTATACGATCGGCGTCGAAGCGCTCGGGCGCGATCCGAGCTTCGACCCGCAGATCGATCCGATCGTGCGCGTCGAGGCGACGCGGCTGCGGCGCGCGCTGGAGCGCTATTACGCGTGCGCCGGCAGCGACGATCCGCTCGTCATCGAGCTTCCGCGCGGCAGCTACGTCCCGCTCTTCGTGCGCCGCAGCGCGTCCGCCCAGCCGGCGCCGGCACCGCGATCCGTCGGCATCGGGCGCGGTGGCCACGGGCGGGTGCTGACCGCGATCCTGCTGTTCGTCGCGCTGGCGGGCCTGACGGCGCTGCTGCTGCCGAGGCGCGGCGGCGAGCGCGCGATGGCGCCCACGGGCGCGATCCCGTCGCGAACGGTCGATCCTGGCGCCGCCGCGCCAGGCCTGCCGCCCGGCAACGGCATGCCGGTCATCGCGATCGAGGCGCTGCGCGTGGTCGGGGCGGAGCATCCAGGTCAGCTCGCCGCCGGCTCGCTGATCGACAAAATCCGCGATGCCTTTGCGCGGTTCGACACGGTCAATGTCGCCTACGGCGGCGCGGCCGACGAGGCGACGACCGGCACGGGCGGCGCGGCACCGTCAAGGCTCGACTATCGGCTGACCGGCTCGCTCGACTACGGCGCAACCGCGACCACCCTGCGCTTCCAGCTGGTCGATGCGGCGGAAAACACCATCGCGTTCACGCGCGACTTCGTCTATCCGGCCGCCGCTCCCGAGCAGGACGCCGCCGAGAACGAGATCGTCGTCGGGCTGACCAATTCGCTGCTGCAGTCCTACGGCGTCATTCGCGCCCGCGATCGCGCCAGGCATCTCGCCTCGCCGGCCGGCGACCCGCGCTACCGCTGCGTGCTGGAAGCCGCCGAATCGCTGCGCTCGCTCGACCCGGCCGCGCATGAGCGCGCCCGCTCCTGCCTCGAGCACCTCACGACCGCCGACCCGAGCTTCGCGGTCGGGTTCGAGTTTCTCGCCATCATCTACTATCGCGAGGATGCGATCGGCTATCCGTGGCGCGCCGGCGATCCGCCCGCGCTCGACCGGGCGCTGCGCGCCGCCCGGCGTGCGATCGAGCTCGCCCCCGCGAGCGCTCGCGCCTACCAGATGCTGTTCGTCGTGCAATACGCGCGCCACGACGTCGCCGCCGCCTTCGCGGCGGGCGACAAGGCGATCGCGCTCAACCCTTTCGACATGCTCACGCTCGCCGAATACGGCGGCCGGCTGATCATGACCGGCCAGGTCGAGCCCGGGCTGCAGATGCTGCGGCGCGCCGACCGCACCGGCGTCGTGCTGCCGAACTGGCATCATTTCTATCGCTTTCTCGGCAACTACCTCGCTGGCAACATCAAGGAGGCCGCGTTCCAGGCGCAACAGATCACGGCGGACGACTATCCGCTCGGCCTGGCGGCGCGCGCCGTCGCGGCCACCCGGACCGGCCATGCGGACCAGGCGCGGCGCGCGATCGAGCGCCTGATCGAGGTGCAGCCGGCCTGGCGCGTGGATGCGCGCCGGCTCCTGGAAAAGAGCATCTACGATCCGGCAAGCGTCGACCGGGTGATGCACGATCTCGCGTCCGCCGGCCTGCCCGGCGCCAGCTGAATCAAGCGAGCCAGACCGCGGTCCCGCCGGGATCGCGTTCACCGCACCGTCACAAGCCTGTTAGTCTTCGCGCTAAGTGTTTCTACTTAAACATTTTTAACAGCAAATTGCCCTTCCCTTGCGCTATGTTGCTTTTCAACCGGCGCCGGACTGGGCAGAGCATTGACCCAACGTCCGGGTGCGCCCGGGTCCCGTGTCAAACCCAAACACTCATAGGTGCAAGAGAGATGAAGCCTAACCACTTGGCGGCCCTGCCTCCGGGGCGACCGGAGGCGGCCTGGAGCAGCCAGGAACTCGCCGCATCGACCGTCCCGAGCGAGGCCCTCACCATCAGCCAGATGGCCGACAAGTCCGGCCTCACGCCGCGCGCCCTGCGGTTCTATGAAAGCAAGGGCCTGCTCGCGCCGGCGCGCGAGGGGCGCGGCCGCGTCTATACGCAAACCGATCAGCGCCACATCGCGCTGATCCTCGAGGGGCGCAAGCTCGGCTTCACGATCGCCGAGATCGGACAGATGATCGCCGCCGACGTCGGGGCTGCCGCGTCGCAGTCCCTCAAGATGACGCGCGAGAAATGCCTCGAGCAGATCGAGCACCTGGAAAAGCAGTTGCACGAGACCACCGAGGCGCTGGCGGAGCTGCGGCGCATTCAGATGGCGCTCAGCCAGTGAAGCATGTCGCCTCGTAGGGTGGGCAAAGCGAAGCGTGCCCACCGAAGTGCGCGCAGATCAAGGACGTGGGCACGCCGCTCCGCGGCTTTGCCCACCATACATGCCTACGACAGCCCCGCCGCCTTGCGCAGCGCCGCGTTGATGCGGTCCTGCCAGCCCGGGCCGTCCTCCTGGAAATGGTCGAGCACGTCGCGGTCGATGCGCAGCGAGACCGTCTCCTTGGCGCCCGGCAGCGACGGCTTGTTGCCCGGGATCGGCTCCGGCGGCTTGGTCGTCGCGGCCTTGAAGGCCGCTTCCGCCGCAGCGCGCGGATCGTTCGGCCGGCGGGGTCGGTCGGCACTCATTGTGCTTCTCCCAATCTAACAACACGCGTCATTGCGAGGAGCGCGAAGCGCGACGAAGCAATCTCCGCCGCGCGCGCATGCGCAAGTGGAGTGAGATTGCTTCTCTTCGCTCGCAATGACATTCACTGCGCCTTGATGCCGCTTTCCTTGACGACCTTGCCCCACTTCTCCATCTCGCTCACCATGAAGGCGCCGAACTCCTGCGAGCTCATGCGCACCATGTCGGCGCCTTCCGACTCGAGGCGCTTCTGCGTTTCGGCTGAATCCTGCGCCGCGGCGAGCGCCGCGCGCACCTTCTCGACGATCTCCTTCGGCGTGCCGGCCGGCGCGATGATGCCCCACCAGTTGGTCGCTTGATAGCCGGGCACGCCAGCTTCGGCGATGGTCGGCACGTCGGGCAGCACCGGGCTGCGCGCGGCGCCGCCGGTGCCGAGCGCGAGCAGCTGGCCGTTCTTGACGTAGGGCGTGGTCTGCACCAGCGAGGAGAACATGATCTTGGTGTTGCCGGCGATCACGTCGAGCAGCGCCGGACCGCCGCCGCGGAACGGCACGTGCACGATGTCGACGCCGGCGTCGAGCTTGAACAGCTCGCCGCCGAGATGCTGGAAGCTGCCGATGCCGGCCGAGGCGTAGTTGAGCGCGCCCGGCTTCGCTTTGGCGAGCGCGACCAGCTCCTTCACGGTCTTCACCCCGAGCGTCGGATTGACCGCCAGCACGTTGGTGCCGCTCGCCATGATGCCGATCGGGGCGAACGCCTTGATCGGATCGTAATTGAGCCGGTAGAGCCACGGATTGACCGCGTGCGCGAGCGAGATCACCAGCAGCGTGTAGCCGTCGGGCGCCGTCTTCGAGGCGAGCTCGGTGCCGAGCACGCCGCCGGCGCCCGAACGGTTCTCCACCACGAGGGCCTGGCCGATCCGGTCGCCGATCGCCGCCGCGAACACGCGGCCGACCACGTCGTTGCTGCCGCCCGGCGGGAACGGGATGACCAGATGGATCGGCCGGCTCGGATAGGCGTCCGCGGCGCGCGCGGCCGGTGCCGCGCAAACGAGTGCGAGCGCGCAAAACAACGTACGTCGACGAAGCATCAAATCTTCCTCCGCAAGAACTCGTCGGTATGTCATTGCGAGCGGAGCGAAGCAATCCCACTTCACTTGCGCAAGTCGTACGACGGAGATTGCTTCGCTTCGCTCGCAATGACAATTACAAAGTCATCTCTCTTACCTGCTTCGCCTTCTCGGTGCTCGCAGCCATCAGGAACGAGAGATCGGTGCCGGTGGAGACGTAGCGCGCGCCCATGCGCACGAACTCGGCGGCGAGATCCGGCCGGCTCGCGAGGCCGCCGACGCCGACATGCTTGCCGTGGCGTTGCGCGGCCGCGATCACGCGCGCATAGGCGTCGCGCACCCGGGCGTGGCCGTACTGGCCGGTCAGCCCCCAGTCGGCGAGCAGGTCGTTGGTGCCGATCAGCGCCATGTCGACGCCTTCGACCGCCATGATCGCGTCGGCGCCATCGAGGAACGCGGCGCTCTCGCATTGCACGATCACCATGGTGGCGGCGTTGAGCGCCGCATTGGCCTCCGCGGGCGGGAACGCGCGGTACTGCAGATGCGGCAGCGCGCCGGCGGCCGAGCGCTCGCCGAGCGGGGCGAACTTCGCCGCCCGCACCACCGCGCGCGCCTCCTCGGCCGATGCGACGTGCGGCGCGATCACGCCGAGCGCGCCGCCGTCGAGCGCGCGGCCGACATGCTCGGGCCGGTGCGACGGCACGCGCACGAACGGCGCGATGCCGAGCCCGAGCGCCGCGACGCAGATCTGGCTCGTCGTCTCGAGCGAGAAGCTCGAATGCTCGACGTCGATGTAGAGCGTGTCGAAGCCGGCGGTCTTCGCGATCGCGGCG
>Ga0126369_10002630_pt1 | contig 12854 bp, 8 predicted proteins | sample PanSoiMetaPlot_1_FD_109646 | JGI IMG/M metagenome (GOLD analysis project Ga0126369, IMG submission 109646) | Tropical forest soil microbial communities from Panama - MetaG Plot_1 | ecosystem: Environmental > Terrestrial > Soil > Tropical forest > Bulk soil | place: Panama | collected 2016-02-17 | reverse complement strand
TTTGCTCGTTGCCTGCGGCGCAGAGGCGGCCGAGGGCGTTCTGGCCACTTTCGCCGCTGAAGGGTTCGGACGTGCCGCGATCATCGGCGAAATCGTCGCCGGACCCGCTCGCATCGAAGTCGTAGGCGGCGCGCTTACATGAACGATCGGATTCCTGCCCGCACTCTGCTCGACGCCGATCGAAGCGATGCGCTCGCTTCGCGCTACCGCGAAATTCGCGCGACCACCGAGGAGCTCGCTGTGCCGCTCTCGGCCGAAGACTGCGCGATCCAGTCGATGCCCGACGCGAGCCCGGTGAAGTGGCATCTCGCGCACACCAGCTGGTTTTTCGAAACCTTTGTGCTCGCTCCGAATCAAACGGGCTACGCAATCCATGACCCCGCGTACCGCGTTCTCTTCAATTCCTACTACAACTCTGTCGGAGAAAAACACCCCCGTCCGCAACGAGGATTGTTGTCTCGCCCAACGCTCGAGAGCGTGCACGCGTATCGCAGGCACGTCGATCGCGCGATGGCTGAGCTGTTGGACGGCAAGCTCCCAACCGCGCTGCTCGATCTGATCGAGTTGGGGATAAATCACGAGCAACAGCATCAGGAACTGATCCTCACCGACGTCAAGCACATGCTGTCGTGCAATCCGCTCAAACCCGTCTACGCCGCAGCGCGAAGCGCGCCGAGCATAGCATTGGCCGCGGGCTGGATCGAATTCGATGAGCGACTCACAGAGATCGGACACGCTCCTCCGGGATTTGCGTTCGACAACGAAACGCCGCGACACCGTGAATTCATGCCTGCCTTTGCGCTTTCGGCGCACCCGGTCAGCAACGGCGAATATGTCGCGTTCATGGACGATGGCGGATATCGTCGTCCCGAACTGTGGCTCTCGGAAGGCTGGGATTGGGTCACGGCCAATGGCATCGATGCGCCGAGTTACTGGGAGAGTACCGGCCGTGAGTGGCGATACTTCACGCTCGGAGGAATGCTCGCCCTCGAGCCGCACGCCCCCGTCTGCCACGTTAGCCTGTACGAGGCCGACGCGTATGCGCGCTGGGCCGGGGCCAGGTTGCCGACCGAAGCCGAATGGGAAATCGCCGCGACGGATCTCGCCGTAGAGGGTAATTTCGCCGATGACCGCTGGCTTCGACCAAGAGCTGGCCCGGGCGCAACTTCGTCACTGGAGCAGCTGTTCGGCGATGTCTGGGAGTGGACTCAAAGCTCATACGCGCCCTACCCCGGCTACCGCCCGCCACCCGGCGCAGTGGGAGAGTACAACGGCAAGTTCATGTGCAATCAGTATGTGTTGCGGGGCGGCTCGTGTGCCACGCCTCGCTCACACATCCGCGCCACGTACCGCAATTTCTTCCCGGCGAGCGCGCGATGGCAGTTCAGCGGCTTCCGGCTTGCGCGCGACGCGTAGCCACAGCGCTTCCACGTCGATGGTCCCCGAAATCGCAGACTGCGCGCGACGTCTGCGCCTTCGCAAGCCTCTGCTGGCAACGCTTGCCCTCGCGGTCGCTGCGATCTGCACCTCGCTTCCGCGCATCGCCTCAGGCTTCGGTTTCGAGGAGGTCGCCGACCGGGCTCGTCGACTCGCCGCCCAGCCCTACAAGGCGCCGGACTTTGCGTTGCCGAAAGATTTGAAGACGCTCGACTACGACCATTTTCGCGACATTCGATACAAGCCCGAGCAGGCCGCGTGGCGCGACGCCAAGGTACCGTTCGAGCTGCAGTTCTTCCACCTGGGCTTCGCCTTCGATCAGCCGGTCAGGATCAACGAGGTCGTCGGCGACGGTGTTCGGGAGATCCGCTTCGACCCCAGTTTGTTCGACTACGGATCCAACAAGCTCGATCCCAAGGTGCTGCGCGGGCTGGGCTTCGCCGGGTTCCGCGTGCACTACGCAATCAATACGCCCAAATACAAGGACGAGGTGCTCACCTTTCTCGGCGCGAGCTACTTCCGAGCCCTCGGAAAGGGCCAAGTCTATGGGATCTCGGCCCGCGGGCTGGCGATCGATACCGGTCTCGCATCGGGCGAGGAATTCCCGCGCTTCGTAGAGTTCTGGATCGAACGTCCGAAACCGAATGCGACCTCGCTGACGCTGTACGCGTTGCTCGACTCCAAGCGCGTGAGCGGTGCATATGGCTTCGTACTCAAGCCAGGCGCCAGCACGGCGCTCGAAGTCAAGGTGCGGCTGTTCCTGCGCGAGACGGTGAGCCGTCTTGGCCTCGCTCCAATGAGCACGATGTACTTCTTCGGAGAGAACCAGCGTCCGCAACGCGATGACTTCCGTCCCGAAGTGCACGATTCCGATGGCCTCTCGATCGCGTCGAGCACTGGCGAATGGATCTGGCGGCCGTTGGTCGATCCCAAGCGCCTGCTGGACACCTCGTTCTGGCTGCCGGGGCTCAGGGGTTTCGGTCTCATGCAGCGCGATCGTGACTTTCACGACTACGAGGACCTCGAAGCGCGCTACGACCTCCGCCCGAGCGCGTGGGTCGAGCCGAAAGGCAACTGGGGAGCCGGTCGCGTCGGGCTCGTGGAACTGCCGAGTCCGGATGAGACCAACGACAACATCATCGCCTACTGGTCGCCCGACCCGCCTCCGAAGCCGAATACGGCATTCGACTACGAATACCGGCTTCTCTGGCAGAAGGAGTCCGACACGAAGCCTCCCACGTCCTGGGTGACGCAGACGCGACGTGGGCGAGGCTTCGTGCGCAACGACGACGGCAGCCTCGGTTTCACGATCGATTTCGAAGGGCCTGCTTTGAAGAAGCTGCCGCCCGAGGCGGAGGTTCAGGCGGTGGTTTCTACCCAGGGCAACGGGGAGGTGCGCGAAGCGATCGCGCATCGCAACGATGTCACCGGCGGTTGGCGCATCGCGCTGCGCGTGCTGCGAGCCGACGCCGGGAAACCCGTGGAATTGCGCGCAAATCTTCAAAGCAAGACTGACGCGCTGTCGGAGACATGGAGTTATATCGTGCCGCCTGACTGACAGGAAGTCCTGTCGGGGAACCATTCAGCGCCTCTCCAACTCCACTCAGGCGTGGAAGCTGTTGTACTGAATGGGCACCTCGAGGACAGCGAGGAACGCCGCGGCATAGCTCTGCCGGACCCCGTTCGCTGCTACATCGAGCACCTGCCACTGACGCAGGAACAGCGTCGCGCTTTGCTTGCAGAGGCATCTCGGCGTGCAGGAAGTGGCGCGGGCGACGCGCGACAGGCGATGCTGGCGCTGCACGAAGCCCTGGCGAATGGCTCGGTCGAGTCCGACGATCCAGCCGCCGCCACCATCCGCCGGCGCCTCGGGTCGGATGCGACAGGCCGAACGGGACCAGACGCAGCGCCGGCCAGCGCCACGAATGGCCGCGATCGGTTGGCCACGTCGCCGCCGCTCGCCAGATCGTCGATGGTGCCGCCGCCTTGGTCCCGCAACTTCTTCGGGCGTTGGCTCGGCAGGCGGCGGGACGACGACTACCTCCACGACGATGGCGCGGACCGCAAGGGGCGCTGGCAGACCAGCGGTCATTTCCGGCGTGTCGTGCTGCTCGGGCTGACGCTGGCCCAGACTTACATTGCGACCAGCTTCATGGTCGCAGTGCTGCCCTATCACGGCCGCCAGCCTCTCGAAATCGTGCTGGTATGCCTGTTCGCGATGCTGTTTGCGTGGGTGTCGGGCGGCTTCTGGACCGCGATCGCCGGCTATGTGCTGCTGCTCGCCAGAGGCGATCGCCTGGCGATTTCGCGGACCACAGCGCCGAACGTGCCGCTCGCGCAGGATGCTCGCGCCGCAGTGGTGATGCCGATTCGCAACGAGAATGTCGCGCGCGTCTTTGCCGGCCTTCGCTCGACGTGCGAATCCGTGGTGCGCGCGGGCGGAATCGCGCACTTCGATTTCTTCGTGCTCTCCGACACGAGCGAGCCCAATACGCGGGTCGCCGAGATCGCTGCCTGGGAAGACTTGTGCCGTGCCGTCGACGGCTTCGGGCGCGTCTTCTATCGATGGAGACGCCACCGCATCAAGCGCAAGAGCGGAAATATCGCCGACTTCTGCAGGCGCTGGGGCAGCAAATATCGCTACATGGTGATCCTCGACGCGGACAGCGTGATGAGCGGTCAATGCCTGATGCGGCTCCTGCGACTGATGGAAGCCAATCCGAGCGCGGGGATCATCCAGACCGCGCCGCATGCCTCGGGGCGCGAGACTCTCTACGCGCGCATGCAGCAGTTCGCGACGCGGGTTTACGGGCCGCTGTTCACCGCAGGACTGCATTTCTGGCAGCTGGGCGAGTCCCACTATTGGGGACACAACGCGATCATTCGCGTCGCTCCATTTATGCGCCATTGCGCACTGCGGCGTCTCCCGGGAAGAGGCAGGCTTTCAGGCGAAATCCTCTCGCACGACTTCGTGGAAGCGGCGTTGATGCGGCGCGCTGGATGGGGAGTATGGATTGCCTACGATCTTCTGGGCAGCTACGAGGAGATGCCCCCCAATCTCCTCGACGAGCTGCAACGCGATCGCCGCTGGTGCCAGGGCAATCTGATGAATTTCAGGTTGTTTCTGCTGAAGGGCTTGCATATCGCGCATCGCGCCGTGTTCATGAGCGGCGTCATGGCCTATCTTTCGGCACCGCTATGGTTGCTGTTCCTCATCGTCTCGACAGCTCTGCTGGCAGTGCAAAGCCTGGGTGAGCCGAAATACTTCATCGCCCCCTACCAGCTTTTTCCGCTATGGCCGGAGTGGCACCCGCAATGGGCGATTCGCCTCGTCGGCGCGACCGCTCTGTTGCTGTTCCTGCCCAAGATTCTGGGGGTGCTGGTCGTTGCGACGCGCAGCCCTAGGAGCTACGGCGGCGGCGGCCGCCTCGTGCTGAGCCTGTTCAGCGAGCTCGCGCTGTCCGCCGCTTTCGCTCCTACGCGCATGCTGTCGCACACGCGCTTCGTCATCGCCGCCCTTTCGGGATGGCGGCTGCAGTGGAAGTCCCCGCCCCGCGAAGACGCCGAAACATCCTGGGCGCAGGCCGTGCGTCGACATGGCGCTCAGACTCTCCTCGGCGCTGCCTGGGCCACAGGCGTCTATTGGCTCAATCCTGCAGTCCTCTGGTGGCTCATGCCGGTCGCAGGCGCGCTGATCATATCGATCCCTCTCTCGGTCTACACCAGCCGAAGCTCGCTCGGCCGGCTTGCGCGAGAGGCAGGCCTTCTCTTCATCCCGGAGGAGATGCGTCCGCCGCCCGAGATAAAGGCGAAGATAAAATACGTTCGTGCAGCTCCGTGCTCGCCAAACCTCATCACTGCGATCGTCGATCCCGTGACCAACGCGTTGATATGCGCGGCTGCGCCCGCGCGCGGTCGCGGCACGGACGCGACACGCATCGAACGTCGCGCTTTCGTGCACACAGTGCTGCAACAGGGACCCAAGTCGCTGAGCGAAGCGCAGCAGATGCGGATCGTCAACGATCCAGCGACACTCTCGCAGTTGCATGCTGCCGTCTGGGCAGGGGCCGGAGCGCATCCGGACTGGCAGGCTGCGATAAGCGCAACCTGCCCCGCCTCAGCAGCCTAGTCCACGCTTCTCGCGTCCGTTCAGAACGCGCCCGTTGCTGGCAATGATTTCCGAATAGAAGCGCGCGCTGTCCTTGGGCGTGCGCTGCTGAGTGGCGAAGTTGACGTGCACGATGCCAAAGCGTTTGGAATAGCCGTGCGCCCACTCAAAGTTGTCGAGCAGCGACCAGACGAAATAGCCCCGCACGTCGACACCCGCATCGATCGCGGCGTAAACAGCCTTCAAGTGCTTGGATAGATAGTCGACGCGCAGCGGATCGGCGAGGCGAGGGCCGTCGACCGCGGGCGGATCGAAAAATGCGGCGCCGTTCTCCGTGACGTAGATCGGCGTATCGCCGTAGCGCTTCCTGACCCACAGCAGCGTGTCGGTCAGTCCCTGCGCGAAGACTTCCCAGCCCGTTTCAGTGTAGGTTGCCTGCTTCTGACGAACCGCCGACGCACGCAGCGGCCATGCGGCGGGATTCGCCCGCGTGACACTGCGCGTGTAGTAGTTCACGCCCAGGTAGTCGATCGGCTGCCTGATCAGCGCCAGGTCCTCCCCGGGCCACCAGGGCCACGCGTCGCCGAAGATCTCGCTCATCTCCTCCGGATAACGACCATGGAAGATCGGATCGAGGTACTGGCGATTCATGTAGGCGTCCGCGCGCGCGGTCGCAGCTCTGTCCTCCGTTCCTTCCGACGCCGGATCCTTTGGCTCCAGATTGATGACGACGCCGATCTTGTGTCGACCTTCGCTACGATAGGCACGCACGGCCGCGCCGTGGGCGCAAAGTAGGTGATGCGTGACGATCGGCGCTTCGTATCGGTTCCTGTGTCCGGGCGCGAGGAGGCCGTGCAGGTAACCCCCGTCGACGACCACCCAGGGCTCGTTGAGCGTCGCCCACAACTTCACGCGATCGTCCAGCCTTCGGAAAATGATCGTCGCGTAGTCGACGAACCAGTTCGCGCTGTCCGGGTTCAGCCAGCCGCCGATATCGTCGAGTGCCGCCGGAAGATCCCAGTGATAAAGCGTGACCATCGGCTCGATCTCGTTCGCAAGCAGCGTGTCGACGAGGCGATCGTAGAAATCGAGGCCGGCCGAATTCACCTCGCCCCGCCCGTCTGGCAGGACGCGACTCCACGAAATGCTGAACCGATACGCCCGCATCCCCAGCCCGCGCATCAAGCCGACGTCGTCGGCGTAGCGGCGGTAGTGATCGCAGGCGATGTCGCCGGTGTCGCCGTCGCGGACCATGTTGGGCGTGTGGCAGAACCGATGCCAGATGCTCTGTCCTGCTCCGTCCGCGAGCGGAGATCCTTCGACCTGGTACGCCGAAGTCGCTGCGCCCCACAGGAAGTCCGGTGGAAATTCGATGGTCCGGCTCATCGCTCGCCGAGAACGACTGTCGAAGGGACTTCGGTCAATTTAATTTCCGCGCCTCGCATGGTGACCTCCTTGCCATTCACTCGAATGTAGCGCGCCGCATTTGCTCCCGCGCACGCCAGCACGAAGCCGCCCGGCGGCACCGCGGACCCCCGGTTCAGATGAAAAACGAGCTGGCTGTGCTCCTTGCGCAGCGAATAGCCCAAAGGTCCGTAGGGGGTGCTCAAATTACCGACTGCAATGCCATCTCCGCTCAGCCAGTCGGAAGGAATGCCGGCGGCGAGCACGAGCGAATGGTCGGTGTCGCGCTCGTAGGCGAACAGATCGAGCGTCGCGCGGACGAAGTCCGACGCCACCCATGCGTGGGGCATGTCGCCGATGAAGCGCGGCTTTCTCGGGTCGCGTCCAACCACTTCCGCCCACTGGTTCCACGCCGCGGCCCGTCGCCCGGTAAGAAAGAACGCGAGCGCCGCCTGTGCCCGGTCACGCTCCCCGAGACGAACGAAGGTGCCCACGGTGCGCAGTTCGTAGGGTGTGTACTCTTCCCAGGCGAGCCTGCCGTTTCCGCGCTCGCTCAACTCCCGCCAGTAACGCTCGTACGTCGGCTGAACGAGCTCCTGCGGCACGTACTCCACCTCACCGCCCGGCGCGAATGCAATCGCGCTCGATGTCGGATCGAAGTCGCCCAGCTCCGCCGACCCGGGGAGATAGGCGATCCCGTGCGCTGCCGCGCTGGCGCGCAGCGACGCAGCGACATCGGCCGCGAACGCGTCGCGCTCGCGCGCAAACTGATCCGCCTCGGCACGATGACCCAGCGTCGCGGCGATTGCGGTGGCGGCGCGATAGCCCTTCAAGGCCCACCAGTCATCCCAGTACGAATGCATCGGTTTTTGCGCGTAACCCTCGTGGCTGATCGACGCGGGGAGCAAGCCGTGGAACGTGCGTGTCGCAGCGGACTGCCCGACATCGTCTCGCTCCGAGCGGCGCAGCATGTCGAGATAGCGAACGGCTGCTTCCACGTGCGGCCACATCGTCTCGAGCAGCGCACGGCCATGCGTGTAGCGATAAATCTCGGCCACGAGATAGATGAACTCCCCGGCGCTGTCGTTCTCAGGGACCGGGTCTGCGCCTCGCGCGTCCACGCAGCACGGAATCTTGCCGTCGGCGAATTGGTAACCCGCGTACCAGCGCACGTAATCGGCCGCAACCGACGCATCTCCGAGGCGCAGCAACGATTCGGCGATCATCGTGCCGTCACGGATCCAGGAGCGCGCGTAGGCTCGCGTGCCCGGGCGAAGTATGGGTCCGTCGCGCGTGACGAGCATATGCGCGTGCGCGGTGCGCAATGTGTCCGCGAGTGGTTGTGCGCCCCGAGGAACGCGCAGGGTGACGCGGTTGAGTTTTGCCCGCCAGTCGGCGGCGACGGCATTGCGCTCGCGAGCGATCCATTGCTGCGGCCTCTGGTGTTTCAAGTCCGGCGGTGCCGCAGGACCGCTCAACGGGGCCACGATGCCGATCGTGGCCCGGCCGTGAGGCGGCAGCACGAGATCGTACCCGAGCGCGCCAGAGGCATAGCCCGAAGCATCGTGAACACTCTCCACCCTCTGCCAACGGCGACTCGCGATCAGTTGCGGCACCGGGCCGGCATCCGAGTCGAACGCGCCGACGCGGTCCGGGCGCGCCAGCGCGAAAACGCGCTGCGCTCCATTGATCGTCAGCCCGGAGCGAGCGTAGGCGATATCGCGTATGGCACTCACGCCACCCGCGTTGTTGAGAAATTGCGTCGGCGGATTGACCTGGATGGGCCGCACCGCAAGCACGAGCTGCAGCGACAGAGTGCTGGCGGTCCGGTTCTGGAGCTCGTAGCTCGCCACAACGTTCGATGCCGCGCGCGGGCCCGACGCGAAAGCCGATATGCGCAAATCCCACCGCGCGGCCTGCCATGTCACGCCAGGCATGGGGAGGTAGCGATCGAGCAGAAATTGTTGGATGTCGACATCGGCCCAGGTGACGACTCGCGAGTCCTCGACCACGAACGGTTCGATCGAGAATCCGCCGCTCGCGGTCTCGAGCGCCCCATCCTCTGATAGGAGCGCGGTTTCGCTGCCGCCGTCGACCCCGACGATCGTCCAGTACTGCTGCTCGCCGGAGAAGCCGCGCGGGTAGTAACCGCGGGGTGATTCCCGGGCGAGCGCGGAGAAGAAGGCGTTCGGCGATTCGCCAAACGCCGGATCCATGATTTCGATCTCTTGCAGCCCATAGCCTCGTCCGGGACCGGCATGCAGCGCGAGTCGCACGAACCGAGCCTCCGCGTCCGGGAGCGCCATGGCGTCGGGGCCACCGTGACCGTCGCGAACGCTGCGTACGGTCACCCAGTCCCTGCCGTCGTCGGAGAATTGCACGTCGTAGCGCGAGGCGAATGCGGCGGGAGCCCAACGAAGGATGAGACCGCCGAACTCGCGCGTCGCTCCGAGGTCGACCGTCACGCTCTGCTCGGCGCCAGCGGAGGGATCGCTGCGCCAGGCCGACGCGCGATTTCCGTCAAGCGCCAGCGAGGCCTCTGAGCCGGTCGCGTGCGAGGAGGCCTGCGCGACAGGCTGCGGCCAGCGCGATGGCTGGGCCGGCAGCTCGCGTAACGCGAGCCTGCTGACATAGACCGATCCGCTACCACCGCCGCGCCCGGCCGCGACCACGAATTCCACTCTCGCGGCGTGCGTCAGCACGCGATTTGTGCTCGGCCCCCACGCAAACTCGATCTGGCGCTTCTTGATCCGTATTTCGCGCCAGTCGCGAGGAAACTCGAAGTTCTGCCGACTGAACCACCACACGTTGTCGCCGCTCGCATCGACCAGCTTGACCTGCAGGTTGTTCACCGGCGCATCGGCACGCAGCCAGAACGAGATCTCGTAGTTGGCTGGCAGATCGAGTGGCAATGCCCGGTAGGCAAGCGCGTAACCGGCGGTACCGGCAAGGTCGAAATCCAGACGCATCGCGCTGTCACCGTCTCCTTGCGCGGCCTCCACCGAAGCGCGAGCGCCGTCTGACGCAGCGGCATGCCATGGCGTCAGGTCGGCGAACCTGTCGAGCAGCCGGGAGCTTGGCGCGGAGGACGTCTGCGCACCCGCCGCGAGAGCGCCGACAAGGAGCCCGAGCGCGATGACTACACGAGCCACACTGCGCGCCTCGCTCGAGCCCACATGACGATTGCGCTCGCTCACCCCTTGATCGCACCCACGATGAGGCCCTGCATGTAGTAACGCTGAAGCGTGAGAAAGACGATCAGCACCGGGAGCGTGGTCACCACCGATCCGGCCATCATCAATTCGTTGTCCTGGACGTGCTCGCGCGACAGGCCCGCGAGCGCGACCGGCAAGGTATAGAGATCGCTGTCGGAGAGCACGATGAGTGGCCACATGAAATCGTTCCAGGTGCCGAGCAGCGTGAACACGGCCAGTGTCACGATGATCGGCGCGAGCACGGGCGCGACCACGGAGCGGAAGATGCGCAGCTCGCTCGCGCCGTCGATGCGCGCGGCTTCCAGCAGCTCGTCGGGAATCGACAGAGCGTACTGTCGCACCAGGAAGACGCCGAAGATCCCCGCCATCGCCGGAACGATCACGCCGGCATAAGAGTTCACCAACCCCATCGTTTTGAGCAGCAGGAACAACGGCACCATCGCGACCTGCGCCGGGATGACCAGAGCACCGAGGAGCAGCTTGAAGATGCGCTCTCGCCCCGCGAACTTGAGCTTGGCGAAGGCGTACCCCGCGGCAACGTTGAGGATCAGCGAAAGAACCGTTATCGCGGCGGTGAGGAAAACGCTATTCACAAGATACCGACCCATTCCGGCATGCGCGAAAAGCTCCTCGTAATTTGCGGCCGTCGGTCGGCTCGGCAGGATGGGAGGCGGGAACGCGCTCGCCTCGCCGGGCGCCATCAACGAGACCGAGACCATCCACAGCAGCGGGAAGACGGCTGCCACCGATCCTCCCAGCAGGAGCCCGTTTACGACCAGCGCGGAGGAGCGACGCTTCATCGCGCAAGCAGCGGCGGGCCGCGTCGCAGCTGCAGCGCGGTGACGGCGAAGATCAGGAGAAACAGCAGAAAAGCCACCGCGGACGCGGAACCGAGGTTCCACCATTTGAAGCCTTCCTCGTACATGAAGTAGAGCACGCTCACGGTGCTCTGCAGAGGGCCGCCCTGCGTCATCACGTAGGGCTCGGCGAAAAGCTGGAAATAACCCGCGACGGTGAGGATGCCGACCATCATCAGCAGCGGCGCGAGCATGGGCACGGTGATGAACCGGAACTGGCGCCAGGCCGACGCGCCGTCGAGTCGCGCGGCCTCGTACAGTTCCTCGGGAATGCTCTGCAGTCCGGCGAGCAGGATGATCATGTTGTAGCCGAAGTTCTTCCACACCGCGAAGACGATGATCGCCGGCATTGCCCAGTGCGGGTCTCCCAGCCAGTCGATGCGCGGCACTCCGATTGCGCCAAGAAGGTAATTGAGCAGGCCATAGTGGGTGTTGAACAGATACCGCCAGATCACGGCCACTGCGACGAGCGTTGTCACGACCGGCGCAAATAGCGCCGTGCGGAAGAAGGACCTGAACCAGGCGAGACGTGAATGGAGCAGCAACGCCGCCCCCAGCGATACGGCGATCGACAGCGGCACGCCGACCGCGACGAAGTAGAGCGTATTGCCCAGCGCATGCCAGAACGGCGGCGAGGCAAGAAGCGTGAAATAGTTGCTCAAGCCGACGAAGCGCAGATTGCGCAGATCCGCGAGCGCATAGATGTCGAAATCGGTGAAACTGATTGCCACCGCGGCCAGCACCGGCAGGAAGAAGAACACTCCGATGACCAGCAACGCCGGCGCGACGAAGCACCAGGCCCCGCGCGTGTATCTCACGGCATCGCCCCGTGTGCGAGGATCCAGCGGCGCTTCTCGAGGATCCGGTCGGTCTTCGCGTCGAGCTCGCGCGCCGCCTCGTCGACCGAAAGCTCGCCGTGCGCCGCGCGCTCCCCGACCAAACGCAACTCGGTTGCGATGCGCTCCCATTCCGGAACCTTGGGCGCGGGCTTCACTCGCTCGAGCTGCTCGCGAAATGCACGGGCGTGGACGTCCGCCGAGAGTCGCGGGTCGTCCCAGGAGCTCCGCCGCGGCGGCAAATCTCCCGTCAATTCGTGAAAGCGCCGCTGTATGACCGGTTGCGAGAGATACTCGACGAGCTGCCAGGCGGCCGCCTTGGAGCGCGATGCGCGGAAGATGACGAGGCTCGAGCCACCCGCGGTCGAGGCTCCCGGCCCATTCGGCCCCGGGAGCGGAGCCGTCATCCAGTCGTTCTGCTGAGATGAAGGCAGGCGATGCTCGAACTCGCCGATGTTCCACGGCCCGGAAATGTAGAAGGAGAAGTAGCCTCGGCCGAATTCGGTCCACACGTTGGACACGTCGGCGTCGGTCAGAGGCGGCGCCCAGCCCTGCCTGAAGGCTTCGAGGTAGAACGCGAGGGCACGCCGAAAGCCCGGAGTTTCGAAGTTCCCCCTGCGCCCGCCGTCGCGCAGGAGCGGCTCGTCTTGTTGCAGGGCCAGCGCAAGCAGCGGCTCGAACTCGTTGAGCGGCAACAGGATCGCGTAGCGGCCTGCTCCGGCATGCTGCTTGACGGCGGCAAGCATCATGGCCCATTCCGCCCACGAAGTCGGAGGCGCCGCGAAACCTGCCTGGGCCAGCAGATCGCGCCGATAGAAGAGCAGCCGAGTATCGACATACCACGGCACCCCATGGAGCTTCCCGTCGACGACGTTGGTGTCCCAGATCCCGGCAAAATAATCCCTGGCGTCCACGATCGGCGACGCCGCTACGTAGCCTTCCAAGGGTTCGAGCGCTTTCAGCGCCACGAATTCCGGAATCCAGGTGTTGCCTAGCT
>Ga0126369_10002629_pt1 | contig 12856 bp, 12 predicted proteins | sample PanSoiMetaPlot_1_FD_109646 | JGI IMG/M metagenome (GOLD analysis project Ga0126369, IMG submission 109646) | Tropical forest soil microbial communities from Panama - MetaG Plot_1 | ecosystem: Environmental > Terrestrial > Soil > Tropical forest > Bulk soil | place: Panama | collected 2016-02-17 | reverse complement strand
CCCGAATCGCTGATCATCCTGGGTCGCAATGCCGACCGTATTCGAACGCCTGGTGAACTCACCGGTTTGCACCTTGGCAACGGCCCCGACGGGAGCGGCACCGAGCAATTAATGCGGCACGTCCTCGCGCCGCTCCACGACCTAGCCCTCGTCATCTCGCGCCAGGCGATCGATCAGCAGCTCGCCATGCTCGAGCGCGGCGAGCTGGACCTCGGCGCGATGGTCATCGACGACGAGGCGAAGCTCGTGGCCGATGCAGTCAAGAATCGCAACCTGCAAATCCTGGCCCTGCCTGACGCGGCTTCGCTCGCACGACGCTTGCCGTTCACGCGAATTGGCCAGATCGAAGCCGGACAAATCGACTACGTGCGCAAGCTCCCCGCCGAGACGAAGCAAGTGTTGCAGCTGGACACGCTGATAGTGAGCAACGGCTGCGCGTCGCATGCCGCGACGCAAGGCCTCATGACCGCAGTGGCGGACGCGTTTCCGACGTTCATCCGCCATAACAAGGGACAACCGAACGTGACAGGCCTGCCGATGGCCACGGTTGCCAAGACGTTCTACGACGACGAAGGGCCGAGCCTGCTCGGCAAGTACGTCCCGTGGGCGGAGGACATCATGCCGCTGCCCACGTGGATCCAGCTTGGGGTCGCGTTCTCGGTGTTGTTCAGCGCGATGGCGTTCTTGCATCGCTTTCGACTGTGGCGCGTTGACGCGATGCGCGTGAAGATCGAGAACGAAATCTCCGGGTTGTTCGGTTCCGGCGTCACCGTCGGCGAGATTGGCGCGATGCCGGCCGATCCCAACCATGGTTTGCCGGAGACGCGCGCACAGATCGACGGCTTGATCGAGCGCCTCACCGAGCTAGCCAAGCGTTGCCGCGACCACTCGTTGTCGGTGTTCGTGCCAATGGGCCATGAAATGGCGTACCGCTACCAGGAGGCGCTGATTTACGATCTGGTGCACGCGCTGCGCCTCTATCGGGAACGGACGTCGAAATAGTGTGGCGGCGAGCAGTTGCTTCGCGCGCGGTGGGCGGTTGCCAATTCGCGGCCGAGTGTCGCTCAGGGTCGAAAGTGCCTTTGACAGTCCGCTTTGCCGCACGCTTCGCAACTTCCGGTTGTGGGCCGAAGGGCGACTCTACGGCTGTTTCGTGAAAGCGGCCCTTCGATGGCGCTATCGACCGTTTGCTGCCTCTGATTCGTTAGAAAACTGGACGTTCGCGACCTTCGCTGATCGCCCAGAAGCGCCCAGCGCCTAACTGCTCGAACCGGACCGCAAGACGAATGCGGCTCGAACGGTTGCAATGACCTTCGCAGTGCTACATGGTCCCAACAAGAACGAACGTAAGCTGATCGTAAGCGGCAGCGGTCCACGCTCGGTGCGTTCCGGCGCGCCCGCCCAAGCGTGAAGTGAGGAGGCGGCACCGCGCAGACCGCCGTCGCTTTCACTCTTCCATCTCGTGCTCAGTCCCGTGCCGCATCCGCTAACTGGCGTAGGAGGCGGTTCGTAGCATGACAAGCCCTGGGTCATAGGAGTATGGTGTTCGCGCCTTCTTTCTACCGCGCTTCGAGGAGGGACGACCATGGATCCACGCGATCGAACCACGCGAGGAGGGGAAGCCCTGGAAGTCGTTGCCGGAAATGGCCTTCTAGACCGCCGCGCCTTTCTGCGCGGCGGTGCCGCATTTGCGGCCGTGGTCAGCGGCTATACGTTGACCAAATCCGCAGCCGCCGAACCGCTCGCGGACGACCCGTGGAGCAGAATGCCCGGCGCGGTCAGCCCACCCTATGAACAGCGGTCGCGCTTCGAGGAAAAGGTCGCGCGCACGCTCAGCAATCCGCAGGGCGAGACGCGCACCTCGCACGCGCGCACCCCGCATCATCTGCTGAACGGTACGTTCACACCCAACGGCCTTCACTTCACGATCGTGCACTCCGGCACCCCGGACATCGACCCGGACCGGCACCGCCTCGTGATCCACGGTCTGGTCAAGCGGCCCCTCGTCTTCACGCTCGATACGCTCGCGCGCTATCCAATGCTGTCGCGCATGACCTTCGTCGAATGTGGCGGCAACAGCGCACCGATGTTTTCCAAGGAACCGATCCAGGCGAGCGTGCAGGCGCTGCACGGGCTTGTTTCGTGCGCCGAATGGACCGGCGTTCCGCTCTCCACTTTGCTCGAGGAGACCGGCGTGGACCCGAAAGCGAAGTGGCTCATCGCGGAAGGCGCTGATTCGCTCGCTTTAAGCCGCAGCTTCCCGCTCAGCAAGGCCTTGGACGACGCCATGATCGCGCTCTACCAGAATGGCGAGCGGCTGATGCCGGGGAACGGCTATCCCATGCGCCTGCTGCTTCCCGGCTGGGAAGGCAACATGAACGTAAAGTTCCTGCGCCGGCTGAAGCTGGTCGAAGAGCCGGGAATGAGCTACTACGAGACGAGGACTTACTCGCAGATCCTGCCGAGCGGAAAAGCGTACAGGTTTTATTTTCTCCAGGAGGTGAAGTCCTTTATCACCCACCCGTCACCGGGGCTGGCGCTGAAAGGGCCCGGATATTACGAAATCTCCGGTATCGCCTATTCGGGCAACGGACGGATATCGAAGGTCGTGGTCTCCGCTGACGGGGGCAGGAGCTGGGCCGAGGCGGCGCTGCAGACGCCGGTGCTAAGCAAGGCCTTCACTCGGTTCCGCATGCCCTGGCGCTGGGATGGCGGTCCGGCTGTATTGCAAAGCCGCGCGTGGGACGAGGCCGGCAACGTGCAGCCAACCCGTGCCCAATTCGTGGCCGTGCGCGGCGAGACCCAGAAGGTCCCGCCAGTCCTGGGTTTCCCGAACCAGCACTACAACAGCATCACGAGCTGGGCGGTGGACAGCAAGGGGGAGGTGAGGCATGTCTACGCCTAAGGTTCAGATCGTTGTTGTGGTTCTCGCGCTCGCTTCGGCTCCCGCTCTTGCCGAAGGACCTGGTCTTGGAAAGTTGATCGATCCGCCCGAGATCGCGGCGTGGGACATCAGCATCCTGCCGGACGGCACAGGGCTCCCACCCGGCAGCGGAACCTCTGCCCAAGGTGCGCGCATCTTCGCGCAGAAGTGCGCCATGTGCCACGGCGAAAACGGCAAAGGCGGGGCGTTTGCCGCGGTGGTCGGCGGCCGCCCGCTCACCGACGGCATCGACACGGTGAAGACCGTCGCCAACTTCTGGGGTTATTCCACGACGCTCTTCGACTTCATCCGTCGCGCGATGCCCTGGCAGCAACCTAGGACGCTCGCGAACGACGAAGTCTACGCGCTGACCGCCTACATACTCGCGCTCAACAAGCTGATTGACGAGAACGAGGCGATGAATGCCCAGACGCTGCCGAAGGTGCGGATGCCGAACCGAGACGGCTTCATCATCCGCTTCCCGGACAAGCTTTAGCGGTCGACTCCCCTCTACCGCGCATCACGGCGGCCGATAAGGGGCACGCATGACCTTCGCGAGATCCGTGCTGGTAACCGCGCTGCTCGTATCGGCCGTTCTGCAGCTTCCGGGCTGCGCCAGCACGACGGAGGGCGGCGCCGTCGGCGCCGATCGCAGGCAATTGCTGCTCATTTCCTCCGAGCAGATGGAACACATGGCCGCGCAGAGCTACACCAAGCTGCGAGACGAGGCCGCCAACAAGGGCGCCCTCAATGTCGATCCGGTGCAGACGCAGCGCGTGCGCACGATTGCCACCCACATCGAGCCGCAGACCGCCGTGTTCCGCCACGACGCGCCGGCGTGGAAGTGGGAAGTGAATGTCGTCAGCAGCAACGAGCTGAACGCGTTCTGCATGCCCGGCGGGAAGATAGTGTTCTACTCGGGGCTGATCAAGCAGCTCGACCTGAGCGACGACGAAATCGCGGTCGTGATGGGACACGAGATCTCGCACGCGCTGCGCGAGCATTCGCGCGAGCAGGTGTCGCAGGCCATTGCCGCGCAAACGGGGATCGAAGCGCTCGCAATCGGCGCCTCGCTGTTCGGGCTCCCGGTCCCCGGGGGCTCGGCGGACGTGGCGAACACCGCCTACCAGGCGCTGATCGCCACCAAGTTCAGCCGCGTCGATGAGGCCGAAGCCGATCGCATCGGCCTCGAACTCACGGCACGAGCGGGCTACGATCCACGCGCCGGGGTCTCTTTATGGCACAAGATGATGAAGGCTCATCAGGGCGGGCAGTCGCCGGAGTTCCTCAGCACCCATCCGGCTGACGCGAACCGCGTACAGCAGATCGAGTCTCTACTGCCGACGGTGATGCCGCTGTATGAGGCTGCACGCCGTCAGTGAATCGATGCACCGAAGCCCGATTCGGTGGTAGCCGGCTGGCGAGCTCGCGAGCTAACTGATAACCAGCTCGCCGCGGGGGACGCGGCGACGCTGTGATAGGTTTAGCGACCGCATCTGCTCGTCTCATTCATGACCACCTCTGAATGGGATCCGTCTTCGCGATCCCTCGCTTCGATCGCGGAGGCGAAACTTGCCGCGCGCCTCGGCCGGCCGACAGGCTCGTGGCGAGCGAAGGCCTACTCGGTCATCTTCGAAGCCGACACCCGCGCCGGCCGGTTGTTCGATCTCCTGCTGGTCGTGACAATCCTCGCCAGCGTGGTCGTTGTGATCCTCGACAGCGTGCAATCGCTCCAGGCGCGTTACGGCACGTTGTTCGATGTCCTCGAATGGGGATTCACTCTGCTGTTCACAGTCGAGTACGTGATGCGGCTCGCATCCGTCCGGCACCCGCTGCGCTATGCGACAAGCTTCTTCGGCATCGTGGACCTGCTGGCCGTGCTGCCGACCTACCTCGCGTTTTTCGTACCCGAAGTCCATGCACTGATCGACGTTCGGATGCTACGGCTGCTGCGTATCTTCCGGATCCTCAAGCTCGGCGAGTATGTATCCGAGTTCAACTTCCTCGGCGAGGCCCTGATGGCCAGCCGGCGGAAGATCATCGTATTCATCGGCTTCGTGCTGATCACCGTTACGATCCTGGGGACCGTGATGTACCTCGTCGAAGGCGCAGAGAACGGTTTCACGAGCATTCCGGTGGCGATCTACTGGGGTATTACGACCATGACAACGGTCGGCTTTGGCGACATTGCGCCGAAGACCAACTTGGGCCGTTTCATCGCGGCCTGCATGATGCTCATGGGGTGGGGCATCCTGGCCGTGCCTACCGGCATCGTCACTGCTGAGATGGCTACCCGTCGCATGGCGCGGGCGGTCACCACGCGCACGTGCCCCGATTGCCTGACCGAAGGCCACGACGCTGATGCACTGTTCTGCAAGCACTGCGGCAATCCGCTGTCCCCCTACCAACCCGATGGAAGCTAGGGCTCGGCGGAGGATGGGCTCCAGGGCGCAGACGATGCTCGGTAACCTCATCCTGTAGCGCGAACAGGTCGTCGAACTCGCGCTCGAACCGGTCCGCCCAGATCTGCAGACCGTTCGCGGCGTCCACGAGCTGTGTGGCCATGCGCACCCGCTTGCCAGCGCGGCGCGCGCTGCTCGTTCTCAGGCGCCGGTCACCGCATAGTCGCCGGGCGGCAGCGCGCCGGTCCGGCAGAGCCAGTTAAGCAGCGGATACAGGCCGATGTACCTCGGGCCGCCGTGGAGCCAGTCGTCGAGTTGGCGGTCGAGGTAGGGATCGGGCCCGCCGTGCACGAAGGCCGTCGCCGGCATGCGGCTCGGCGTGAGCCCAAGGTCCGACTGGACCGAGAAACTGGTCTTCGCGGGGAACGTGCCCCGCACCAGGCGCTCCAGCTCGCTCGTCTTGAGGACTTTCATCGCCGCATCTCGTTGCCATGAGACTTTCACGATCATCCTGGCACGCAAATGCAACTTCTCGATGTCCGCCGCGTTCCAGATTGTTTCCGTCGCCGCACTCTTCTGAGTCGATGCCTGAACGCGCTTGCGGTTCGCCCGCCCGGTCCCGAACGGACACGCGACTCAATCCCGCGAGTGAACGCGGTGGTATCGGTCGGATCGTTTGCCGGTGACGGATTCGTGACGACCGGCACTCGTCAAGCGGCAGAGCCCGCTCAGCGCATGCGCCGCGTCAGCGCCTCGACGCTCGCGGCGAGCGTGTCCAGATCCGGCACCTTGCCGTCCGGCGTCACGTGGTCCACCACCTCCGGCAGCAGCTGCGAGAGTCCGCGCGAGGCGTCCGTCTCGCTCACCCCAGCGTGCCGCGCGATCGCGGCGACGCCGTCCCGGCCGAAGATCTGCTCCATCGCTTCGGGGGAGATGGGCAGGTTCTGCCCGGGGCCGACCCACGAGTTCGCCTGCTCGCCGTAGCCAGTCCGCTGGAGCTGCTCGAGGAGGCCGCCGAGGCCTCCCATTCCGCCCTGCCCGCCGCCCTGCCTGCCGCCCCCCAGCACCTGCCCCAGGATGTCGCCCACCCCGCCGGCACCGCCACGCCCGCCACCGCCGAGCACCTGGCCGAGGACGTCACTTAGGCCTCCGCCACCCGTCCCCGGTCCGGGCCCGCCCCGCCCGGCGCCGCCGTGGCTGGCGAGCATCGACAGCACCACGGGCAGGAGCGCCATGAGGACCCCGCCCATGCCGCCGGCGGCCGCCGGCACTTGCCTCCCCATCCCGCCGCTCGTCGGCTGCCGGCCTGCTGGTTGCTGGTTCGTAGCCCCGCCGAGCATGCCGGCGAGCAGATCATCGAGAAGTGCCATAGCGTCCTCCTGCTTGGTTGGCGGCGCCGCGGGCGCCGCGGTTGCAAGTGTCGGCGCCGCTCAGAGGCGGTGGTAGACCTCCACGATAGACGCCCTCAGCCGTCCGCGAGTCATGTCGCCCTCATCGTCCTGGTCATGCGGAGCAGCTTGATCAACTGCTTGAATTGTAGGCCAGCACGTGCTCCAGGCTCATCTAGTGTTCAAGCCGACCGGCGCAAGCAGGCTTCGCGTTCTTGCGCTCCCCTCGTCGCTTTGCGTCTCGGCGTCGGCTCGAGCGCGGCGTTAGCAGCAGGTTAGGTGCCTCTATAAACCCAAAGCCGTGAAAGAGCATTGCTTGCAACCTCGGCGAGGGTACGTTCAGTGATGCCTTTGCGTTTGCAAATATTCCGAGCGAAGCCATGCATTGAGACTCTGGGTGCCTTTGCTGGAGTTGCAGGACATGCAGCATCGGACGATTGCGGGTAAGAATGCGAAAGGAGGTCAGCCATGTTGCGCGGTCTTCCGATTCTCGTCTTCAGCCTGGTCGCTGCGTTTGCCTCTGGGCCTGTGCTGTCCCAGGCGTATCCGGCTCGCCCGATCAAGCTCGTCGTCCCATTTCCGCCGGGCGGCCCCACCGATCTCGTGGGGCGGCTGCTCGCGCAGGAGATGTCGAAGGGTCTCGGCCAGCCGGTGCTCGTCGAGAACCGACCCGGCGCCGGCGGCACGATCGGCATCGGGCTCGTCGCGAAAGCGCCGCCGGACGGTTATTCGATCGGCTTTGGCGTGACTGCAAGTCTGGCGATCAACGTCACACTGATGAAGTTGCCGTATGACCCCATCAAGGACCTGGCCTCGATCTCACTGGTCGCCACGTTTCCCTTCGTAGCGGTGGCTCATCCCGGCGCGGGGATCGAATCGGTCGGCGACCTGATCGCGAAGGCGAAGGCAAGGCCGGGAGCGATCGCGTTCGGATCGGCGGGTAACGGCACGGCGCAGCATCTTGCCGGCGAACTCTTCAAGACGATGACCGGGGCTAACCTCGTGCATGTACCGTACAAGGGCATCAGCCCGGCGCTCACCGCACTGATTGCGGGAGAGATCCCGGTCGCGTTCGTCGACCTCACTGCCGCGCTCCCGTACATCCGCAGCGGCAAGGTCCGGGGACTGGCGACCACGGGTTCGAGACGGCCGGCGGCCGCTGCGGATTTGCCGACGATGGCAGAAGCGGGGCTGGCGGGGTACGAGGTCATCGGCTGGTGGGGACTGGTCGCGCCGGCGGGAACGCCGCTTCAGATCGTTCAGCGGTTGGGCGCCGAGGTGAATCGCGTGGTGAATCTGCCCGAGGTGCACGAGAAACTGCTGGCAGCCGCCGCCGAGCCGACGACCACCACGCCCGAACAGTTCTCGGCGTTCATTGCTGCAGAAATTCCGCGCTGGGCGCGCCTGGTTCAGGCGTCGGGAGCGAAGCTGGACTAGGAGTGATCTTGCTCCGGCGTCGAAAGGAGTTGAGCGATGCGTGCGTATCTGGTTCAGCATGGTGAGGCGCATCCCGAGGAGGTCAGCGCGGAACGCGAGCTCACACCGCGGCGTGACCGGCCGCTACAGGCGAATTCTGTTGAAAAATTCGAAATCCCGAGAACGATAGATTTCCGTCCAACCTGACCAAGGGGAGTTTGATCCCTGGGACCAGGTGACCCGGTATCTGAACTGGTGGCGGCAAGGCCATCTGACTCGGGCAACCAGTGCCACCCCAACAGCAGGCGATAACGCAATCGATCTCAAGGTGTTCCGGTAGCCCGGATACGGGAGTAGATTGTGCGTCTTCTTCCCGAGAGGAGGACGGTCATGCGCGCCGCGATAGGGCTATCGGCGTTGTGTCTCTTCTGGAGCGCCGCAGCGGTCGGGCAAACCGAGCTCGTGGATCTTGCGAGCGTGTCGGGGACGGTGACGGCGACGGCGCCGTTCAAGGCGGCTCAGGTGTATTTCCGCAACCCCGAGCGCCGCATGCAGTACATGGTCTACACCGCCGGAGGGAAGTACCAGGCGGTGAACTTGCTGCCGGGAAACTACGAGATGCGCGTTGAGGCGAAGGGCCTCGAATCGCCCGCTAGCAAGGTCATCTTGAAGGCCGGGGAGAATCCGCCGGTGAATGCGGCGCTGCACGAGAAGAAGGACGACGCGCAGATCGTGACGCTCGACGAGATGTTCCCGCCGGGGCCGGGGCAGGAGTACCTGAGGGCAACGTGCATCGGCTGCCATAACCCGAATCTTTTCGGCTCGCGTCAGATGCCGGCGGCGGCGTGGGACCAGTACGTGGAGGCAATGCTGAAGAATGGGGCGATCCCGCGCGGCTTCTCCTCGGAGCAGGAACGCGCGGACCTGGTCGCGTACCTCGGCAAGCACTTCGGGCTCGATTCGAAGAAGCGCGCGGTCCGCTTCGTGCAGGAGGTGCCGCTCGACGAGGCGAAGCTGGCGAAGGCGATGTACATCGAGTACTACCTGCCGCCGAACGCTCCCGGGACCGACCCCGCACTGCGCCGGCGCGGACAGGATCCGCATTTCGACCGCGACGGCAACGTGTGGATCACCGACCGCAACGTGCCCAACCGGCTCTCCAAGCTCAATCCGCGCACCGGCGAGTGGAAGGACTGGCTGATGCCGCATCCGCAGGGCGAGACGCACGGACTCACCATCGACCGCGAGGGCGTGGTGTGGGTGCCGGAACGCATCGGAAAGCGCACCGACAAGGACGGGTTGCACCTCGCCGCGTTCGACCCGCGCACGGAGAAATGGGAGCTCTTTCCGCTCGACCCGGACGGCAAGGTTAACGAACCGCTACAGCCGCATACCCCCGTCGTCGATGCGCAGGGCAACGTGTGGTCGACGGTGATCCGCGGCGACCGCTTCTTCAAGTGGAACCACCAGACGCGCAAGGTGGAAATGTTCACGACGCCGTCGCGCCCCTCTGCGCCCTACGGTATCGACATCGACAGCCAGGGCAACATCTGGATGGCGCTCTTCCGCGGCGACGCGCGCGTCGGCAAGTACGACCCGGTGACCGACAAGTTCACCGAGTACAAGGCGCTGACCCAGCCCGGCCGCATCCGCCGCGCGAGCGTCGACATGCAGGACCGCGTCTGGTACGGGGTCTACGACCGCGGCGTTATCGGCTGGATCGACCCAAGAAGCGGCAAGGCCGCCGAGGCGAAGGTGCCGGTCGACATCTCGCGCCCGTACGACCCGCAGGGCGACTACGAGGGCAATGTCTGGTTCGGCGACGACGGTCAAGGCGGCACTACGGTGCGCTACAACCCGCAGACGAAGGAGTTCTCGTACTACCCGACGCCGCAGATGACCGACCAGCCGAAGATCGAGATTACGCGCGAAGGGGCAATCTGGTATTGCCCGCGCTCGAGCGCCGAGCCCGGCGTGGGCGTGCTCTACCCCGACGTGTCGAAGGTGCGCACGCTCGCCGCGTACTACCACGACATCGATCCGATCACCTCGCGCAAGGCGCTACGCGAGAAACCGCAGAGGCAGGCGGAGAGGTAAGAAATTCGCGCTCTGAGCGACTATTTCTGCTGCGACTGCTGCTGGCCGGCTTGAACGCCGCGCTGGTAGGCCTGTTGCTCCCGATCCGCCTGATAGTTGACTACGAGTCCCGTGGCGAGGCCAGTGCCCGCGCCGATCAGCGCACCGGCGCCGGCATTGCCGGCGATCGCGCCGATCACGGCGCCAGCGCCCGCGCCGATCGCGGTACCAGTGAACGCACGCTGCTGCTGGTCGGTCATTCCCGCGCAGCTCGCGATAAAGATCGCGGAGCCGAAGACTCCAATGCTGAGAAGTCGCTTCATGTGCGTGCTCCTTGGAGGGTTCCGCGAGGTCATTTCTTGCACGGCCAGGTCGCCGCGGCCCAACGGGCGATGCCGTCGAACGGCCGCTCCGAAGCGTACTGCGGGTTCTTGCGGTGCCAGGCGACGACCATCCCGGCGACCTGATCGCGGGTGAGCCCGGGATTCTCCGGCGGGCAGAACAAGGTGCCCCGGAACGGGCGGCCGGTCACCTCCGCGAGGTGATCGAGGCCGACGAAATAGCCCTCGCAGAAATGCATCGCGGCGGAGGCGTTGGGATCGTCGGGGCTCACGCCGCAGAGCATCACCAGGTCACCGGTCGTGCGCAGTAAGAAGTTGTCTCGGCTCACTTGTGCCCCCGCCGGGGCGGCGAAGACCAGGAGGGCGGTGGCAAAGGGAAGGATGGTCGATCGCATGCCCAGTTCTCCTTTCTCCTGAACTCGCGAATTTGACGGATGCAGCGGTGCAACGCTGGACGGTCGAGGCAGAGATTCGCAGCCGCGCGAGTATATCGGATGCGGCCGCAGGGCTCGTGCTTCACTTGCTGGTCATCGGCTTTTCGCCTCGCATGCACATGCTCATGAACTGACTGCGCTCCCGTCCCTGCAAGTGCTTGTCGGCGGCCTGCTTGCTGCAGTCGGTCGTGCGCTTCTGCTGCTCGGTCGGCTTCTCGGCAGGCTTCTTGTCCTGGGCGAACGCGGGGCACGCGCAGAGCGCGACGGCCAACACTGCTGCAATCGGTATCTTCATGGGCCTATCCTCTATTCGTGGAGCGGCAGCGACTCGTAGACCTACATGCCGGGCCGCACCACCAGGAGAATGCGCCGGAGTATAAGCGTTCGCTCCGGTCGACCCGAACAAGAGTAGAGTTCCGGAGCGGAACGATCGGGGGGTCGGTATCCGCAACGGGCAATCTCGGATCATGGGTGAAACACCCTGCGACGAGCCGGTGCACACGCTCGCGCTCGCTACCTGGACGCCGCCCGCGGTGGCGGAAGCCGGCGCGGCGCTGGCTCGGGAGCTCGAACGGGGACAGGTGCTGTATCTGCCCCGCTTGGACTTCACGTTTGACGAGCGCGAGCTTCGCTTTCTCAACCCGCAGTGGTCGAGCGGCCGCAGCAAGAACATCTCCATCGACGGCGCGGAAGCGCGCCTCAAGGGCGCAGCGGGTTCCCCGCAGGAGGTCGAGGAGCTGCGCCGGCTCGTGACGCGTTTCCGGACCCAAGCGGGTGACCTCGTCACGCGGCTGTTTCCCGCGTACACGCCGCACCTGCGGCTCGCCCGCACGAGCTATCGGCCGATGCGCGTGGACAACCGCGCCAGCTCCTGGCGCAAGGACGATTCACGACTGCACGTGGATGCGTTCCCGTCGCGTCCGAACCGCGGCGAGCGAATTCTCCGCGTGTTCGCGAATGTCGATCCGCACGGCGAACCGAGGGTCTGGCGCCTGGGCGAGCCGTTCGAGAACATCGCAAAGCGCCTGCTTCCGCGCATCCGCCGTCCCCTGCCGGGCTCGGCGTGGCTGCTGGCGGCGCTGCGCATCACCAAGACGCGGCGCACCGAGTACGACCACATCATGCTTGGCCTGCATGACCGCATGAAGAGCGATCTCGACTATCAGCGGAACGCACCCCAAACCACCTTCGCCTTCGCCGCGCGCAGCGCCTGGATCTGCTTCTCCGACCAGGTTGCGCACGCGGCCATGAAAGGGCAGTTCATGCTGGAGCAGACCCTGCACCTTCCCGTGCAGGCGCTCTATGAACCTGCGTCCTCGCCGCTTTATGTGCTCGAGCGGCTCGTCGGGCGGGGGCTGATCTAGCCCTCGGCCGGCGAGACACGAACGCTTACTTCGCCACCGTCCGCACCGCCCGTTCGTAATAGCTCAGGTCGACGTAGCGTTCGGGTGACGGAGCCTTGCCTCCCCACTGCCCTTCGATCTCGGCGCGCAGCGCAAGCACGTTCTTGAAACCCTCGGCGTCGAAGCGGGCATCGGGCGCGAGCCCGAAGCGAGGATCGGCCAAGAGATCGTAGGTGCGGTCGGCGATGTCGTTGGGGAGCTTGAGCCACTTGGCGAGCAGCGCGACGCACTCCGGCTTGTTCGCCGGCGTCAACGCCCAGCGGGTCGATTCCACGTAGGCCGCGAGATAGCGCTCGAGCGTGGCCTGGTTCGCCTGCCCCCACCCCCGCATCACGAAGGCACCCGTCGCCTGGTAGGGCCCGAGCAGGTCGACCACGCGCCCCATGCTCTTCATTCCCTGGCGCGCAATCTGGATCGAGAACGGCGGGTTCAGGATCGAGGCGGCGTAGTCCTTGTTCTCCTGCATCGCCTTG
>Ga0126369_10002628_pt1 | contig 12858 bp, 10 predicted proteins | sample PanSoiMetaPlot_1_FD_109646 | JGI IMG/M metagenome (GOLD analysis project Ga0126369, IMG submission 109646) | Tropical forest soil microbial communities from Panama - MetaG Plot_1 | ecosystem: Environmental > Terrestrial > Soil > Tropical forest > Bulk soil | place: Panama | collected 2016-02-17 | reverse complement strand
GCGGCGATGAGGGTTGTGGCCGTTCCAAGTGTGAACGTGCGATCTCTAGGCATCGATCGTCCAGCCCCCGAAAAGCAATCAATGCTGAAGCGGAACTGCCTTCGCCGCAAACGCGGCCTATGATACAACGGGCGAACGCAAACTATGCGAGATCCCTCTGCTGATTGCGTCACATGTGCGACATCTACCGAACCGACTCGAAGCCGTCACTTATCGCAAAATCGATTGCACCAAGTTCAGTATCCGTTCGGAGCGAGGCCGAAGTACAGGAGCACCAGACTCGTCGTGTCCACGACCCCATGAACGATGACGGGCAGCCAGAGGTTCCTTCCCGAAACAAAGTAGAGCATGGTGAACACAAGGCCGGCGGCAATATTGTCGAGTACGCCCGAGATGCCCTGTTTCATGTGCGCGAATCCGAACAGCGAACTCACTGCGATCGTGCTCAAGGCGAATGCCACCCTGCTCCGGCCGAACAGGTCCGCAATCCGGTTCAGAGCATAACCGCGGTACGCCATCTCCTCGACAAAGGCCCCAAACACCCACGTTAGTAGCAGCAGGAGGAGCAAGGTACCAAACTTCCCGCGCAGTGCACCGAACTGTTCCAGTTGAACCGCTTGCCCCGTAAGCCGTCGGATCGCCGGCAGAACAGCAAAAATATCTGCAGCGTCGTAGGCGATACCAATGGCGATTCCCAGCAGGACCGTCTGCCACCAGTTCGTCGGCCGCCGCAGTCCGACACCGCGCCAGCCCACGCTACGCAACCACAGTGAGAACCATCCCATGAGGAACAGGAGAAGGGATGCGTTTCGGATCACACCCAGTCCGCGGAGTATAAAGGCGAAACCGATAAAGAGCACTTCCAGGGCTATGAGAAGGCGGCGAGTTCGCAGAGCTCCGCCGACCGCAGTGCGCCACCCTGGTCGCTCAACAGCGACGGCTGCTGTCGGCTGATCGCTAGCCTCATCCATAGAATTTTGCTGACAGAACCCGAGTCCAGGTGCATGCTGCCGAAGAGTGTCACTGATTGTAGCTCCGAATTGACGAAACTCAGCCTCAATAAACTGGTTATGAAAGCGAGCCTTGCTGCATTCGCTCTCGGAGTCGTGCCGCTGCTCGCGGTTACCTTCTTTTCGCCGGGTATGTCGTCGGAGGGCTGGCCGGCCTTTGTGCTCTCGATTTTCGCTGCCACGACGCTAGTCGGCCTCACGGTTTCCGCTATTCGTCGCCGATGGATTTGGACGCTGGTGGCTCTTCAAGCGGCTCTCATCGCTCTGGCCTTATACGAAACTCTTTCGCAGGCACTCTATATCGGTACCTGAGAGGCGATGGAACCGCACTCGGCCGAACAGTTTGGGCGTTGCGAGTGAAATCGCATATCTACATGAGAGCCAACCAAAATCGTCCTGTCTTCTCCTCGTCTCAGCCTCGAGAGTATCCGAGGGACGTGCATAGGACTAACGCCGCTCGACTGTGATTGGATCACTAGGGTGTTGTGCGACTAGCCATGAAGCGGCCCGATCTGGCGGAGTATCGTTGCGTCGGTGATTTTGTTGTCCGCGGCCAGCAGCAGGGCTTTGCTCAGAATGATGGCTAATGTTTGATCGCCCTCGAACGGCAGATAGAGGACTCCCTTCTGTCTCGCATCGATACTACGGTCGGGAACGATACACAGGTAATGACTTCCAGGTTCGACCAGCACGTTGGCGCTGCCCAGGTGAATTTTGTAGGTGTGTAACTCACCCCGGACAACCAGAAATTTGCCATCGAGCCTACATCGGGAAGCTATCTTCAGTTGTGGCAACAACCTTTCCAGAATCTCCCGGCGTGTTTCGCCGCTCGGACCGAGTTCGCCAAAGGCGAAACCCTGCCAGTACTGGCCGAATCGGTCGTTCCCGTGGTCCGCCCAGGTCGGATCATTCCCGATGCTGGTAACTCCCACGAACAGGTCAACATCCCGCATCACTTCCGAAAGGACGATCGGCGGAACGTCCGCCAGACGAACTTGCACCCCTTCGCGATAGAAGCGAACCTGGTCGGTCAGCAGATACAGATTTATTCCGCTGCCGGAAATCTGATCTGACGGTGCTCGTGGGTCGAGCCTGGTGTCAGCACTGGGTAAGTCAACCCAGAATTCCACCTTCATGGACCACTGGCTGAGTTCACGGGTCGGCGCATTTCCTCCGTCAAACCCGTCCCCCATCAGGCGATACGTCCAGCCCCGTTCGCGGCACAGACTGGCGAATTGATGCTGGCGTATCACATGACCTGCGAAGCGGTTGGAGTATGTGTCGGTCTGTTCCTCCGCGGGCGTCAGGATATACACCTCGCGATGCGCCTGTTTGAACGGCTGTACGATCCTGTGATCTTCCAGCCAGCATCGCCAACTGAAGATCGTCTGCGTATCGGATTGAAGCGGATGCCAGAGTTGTACCAGAGTGCTTTTTTCCAGGCCGGCCAACGCTTCGTTGTTCCAATCGACAATCTCTCCGTTCCACCAGGCGCCCAGAGTCGATCCGCTTTCCCGTTCGAACCGCCAGATGAGCCGCCTCGCGACTGCTCCCATAAAGGCGGGGTCGAGGAAATACTCGCGCCAGTGCTCATAGGCCATCTTTCGTTCATTGATGAGGAACTGCTCAATGCGCAACCGCTGCGCCGAGGCCATCTTCTGCATGTCGGCAGCTGTCCGCTTGATTGCTTTGAGCTCGGTCGCATGCTGTGTTCTGATTTCCGCGGGAGGCGATTTCACGACTTTGCCCTGGTTGTTCTTCCAGCGCAATTCGACCTCAACCGACCCGGCTGCCAGGACGAGGTCGACGCTACAGTCACCCAACCTTTCCGATCGTGTACCGCTTGCGTCAAGACCGAAATTCGGCACCGCCATATCTTCCAGGTCGTCGCGACTGAGCCCGGACTTCTCAGCGGCGGCATTGAGCGCTTTTTCAATCAGCTTGAGCGCTACCGCGTACTTCACCTTGACTCGCATCCGCGTAAGTTGCGCGACCGGTTCCATCCCGGGCATTGCGGCTACGGTGTTGACGCACGCGAATCCAACCCGCGCCGATACGGGGCCAATGCTCGGTATCTTCCGCAGACAGGCCAGTCCGAAGTCCGCGATCGCCCGACAGATTTCCGCGTCGGAGAAGCCCGCTAACAGCCAAACAAAGCCTTTGAGGTAATCGGCATCTTTGTCCGAGATGCAACCGGAGTTGACGGTGGCGGGAACCGTGTCTCGGTTCAGCCAACGCAATGCGGTGTTCTTGACATCGTTTTTGCCGAGTGTCGCAATCAATTCTTCCGATCGCGTTCTCCAGGCTCTCGATGGAACCGAAGATTGCGTCTTGACGCAGTGACTAAGGAGTTCGGACCAGCGGCCTCGCTCGGGTTCGGCCAGCTCGTTAATCTCCGCCAGGACCGTGGAACTCCATGGCCCGTCCGCCGTCAAACATTGTTCTTGTCGCGGCTCGAGATACTGGTCAATCCTTTCCAGGAGCTTTCGTATTTCCTTCGTGTTGGATAGGCGTCTGGCCTCGCCATACGATTTTCTAAGTTCCCTCATCGCCGCTTCGATCGCCGGAGTCCTCTCTCCCTTTTCAACCGCGACGAGAAGGGAGCCCAGGGGAAACCAGTAATGAATATTTCCGGCATTCCGGCTGTAGGACCGGACCATTTCCGCCAGATCGGCAGATTGAAAAGGAAGTTTGCGACGCAGGATGCCCGAAACCACATGTCCCAGCATCCTGAACTCAGTCCATTTGAGCCGTGGAATTGGTCTTGAGCCGAACACACCCGACAGCACTTTGCCCACGAGCGTCTCGTCGGTGGCTGGAAATGCTGGGGTAAGGTCGCCGAGGTTAGCCATTGCCGTCGTGACGAAGGCGATCTGGACTTCGGCCGGTTCGGCCTGGAGCGCTTCGGCGACGGCTGGCTTGCGCTCCTGCATGTTGTCCCACTTCTTCTCGCCACACTCTTGCCGGAGTTTCCCCAGATACTCGGAGACGATCGACGGAATCTGCGAGGTCATCACCCACCAACAAGCGGAACCAACTTCAGGAAGTGAACTTCGCTGTTTTCTCGCAAGGGAACAAACTCATCCAGTTTCTCAACCTGTTGTCCGTCAACGATGACGAAGAAGCCATTCTTCTCGAATGCCTCCAACGCCTTCCTATATTGGTTTTCCCAGTCCAGCTGCCGACGGACTTTGAGGCGATAACCGTTGAGCACCCGTTCGGTATCGGTCGGCTGGATCAAGCCACGAAATACGTCAGCCTGATTCCGGTTGAACTCATCCACTTCGCTACGGATGCGGCTGCGGATCAACTCACGCAGCGTGACTTGTTCTGCCGGCACTTCCAGAGTGCGTGTGGCGAATCTTTCACCGGATGGGGCCTCATCGAGGATCGTCACAATTCCCATACAGTTGTTTCGTTGGAGACCATCATTCTATCGATAGCCAATCCAGCGTGAAAGTTACTTTCGTCCCCGGTGTCTTACACGATGGCTCAAAACACTTCAATTCTCCGGCGGTTAACCCTGGTCAGCCCGACGCTGCTGCAGGGTATGCTGGAATTTCGAATTGGGAGGCCAGAGAGTCAGCGGAAAGTCCATATTCGGTAGAAGAATGGCGTTTTAAAACCAGCCTCTGGTCAAGAGCCGCTGGCCCATGCCAACTCAGAACGCTGCGGTGTCAGCGAACCGCTCCCACTGATGGTGACGGGGACGCGCCTCGCGGAGCATTCGCTAAAGGCGCTTGCTCACTTGCCCCCTTGTAGTCGCAGTCCCCGCCGTGATTACCGTAGCGGCCTCCAGAACACCTGTGAATGGCGCTTGAAAGCGGGGCGCGTGGCACAAAGGTAATGGCGGAGACAACGCGAATAGCGTAGCAGGCTCACCGGGCGTGAAATCGCGATTATTCAAACAACAAGCAGGGCTGGCTACGGCCTGATTGGACAGTCGTTCCGTCACGCAGGAGGAGCAAGCGACAGAAGCCCACCCCACGCGGAGTGGAGTGGGCTTAGAATTCGTTACGGTGTGTACATTTCCGCAGTACTCAACTCGTCGATAGCATCGCTACCGCCAGCGTTGACGACGTTACCGTTGCTGAGCACGGTTGAGGTGTGCCCGGCGCGCGCATTGCTCATGCTGCCGGTCGTCGTCCATGTGCCGGAGGCTGGGTTATAGAGTTCGGCGCTGGCCAGCGGCGTGGCCGCGTTCAAGGTTTGCTTGTTTCCGCCCGAAACGAGCACCTTGCCATTCGCAAGCAGCACGGCGGTGTGTTCCACGCGCGTGACCGTCATGTTGCCGGTCGCTGTGAACTTTCCGCTGGCAGGGCTGTACAACTCGGCCTTGTTAATGCTGACGCCATTGATGTTCTCTCCGCCCGCGAACAGGACGTTCCCGGTACCCAGCATGAGGGCGGCGTAGTCAGAACGTGCCGCGATCATTTTGGTACCCAAGGTCCAGACTTTTGTAGTGGGATCGTAGATCTCCGAGCTGTTCAGGGCGTCGGAAGCAGCCGTTGCACCACCGGCCACCAACACTTTGCCGCTGGGGAGCAGCGTCGCAGTCATCGCGTGGCGGGCGGCACGCAGCGCGCCGGTCGTTTTCCAAGTGCCCGTAGCGGGATTGTATATCTCGGCTTTAGCAGTCACGGAGGAGCAACCGTTCGGGTCATACTTGGTGCAGCCGCCGGCGGCGAGCACATTGCCGTTGGCGAGAATCGTGGCCCCGAACTCGGCGCGGGCCTGTAACATCGAACCGGTGGCGGTGAAGGTTCCCGAGGCTGGGTTATAGATCTCCGCACTGTTGATGGTGGAGCTCAAGCAATCATTGACGCAACCACCCATGACTAGCACCGATCCATTGGAAAGCAGTACGGCTCGAAAATGGCTACGGGCCGTGTTCATGCTTCCGGTGGATGCCCAGGTCCCAGGCGCTGGGTTGTAGAGTTCTGCCGAGCTGAGACCGACACCGTTGTTGGTTCCTCCAGCAACGAGTACCTTGCCGCTGGGGAGAAGAGTTGCAATGTGACCGTCGCGGGCCGAGCGCATGGAGCCTGTTGGCGTCCAGGTGCCGCTGGCGGCAAAGCTAAGAGTGCGGGCAGTGATGGCCAGCACCACAATGTGGATGATCCTCGCGGTCGCCTTCGGTAAAAACTGGGACTTCATGGGTCCTCCTACGAATCATGGGGTGAATTCGATTCGCTGAAACCCGTTCCGCACAGCGGGAATATCCGCGTTCGACGAGACTTCCAATGCTGGCAAGAACAGCCTAGGAGCAAATCGCGGTTCAGAAGAGCATTCCCCTGGCCAGAGCCGGAGATAGTCGCAGTGAGCCAACGAACTTATAGAAGGCAAAGTCGGATCAACGCTCCAGGAAGCGTTCTTGTACAACGAGGCGGTGTACAGAGATCTGTCGATCGCCGGGTGCGGTCAAGTTTTCTCGACCTCAGGGGCTGCCGCCCACAACCGGCTCGATGCGGGCGTTAACCGGTTTCAGCATGACGGTACCCGTCACAATCAAGCATGAAAATGGGCGTTCGTAGGCGCACAATTGGGTGCCGCTGCCGACAAAGCTCGGAATCATCGCGTTAGTGCGGTAGGCGGAGCCTGTTTGACAGGTTGAGCGGGGCGCTCTCATCGAGACGATTTTCTACAATTCGTAACGCTGGGCCAAACGATGGAGAAAAAGGGGTGGCTTTGCCACCCCTGCTTTGCGTCACTGGAACGCTGCCGACACCAGGAGGGCGGTTCCGCAAGTTGGACTCGCCTTGAACGGTGCGACCTTGCGTTGCCGTGCTTGGAGAACGTCGCCTGCGCTTACGTTGGGTACGACGTCGCCGTCGTTGACATTGAGTTCGACCGATGCCGTCGGGATCCCGCCGACCAGGGTGACCTTGCCGACGCCGACCAGCGACTTCACCCCGTTCTGCAACAGGCAGAAAGCGACCTTAGTACCGACGGGAATGTTGATGTTTTCCAGTTCCGCGTTGAGCCGAGACGGGTTCGGATTGGCGCGGAAATCGCCGCGTAACTGCGCTTCAATTCCGTTGATGATCTTGTTCTTTCGTGCGCTGAGCCGAACACTCTGCGCCCACGCTGAAGCCGCACTCATGATGGCCAATACCAGCAGTGCCGTGCTGGCAAGCCTCATCTTTCTGTAGCTCATAAATTCCTCCTGGGGAAGGTCCCCTCAATGTCTTCAGACACGCCGCCGAAGTAATGCGGAACAGGAATCATTCGAGATGAGAGTGACGGGGTCTCGCGGTCTGTCTACAATGCCGGGGATGAGGTTTCGATCGATTGCTTGGGCTGGAGCGTTGTGGCTCATTACGCAGCCATTCGCTGCGTCATCGCCCGCAGACAAGGCAACAATCGACGGAAGGCTTCAGCAGGCCGATAAACTCCAGGACGATGGTGCGCTCGCTGACGCGCTGGGAATTTACCAATCCGTTCTGAATACCTTGCCAATAGACCCCCCCACTCGCCAGCTCGGGCATGCGCTCAATGGGCTCAGCAACGTTTCTTCGTCTCTTGGGGACTACAAACAAGCCATTGAATTGGCTAATCGTGCAGAGGACGCTTATCGCCGGTTGGGGGATGCCGACGGACAGGCATACGCGCTCAACAATCGGGGAATTGCGGAGGTGGAAACAGGACAATACCCCGCGGCTCAAGCATCTCTTCGACAGGCGCTTGTGTTCAGCCAGCAGGCGGCTGATGTAGAGACCCAGGTACGTACCCTGAACAACTTGGGGAACGCCTATTACTTTCCCGGCCAGTACCTCGAGTCCATGCATGCCTACCAGGAGGCGTGGAATATTCTCCAAAGCCATATCGAGCAGAAATGGAACGACTACTGGCGGCAGATTACGCGGTTCAACCAGGCCACGTTGTACCAGCGTCTGGGTCGATACCAGAGCGCATTGGAGATCTATAGAGAAGTGGAGAAGTCGAAAGGACTTTCCCCCAGCGACCGAGCACACCTCCTCACCAATCTCGGCGTTTTGTATCGCCGTATGGGTGACGCGTGGAAAGCGCTCGATGCCTATCGTGCCGCGCTGCACCTCTACGCGCGCCAGAGCGACTCAGTCGGTGAGATCAGCACGCTGAAAAATATCGGAATCGTGAACGCCCTGGATGTGGCGGATCTCGGCAAAGCCCGAGTTTTCTTTGAGCAGGCCCTGGCTCGCGCCCAGCAGACCGACAACCAGCGTGAAGTAATGCAGGCGCACCTTTATCTGGGCGAGGCGAAGTTGCGGGAAGGAAAGCTGGATGAGAGCCGTGATGAGCTCCAAGAAGCACTGAATCGCGCCCAAAAACTGGGCACCATGGAGGAGCAGTGGAAAGCTCTCTACGGATTGGGCCGATTGCAGCAAAAGTGGGGACGTGGGGATCGGGCAGAGAAGGACTATCGGGAGGCAGTCGAGATTATCGAAAAAAGCCGGACGCAACTCCAATTGTCGGCATTGCGAGCCGAGTTTCTCGCTGACAAACGTGACGTCTATGACGCTCTGATCGCTCTGCTGCTCAAGAAGGATGATCTGAAGGAAACATTTCTTTTTCTGGAACGCAGCCGTGCGCGGACTTTTCAGGATCGGCTAACGACTTCTACGAGCGAAAATCCGAACACTCCTTCTCGTGCGATTGGTCTTGATGAAGCTCAAACCTATCTCGATCCCCAAACTGCGTTGCTTGAATTCTGGGTTGCGGGAGACCAGTTGGGCTTGCTGTGGTGTACGCATGATTTACAAGGCTTGGGGCAAGTGCAATTCGCCTCCGGCGAGAGGGAAAGAATCCTCGGCTTGCTTCGACGCATGCCGGATAATTTCTCGGGCGACTGGCGGCGGGAAACCGCGATACTTGCACGGCTGATTCCCAACGCGGTTTCCTTGCCCACCGGTGTGCGCCACCTGGTAATCGTTCAGGATGGGTGGTTGAGTTCGGTACCTTTTGATTTGGTGCCGGTGAATGAGGACTCCGGAGCACTGCTGATCGAGCGATTCGACATCTCTTATCTGCCGACCGCCGCGCTGCTTCGGCGCCCTTCCATTGAACGTCGGATTCACTTTCCCTGGACGATCGAACTCACGGCGTTTGGCAAACCTGAAACAGCAACTGGCGCTGACGCACTGCAGAATTTCCAGGAGGTCACGCGCCTTCGACCGCTGCCGTTCTCCGAGGAAGAAATTCGCGGCATTGCAGGAATGGCATCAGGAAGAGCAAGAATCTTTTTGGGCAGCGGCAACACCAAGACCGCCTTCCAGAATTCCCAGACGCGAGGTCCGATTGTTCACGTGAGTACCCACGCGTTTGCTGATGCCGAAGTGCCAGAAAACTCACGTATTCTGTTTTCCCTAGAGCCTTCCGGAGTTGGCAATTACCTGTTCCTCCGCGAACTCTACGACATGGATCTGAGGGGGGTGAATCTCGCGGCCCTCTCCGCTTGCGACACGGAACGAGGCAGGATGATTCGCGGAGAGGGTGTGCAAGCCTTCAGCCGCGCCTTGCTCGTCGCCGGATCGCGCTCGTCGCTGACAACTTTATGGCGAGTAGCCGACCAGCCGACCGGCGAATTCATGCTGCAGTTTTACTATTTCGCGCTGCAGAAACATCAGTCGAAAGCGGAGGCGCTGCGCGCAGCCAAGCTCAAGTTCCTGCACTCCCAAACCGAGATTGGGAATCCCGCACACTGGGCTGCGTTTGTCATCACGGGCGATGGAACCAATCCGCTACCGCGATTCTTCTCATGGGCAGAACTGATATCAATCGCACTTGTTGCTGTCGCCATTGCGGGGAGCGGAATCTGGCTACTCTTACGGATTCGGCGAAGGGTCGACGGGATCAACCGTTCCCAGAACGTCGTCTCCTAGCAAGCCCAGCATCGGAATTGGGACGCTGGACGTGACTTTCAAGCTGGTTCCATTTCCTGGAACCACTCCGACAAACAATTCCACCAGGTCTCGCGACCAGCGCTTACTGGGCATCAGTTGAACCTTGCGCGTCGCCAGCAGCGTTCCATTGCTACCGAACAACTGAAGTTTGGCCTTGACTGTCTGAGCGGTCGGATTCTCCAGAGCAATCGCGCTGAACTGCGAGCCACTCAGGACGGGCTTAAAGTAAGCGGTGGTCCACGTGGTCTCAGCAAACAGCGGAACCGTCGCAGCCACGAGAGCGTGTTTGCTCTTTCCCATCGGGGTGGTACGCTGATACGAAAAATATTCCGCCAACTCTTTCGGTGAACTGTTCGTAACTCGAATACGCCGGGAGGTCATGTTGGCGTCGGCTTGCAAAGTCACGTCGATTTCGTTTGCGCTGACAAACGTCTGTGATGCAATAACCGCCTCGTTAATCTGTACCTTCGAATCAGGCCGGAAGCCAACACCGGTGATCGCGATTTTGGTGCCGGCAGCAACCAGGCCTCCGCCCGGGACCACATTGCTGATGGATAGCGTGCCGCCGACCGTCAGAATCCCATTGGTCAGCAGCACGGAATAATTCTGTGCAGCTGGATCTTGCCACTGCGACATGCTGGGGTCGAGGACGAGACTGGCGGTCTTCCCCGGAGTGGCTGTCGGCTTAACAGGAATCGCAACCGTAATAATCGGGTAATCGGTGACGTTTCCCATATCGGCGATAGGCGAATTGAGCGAGAAATGTGCAGCTCCTTTGGATAGCAGCGCCGTCCCGCTCGCATCACCGCCCGGGCTGAAAAGTGCAATGCCCTGTACAGGGCCGAGGAAGCCGGCAGCAAACGCTGCCTTCTGGCCACCCTTTGAGATCGGGCGCGGCTCGGTGATTTCAACCTTCAGTTGCAGCATGCCACACGGGGGGACCGTCTCATCAGGTATTCGAATCTCGACACCCGGAAACTGCGCGATAGCAAGCGCCGGCAAGACCAACAAGGAGAACAGCACAGCGACCATTCTCAGACGACACCAGTTTCGAGAGACACAGGAATGGATCATAACCTTACCTCATCAAGCAGGGCTAATTAGCTTTCTCAGACGAGTGCTCGCGGGGGGTGGCAAACCGCTCCAACTGTGAGGTACCCAAGACCAGACCCTGACTATCAAGGGCCGTTACCTGCCAAAGAATGGGCTTACCAGGCAGAATTTTAACACGCAGAGACTGAGGTACTTCGACCGCAGTCTCCCGGGTCTCCGTGCTCCACAGCACCGACTTGTCGACCTCCATCACCTGAACGCGGTAGATTCCCGTTCCGGGAAAAGGCTGCCACTGCAGGCTCTGGGGAACCTGCTGCACGTCGCCGACCGGACTGACGATCTGCACTTCTTGTGAGCGGTACACGGCGGAATTGCCAAGATGCGCTTGTAGTTCCGGTTCTTTTTCGCGTCCCAGCAGAAGCACAATCATGACTGCAGCAACCGCTAATCCCCCCGCCGGAATCGCCCAACGCCAGCCCCGGGTGGCAAAGATTCTCGACGTCCAGGAAGCCTGTGGTTCAAAATTCTGGACAAGAGACCGGTCGCGGCTACGAGAAGGGCCTTTGATGCTCTCTAGTCGACGATCCAGCTGGGAACTGACCCAGGCGACCGCAGCTCCCTCGTCCGGAAGCGGCGTTCCCGATCCGAACGCCTTCAGCATGGCCAACTCTGCCTGACACCGCGGACATTGGGCCAGATGTGGATTGCTCGTTTTGCCATCCAACAGGGCTTCCAGCTGTTCCGGAGACAGGCACTCCGGAGTGGCTGCAAGCGACGATTTCAAGATGTCACGTTCTGACATGACACGCCTCACTTCGCTTCCTTGTACTGACCGCGAGCCTTCCACTGTTGGACCAAGCGGGCCAGTTTGCGCTTGGCGGACACGATATATGCCTTGGCGCCACTCTGGTTCTCCAGGCGAAGCAAACGAGTGATTGCGTCGAGGGATACATCCTCACCATAGTGGAGGGTAAAAACCATCTTCTCGGTCTCATCCAGCGCTTCAGCCAGCATTTTCCGGACGAGATTCGCCGATGCCGTCGTCTCTAAAACCGAGTGTGGACCAGGTGCGTTGTCGGCGATGCCCAGCAGGATTTCTTCGCCGTCGTCGGTTTTCAATGCTGTGGCCTGTCGCGCGTTGGCACGAACTGCGTTCAGACAGTGATTTCGCGCAATGACAAAGAGCCACGTCGAGAATTTCGATTGTCCTTGAAACGAGGACAGGTTCTGGTAAGCCTTTGTAAAAACTTCCTGCGCCAGGTCGGCAGCCGTCTCACGATCGGCAGCAAATCGCAGGCACCACCGCGCCACTCGCGTGTAGTTCCGGCGGAACAGCTCGTTGATGTACTGATCTCGGTCACTCGCATCGGTTGCCGACCGATACCGGGACACCAACTCCTCGTCCAGGAGCTGCTCGAGTGACATGGGGCCGATTATAGCTTCCGGGTTCGCAACCACTACCGGTTGCATGCGATGGGCTCTGCTTCTGCACCGAATCCCGTAGCCGATCGTGAGGGCGTCAATCATGTCCAGATCTTCCGTTTCGAGGTGGTTGGACCGCTTCTTGCTCCCTACACTTGCTGAGACAACAGAATTTGATATGTGGAACAGATTTCTTGCGGGCAAATCTGAACAGATCGCCTGCCATCCGAGGGAAAGATAGACCCCGAAATTTGTGGGGATTGGAGCCCGTTCAATTTTGTTGTTCCACTTCTTTGCGGCACGCTGTCCTAGTTTGCGAACGGAAGCCGCCGGGCCTGAGAGAAACGGGACGCGGTTCACGAAACCCCAGGTCAATAAGGAGAATCAACATGAAGAAGGAACTGCTCGTAATCACCGCCTCGCTGGCTCTGGTCAGCTCGATGAATGCCAGCGTGAAGACCCCGACCACATCCCTGAGGACACTCTCCCAG
>Ga0126369_10002627_pt1 | contig 12859 bp, 10 predicted proteins | sample PanSoiMetaPlot_1_FD_109646 | JGI IMG/M metagenome (GOLD analysis project Ga0126369, IMG submission 109646) | Tropical forest soil microbial communities from Panama - MetaG Plot_1 | ecosystem: Environmental > Terrestrial > Soil > Tropical forest > Bulk soil | place: Panama | collected 2016-02-17 | reverse complement strand
CTCGGGAGGTGATCGGCCGGCTCGAGGCGGAACGCCGGGCGATGCTGCCCGCGCAGGACCTCGCACGGCGGGCGCGCTGGCGCGACCGCCGGTTGATGGCACTACTCGCTCACAAGCGCACCGCAGGCGACGAGACACGCTGACCGCGCCACGTTCTTTCGAGGAGACAGAAGAATGTCCGCACCGCAGAAGAAGGTCATCATCACCTGCGCCGTCACCGGCGCGATCCACACCCCCACCATGTCGCCTCACCTGCCGGTGACGCCCGCGGAGATCGCTGAGGCGGCGATCGGCGCGGCGCGGGCCGGCGCGGCGATCGTGCACCTTCACGCACGCGTCGCGAGCGATGGGCGCCCGACCCAGGACCCGAGTGTCTTCAAGGAGTTCCTGCCGCGGATCAAATCGGCCTCCGACGTCGTCATCAACTTGACGACCGGCGGCGCCCCGACGATGACGGTCGAAGAGCGGCTTCAGCCCGCGCTGCAACTCAAGCCCGAGGTGGCGTCGCTCAACATGGGGTCGATGAACTTCGGCTTGTACGAGATGATCCCCAGGTACAAGCAGTGGCAGCATGATTGGGAACTGCCCTACCTCGCGGGGAGCGACGAGCGGATCTTCAAGAACACGTTCCGCGACATCGCGCACATCCTCGAATCGTGCAGCGGCAACGCGACGCGCTTCGAGATCGAGTGCTACGACATCGGGCACCTCTATACCGCCGCGCACTTCCTCGATCGCAAGCTCCTCAAGCCGCCGCTGTTCATCCAGTCTGTCTTCGGGATTCGTGGCGGGATCGGCCCGCACCCCGAGGACGTCCTGCACATGCGGCGCACTGCCGACCGCCTCTTCGGCGCCGACTATCTCTGGTCGGTCCTCGGCGCGGGGCGCAACCAGATGTACGTCGCGACCATGTCGGCGGTCATGGGCGGCAATGTTCGAGTGGGGCTGGAGGACAGTCTGTGGATCGGCAAGGGGGCGCTCGCGAAGAGCAACGCCGACCAGGTAGCGAAGATCCGCCGCATTCTGGAGGAGCTCGGTCTCGAGATCGCCACGCCCGACGACGCGCGGGAGATGTTGAAGCTCAAGGGCAGGCAAGACGTGAACTTCTGAGACGACATGAACGTCGCCGAGCACGTGGAGCGGGCCGCGCGTCGGCACCGCAACCATCCCGCGATCCTGTTCGAAGGAAAGCGGCTCACTTACGAGACGCTCGATTACTGCGCGAGCGCGCTCGCGCACTCGCTCGCGCAGCACGGCGTCCGGCGCGGCGACCGCCTCGCGCTCTACCTGCCGAACATCCCGGCCTTCGCGCTCGCCTACCTCGCCGGCCTGAAGGTCGGGGCGATCGTGGTCTCGATCAACGCGATCTTCAAGTGGGAGGAGGTCCGCTACATCGTCAACGATGCGCGGCCGAAGGTGGTCTTCACCACCGCGGAGTTGCTCCCCAACCTGCCGCGTCCCGAGTGTCCCTCGGTCCAGCACACGGTCCTCTGCGAAGGTCGCGAACCCGACGAGATCGCGCTCGAAGACTGGCTCGCGCGCGGTGATCCCGCAACTCGCGCCGCGAACATGGCGCCCGACGATCCGGCCGTGCTGCTCTACTCCTCCGGCACGACCGGCTTCCCTAAAGGCGTAACGCTCACGCACGCGAACGTGGCGTCGAACGTCCGCACCACCGCCAAGCTCTGCCGCTACCGCTCGCGCGACCGGCTCGCGCTTTTTCTGCCGCTCTTTCACGTCTTCGGGCAGAACTTCATCATGAACGCCGGCTTCGAGGCGGGCGCAACGCTGGTGATGTTCCGGCGCTTCGTGCCGGAGGTCGTGCTCGCCGCGATCGCCCGCGAACGGGTGAGCAAGTTCTTCGCCGTGCCGACGATCTACATCGCGCTCCTCAACGCCGATTTGACGAAGGTCGACCTCTCCTCGATCGACTTCTATTTCTCGGCGGCCGCGACCATGCCGGAAGAGATCTCGCGCCGCTGGACCGAGCGCTTCGGGCGGCGCGTCTACGAGGGCTACGGGCTGACCGAATGCTCGCCGTTCGCCTGCTACAACCATGCCTCGCGGCACAAGTTCGGGAGTGTCGGCACCGCGGTCGAAGGCTTTCAGCTCGCGATTTTGGACGGCGAAGACCGGGAAGTTCCGCGCGGTGACTGGGGCGAGATCTGCATTCGCGGCCCCGGAGTCATGAAGGGATACTGGGGCAAGCCGGAGGACACCGACCATGCGCTGCGCAATGGTTGGCTCCACTCGGGCGATATCGGCCGGATGGACGACGAGGATTACGTGTACATCGTCGATCGCGTAAAGGACATGGTCAACGTATCCGGCTTCAAGGTGTGGCCGGCCGAGGTCGAGCACGTCCTGTATCGGCACCCGGCGATCAGGGAAGCGGCGGTATACGGCGCACCCGACGCCGAGAAGGGCGAACAGGTCCGCGCCGCCATCGTGCTCCGCGACGGTGCGACGACCTCACCCGAGGCGCTCGCGCAGTTCTGCCGCGACCACCTCGCCGCTTACAAGGCGCCGGTGCGAATCGACCTCGTGCGAGAGCTGCCGAAGAGCGCGACCGGGAAGATCCTCAAGCGCGTGCTGCGCGAGCAGGCCACGCGGGCGTGACGGCCGCGCGACCGATCTACGCTCTGAGAAGGTCGAGCGTCGGGAACCGCCCGGCGAGCGCGCCGGCGGACGGGACACCCCACCACTTCTCGAGCGCGGTCGCGTAGACGCTGCGGAAATCCACCGCGTAGACGAGGTTCCCGCCGTCGAGGCGGTCGAAGCGCGGCGCCTCGCCGTGGAGCCCGCCTTTCACGCGTCCACCAAGCGCGAGATGCGCGCTCGCCGTACCGTGATCGGTGCCGTTCGAGCCGTTTTCCTGCGCGCGGCGACCGAACTCCGCGTAGGTGACGATGAGCGTCGAATCCCACCGCCCGAGCTCCTGCAGGGCTGTACGCAGGGCGACGAGCCCCTCGGCGAGCTGCCGGAGCAGGTTTGCGTGGGGCCCGGGCTGGTTCTGGTGAGTGTCGAATCCAGTCAAGGTGAGGCGCACGGCGGCGACGCCCGCCTCCGAGGCGATCACCTGCGCTGCGGTCCGCACCGCATTTCCGAACGGCCCCGACGGGAACTCGGTGCGGAATTGGCGGTTCCCGTTCAGGTTCGCCGCGGCCTGGGCAATATCGCCTTCCACCTTGAGGATGTGGGCGAGAGCCCGGTTGCCCCGCGCCTGCGCCGGGTGGGCGAGCTTCGCCTGTCGCAGGAACTGCTCGGTGTTGGCGAGCGCCACCGCGCGCGCGCCGCCGCCCGCGAGCGGTCCGAGCTCACTCGATCCGACGACGACGCCATCGGCGGCAAAGGCGGCGGGGGGCCGCGCCGCCGCGAACGCGCGGGCGAGCCAGCCGTCGGTTAGATATTCGTCAGCCCGCGAAGCCGTATCCCAGATCTCGATCGACCGGAAGTGCGAGAGGTTTGGCTCCGGGTAGCCCACGCCCTGGATGATCGCAAGCTCGCGTGCCTGCCAGATCGGCAGGAGCGGAGCGAGCGCGGGATGAAGGCCGGTGCGGTCGTCCAGTTGCAGGACGTCATCGCGCCTGACCCCGATGCGCGGCCGGAGCGTGTAATAGGCCGGATCGGCGTAGGGCACAACGGCGTTGAGCCCGTCGTTCCCGCCCTTCAGTTCGACGAGGACCAGCAGATTCCGGTAGCCGCTCGCGGTTTGCGCGCTCGCGATGCGCGCGGCGAAGATCGCAGCGGCGGCCGCGCTCGACTGCCAGAGAAAGCGTCTGCGGTCCATGAGCTCTCCTACTTAAGCTGGTACGAGGGGTCGAGCGCGAGCCGCTTCACGACCTCGCGCGCAGGCAGTTCGGTCGGCACCGCGGTCACCGGCTCGCGCGCGAGGAGGGCCCGCTCGATATCGCCGTGCGAGACCGCGCCCGGGAACTGGCCGAGCCAGCGCTGCGGGTCGAACTGAATCTCGTAGAGCGCTCGCACGAACCGCTCGCGCCCCGCTTGCCCCATGCGGCCGAAGCCTTTGGCGCGACCGACGTCGGCCTCGGTCCGGCGCTTCTGTATCTCCGCCAACGCGACTCCCGGCATCTCCTCGGCCCGGAAAATGCGCTCCGCGAAGGCTTTGCGCGCGAGCAGGCTCGAGCTGTTGATCCACGCTTCGCCGCCCGGCCAGCCCTTCACGTTCGGCGGCGAGAACAGGTTCTGCCCGAGCTGCGCGACCACCAGCGCGAGCGGTAAGGGGTCGCCGACCGAGAAGTCGAGCGCGTGCATCGTTCCGACGACGAGGTCGACCGGCGACTTGATGAGCGCGCCCCGATTCTCCGGCGTCCAGAACGCCGGCGCGAGCAGGAGCTCGCGCAGCGCGACCTTGATCCCGTAGTCCGACGCGTAGAACTTCGCGGCGATGCGTTTCACCTCGGCCGCGTCGGGCTCCGTCGAGACGAACTCGCGCCACAGCTTCGCGACGACGAACTCGGCAGTCTGTGGCCGCTCGAGCAGGATATCGAGGACCGCGTCGCCGTCGAAGGGGCCGCTCTTGCCGAGCACCGTCTTGACGCCGGGATCGTGCACGGCCGGCCGCCACTTGAACTCCCCGGTCTCCGGGTCGATCGACCACCCGGTGAAGGCACGCGCGGCCTCCCGGATGTCGGCTTCGGTGTAGTGGCCCTCCCCGAGGGTGAAGAGCTCCATCACCTCGCGCGCGAAGTTCTCGTTCGGCTTGCCCTTGCGGTTCGACGCCGAGTCGAGGTAGATCACCATCGCCGGGTCTTTCGCCACGGCGTGCAGCAGTTCGCCGAAGTTGCCGACCGCGTGCCGCCGGAGGAGCAGGTTCTGGCGGTACATTAGCTGCGTATAGCGCACCTTCTGCTGGCTCGACGCGAAATGGCCGTGCCAGAAGAGCGTCATCCGCTCGCTCAGCGGCGACGGCGTGTCGAGCATCTCCTGCATCCACCACGTGCGGAGATCGAACCCGCGCCGGATCTCCTGGGCGACGAAGCGTTTGCGTTCCTCCTGGGAAGCCTGGCGGAGTTCGCGCGGCGGGACGATCGCCTCGCGCACCCACTCGGGTGGGGGCGTCCTCGCCGTGGCAACGGTGCCACCGAGCAGTCGATCCACCGCCTGTTCGCGCGAGAGGCGCGCGTAGTCGGCGATCTCGCGCGGCTGCGCGCCAAAGCCGGTGCGATTCAGCAGATGCCTAGCATCGTCCGCGCTCATCCCCGCCGCCTGGACGGCGAACGGTGCCGCTAGGACGACGGCGGAAAGGCAGCGCATCGAGATCGCCATGCGCGGAAGCGCGGCGCAGCGAATCAGCGCTGCGGCGGCGGACGGTCGCGATACACGTCGCGGCCGTGGTCGGTGATGTCGCGACGCAGCTGTCGGCGCTCGTCGGGCGTCATCGTTGCCCGCCGCGGATCCTGCGCTTCGCGGCCAGGGACTTCGCGCTGCGGCGGCGGTGGCGGTCGCATCGGCAGCGGCTGCTGCGGGCGATCCGCCCCGCGCCGGCCGGGCGGCGGATGCTGGGCGGCGCTCGGCCACGCCGCCGCGAGCGCCGCCACGAGCCCGACGCTAACCAGGATCCGTTTCATGAATGCACCGCGCATCAAGCGTGTCGTTCCCGTCGCTGCGGCTGCGATGGTAAGGCGCACGGCTGCCCTCGCTCAAGTGCGAGCGAGGCCACTCGCTGGAACGGAGATGTCTCGTGTTGCAGAACGACCACTCTCCCCTCTCCGCGCGCGCTCCCCGTAAGCGCATCGCATCGACTCCGCGGACTGTAAGCCGGCGCTGTAAGCAGACTGTGTGACCGGGACCCGAGTTTGTAACAAGCTATTTCAGCACTGGGCCCAGGGCAACCTCGCGTTACCAATTCCTCGCTGGGGGTCTCGGCGGCGGCTACCATACGCGCCATGGCGGATCCGAAGACCAAGATCCTGGTCGTCGACGACGACCTGCGACTGCGCGACCTGCTCAACCGCTATCTGACGGAGCAGGGCTTCGTGGTCCGCACGGTGTCGGACGCGCACGGCATGGACAAGCTGCTCGCGCACGAGCGGTTCGACCTCCTCGTCCTCGACCTGATGCTACCGAACGAGGACGGGCTCGCGATCTGCCGGCGGCTGCGCGGCACGAAGAACGACATCCCGATCATCATGCTCACGGCGAAGGGCGAGGACGTCGACCGGATCGTCGGCCTGGAGATGGGCGCCGACGACTACCTTCCCAAGCCCTTTAATCCCCGCGAGCTCGTGGCGAGGATCAACGCCGTCCTCCGGCGGCGCGCGGCGCCGCTCCCGCCAGGCGCGCCGTCGCCGGACGCCGAATCGGTGAGCTTCGGTGGCATGACCGTGGACCTTGCGACGCGCACGCTCGCGAAGAACGGCGAGACCATCTCCCTCACCACCGGCGAGTTCGCGCTGCTCAAGGTGCTCGTCACGCACCCGCGCGTACCGCTCTCGCGCGACAAGCTGATGGAGCTCGCCCGCGGGCGCGAGTACGAGGTCTTCGATCGCGCGATCGACGTCCAGGTCTCGCGCCTACGCAAGCTGCTCGAGCCCGACCCCGCGAGCCCGATCTACATCCAGACCGTCTGGGGGTTCGGGTACGTGTTCGTGCCGGACGGCGGCAAGGCCTGACCCGAGGAGAAGCGAGAGCGGCGAAGGGCAGCACCGCCCGGCGCGCGCGCTTTCCGCTCCTCGCCCCGGCCGATGAAGCTTTTTCCGCGCACCCTCCTCTGGCGCACGTTCCTCCTGATCGCGGCGCTGATCCTCGCCTCGGTGGCGGCGTACTTTCAGATCTTCCGCGTCTACGACCGTGAGCCGCGCGCGCGGCAGGTCGCACAGATGGTCGTGAGCGTCGTCAATCTGACGCGTGCCGCGCTCGTCTCGGCGCGTGCCGACCTCCGGCGCGAGCTCCTGGTCGAACTCTCCGAGCGCGAAGGGATCCGCGTCTATCCCGCCGAGCCAGGGGAGCATGTGATCGAGCCGCCGGCCGATCGGCCGATGGTGCAGCTCGCCCTCGAGGAGATCCGGCGGCAACTCGGCGACGACACGCGGTTCGCGTTCGAGCGCGAGGGGCTGCGCGGGTTCTGGGTCAGCTTCCGGATCGAGGACGACGAGTACTGGGTCATGCTGCCGCGCGAGCGGCTGGAGCGGCAATTCGCGCTCCAGTGGTTCGGATGGGCCGCGCTCACGCTTGCTCTCGCGTTGGCGGGAGCATTTCTGACGGTGTTCCGGCTCAAGCGACCGCTCGCCGCCCTGACCAGCGCAGCGAGCTACATCGGGCGCGGCCGGATCCCGCCGCCGCTCGCGGAGGTCGGCCCGGCCGAGATCGTGACCGTCTCGCGCGCGTTCAACCAGATGACTCGCGATCTCGCGCGGCTGGAGGACGACCGCGCGTTGATCCTCGCTGGCGTCTCGCACGACTTGCGGACTCCGCTCGCCCGGCTGCGGCTCGGGGTCGAGATGAGCCAGGTCGATCCTCAACTCAAGAACGGCATGACGATGGACATCGACGAGATGGATCGCATCATCGGCCAGTTCCTCGACTTCGCCCGCGTCGCGGGCGGCGAACTGGCGGCGCCGACCGATCTCGCGGCGCTCGCGCGGGAAGTGGCTGGGAGGTACCAAGAGAACGGCCACGCGCTGCGCGAGGAGATCGAGGCGACGCCCGAGGCGACGCTGCGCCCGCTCGCCGTGCGGCGCCTCATCGGGAATCTGCTCGACAACGCGTTTCGCTACGGCGAGAAAGACGTGCGCCTGCGCGTCGGTCCCTGCGACGGCGGCGTCGCGATCGAGGTGCTCGACAGCGGGCCGGGGATCCCGCCGGACGAGGTCGACCGGCTCAAGCAGCCGTTCACGCGCCTCGAGCGGGCACGCAGTGGCGCCGGCGGTTCCGGTCTCGGGCTCGCGATCGTCGATCGCATCGCGCGCATGCACAACGGCACGTTCGAGCTGCTCCCGCGCGAAGCGGGCGGACTCGTGGCGCGCGTGACGTTGCCGCTGCGTCAGGACCAGCAGCTCAGCACGACGTAGTGACTGCCGCCGCGGTCGAGCACCGACCGCACGAGGGCGAACCCGGCGACCGGCCACCGGACCGGCCGCAGCGCAGGTAGCGCGGACCCTGGTCGGACCTTCCGCGCGACCGTGATGTGCGGGACGAACGGCTTGGCGTCGAACGGGAGGCCGGCGTCGGCGAGGGCGCCGCGCAACCCCCGGACGAGCGCCTCAAGCTCGGGCGGCATCTCGCTCGCCCCGAGCCACGCGATCCGGTTGTGCGCCCAGAGCCCGACACGGTCCAAGACGAGCTCGAACGGACGCGGACGCACGCGCGCGGCGGCCGCCAGAACGGCGTCGCAGCGCGCCGGATCACAGTCACCGAGGAATGCGAGGGTGATGTGCAGGCTCTCCGGACGCGTCGCGCGGCCACCGGTGACGCGATGGAACTCCCCGCCGCGCGCGGCGAGGGCCGCGCGCGTCGCGTCGTCCGGCCACAACGCGAAGAAGAGGCGGAGCGGCCGCCCCACGGCGCGCACTATGCGCGGGCAGCCTCTAGCAGGGCAATCGCCTCAACAGCGATGCCCTCTCCGCGTCCCGTGAAGCCCAGGCGCTCGGTGGTCTTCGCCTTCACGTTCACCTGCTCCGGGCGAACGCCTAGATCCGCCGCGATGTTCGCGACCATCGTCGGCATGTGCGGGGCGAGGCGCGGCGCTTCGGCGATGATCGTCGCATCGACGTTCACGACGGCATAGCCCGCGGCCCGCACGCGGGCGATCGCCTCGCGGAGCAGCCGGCGGCTGTCGGCATCGCGATACCCTGGATCGCTGTCCGGAAAATGCCGCCCGATGTCGCCGAGCCCGGCCGCGCCGAGCACGGCATCCGTGATCGCGTGCAGCAGGACATCGGCATCCGAGTGCCCGGCGAGGCCCTTCGCGAACGGGATCTCCACCCCGCCGAGGACGAGCCGCCGTCCCGGCACGAGCGCGTGCGCGTCGAAGCCCTGGCCGATCCTCAAGCCGGCCTCCTTCCGAGCAGGCAAGCGGTGATCTCGAGATCGGCCGGGTAAGTCACCTTCAGATTTCGCGCGCTCCCCGCGACGAGCTTCGGACGCAGGCCGAGCGCCTCGACCGCCGACGCTTCATCGGTCGCTTCCGGCGCGGCCCCCAGGGCGCGCAGCAGGGTGACATGGCGGAACATCTGCGGGGTTTGCGCGAGCCAGCGCGACTCCCGCGGCTCGGTCGCCGCGATGCGGCCGGCTGCATCGGCGCGTTTCAAAGTGTCGGCGACGGGGGTCGCGAGGATGCCGCCGGCGTCGTCTTCGCCCACGGCGTCGATCAACCGCGCGACATCCTCGCGGGCGAGGCACGGCCGCGCTGCGTCGTGAACCAGCACCCAGTCCTCGGGGTCCACCACGTTCGCCATCGCGACGAGCCCGTTGAGCACGCTGTCCCGGCGGGTTGCGCCTCCGCACCAGAGCGGGGCAAGCCGGTCGCCGAACGCTTGCCAGTCGTGGGTCGACCAAAGCTGGTCGCCCGGGGCGAGCACGACGAACACGAGCTGGATCCTCGGCTCCGCGAGCAGGGCGCGCGCCGCATATGCGAGCATCGGCTGGCCCTGGACGTCGAAATACTGCTTCGGCGTGCCCCCGCCGAGGCGGGCGCCCTCACCCGCGGCTGCGATCAGCCCGACGCGCCGCGGCGGCACGAGCGTTCTGGAAGGAGTGTCATCGCGCCCCATATAATAGCGGCCCGCCGCGTTGGAGCGGACGCTTCCGGCGAAGCGCCGCCGACGCGGCGCGATGTTTGCGCTGCCGCCCGCGGCCGCCAAGCGTCTCGGATGCAAGGTTCTGCAGGGTTCGGTTCGTCTGGAATCGCTCCATCGCTCGATGACCACCACCACCGCCACCGCCATCGCCACCGCGGCGCGGCTCCGCTTCGGCAAGCTCCACGGCTCGTCCGATGCGCTGGCGCTCGCGCAGCTCGCGCAAGCGCGCGGCCCGATCGCGATCGTCTGTGCCGCCGCGTTGGACGCGCAGCGGCTCCGCGAGGAGATCCCCTGGTTCGCCCCCGCCCTCCGCGTCAGCCTCTTCCCCGACTGGGAGACGCTCCCCTACGACAGTTTCTCGCCGCACCCGGACCTCGTTTCGGAACGCCTCGAAACGCTCTACCGGATCACGACCGGAGAGGCCGATGTCACGATCGTTCCCGCCGCGACGGCGCTACAGCGGCTGCCGCCGGCCGCGTACCTCGCCGCGCACACGTTCTTCATCAGGCAGGGCGCGCGTCTCGACGCCGCGCAGCTGCGCGCCCAGTTCACCACCGCGGGCTATAGCCACGTCACGCAAGTCGTCGCACCCGGCGAGTACTGCGTCCGCGGCGGCCTCGTCGATCTCTTCCCCATGGGCAGTGCGGTCCCGTACCGCATCGACCTCGTCGACGACGAGATCGAGTCGGTCCGCACGTTCGACGTGGACACGCAGCGGACGATCTACACGGTGCGGGAAGTTCGGCTGCTCCCGTCGCGCGAGTTCCCGCTGGACGATGGCGCGCGCACCCGTTTTCGCGCCCGCTTCCGCGAAGCGTTCGAGGGCGACGTCACCAAGTCTCCGGTCTACAAGGACATCTCGAACGGCGTGGCGCCCGGCGGAATCGAGTACTACCTGCCGCTCTTCTTCGACGCAACCGGCACGCTCTTCGACTATCTGCCGACGGACACGACGCTGGTCGCGCACCACGACGTCCACGCGGCGATCGACGATTTCTGGCGCGACGCGCGAACGCGCTTCCAGCTGCTGCACGGCGACCGCCTGCGGCCGCTCCTGCCGCCCGAGCAGCTCTTCCTGACCGCCGAGCAGTTCTTCGTCGCCGCGCGGGCGTTCGAGCGGCTCGATCTGCACGCACCCCAGCTCGCGCCCGACGACGCCGATCGGCTCGCGACCGTGCCGCTGCCCGCGCTCGCCGTGGAGCGCCGAGCCGCCGACCCGCTGCACGCGCTCAAGCGGTTCCTCGAGGCGACGCCGGAACGGGTGCTGCTCCTCGCCGAGTCTCCGGGGCGCCGCGAGACGATGCGCGAGTACCTCTCGCAGTACGGCCTGGCGCCCCACCCCACCGGCAGCTTCGCGGAGTTCATCGCGGGAAGCGATCGCCTCGCGCTCGGCGTCGCCCCGCTTGCGGCCGGCTTCGTCGTCGCGCCTGGGACCGGCGAAGGCTGGGACGAGCTCGCCGTCCGCGCGGGCTTCGCGGTCGTGACCGAGAGCGAGCTCTACGCGGGCACGGCGCGCGCGCGCGGACGCCGCGATCAGGCGAAGCAAAGCTCGATCGAGGGGATGCTCCGCGACCTGTCGGAGCTGTCGGTCGGCGACCCGGTGGTGCACGAGAGCCATGGCATCGGGCGTTACCGCGGGCTCATCAGCCTCGATCTCGGCGAGGGCCAGACCGAGTTCCTCCAGCTCGAGTATGCCGGCGAGGACAAGCTCTATGTGCCGGTCGCGCAGCTGCATACGATCGGCCGCTACTCGGGCGGGCCGCCCGAGGCCGCGCCTTTGCACAAACTGGGCGGCGCCGAGTGGGAGAAGGCGAAGCGGAAGGCCGCGGCGCAGGTGCGCGACACCGCGGCCGAGCTGCTCGCCCTCTACGCCCAGCGCGCCGCCCGCCAGGGGCGGCCGTTCGAGCTCAAGGAGCACGATCTCGACGCGTTCGCCGAGGGTTTCGGGTTCGAGGAGACCGCCGATCAGGCGGCCGCGATCCAGGCGACCGTCAGCGACATGCGGACCGGCAAGCCGATGGATCGCCTCGTCTGCGGCGACGTCGGCTTCGGCAAGACCGAGGTCGCGCTGCGGGCCGCGTTCGTCGCGGTCGCCGACGGCCAGCAGGTCGCGGTCCTCGCTCCGACCACGCTGCTCGCCGAGCAACACTTCAACACCTTCTCCGACCGCTTCGCGGACTGGCCGGTGCGGCTCGCGGAACTCTCGCGTTTCAAGACGGCCGGCGAGCAAACGACCGCGCTACAGGGCCTCGCGGAGGGCCGCATCGACATCGTGATCGGCACTCACAAGCTCCTATCGCGGGACGTGAAGTTTGCGCGCCTCGGGCTGGTGATCGTCGACGAGGAGCACCGCTTCGGGGTGCGCCAGAAGGAACGCCTGAAGCAGCTGCGGGCCGAGGTGGACGTGCTGACGCTGACCGCGACTCCGATCCCGCGCACCCTGGCGATGTCGCTCGAGGGGCTGCGCGACCTCTCGGTGATCGCAACCGCACCCGCGCGGCGCCTCGCGATCAAGACGTTCGTCACCGGCTACTCGAATGGCATCATCCGGGAAGCCGTCATGCGCGAGCTCAAGCGCGGCGGCCAGATCTACTTCCTGCACAACGAAGTGGAGTCGATCGACGCACAGGCGGCGAAGCTGGCCGAGCTCGTTCCCGAGGCGCGGATCGCCGTCGCGCACGGGCAGATGCGCGAGCGCGAGCTCGAGCGCGTGATGCGGGAGTTCCTGCAGCAGCGGTCGAACCTGCTCGTCTGCTCGACGATCATCGAGACCGGCATCGACATCCCGACCGCCAACACGATCCTGATCAACCGCGCCGACAAGTTCGGCCTCGCGCAGCTCCACCAGCTACGCGGCCGGGTCGGCCGCTCGCACCATCAGGCATACGCGTACCTCCTCACGCCCGGAGAGGACGCGGTGCGCGGGAACGCGCGCAAGCGGCTCGAGGCGATCCAGCTCATGGAGGAGCTCGGCTCGGGCTTCTACCTCGCCATGCACGACCTCGAGATCCGCGGCGCCGGCGAGGTGCTGGGCGACAAGCAGTCGGGCGAGATCCACGAGATCGGCTTCCAGCTCTATACCGACATGCTGAATTCGG
>Ga0126369_10002626_pt1 | contig 12864 bp, 11 predicted proteins | sample PanSoiMetaPlot_1_FD_109646 | JGI IMG/M metagenome (GOLD analysis project Ga0126369, IMG submission 109646) | Tropical forest soil microbial communities from Panama - MetaG Plot_1 | ecosystem: Environmental > Terrestrial > Soil > Tropical forest > Bulk soil | place: Panama | collected 2016-02-17 | reverse complement strand
GATTGCAACGCTTTGAGAACGGTCGCATTCACGTCGATCCGCCGCAGCTGCTGATCCCCTTTCTGGAACAACGCGCGCATCGAGTTGAACACCTCGCTGGTGCGATGACCGTCGCTGATCATTCGATTGATAGCCGTGCGTGCCCTGTCGAGGTCGGGCGGCACCTTTTCGAGAAACAGCAGCCCCGCTTCGCCACTTGCGACGATCGCCCCCAGCGGCTGCCTGATCTCGTGGGCGATCGACGCCGTGATCGCCTGCGCGTTGAGCAGATTCTGATCCCGCTCGCGCTCCAGCATCGCGTTCGCACGGGCGAGACGCCAGTAGAGCACGGTCGTTTCCGCGAGCAGCACGACCAGGATGAGACTGGTGGCCAGGGCGGAGAAGACCCGGCCGAAATACCAGAAGACGCTGAACCGCACGACCAGCGTGTTGAACATGAAGGCGTTGAGCATCCACGCCTCGAGCACGACCAGCAGCCACAGATCGAGCGCCGTCTGTCGTCGCGACCAGAGCAGCGCCATCGCGGTGCCGCTGAGCACGACGATCGGAACGAAGTGCCAGGCCAGGCCGGGACGGACCGGGTCCGCCATGATGGCGGGCAGCAGATCGGCGCCTGTCGTGCTCAGCCACAGCAGGGCGTATGTGACGGCCGCAACGACCGCCACGACAAGGACGATGGCAAGCGGCACGGCGCCGCGCGGTATCGGATGGGTCCTGTCGTAGCGCTTCAAGAGGGCGTAGGCGATCACCGCGACGGGAAGTCCGATGAACCAGAATTCGTTGAGCCAGGGCGTCGTCTGCAGTCCGGCGCCGAGCAGGCCCTCAGGCGTGAAGGCGCCGGGAAAGGTCAGCGCGTGGGGTATGACCAGGAGAGCGGTCAAGAGGAATCCGCCGGCGAGCACGAGCAGCGACGGTGCCCGCAGGACGGAGAACTGGGCGAGGAGCAGCGCCGCGGCGATGGAATCGTTGATCAGCATCACGGTGTCGACCACCGGTATGTAGGAATCGACGCGCGGCAGCTCGACCTGGCCGAACGGAATGATCGCAATGAACGGAAGGGGCACGATCAGCGCGGCAACGAATGCCAGACGCTTCTGCCTGCTGTCGGGAGCCAGCACGGCCGGAAGTGGGATGTTCTCTTCCATGCGTTTCCATTAACCGAAGTCGGCCAACAGAGACCATATTTGCAGCGGCTGGAGTAAGCCCGCTCGACTCTACAGAACTGCGGCTGACCGTGGAAGGACCGCGCACAGGTCGGCCAACACGACAGTACCTGCGAAACATCGGTTAATCTCATGAGTTGGGCGCGGGGCCCGGTCGTGCGGATGCAGGCGGCATCTCCGGCGCAATTGCCTCTAGGGGCAACTATCCTGGCATCGCGCGAGGGCTAGACTGCTCTCCGACTATCGTCGCGGACCATCGCGCCACGTTCACGTCAAAGCTTTCTGCGGCGCTGGCGCGATCACTCGACCGTGCGTGCTACCGATCGTGATTGCAGTTGGGGTCCACGCCGCTCACGGAGGAGGCCATGATCCGTCCCGCGCTTCTCGCTCTTGCGTTAGGATCGCCGCTGGTCATCGCGGTCACCGACGTACCTGTCTACGACGTCGCGCCGGGCTGCCGGGCCGCCGTCACGGTCATGCCGGGAAGCTTCGAAGCCTGCATGAAGGACGAGCAGAGTGCCCGCGCGCAGCTCGCCGCGTCGTGGGATCGGTTTACCGGGCCGCAGCGCGACAACTGCGTGCAGACCGAAAGCACGGGCGGTTCGCCGAGCTACGTCGAGCTGCTGACCTGCCTGCAGATGGCGCGTGATGCGCAGACCCTGCCGCAAGACAAGACCGACGGTCCGAACCGGTAGCGCAACAGCCGAGCGCTACGCCGACCAATGCAGGTTGCCGCCGGACAGGGCTGCCTGCGTCGCCTTGTCGGGGCCGAGATCCTCGGCGCTGTGGATCGACAGGAGCTCGGCCAGGCGCACCCGCCCGCGATTGATGCGGCTCTTGATCGTCCCGGCCGGACATCGGCAGATCGCGGCCGCCCTGTCGTAGGACAGGCCCGCTGCGCCGACGAGCAGCAGCGCCTTGCGCTGGTCGTCCGGGAGCTTCGCCAGGGCGGCGCGGAATTCGCCGAAACGGACATGGCTTTCCTGGTGCGGCTGCGACGTCAGGGCGCCGACCAAAAGACCGTCCCGGTCGGAGACCTCGCGGCGAGACCTGCGGAACTCGTTGCAGAAATGATTGCGCAGGATCGTGGTGAGCCACGCCGCCATGTTGCTGCCCGGCGTGAACGACTCGATCTTGTCTATCGCATGCAGCAGCGCCTCCTGCACGAGATCGTCCACCCGGTCGGCGCGGCGGCAGAGCGCGAGCGCGAAACTGCGGAGGCCCGGGATGGCCGCGAGCATTGCTTCCTGCAACCCGGGATCGAGGGGCATGGCCGCGCTCCTTCGAAACATGGCCGCTCGCGTGCGTGGCCTGCGAGGTGATGCCGCCATTGTTGATACTCGTCGGTCCCAGTGCGGCAATTGCACTTAGGGGCAACGAGCATCGAGCGCGCGATGGTCACGCCGAAAGCCCGTTCGACGTCGACGCAACCGCGAAGGCGCCGCTCTTCCCCTATGGACAGTTTCGCGCGGCCGCAGCCGGAGCGAGAATTTTCCCACGGCTCGAGGAGCCGCCGGGCGATTTGCATGACGCCGCCAATCGACGGCCCATGCCAACCGCCCCGAAATGCGTTCGCGTCGTCTCACCGAGAGCGCGCCGCGAATGCCAGCGGGCAGAGGCTGCCGGCCCGTCTCGGGCAGCCGACATGGAGGAAGCAACCATGCGTATGAGCAGAGGCGGCTGGCTCGGCTGTCTGGCTTCGCTCGCCGTCGTCACGGCGGCAAGCGCGCCGGCAGCCGCCCAGCAGCAGAAGCCGAACATCCTCTTCATCATGGGCGACGACATCGGCTGGATGCAGCCGAGCATCTATCATCGTGGCCTGATGGTGGGCGAGACGCCCAACATCGATCGCATCGGCAACGAAGGTGCGATCTTCATGACGTACTACGCCGAGGAGAGCTGCACGGCCGGCCGCAACGCCTTCTTCACCGGCATGCACCCGCTGCGCACCGGCATGATCCCGCCGCAGCTTCCGGGCAGCCCATCCTACCTGCGGCCCGGCACGCCGGCGCTCGCCAAGTTCCTGTACGATCTCGGCTACACCACCGGCGAGTTCGGCAAGAACCATCTCGGCGATCACACCGACGCGCTGCCGACCGCGCACGGCTTTCAGGAATTCTGGGGCTACCTGTACCACCTCGACGCCATGCAGGGCGTGAGCTTCCCCGACATCAACAAGACTCCGGACCAGCAGACCGTCGCGCCGCCGTGCAAGAACACGCCGATCCCCGGCGTCCCGGAAGTGCCCGGAAGTGTGGATCCCAGAACCACCATCTGCCTGACACCGCCACGCAACATGCTGTCATGCAGATCTTCCGACGGCGAATCGAAGAACCAGACGTGCCGGGACGAGGGACCGCTGACGCTCGAACGCTCGAAGTCGGTGGACGAGGAGATTTCGGCCAAGGTCATCGACTTCCTCGACCGCAATGATCCGAAGAAGACCAACAAGCCGTTCTTCGTCTGGTACAACCCGGCGCGCATGCACGTCACCACCGTGCTGCCGGACAAGTATCTGGCGATGGTCGGCGAGCAAGGCGGCAAGGACTGGGGCGTCAACGAAGCCGGCATGAAGCAGATGGACGACAACATCGGCTACGTGCTCAAGAAGCTGGAGGACATGGGCCAGCTCGACAACACGCTGATCGCCTTTACCACCGACAACGGCGCCGAGGTCATCACCTATCCGGACGGCGGCGTCACCCCGTTCAAGGGCGGCAAGCTGACCACCTGGGAAGGCGGCATGCGCGCCCCGCTCGTCGTGCGCTGGCCGGGACACATCAAGCCGGGCACGGTCAAGAACCAGATGTTCGCCGCGCTCGACTGGCTGCCGACGCTCGTCAACATCGCGGGCGGCCCCAAGGGCGATGGGCTGAAGAAGCAGATCGAGGCCGGCCAGTATCCGGGCATCGTCAAGACGACGCTCGATGGCATCGATCAGCGCGCCTACCTGGAAGGCACGAGCGAGAAGTCGGCGCGCGAGGTCTTCTTCTACTACAGCGGGCCGAAGCCCTCGGCGGTGCGCTACAAGAACTGGAAGATGTACTACTCGATGGTGCCGACCAGCCCGACCGGTGCGATGGTCGGGGCCCAGAGCTATGCCTGGACCATGGTCAACAACATTGCGCGCGATCCGTTCGAGATCGCCGGCGGCAACGACGACATCAAGACGACGATGCAGGTCGGCGGCGCGCTCGCCTCGCCGAGCACCGCCTATCTCTACGACTGGAACCTGCTGCCGCTCGGCCAGCAGCTGTGGCTGAAGGAGCTGGAGACCTACAGGACGTTCCCGCCGCTGCAGTCGCCGGCGTCCTACAACCTGGACCAGGTCATCCAGGAGCTTCGCGACGCCAAGACCGGAAGCCACGTGGGCCAATAGCGGTCCGAGCATCAATCGGGCGCCCCGTAAGGGGCGTCCGCCTCAGTCGGCGCGACGGCGGCAAACTCCTCGATCGACTCAGGTGTTGAAGCAGTTCGAGAACCCGCCTTCGAGCAATCAGCCGTTTCGTGCGGACGGCGCGCATTGGGCTGACGCGCGGCCCGCTCTCTCCAACATCAGCTCGCCGGAAGGAGGAAGTCATGCGTACGATTTGTTGTTCCTTGATGATCGCTGGCGCCGCCATCGCCTTGGCGGCGGGCATCGCGAACGCCGCAAAAGGCAACAGAGATGCAGCGATGGAGCGCTGCATCGCCGAGGCCCAGGCATCCGCGCCGGACGTTGTGGGCTCGGGAAACTCGACGAGGCGGGTGGCGGTCTACAAGACCTGCATGGCGCAGGCCGGCTATCGGCCGTAGTCTGCGAACTGCACGTTTGCCAGTGCCGGCAAATGCCGACGGCCGGCGATGGTTCTCGTCGCGTCGCGGCGCGGCTCCATCGCCGGCCCTAATGTGATGCTCCCGGCGCTTTACGACGAGGCCAAGAAGAGCAAGTGGACCGTGATCAGCATGAAGAACGACTGGAAACGCATTTTCGCGTTCGGGTAGGCGAGACGCACCACGCCAGACGGGTTTAGCCCTGCTCTCAGTCGAGGTCGCCGTGTGAGGAGGTGCGTTCGTCCTTGGCCCGACATTTCGGTCCGGGCCCACGCATGTAATGTCGCTCGGGCCGGTAGGAATCGTTCAACGCCAGGATCAGTCTTCGCATCAGGGCGCGGGCGCGGCGCCAAAGGACACCGGTCGCCTGGCACGCAACGAGCTGGCTCATCGAGCTGACCTTCAAATCAAGCCTGGTAATGGCCGTTCTATCGACGACCACCTGAACGGATGATGTCCGCCGTATTAATTCCTGGTCATCGGCCAATGCGGCGCACGGCGTCGGCAAGGACGAGCAGAATGCCGGCGTGCAGCTAGCGGCCTCATGAGTGCGATCTGTCACGCCTTGGAGCGCATTCCGCTCCTGCGGTATCAGAGCGCGCCAAAATCCTTGGCGCGTACTCTTATCGGCGAACCGGTATCCGCCGGATGGCCCGCCGTCTGTTGCGTATTGCCCCTAAGGGCAATTTCGCCCCGAGCGCGGTTTCGACATGATTTTGCCGGGGCGATGCAAGTGCAATCGCTCTGCACCGCCGTGCTTCGCGGCGCCACCGTTTGCAGCGGCGCCGACCTCGCCATTGGGCCAAGGCTGCCGGCCCGTCTCGGGCAGCCGTCAACTGAGGAAGCGACCATGCGACTGAGCAGAGGGATCCGGCTCGGCATGTTGGCCGCGTTCGCCGCCGTGACGGCGGCCAGCGCGCCCGCGGCCGCACAGCAGCCGAAGCCGAACATCGTCGTCATCATGGGCGACGACATCGGCATCTGGAACATCGGCGCCTACCACCGCGGCATGATGGCGGGACAGACGCCGAACCTCGACAAGATCGCCGCCGAGGGCATGATCTTCACCGACTACTACGCCGAGGCGAGCTGCACGGCGGGACGCGCCAACTTCATCACCGGCGAGCTGCCCATCCGCACCGGTATGACCACGGTCGGACAGGCGGGCGCACCGACCGGCATCCCGATGGAGGCGGTGACGCTCGCAACGGTACTCAAGGCGATGGGCTACGCCACCGGCCAGTTCGGCAAGAACCATCTCGGCGACAAGAACGAGTTCCTTCCGACCGTGCACGGCTTCGATGAATTCTTCGGATACCTGTATCACCTCGATGCGATGGAGGATCCCTGCCATCCGAACTACCCGCAGGAGCTGCGCTCGCAGGTCGGGCCGCGCAACATGCTCCACTCGTGGGCGACCACGACGGACGACGCGACCGTCGATCCGCGCTGGGGCCGAGTCGGCCGGCAGAAGATCGAGGACGCCGGCGAGCTCTGTCCGAAGCGGATGGAAACCGTCGACGACGAGATCCGCGACAACGCCCTGAAGTTCATCGAAAAGGCCAAGGCGGACAACAAGCCGTTCTTCCTCTGGCTCAATCCGACGCGCATGCACATCGTCACGCACCTGTCGCCGAAGTACCAGGCGATGCGCAATTCGAAGAACGGCTGGAGCATCCACGAGGCCGGCATGGCGCAGCTCGACGACGACATCGGCCTCGTCATGAAGAAGCTCAAGGACCTCGGCGTCGACGACAACACCATCGTCATCTTCACCACCGACAACGGCACCGAGGTGTTCACCTGGCCGGACGGCGGGCAGACCCCGTTCGCGCAGTCCAAGGGCACCGTCATGGAAGGCGGCTTCCGCGCGCCGGCCATGATCCGCTGGCCCGGCAAGGTGCCGGCCGGCAAGGTCGAGAACGGCATCTTCTCCGGGCTCGACTGGTTCCCGACGCTGGTCGCCGCCGCAGGCAATGCGAACATCGTCGAGGAGCTGAAGAAGGGCAAGCAGCTCGGCGACCGGACCTACAAGGTGCATCTCGACGGCTACGACCAGACCGACCTGATCACCGCCAAGGGACCGTCGAAGCGCCACGAGGTCTGGTACTTCGGCGAAAGCGAGCTCGGCGCCGTGCGCATCGACGACTACAAGTATCGCTTCATCAGCCAGCCCAACGGCTGGCTGGGCGAGAAGTCCAAGGTCGATGTGCCATTCCTGACCAACCTGCGCCTCGACCCGTTCGAGCGCACGGGCTGGCCCGACAGCGGCACGAAGGAAGGCGCGCAGCAGTACTTCGACTGGTTCAAGTACGAGTTCTGGCGCTTCGTGTTCGTCCAGCAAAAGGTCGAGGAGCTGGCGCAGACCGCGATCGAATTTCCGCCGATGCAGAAGGGCGCGAGCTTCAACCTCGAGTCCGTGAAGGCGAAGATCGAGGCGGCCCGCAACGCCATCGCGAAGTGAGCCGGCAAAGAACTTGGCTCGCGTGACGTCGCAACCTGTCGCGCCGCGTCGGCCATGCAGCATGGACCGCGCGGCGCGACCCACCAGGCAGGCCCGCTGCGCCCGACAAGCCGGACGTTGCCCCTAGGGCCAATATCGCGCCGGCATCGGTGGGGTCAGAATTGCGCGTGCGGGAGCGGCAGTCATCACTGCTCGACCCCTGAGGAACCGCAGCCATGCGCATGACTCCTTTTCTCGCGTTCGTCGCGGCACTCTCGTCACAGATTTCCGATGCGCGTGAGATCCGACGCGATGCCATACCGGAGTCCTTCTGGGGAACCTGGGCGCCCAGCACCGGCGCCTGCAACGACGCGGACAAGTCGCCGATCGTGCTTTCCGCCAAATCCTATGCGGGTCCGGCGGGAAGCTGTGTCGTCGATTTCGTGATGGAAGTGCCGGGGCGAGACGGCGCCATCTACTCCGCCCGCATGAGCTGCTCGGGCTCACAGCCGCAGGCCAGGACGACCGCAAACCTGATCATTCGGCCGGACACCGCCGAGCAGATCTCACTCGGCGCGACATTCGACAGTCTGGCGACGCATCGCCGCTGTCCCGCAGGAGCGCCAACGAAACAGCAGTAAGCGCCCGCGCCGGGGACATGTACAATCTGCATTGAGCGGGAGCGGAGCACGATGTTGTTCGAAGCTCGCCGTGTGCGCGCCGCACTTTGCGCCATCGCCGCAATGGCGGTCGTTGCGCTGACAACGGCCGGCGGCGCGTTCCTGTCGTCCACCTCGTTGCTCCGCGCCGCGGCCGCACAGACCGAGCCCGCCGCGCCGCATTTCGTCGGCAGCGAAACCTGTGCGGGCTGCCACCGGGCGCAAGCCGATCTCTGGCGCGCCTCGCAGCACCGGCGCGCGATGGCGCATGCCAACGACGAGACGGTGCGCGCCGACTTCAACGACACGAGCTTCGACTACGCCGGCGTGCATTCGCGCTTCTTCCGCAAGGACGGCAAATTCCTCGTCGAGACCGACGGACCAGACGGCAAGCTCGCCGCCTTCGAGGTCAAGTACACGTTCGGCGTCGAGCCGCTGCAGCAGTACCTCGTCGAATTTCCCGACGGCCGCGTGCAGGCGCTGTCGATCGCCTGGGACACGCGGCCGAAAGCCGAAGGCGGCCAGCGGTGGTTCCATCTCTATCCGAAGGAGGAGATCGGACACGGCGACGTCCTGCACTGGACCAGGCTGAACCAGAACTGGAATTTCATGTGCGCCGAGTGCCATTCGACCGGCGTGCGCAAGAACTACGATGCCGCGAGCGACCGCTTCGCGACCGCGATGGGGGAGATCAGCGTCGGCTGCGAGGCCTGCCACGGCCAGGGCTCGAACCACGTCGCCTGGGCGCAGGCGCAGCAGAGTTGGTGGCCGTTCGGCAGAACCGACGAGCCCGACAAGGGACTGCTCGCGCGCTTCGACGAGCGCCAGGGCGTCTCCTGGCATCACGACCCGCGCAGCGGCGAAGCCAGGCGCAGCGTGCCGCCGGCGGTGCTGCGCAAGGAGGTCGAGACGTGCGGCCGCTGCCATGCGCGGCGCAGCGAGATGTCGGAGGACTGGGTCCCCGGCCGATGGCTGTCGGAGACGCACGTGGTCTCGCCGCTGACCGAGCAGGTCTATTGGCCGGACGGACAGATGCGCGACGTCGAGGAGGCGTACAACTATCTTCCATTCAAGCAGAGCCGGATGTTCGCGGCCGGCGTCACGTGCGGCGACTGCCACGATCCGCACGGCGGCAAGCTGCGGGTGGCGGGCGCGGGCGTCTGCCTGCAATGCCATGCGCCCGAGACCTATGCGGGCGCGAGGCACAACCACCATGCGGCCGCGGCCAAGCAGCCCGACTGCATCTCCTGCCACATGCCGGCGCGCACCTACATGGTGATCGATACCCGGCACGATCACAGCCTGCGGATTCCGCGGCCCGACTTGTCGGCGAAGCTCGGCGCGCCCAATGCCTGCAATGCCTGTCACTCCGACAAGCCGGCCGAATGGGCGGCGACGGCGGTCGCCAACTGGTTCGGCCCGGAGCGCAAGGGATTCCAGACCTATGCGCCCGCGTTCGCGGCGGCGTGGGGCGATCGCGCCGATGCGGGCGCGCTGCTCGCATCCCTCGCGGCCGACGCGGGTGCGCCGGACATCGCGCGCGCAAGCGCGCTCGCCGCGCTGGCGCCTCGCGTATCGCCGGCCAACATCGACCTGGCGCGGCGCGGCCTCGCCGATCGCGACCCGACGGTGCGGATTGGCGCGATGGACATGCTGGCGCATGTGCCGCCCGAGCAGGTCTGGGCGCAGGTCGCGCCGCTCCTGTCCGACCCGGTGCGCGGCGTTCGCATGCGCGCCGCGCTGCTGCTCGCTGCCGTGCCGGCGGCGCGCCAGCCAGCGGCCGACCGCGCGCATTTCGAGAGCGCGGCAGCCGAGTTCGTCGCGGCGCGCCGCCTCAACGCCGACCGGCCGGAGGAGCGCGCGACGCTGGCGAGCTTTTATGCGCGGCGCGGCCTCACCGCAGAAGCCGAGACCGAATACAAGGCGGCGCTGCGGCTGAGCCCGCAATACGCGCCGGCATCGGTCAACCTCGCCGATCTCTACCGACAGACCGGCCGCGACGCTGACGGCGCAGGCGTGTTGCGGGCCGCGATCGAACAATCCCCGCAGGATGCCGGATTGCACTACGCCCTCGGCCTGCTGCTGACCCGCATGAAGCGGCCGGCCGAGGCGCTCGACGAGCTCCGCCGCGCATCCGAGCTCGCGCCCGACCGCGTGCGCTACGCCTACGTCCACGCGGTCGCCCTGCATTCCGCCGGGCAGCGCGAGCAGGCCATGACGGCGCTGAAGAACATCCTGGCCGATCATCCGGACGATCGCGACAGCCTCCAGGCGATCATGGCTTTCGCGCGCGATGCCGGCGACGTCGCGACCGCCCTGACGTATGCGAAGAGGCTCGCGCAGCTCGCACCGAACGATCCCAACGTCAAGGCGCTGGTCGAGAGTCTTCGGAGCCAAGCCGATAACCCTGCCGCGCGGTAGGTCGCGTCCGCTCCACCGCACTGCGAGATCACGCAACGTCACGCCGGTGTGCGCCTGCACAACGCGACAATCGCGCCGCACCGCGACCACCCGAACGGAACATTCCTGCGGATAACCGCATTGCTCCCCTTGTCCCGGCTGGCGAATTGGCCTTCTCCTGAGCCGGGGAAGGGAGCCTGTCGGGATGCGCGGACGGAATTTGGCTTGGATTCTTGTCGTACTGTCTGTGTCTGCTACCCGACTCGAAGCGGCCTGCATCGAACCCGCGCAGCTCGCGCACTCGGCTGTCAGCATCACGCGATATTTCGACGAGGCAGAGCGCGCCGCGCATCCCGGCGTGATTGGCACGAGCGGCACCGCCTGGTTCCTGTCGCCGACCACCATCGTGACGGCGGAGCACGTCAGCACCGGAATGATGTTGACGACGGAGTGGAAATCGCTCGACATCAGCGAGGGCGACGACACCCGATCCATGCCGGCGCGGGTCGCGCGCGTGACGGGGCGCGGCGGTGAGAAGCTCGCCGTGCTCGAGCTGCAATCCGAGTTTCCCCAAGCGCGCCGCGCCGCGATCCGGACGGTGCCGCTCGCACCGGAGGACCAGGTCGTGACGCTCGCTTACCCGGACCGCCGTCCGCGGGTCGTCGGCGGCCGCTTCGTCAAGTACGGCGAAGACGAGAGATTGGCGGGCGCCGCGCTGCTCGAAATGTTCGACGGCAACGACCGGCTGGCGGTCGACCACGGCGCGTCGGGAGCACCGGTCTACGATTGCGGCGGGCGGATCGCCGCAGTCGTCACCACCGTGATCACACAGTCGTTGCCCGGGTGGTCTGGCCGCATGCGCACGTCGACCCCATGGGGAACGCCCAACGTCCTTTCCGTCCCCATCCAGGCGCTCGAGGAATATTCGGAAGCCCGATGACGCCGCGCCGGATGACCGGCGTTCACTTGTCAGGCGGCGGGATGTCGGTGAACAGGTCGCGCATGTCGGCGCGCAGGTAGATCGCGATCAGCTTCTGCGCCGCCGGATCGATCTTTTCCTTACCCTTGAACATCGCGGCAGCCGCCGTTTCGCCCACGCCGAGGTGCTCGGCGAGCGCCGCACTCGACAGTCCCTGCGCGTCGAGCTCCGGCGTGAGGTCGCGCCGCGCCCAGCGGTCGGGGCCGGCCGAGCCCTGGCCGAGCAGCTTCTCGCCCTGCTGCTGCACGTTGGCAAGCGCACTCTCCGACAAGAGCCCTGAGATGATGGCGAGGAACGCGACGAAATGCGGATTGATCGGCGCGTCGCCGCCGAGCCGCGACGCGTCGGTGACGACCGGGACGCCGGCCTTGGCGACGATGAACATCACCAGCGCCGTGATGGCGCCGAGCGAGATGCGCAGCAGATAGCCCGAGATCGTGATGGCCTGGTTGCGCAGCACGAAGGCGTGCGTGATCTGCAGCGCGCTGCCGAGCACGCCCATCATGATGACCAGCAGCAGCGTCAGGTTGTCGAGATCCATGGTGATGAACGCCGCGCTCGCCTGTGTCAGCCATTGGCCTTTGAAGAACAGCTCGTAGAGCGCATTCTCGACCTTCTCGCGCGAGCCCGCGTCGATGCCGGGCTTGATCAGGTCGAACACCGAATTGAGGCTCTTGGTATCGTTGTCGATCCGCTCCGACAGGTCCTTGAGCTGCTCGTCGAGCGCCTGCAGCTGCGCGGCGGCGGACGCGCTCGCGCGCTCGGCGGCGCCGTAGTCGCGGTACGCATTGACGACGTCGACGACGAACTGGTCGAGCTCCGGGTGGTCCTTGTGCAGCTGCGGCTGCGATTCCTGAATGGCGCCGATCTGATCGGGATAGCCCTTGCCGTTCACCGCCGCGATCGGGGGCTCGGTGGCGTCGACGCGACGATGCAGCGTCTGCAGCAGCTCGTCGAGATAGGAGCGCTTCGCCGCAAGATCGTTCTTCGCGTTGGTAGCGCGCACGTTGAGGTCGATGCGCTGGTTGCGCGCGGTGTTGCGCAGCTGCAGCTCCGTCTGAATCTGGTCTCGGGTGGTCTTCCACTGATCGCCGATCGAGAACAGCTTGCGGACGCTGAGACTTACGCCGTCGATCGTGATGCTCGACAGGCGCGTCTGCGCCAGCACGGTGGACAGGATGAAGATGCACGACGCGGCGAGCAGCAGGGTCGCGATGACGAGGGCCGCGCTGACCAGCCAGGTCTTCCAGCTCCTCGCGGCATGCCTCCGGCTCGCGTCCGCGCCGAGGCTCGCAGCAATCGCCGTATCCGCCATGGCAGCCCCCTCCCGCAAGTTGGTCCGGGACTGGATACTACCACAGGTTCAGGGTCAACGCTTGCCGCCGAAGGCCTGCTCGTATTGCTCCG
>Ga0126369_10002623_pt1 | contig 12870 bp, 13 predicted proteins | sample PanSoiMetaPlot_1_FD_109646 | JGI IMG/M metagenome (GOLD analysis project Ga0126369, IMG submission 109646) | Tropical forest soil microbial communities from Panama - MetaG Plot_1 | ecosystem: Environmental > Terrestrial > Soil > Tropical forest > Bulk soil | place: Panama | collected 2016-02-17 | reverse complement strand
GGTCGTATCGCCGCCAAGCAGGAATTTGCCGGTTATTGGGAATACGTGCTTGATGAAGCTATTTTCACCTATCCTGCCCACCCCAACTGGGGCGGCACCGCGTTGATTTCAACGAACGGCGAATTGATCGGTATCGGCTCGCTTCAACTCGAGCGCGCGCGCGAAGGCAAGAGTGAGCATCTCAACATGATCGTGCCGATTGATCTCTTGAAGCCGATCCTCAACGACCTGCGCAAATTCGGTCGCGTCAATCGGCCGGTACGCCCCTGGCTCGGACTCTACTCGACCGAGATTGAAGACAAGATCGTGGTGGTTGGGATTGCGCCCAAGGGCCCGGCTGCACGCGCCGAAATCAAAACCGGCGATGTGGTCGTGGCGGTCAAAGGCGAGCGCATATCTACGCTCGCCGCATTTTACCGGAAGGTCTGGTCGCTTGGACAGGCAGGCGTGGAAGTGCCGCTCACGCTTTATCGCGAGGGCGTAACTTTCGATGTGCGACTGAACTCCTCAGACCGGGCAAAATTCCTGAAAGGCCCACGCCTGCATTAAGTGATCCCCGCTCGCGACGCCAAGAATTTGCGTCAAACTTCCTCGACCATGTCCACACGATTTGGATAGAACGCGAGGTACTCTCTGATCTCGGCCATTGCCGGAAACGGCTGTTGGTACGACCAGACGGCGTTTTCGGCGCTACGGCCGGCAGCCTCGATGGTAAAATAGTTCGCCTCGCCCTTGTAGGGACAGTGCGTGTGATGATCGGTGGGCACGAGCAGGCTCATGTCCGCATCGGTGCGAGGAATATATTGCACCGGCTTGTAACCCGCTTCCTTCAGCGTGAGCGCCTGCGTGGTATCGGCAATCACGCGCCCTGCAAAGCTGACGCGCACACGGTTGCCGTTACGCGTGATGGTGATCGGATGGTCGGGCCCGGGGAGTTTCATGCACGTTCCATATGGGTAATTCTTCGTAAATTACTGATCACCTGCGATTTAGGCGTCCGGTTCGGGACTCGCCATGCCGATTGCGAAAAGTTGAACCATCGCCTCAACAGAACTACAGACACTTCGGCCTAGATTGCGGGAAATTTCGACGCAACGGTCCCGCGGTTTTCATGGCCAACAAGCAAATCGAAAAGATGATTCAGGGTCTTAATATCCTGGTCGCCGACGACAATGCTTACATGCGCCGCCTGACGCGCATGATGTTGACCAATCTCGGCGGAAAGTCCGTGCTGGAGGCGCCTGATGGCCTCGCTGCGCTGGAAGCCATCCGTACTTCCGATCCTGATGTCATGCTGCTCGATTGGGATATGCCGGTGCTTAGTGGCATCGAGGTATTGCGGATCGTGCGCTCGCCGGGTGTGTTTCCACGCCCGAATCTGCCGGTGATCATGCTGACCACGCGAGCGCAACGTTCGTACGTCAATGAGGCGCTGCGCGCAGGAGCTAACGAATTCCTGCTCAAGCCAACCTCGCCCAAGGCCCTGTGCGACCGGTTGACGTCGATCATCTTCAAACCACGGCCAATGGTGAAGCTGGGCAACGACTACGTGCTGGAACCGCGTCGCATTTCGGCGCCGCGCGAGGCCGCGTTGGCGGACTAAGTCCTGCTCAACCATCTCGACGTTAGACGGGAAGAGAATCGAATTATTCGTGTTTGTAGCGACAATGGATTGTCGTTAAGCGACAGACATAGTCGCTATGCGCCCACTCGTATTGCCAAACCCGTGACAGATCGAACTGGCTCCCATACACAGGGCGCTTCTTGTGCCGATGGGAGATCCAATGAATTCTGAACGACGCCGATTTCTGTATCTGACCGCGGGCGCCGCCGTTTTCCCGATATCGGGAACTGCAAGGGCGCAAGCCTATCCATCACGGCCGGTGCGCGTGATCGTGCCATTCGCGGCCGGCGGACCGACCGACGTTTTTGCGCGGCTTATTGCTCTGAATCTTTCGCGCAGTCTTGGCCAGCAGTTTTATGTCGAGAATCAACCAGGGGCGGGAGGCAATCTTGGCATGGGTGCTGGCGCGCGCGCCGCGCCGGACGGCTATGCGATCACGATTGTCAGCACGAGTTATGTCGTTAATCCGAGCCTCTACGCCAAAATTCCATACGACCCGCTCAGGGATTTTGCGCCGGTCACCTTGGCGGCTACTTCGCCCAATGTTTTGGTGGTCCATCCATCGATTCCGGCCAACAACATCCAGGAGTTGGTTACGTTTCTCAAGGCCAATCCCGGCAAGTACAGTTTTGCCCATCCCGGTGTCGGCACCACATCGCAGCTTTCCGGCGAAATGTTCAGGCAATCACAAGGGCTCGACCTCGTGTCGGTGCCTTTTGGCGGCTCGGCGCCGGCCATCCAGTCAGCCATTGCCGGTCATACGCCTATTGCCTTCACCGTGCTGACGCCGGCAGTTCCGCAAGTGAAAGAGGGAAAGCTGCGCGCATTGGCGGTAACAACGCCCAAGCGCTCGGCAGCGCTGCCCGATGTTCCAACAATGGGGGAAGCTGGATTGCCCGATCAGGAGTCTGACACAATGCAGGGCGTTCTAGTTCCAGCCGGCACGCCACAGCCGATAATCGCTTTGCTCCATCGCGAGATCGGCAAGGCGATGGCTGAGCCGGAGGTTGTCCAAAAGCTGGAGACATTGGGATTCGAGGCGATCGCCAGCACGCCGGAGCAGTTTTCCGCGCGTATCCGGGCCGACATCCCAAGATGGGCGAAGGTGATTGAAGTAGCGCACATCAAGGCGGAGTAGGGTACCGCCAGCTGGCGCGCCCGAGACGATTCGAACGTCCGACCTTTGCCTTCGGAGGGCAACGCTCTATCCAGCTGAGCTACGGGCGCGCGTCAGCCTTCAATAGACGAAACAACTGTGAGCGGCAACGGGCCGAAATTTGTAGCGTGCTCGGAGGAGATTGGAGCTTTCTGTGGTTAAGCCCGCGGCGGCGGTGGCTCGCAACTATGCGCCTGGATCAGAATCTCTTACTGCTGTGGAGTCCGCGCATGGTGCGCCCCAAGGAGCATTTCAAATGGCAATAGCCGCTTCATCCAAGCCGAAAGCCGGCAAGCCGGTAACCACCAGGCATCTCGCCGCCGCGCTCTCGGAACAACATCAGCTCACCAAGAAGCAGGGCTTGGAGATGCTGGAGGATCTCATTGGCATGATCACAAAGCACCTGAAGAAGGGTGAGCGGGTGAAAATCGCGGGGCTCGGTATCCTGGTTGTACGTCACCGCGCCGCGCGTATGGGCCGCAATCCGATGACCGGTGAGGCGATCAAGATAAAGGCCAGCAAGAAAGTTGCATTCCGTGCCGCCAAGGATCTCAAAATGGCGATCTGAGCGCCGCTGTTGCGGTTTTTGCAAAGCCCCGCCGGGAAACCGGCGGGGCTTTGTTTTGGCCCGGGCGTTTGTCAATTCCGGCCGCGCCCTGGCAATGACAGCCGTGAGGAAGCGTCTATAATGCCAATCAAAGAATTCGGGAGAGTTGTCATGTCGCAGGCGGCGGAGAAACGCGGTGGCATACCGGCGATGCTGAAGGATACGGCATTCGTATGGGACGATCCGCTTGATCTCGAGGGCGAGCTTACCGAAGACGAGCGCATGGTACGCAACAGCACGCGCGGCTTTGCCCAAGACTATCTGATGCCGCGCGTGACCGAATCCTTCCGTGCCGAGAAATACGATCCCGGCATGTTGCCCGAAATGGGCAAGCTCGGCCTGCTCGGGCCGACGATCCCCGAAGAATATGGCGGGGCAGGGGTGGGCTACGTTGCCTATGGGCTGATCACGCGCGAACGCGAGCGCGTTGACTCCGGTTATCGCTCGTCGATGTCGGTGCAGTCCTCACTGGTGATGTACCCCATCTATGCCTATGGCACGGAGGCGCAGCGACGCAAATATCTGCCCAAACTTGCAACCGGCGAGATCATCGGGTGCTTCGGCCTGACCGAGCCTGATCACGGCTCCGATCCGGGCTCGATGGTGACGCGCGCGGAAAAAGTATCCGGCGGCTACAAGCTCAACGGGGCCAAAACCTGGATCTCGAATTCACCGGTTGCCCATGTCGCGGTGGTGTGGGCAAAACTCGACAATGTCATCCGTGGTTTTCTGGTGGAACGCGGCGCCAGAGGTTTTTCGACCCCCAAGATTGAGGGCAAGTTATCTTTGCGCACTTCGATCACCGGCGAAGTCATTCTGGAAGACTGCGTGGTGCCGGAAGACAATCTGTTGCCAAATGTAAAGGGGCTTGCCGGTCCGTTCGGCTGTCTCAACAATGCGCGCTACGGCATTGCCTGGGGGGCCATGGGCGCCGCCGAATTCTGCTGGCACCGTGCGCGGCAATATGTGCTGGACCGCAAGCAGTTCGGCCGCCCGCTCGCCGCCAATCAGCTGGTGCAAAAAAAGCTCGCCGATATGCAGACTGAAATTGCCATCGGCCTGCAGGGCGCCTTGCGGCTTGGCCGAATGCTGGAGGCCGGCAAGGCGGCGCCGCCTTCGATCTCGCTGATGAAGCGTAACAACTGCGGCAAGGCGCTCGAGATCGCGCGGCTTGCACGCGATATGCACGGCGGCAATGGCATTTCCGAGGAATACCACGTGATGCGCGTGCTTTCGAACCTCGAGACCGTGAACACCTACGAAGGAACGCATGACATCCACGCTCTGATCCTCGGTCGCGCCCAGACCGGCATTCAGGCGTTCTTCTAGTTCAAGCCGCGACGCGAGTCTTTACTCCGTTCATCCGCGCGCAGCGGGGATCGAGAAAGCAAATTTCCGATTGTTCGTTCTAAATTCTTGCTTGCGCAGGAATGGGCGGAAGCAGATACAGCGTTCATGGATTTGACAACAACCGCCATCTTGGCCGCTGCTGGCGTTGCTGGAGGCATCATAGCGAGCGTCATCGGCGGTGCGGCGATCGTGACCTATCCGGCACTGATCGCGACCGGCGTGCCGCCGCAACTCGCGGCGGTTTCCAATCTGGCGTCGATTATGCCGGCAACCATGCTGGCGGCCCTGACCGACCGTTCGCAATTGCCTCCCTTCGATCGCGCTTTTGTTGGTTTGATCGTTTCTTCAATTATCGGGGCGGGTCTCGGTGCCGCGTTTCTGGTGTACACGCCGGAACGGATGTTTGCGCAAATTGTGCCGCTGTTGCTCTGCTTCGCAACGGTGTTGTTCGCCTGTTCCGAACGGATCAGCCGCTGGCTGCGCGCGCGCGCCAAGGATCGCGGACACGCCATCGCCTTCAATTTTGCGAGCCTGAAGGTGATCCTGCCGGTCTCGTTCTACGGCGGTTATTTCGGCGCCGGCGTCGGCATCCTGATGCTTGGCGTATTCTCGCTTGCGACCGGTGGCGACTATCGCGCCGCCAACGTCGCCAAGAACTTTGTGTCCAGTCTCAACGGCCTTGCGGCGACCCTCGTGTTCGCTATGCAGGGCGCGGTACTCTGGCCACAAACGCTGGCGCTCGCCGCCGGAACAATCGGCGGCGGCTTGATAGGCGCCTATTTGGCACGCGTCATACCGCGCAACGCTGTGCGGGTGCTCATCATAGTCGTCGGTGCGGCGCTCACGGTCGCCTTCGCGCGCCGCTATTGGTTTGGCGCATAACCGCGGCCAACGTTAAAGCGCGATGCTCCCAACGCTATGCGCCATGGCAGCAACCCTTGCCGTCATTCTGCTGCTCGGATCGCAGAGCGGATCGACAACGGTGAAATGATTGGCATTGGCAATTTCCTCGTAACAGGTCAGTGCCATTTCCTGCCGCCAGGATTCGGCGATCGTTTTGCTCTGGCGCAGAAACTCGCTCGACTCGAGCGCGCCAACAACGGCATCCAGGCTTCGGCCAGCCGGCAAAGGCCAAAAAAGCGGCGATACACGGCGCGCCTCCGCTGCGTCGAGCCGCAGGTCCTGATTTTGCGAGCAATACAAAAGCGGCAGCAGATCGAATATGCCGGAGATTGCGTAAGCGGCGGGCACCAGATCATCGGGCGCGTCGGAAGCGAACGCTTTCCAATTGGTCGCCGCCATACAAGCCGCAAGATGACCGCCCGCGGAATGACCGTAGACGAAAATGCGCTGCCGGCGCTTGCGCCACAACATCACGCAGGCGCTGCGTATTTGCGCGATGATGTCGGCAATCGAGCAGTTCGGGCACAGATCATAGCCGGCAACCGCAACCGAAACGCCACGCGCGTTGGGACCGGCCGCCATTTGGGAAAACATCGAGGGTTCAAGGGAGCGCCACCAGCCGCCGTGGATGAACATGGCAAGGGGCGCCTGGCCGTCATCCGTGGCCGGAAAGATGTCCACCGTCCGGCGCAGCGAGGGACCGTATGAAATTCCGAGTTTGGCGTTTTGCGCTGATGCGCGAAAGGCCGCCCCTTCGCGTTGCCAGCGCGCGAAGATTTCCGGATGCTCAGGCACGCGGGCGCGATTGTCGTATTCGAGTTCATAGTTGATGGACATGATGACTCTCAACGGACGTCAAAATGAAACGGCTTTGCCCCGAGCCGAAACAACGATATCTCTTAGCCATGAAAATCGACGGCAAGCAAATACAAACCCGCGGTGAGACGAGCTAGTGGCCTTCACATCGGTATCGCTCGAATTACCCGTCGACGGGCGCCAGTCGGAGACCGCCCTTGCGATCGCGCGCGGCACCGCGCGGCTCTTGTATGCGCATGGCCGTTGCGTGGTGAGTGAATTGCCGCTGCCCTCCGGCCGCCGGGCCGATCTGGTCGCACTCGATCCGGGTGGCGAACTCTGGATCGTCGAGATCAAATCCTCGATCGCCGATTTTCGCGCCGACCAGAAGTGGCAGGACTACCGCGCGCACTGTGACCGGCTGTTCTTCGCGACCACGATTGATGTGCCCTGCGAGATTTTTCCACCGGATACAGGGTTGATCGTTGCCGATGCCTTCGGGGCCGAATTCAAGTGCGAGGCACCCGAGCACCGGCTGCCCGCCGCGACGCGCAAAGCGATGATGTTGCTGTTCGCCCGCGCCGCTGCCATGCGTCTGCAATCGCTTGCCGATCCGGGCGGATCCTATGGCGAGGCGGGCTGACGATCAGCGCGGCGCACGCTTGGCCAGAATTCTTTGCAAGGTACGGCGATGCATGTTGAGCCGGCGCGCCGTTTCCGAGACGTTACGACCGCACAGTTCGTAGATGCGCTGGATGTGCTCCCATCGCACGCGGTCGGCCGACATCGGGTTTTCCGGCGGTTCAATCTTGGTATTGTCCTGCGCAAGCAGCACCGCGACGACGTCGTCGGCGTCCACAGGCTTGGCCAGATAATCAACGGCGCCGAGTTTCACCGCGTTCACCGCGGTCGCGATGTTGCCGTAGCCGGTGAGGATGATGCCGCGCGCGTCCGGCCGACGGCGCTTGAGCGCAGAAATTACGTCGAGCCCATTGCCATCGCCGAGCCGCATGTCGACAACGGCATAGGAAGGTGCCGCTTTTTCCACCTGCAGCAAGCCATCGGCGACCGATTCCGCGGTCGAAACGATAAAGCCACGCTGCTCGAGTGCCTTGGCAAGCCTTTGCAGAAACGAATGATCGTCCTCGACGATCAGCAGAGATCGTTCGCCGGATATTTTTTCTTTAGCCGGGCTGGCAGCTTCGCTCGTCACAGCATCCACATCGTACACCCGGGCCATGGGCTTCCAATTATCCTACCTCGCGAAGCCCATCAACCGCACCGCAATAAATAGTGATTGCGGCCGCTCGGCTCAAGCCGCCGCGAAGGTCATTGATTGTTCGAAATCTTTGCGGCCCCAGCGAAGCCGGATGATGGCGCCGCGTTCCGGCTGGGCACGATTTTCGAACGAGAGCGTCGCGCCCGAACGTTCGAGCAAGGTCTTGGCAATGAAGAAACCGAGCCCCAAACCGGTCGGTTCCTCATCGGTATCATGGGGTTGATGCCGGCGACTGGTTACATAAGGTTCTCCAATGCGGGCCATGATTTCCGGAGCAAATCCGGGTCCGTCGTCGCTAATGGTGACTGCGACGTCTTCGTTGCTCCATTGCGCCTCGACTGCAACGCGATCGGCTGCGAAATCAACCGCGTTTTCGAGCAGATTCCCCAGCCCATAAAGAATCGCCGGATTGCGGGCGCCGACCGGCTCGGCGCTGCGATCCTCCGGCGCCGTCACGTCGATGATCACGCCAAAATTGCGGTGCGGTGCCACCACTTCCTCGATCAGCGCAGTCAGCGGCATCCGATCGAAGGGTTCGCCACCTGACGACAATTCGGTAAGCTTGGCGAGGATATCCCGGCAGCGGCGAGCCTGCTCACGCAGCAGTCGCACGTCGTCGCCGTGCGGCGCGTTGGGTGCGATCGCGCGCTCCAACTCTTTGGCGATCACCGAGATAGTCGAAAGCGGCGTGCCGAGCTCGTGCGCGGCGGCAGCGGCAAGGCCATCGAGCTGGGACAGGTGCTGTTCGCGCGCCAGCACAAGTTCGGTCGCGGCAAGCGCATCCGACAACTGACGCGACTCCTCGGTGATCTGCCAGGCGTAGACCCCGATGAAGCCGATCGCGAGCAGGATGCATAACCACACGCCCATCATGTAGATCGGCGGTAACTGCAATGGGTCATCGCTGTCCCATGGCAGCGGATAGTGCACAAAGACAAGTATTGTAGAGCACGCGACCGCGAAGCCGCCCAACATGAGCGTGAACCGCGGCGGCAGCGCGGTCGCCGAAAGCAGCACCGGACCAAGGAACAAAAAAGCGAACGGGTTCTGCAGTCCGCCGGTCAGGAACAGCAGCACCGCGAGCTCCGCGATATCGAAGGCAAGCAGCCAGGCAGCGCGGTCCGGCTCCAGCCGCTGAGTCAAGTGGAAACGCAGCCGCAGCGCTACATTAAGCCACGCAGCAAGGGCGATCACTGCAAGGCAGGCGTAAATCGGCAATTCGAAATCGAGCCCGTAGAAAACAGCCAGCACCGCAGTGGTCTGACCGATGATGGCGAGCCAACGGAGTCGCACCAGCGTGTCGAGGCGCACGGTGCGGGGCGGGTGGTGCTGAGAAAGGCTGAGCGCAACCATAGGCCCATTCTAACGCCACGTGACGCTCGAACAAATTGCCGACGCGGGGCTTGCACTTCCTGCGGCGGGGCGTCACATCTTTTGCCACATGGATGCCCAGAACACGTCCGTCATTGCCGCCGATCGCCTGGTCAAGCGCTACAAGGGTGTGGCGGCGGTCGATGGAATTTCGTTCAGCCTGGCTCCCGGTACGGTCACAGGACTGCTCGGCGGCAACGGCGCAGGCAAGACCACCACGATTGCAATGATCATGGGTCTGGTCACGCCCACGTCCGGCACCGTCACCGTGCTGGGTGCCCAAATGCCGAGAGACCGTTACCGCGTGCTGCACCGGATGAATTTCGAAAGTCCTTATGTCGATATGCCGATGCGTCTGACGGTGCGGCAGAACCTTTCGGTGTTCGCGCAACTCTATGCGGTGAGGGATATCGGCAGACGCATCGCCAGCTTGGCCGCCGACCTCGACTTGACTGAATTTCTCGATCGGCCGACTGGCAAGCTCTCTGCCGGGCAGAAGACGCGGGTCTCGCTTGCCAAATCGTTGCTCAACAAGCCGGAAGTGCTGTTGCTCGACGAGCCGACCGCATCGCTTGATCCCGACACAGCCGATTGGGTGCGTTCGCGACTCGAGCAATACTGCAAGGAGCGCGGCGCGACCGTACTGCTTGCCTCGCACAATATGGCAGAGGTCGAACGTCTGTGCGAGCGCGTGATCATCATGAAGAAAGGGCGCATCGAAGATGACGATACGCCCGAACGTCTCCTCGCGCGCTATGGCCGGGAGACATTGGAGGAAGTGTTCCTCGATGTGGCCCGCGGACGACGGCAAAGAGAGGCTGCGCAATGACAGGTCTTCCGTGCTGCGCTGCGCGCAGGAAACCAGGCGGTGAAATGTCGTGATCGACGCGGACACCGGCATGAATTTTTCGGCCAACCGCGTTGCCGCTATGGTGCGGCGCTATTGGTATCTCTTGCGCTCGTCGTGGCCGCGAATTCTCGACCTGATTTATTGGCCGACCGTGCAGATGCTGATGTGGGGTTTTTTACAGCTCTACATTTCACAGAATGCCGGTTTCTTTGCGCAAGCTGGCGGGGTCTTCATAGGCTCGGTCTTGTTGTGGGACATCCTGTTTCGCGGTCAGCTTGGGTTTTCCATATCTTTTTTGGAAGAAATGTACGCGCGTAACCTCGGAAATATCATGATGTCGCCGTTGCGGCCGACAGAATTTCTGCTTGCGTTGATGATCATGAGTATCGTGCGGCTTTCGATCGGCATGGTTCCGGTTTCGCTGCTTGCGATCGCCTTTTTTGGATTCAACCTGTGGACACTCGGCCTGGCGCTTGCCGCTTTTTTTGCCAACCTCATCCTGACGAGCTGGTCAGTGGGTATTTTCGTTGCTGGCCTGTTGTTGCGAAATGGTCTTGGCGCTGAAAGCATGGCCTGGACCATCATGTTCCTGTTTCTCCCGCTGACTTGCGTCTACTATCCGGTTTCGGTGCTGCCTCATTGGTTGCAGTATTTCGCGTGGGCGCTGCCGCCGACTTATGTCTTTGAGGGAATGCGCGCGCTGGTGATCGATCACGCATTTCGCGCCGACCTTATGCTCGAAGCTTTCATGTTTAATATTGTGCTGTTCGCGGCTGCATCATTGGCTTTCCTCAAGTTATTGGAGAGCGCGCGGCTCCATGGGTCGCTTTTGCAGACCGCTGAATAAGTGGAAAAATCCAATGTTTTTTGGGACTTAGTGCTTTATTTCGCGTTGTATACTCAACACCAACAACTTATCTCTATGTTGACGCTATGACGGAAAACCGACAGTCTCCCGCACTGCAACAGGGCTCGGGGACTGATTCCATGACAATAGGCGAATTCGGCGGAGCGGCGACGCTCTCCGACGGCGGCGGCTCGTTGCTGGCAACGCCGATGTACTGGTTCTACGAGATGGCGCATGCAGCGCTCAATCCATCGCGCGCTTTCGCCGACGCTACGCGGCTGTTCTTCAGAAATCCGGTCAATCCGCTGGCCCACACTGCCTACGGCAAGTCAATGGCGGCGACGATGGAATTGTTCGAACGCTCGACGCGCCGCTACCACCGCCCGGAATGGGGAATCGACTCGACCACGATCGGGGCAGAAAAGATCCCCGTGAATATCAAGAGCGTATGGCAGCGTCCGTTCTGCCGGCTTCTGCACTTTGAGCGTGTCTTCGAGCGTCCGCCACGTCGGCCTCAGCCAAAGTTGCTGATCGTGGCGCCGATGTCGGGCCACTATCCGACCTTGCTGCGCGGCACGGTGGAAACTTTTCTGCCCAATCACGACGTCTATATCACCGAATGGATCGACGCGCGCATGGTGCCTCTTGCGGAGGGCCGCTTCGATCTCGACAGCTACATCGATTATGTGATGTCCATGCTGCATCTCCTCGGCGGCGATGTACATGTGGTTGCGGTGTGCCAGCCTTCGGTGCCGGTGCTCGCCGCCGTGTCGTTGATGGAAGCTGACAACGATCCGGACGTGCCGCATTCCATGGTGTTGATGGGCGGGCCGATCGACACGCGCATCAATCCAAACGGGGTCAACAAGCTCGCGGAACAGCGCGGACTCAACTGGTTCCGCAGCCATGTCATCACCAAAGTGCCATTCCCCCATCCTGGTGTGATGCGGGACGTCTATCCGGGGTTCCTGCAATTGCACGGATTCATGAGCATGAACCTCGACCGTCACATCGAGGCGCATCAAAGCCTGTTCATGCACCTGGTCAAAGGCGATGGCGACTCGGCGCAGAAGCATCGCGAGTTTTACGACGAGTATCTTGCAGTCATGGATCTCGCCGCCGAGTTTTATCTGCAGACTGTCGATACCGTGTTTATCCGCCACGCGCTGCCGAAGGGTGAAATGACCCATCACGGACGCCGCATTGATCCGGCGGCGATCAAGCGCGTTGCGCTCATGACGGTGGAAGGTGAAAACGACGATATTTCCGGCGTCGGTCAAACCAAGGCCGCGCATGCCTTGTGCGTCAACATTCCGGATGAGAACAAGGTACATTATTTGCAACCGAGCGTCGGCCATTACGGCGTATTCAATGGCTCGCGTTTCCGCGCCGAGATTGCTCCGCGCATCGCCGATTTTGTGCTGTCGCACAACGGTGCGCGCAACCTGCGCTCCACCTTGCTGAAGCTCGTGGCTCAGCGTTGATCTCGCTTCTGAAAGCATATTTTGGCAAACTGTCGGCTCGATCTGATTCGGGGTCGACAATGCCTGTACCGCTGCGAACCCTGCTCTTTCGCCGCGCCAGTACGCCGTCGGCAATTGCGGTCCATTTCGACGGCGAAATTTACCCGGTAAACGTGCGTCGTCATCGACAGGCGCGCCGTTACACGCTTCGGATCCATGCTGCGAGCCGCCAAGTCATGCTCACCATGCCGCCGCGCGGTAGTGTGAGGCAGGCTAGGGAATTCGCGCAGAAACATGGCTCGTGGATCGCTGCCCGACTCAGGCGGCTCCCCGCGGCGGCACCTTTCACCCCCGGTACCACGCTGCCGATACGCGGGTACCAGCATCGCATCGAACATCGGCGCGGTGCTCGCGGCACGGTCTGGGTCGAGAGCCATGGACACGCGCATTTACTTTGTGTCGCAGGTGGCGAAGCTCATGTGCCACGCCGGGTGCGCGACTATCTCAAGCGCGAAGCCAAACGCGATCTTGATGCCGCAAGTCGTCTGGCGGCGATGGCGCTTGGTGTCGAGTTCAGGCGCATCTCGGTACGCGACCAGACGAGCCGCTGGGGCTCGTGCTCGTC
>Ga0126369_10002621_pt1 | contig 12872 bp, 10 predicted proteins | sample PanSoiMetaPlot_1_FD_109646 | JGI IMG/M metagenome (GOLD analysis project Ga0126369, IMG submission 109646) | Tropical forest soil microbial communities from Panama - MetaG Plot_1 | ecosystem: Environmental > Terrestrial > Soil > Tropical forest > Bulk soil | place: Panama | collected 2016-02-17 | reverse complement strand
GGCGATCAGTGCACCAGGCGCTGCGACTTCTGCCAGATTGCCACCGGCAAGCCAGGCCCACTCGATACCGGCGAGCCGGGCCGGATCGCCGAGTCGGTAGCGACCATGGGCCTGCGCTACGCGACGGTGACCGGCGTGGCCCGCGACGACCTGCCGGATGGCGGCGCCTGGCTGTACGCGCAGACCTGCATCGAGATCCACCGCGAGGTACCCGGATGCGGTGTGGAGCTGCTCATCCCGGACTTCAATGCCGAGCCTGCGTTGCTCGGCCAGGTGTTCGCGGCCGCGCCGGAGGTGCTCGCGCACAATATCGAGACTGTGCCGAGGATCTTCCGGCAGATCCGGCCGGGATTCAGGTACGGGCGTTCTCTCGAGGTGCTGCGGGCCGCCCACGCGGCGAGCCTGGTGACCAAGTCCAACCTCATCCTCGGCATGGGCGAGACCCGCGACGAGGTGCTGGCGGTCATGGCGGATCTCCGGTCCGCGCACTGTGACCTGCTGACGATCACCCAGTACCTGCGGCCCTCGGCCCGCCATCATCCGGTCGACAGGTGGGTTCTGCCGGAGGAATTCGCCGAGCTCGGCGACGAGGCACTGGCGCTTGGCTTCGCGGGCGTCATGAGCGGCCCGCTGGTCAGGTCCTCCTACCGGGCAGGCCGCCTATACCGGCAGGCCCGCGAGGCGATGCGCAGGAGCCCCGGGCCGCTATCCTCTGCTGCATGGTGAAATTGCCCGGCAGGTCTGGCAAGCGCGACAGCGGGACAGCCGGCGGCGGCAAGGCCGCGCGCCCGGCAACAGACCCGGCTTCGATGGCGGACCCGGAAAACGCCGGTCGGATCGCGCAGCTGCGGATGACGGGCGCGCTCATCCGCAACGACAACCCGAGGGGCCTGCCGATCGTCTTCGGCAGCGGTCTGGCCATCATCGCGGCCGCCGTGCTCGTGGGCCTGCTCACCGGGACAGCGGCCTTGCTGATACCGCTTGGCGTGCTGGCCGGCCTCACCACGTCGGCGGGGCTGTTCGCCAGGTTCGGGACGCGCGCTCAGTACGCGGCAATCGAGGGACGACCGGGCGCGGCGGCTGTCCTCGTTCAGCGCATGCGAGGGAACTGGACAACCACCCCCACCGTCGCCGGGAACCGCAACCTGGACATGGTGCACCGGGTCGTCGGCAAGCCGGGCGTGATCCTGATCGGCGAGGGGTCGCCTGCCGGGCTAGCCCCCTTGCTGGCGGCCGAGAAGCGGAAGATCGGGCGGGTCGCCTACGGCGTGCCCATCACGGAGATCCAGATCGGCAACGGCGCCGGCCAGGTGCCGATCAGCAAGCTGCAGCGAAAGCTGATGACCATGCCCCGCGCTCTCAAGCCCGCAAACGTCCGGGAGCTGAACGACCGGATGAAGGCGATGCCCACGCTCCAGCCGCCTCGGGGGCCGATGCCCCGGGCCGGCCGGATGCCCAGGCCGCCGCGCCCCAAGATGCGGTAGAACGCGCCGCTAGAGCCTGACCACCGCCGTGTTCGCGGCGCGATCGTGCAGACCGCGCAGGTCCCGGTCGGTCAGTAGCGGCGCGATCACCGTGAGCAGTAGCAGCGTCCGCAGCAGCGCCCAGTGCAAGCCGATCCCGGGTACCCCCGCCGAGCGGCCGTCCAGCCTGGTGACCTTGATGCCCGCCAGCCGCTTGCCCACGGTGAGCCCGATAAGCCCGGTGAGCAGGAAGTCCTGCACGGCGAAGACCAGCAGCGTCCAGTTCCCGAGCGAGCCTGGCTGGCGGCTGATGAACGCCCCGACGATCGCCATGCAGAGCAGCCAGTCGATAACAAGCGCGCCGACCCTGCGGCTCATGCCCGCGATCGCGCCGCTGCCGGCCTGCGGCAGCCCGAGGCCGGCGCCCGGGTAGCTCACCTCAGTCACGGTGCCAGGGTACTCACCGCCCGCGGCGGACCGGCGTGTCGGGCGCGGGGCGGCGCACGCGCCGCGGCCGGGCCGGCCAGTATGGGAGTCAGCTACGAGCCGCATGACCACCGTAACGCGGCAGAAACATCGGGGATACGACCAGGAAACTGGCGCTCGCTAGCGTTCCTGCGCATGTGGGGCGGACGGGCGCGCGGGGGTCCCGGCGGCAATCTCCGGGAGATTCACCCGGGGCCGCCGCATCGCCGCCGAGTACGCCTCGAGTGCCTACCGGAGTGCCCCGGAGCAAGGAGAGCTGATGTTCACAAGTGGAGACGAGGTCCTCAGGTACCTCGCGGACGCCGATGTCCAGTTCGTCGATGTCAGGTTCTGCGACCTGCCGGGAACGATGCAGCACTTCACCGTGCCCGCGGGCGCCTTCGGGGAGCAGGTGTTCACCGATGGGCTGATGTTCGACGGCTCGTCCATCCGCGGCTTCCAGGAGATCCACGAGTCGGACATGCTGCTGATGCCCGACCCGACCACCGCAGTGGTAGATCCGTTCCGAGCCCACAAGACCCTCAACCTCACCTTCTTCGTGCATGACCCGTTCACCGGCGAGCCGTACACCAGGGACCCACGGAACATCGCCAAGAAGGCAGAGGAGTATCTGCGCGGCAGCGGCATCGCCGACACCGTGTACTTCGGGCCCGAGGCCGAGTTCTACATCTTCGACTCGGCCAGGTTCGAGACCGCGGCTAATGCTGGCTTCTACTTCCTCGACTCGATCGAGGGCGCGTGGAACACCGGCCGGGATGAGCCCGGCGGCAACCTGGCCTACAAGCCGCGGTATAAGGGCGGCTACTTCCCGATCCCGCCCAACGACCACCTCACCGACCTGCGCTCGGAGATGGTCCGCACGCTGATCAGCTGCGGCATCGAGGTCGAGATGCAGCACCATGAAGTAGGCACCGCGGGCCAAGCCGAGATCGACATCAGGTTCGACAGCCTGCTGCACATGGCCGACAAGGTCATGCTGTATAAGTACGTCGTCAAGAACGTGGCGCGGGCAGCGGGCAAGGCGGTCACGTTCATGCCCAAGCCACTCTTCGGTGACAACGGATCCGGCATGCACTGCCATCAGAGCCTGTGGCGGGACGGCGAGCCGCTGTTCTACGACGAGGTCGGCTATGCCGGGCTGTCCGATCTGGCCCGGTACTACATTGGCGGCCTGCTTCGGCATGCGCCGTCGCTGCTCGCGTTCACGAACCCAACGGTCAACTCTTACCACCGGCTTGTTCCCGGCTTCGAGGCCCCGGTGAACCTGGTCTACTCGCAGCGCAACAGGTCCGCATGCGCGCGGATCCCGGTGACGGGCCCGAGCCCGAAGGCCAAGCGGGTCGAGTTCCGGGTGCCCGACCCGTCCTGCAACCCGTACCTAGCGTTCTCCGCGATGCTGCTGGCTGGCCTGGACGGGATCAAGAACAAGATCGAGCCGCCCGAGCCGATCGACAAGGACCTGTACGAGCTGCCCCCCGACGAGGCGCACGCGATACCCCAGGTGCCTGGCTCACTGGAGAAGGTCCTCGAGAACCTCGAAGCCGACCACGACTACCTGCTCGACGGCGGAGTCTTCACCTCCGACCTCGTCGAAACCTGGCTGGAGTACAAGCGCTCGCACGAGATCGACCCGATCCGGTTGCGCCCGACTCCGCACGAGTTCGAGCTGTACTTCGACTGCTGAGCGCGAGTAGCGTTCTGACCAGGGCGCATGTCGGGCGGCGTTTCGCGCCGCGCGACGGCGCCGGGAGCCCACGCGATCTAACGTGCTGGCGATGGTCGGCCCCAGATCGGCTAGTGGCCTACGACACAGCCACCACAGCACCCCGATGCCGCTGACACGGGCGTAGCGGACCCGATCGGCTGACCCTGGGCGCCGCCGCCCCGCCTCACGTTTGCTGATGGCCTAGCTGGCCGCGGCGCAGACACTGGGCGGCCTGAACCGCGCGGAAGACCTGCGGGCAGGTCCTGAGGGATTGCCCGGTGGCTGCGGCGGCGAGCACCGCCTGAGTCGCGGCGATCACGATGCGCGGGTCCAGCGATGGGATCAGGTGGCCGATCCCACGTACCACGACGTGGATGGATTCGGCCGACAGCCACGCCAGCCGGGTCTGGGCTCTGGCCTCGAGCATTGGGACGGTTTTCAGCCACCGATCTTGGAGAATGCCCGCGGTGACCACGATCAGCGGCATCCGGCCGAGGTTGGGTGCCCGTTCCAGCTGGCGTACCGTGGCGTGAATGTTGATCTCCTGGTTCGGCGCGGGCTGGACGGTCCCGTCGATCCACGGCCCGGCGTGCAGCCGGTCGTACACCGCCACTTCCGGTTCGCTGGAGGAATCCAGCAGCACCATTCCGGCGACCTGGCCTGGGTAGAGCGCGGCGAACTCCCGGGTGATCATCCCGCCGTAGGAGTGGCCGACCAGCACATACGGCGGCTCCACGCCGATCACCCTTAGCAATGTGTGCAGTTCCCGGGCCTGGGTAACCCCGGTAAGCGGGCGGACCGAGACCGGGCGGGCGTCGCTGAGGCCATCCCCCGCCCGGTCGTAGGTGCACACCCGAGTACGCCGCGCCAGAACCGGCAAGATCACCGGCCCGTAGGTGTCGATCCCTGACGCGGTGTATCCCGCCTCCAAGATCACCGCCGGGTGCCCTGTGCCCGCGCACTCATAGGCCAGCCGGTAGCCGCCGATATTCGCGAAACCGACCTTGGGCGTCACGCTGATGGCCTGATGGCCTCGATTGGCCGACGTCGCCGGGCCGCCGCATGCCGCGATCAGCACGGCTACACCGGCCAGCACCACAAGCCGCACCCGCCGCCGTCCAAGGTCCATAAGCCCGCCTCCGCCCACCGGTTGCTAGCGGTGGTCCCATGGTACGAGCCGCGATTCTCGCCTTAAGGAACCAATAACGGCTCCAACCCCAGCCCGGAGGCCCTGAGGCGGCAGCGCACGCCATTCCCAGGCGCGTGGAGACTTCCGGAACCGGCGCTGAGTGGCCTTCGACGGTGCGCCCGAGCCATCGAGGACCTCGCACTGAAGGATCGGCTAGCCGACTGACCGCGACAACTGCCACACCTAGGTGAGCGCACTCGACAGCATCATTCCGGTGACGAACGTTAGCGCGGGCTTTTGGTACCCTCAGGCGAGCGCGACCTGCTGACGAGTCGGCTTGGCGTGCCGGAGGCGCTGATGAGACGACAGCGGGCATCGATGGTCCTAGCAAATACTGCGGCGCTGTGGTGTGCCGCAATGCTGGTGGTTGCCTGCGCGTCCCCAGCCGGAGCCGGGCAGCTCCGTGCCAGAGCAGTCGGTCAGGCAGGCACTTGGCAGGCGGCGATCGAGGTGCCGGGAATCGGCGCGTTGAACAAGGGCGGGGCTGCCACCGTCACCTCGGTGTCGTGCGCATCGGCGGGCAACTGCGCGGCGGGCGGGCAGTACACCGATCGCCTGCGTCACCGCCAGGCATTCGTGGCCAGGGAGACCAACGGAACCTGGCACGCGGCGATCGAGATACCCGGAACCGGCGCGCTGAACAAGGGCGGCAATGCCGACGTCACCTCGGTGTCGTGCGCATCGGCGGGCAACTGCCTGGTCGGCGGCTTCTATCGTGATCGCTTTCGGTTCAAACAGGCGTTCGTGGCCAGCCAAAGGAACGGCACGTGGCATAAAGCCATCGAGGTGCCCGGCACGGCCGCGCTGAACAAGCGCGGCGATGCATGGGTCCATTCGCTGTCATGCGCCTCGGCGGGCAACTGCGTGGCCGGCGGGGACTACCGGGACGGCTTGCGTCACAGACAGGCGTTCGTGGCCAGCGAACGGAACGGCACGTGGCATAAGGCGATCGAGGTGCCCGGCACGGCCACGCTGAACAAGGGCGGGTTTGCCGAGGTCGATTCGGTGTCGTGCCCGTCGGCTGGCAACTGCCTGGTCGGCGGCCGCTATGATGCGGGCGGCACGCAGGCGTTCGTGGCCAGCGAGCGGCGCGGCACGTGGCATAAGGCGATCAAGGTGCCCGGCACCGGCGCGCTGAACACGGGCGGCGCCGCCGCGGTCGATTCGGTGTCATGCGCCTCGGCGGGCAACTGCACGGTCGGCGGATCCTTCACCGATAGCGACCGTCAGGGTCAGCCGTTCGTGGCCAGCCAGACCAACGGCACCTGGCACGCGGCGATTCATCTGCCCGGCGTTAACGCTATCGACGGCGGCGTTGTCCAGTCGCTGTCGTGCGGCTCGGCGGGCAACTGCCTGGCTGGCGGATTCTACCTAGATGGCGCGCAGCAGGACCACGCGTTCGTGGCCAGCCAGACCAACGGCACCTGGCAAGGGGCGATCGAGGTGCCCGGCACGGTCACGCTGGACAAGGGCGGCATCTACGGCCCGGCTGCCGAGACCACCTCGGTGTCATGCGCCTCGGCGGGCAACTGCACGGCCGTCGGCATCTACATCGACGGCCAGGGTCACAATCAGGCGTTCGTGGCCAGCCAGACCAACGGCACTTGGCAAGCGGCCATCGAACTGCCCGGCACGGCCACGCTAGACACCGGCGGCAGCGCCGCCGTGAACTCGGTGTCGTGCGCCCCGGCAGGCACCTGCGCGGCCGGCGGGTCCTATCAGGCTAGCCACGGTCACTATCAGGCGTTCGTGGCCAGCCAGGCCTGACGCTTACGGTCCGGCCCGCGCCCTTTTTTACATTTCGGCTGTAATGCGCGACGCTCGCTGTCTTTCGAGCAACCTGCGAGTTAAGGACACCGCAACGCCCGGTTATGTCGATTCGTACCGTCCCGAGGGATTAGAGTGCGGAGTCACGCGCCAGTCGTTCGCCCAGCGCGCAGCCACTAAGGAGCTCAGGCAATGCAGGACACAACGAACCACCAAGAACAGCCACCGGCAGTCCCGCAGCGCCGACGGCCAGCACACGGAATTCGGTCGCTGAGCCCCTCGGCGATCGTTGTGGCGGTGTCCCTGCTGGTCGGCGGAGCCGGCTTCGCGGACGCCGCCACCGGCGGAAACTTCATCTTGGGCAAGGCCAACAAGGAGTCAGCAACAGCGTCCCTGTCGGATTCCAAAGGGACGCCACTCGCGCTATCGGCCCCCGCCGGCAAGGCGCCGCTTACGGTGAACCGCACCGTCATGGTCAAAAACCTGAACGCCCAGTTCGTGGGCGGCCTGACCGCGACCGGACTCGCCACCGGAGGCGAGGGGTTCACGACGCCGGAGACCGACACCCCCATCGCTGGCGGCGGCGGTACGGTCGTCGCCACGACCGGGACGCTGCCCGCCGGGACCTACTACGTCACCGCGACCGCGTTCCTGGCGATCGCCCAGAATGGCAACTACGGGGAGTGCTGGATCGCCAAGGGCTCCGCCCCGAGCATTGAGTACAACGTCGGCGGCGCCCTACTGACGGGCCTCTTCCAGGCCGCCGAGACTGCCGCGGTGACGGTGACCGCAGGAGACACGCTGCAGGAGCGGTGCGTGACCAACAGCTCGTCTGGCTCGTTCGCGAGTGACGCGGGAATCCTGGCGATCCGCGTCCTGTCCTCCAGCCACAAGTGACGAATGCGGGCCCGGCATCGTCGGCCCGGCGCTGGCGCACCTACGGCCGCAAGCTGCAACCCGTTCGAGCGCTGCGTTCAGGCGCTGCGCTAACGAGGCAAGCTACGAGCGGCGACGGCTCAGGCGGTGAGGTCGGCGGTGCTGGGCTGGTCGGTGAGGCTGGCGATGGCGCACCTGGTTTGCTCACTGAGGGCGATCGCGTGCCGGTCCTCATAGATCCGTAGTGCAGCGCGCAGGCTGGTCACGGCCTGGCCGCGCGCCCCGGCGAGCCGGCTCACCTCGGCCTTGGCCACCAGCGTCTCCGCCTTCAACACTGCGTAGGAGGTTGCGGACAGCAGGGCCACGGCCTGGCCGATCAGCCGACGGGCGGCGGAGACCTGGCCGCGCCGGGCGAGCAGCTTGGCCCTGGTTGCCCGCCACCGGGCCTGGGCGTCGACGTCGTCGGGTCCGGCGGCGGCTTGGGCCTCTTCGGTCATCCGCTGGGCCTCGTCGAGGCGGCCTTGTGCGTAGAGGGCCTCCGCGATCGCGCAGGCGGTGGTTGCCAGATATGCCCGTTCCCGCATGGCACGGAATGCCTCGTACCCTTCCTTGGATGGCGTTCGGCTGCCGCCGGCTCTCCGGCGATCAGTTCCACATAGCCAGCAGGGATTGCACCCCTGCCCATGCGAGTTTGGCCCTGAAACCAGCGAAGACTGATTTAGCTCGGGCAACCGCCTCCCGGGCGTCGCATTTGTGATCTTGGGCAAGGTGAGCGAGACCGGCTGCCCTACATGCCACCATCATGGCGGACCCCACCCGGCTCGGGCGTACGACGGGCCAGGAATCGCAGCCGCGCCGCACGTGCATCCCAGTCATAGACCACCGCTGTCCCAGCGATGAGATCGTGCAGTGCCCGGCGGTCCCGCTGCACCAGGATTCCCAGGAAACCCAACCCCAGAAGCAGGAAACTGAGCGGGAGAGCCAGGGTGCGCACGATGGCCTCGTGCGGGCGGACATGCGTGCCGGTCTTGTCAACAACACGCACGCCCAGCACGGCCATGCCGAACGTCTTGCCGCTCGCGGCCCATGAGTACGCGTAATACACGAACTCCCAGCCGACGTATAGGAGGCCGACGGCCAGATCATCCCGGCTCCAGGTGATGTTCTTGCCTGTGACGACGCCCACGGCGTAAGACACCGCCGCGAGTGAGAGCAGGAAGAGGCTGTTGGTGACCAGCGTGTCGATCGCGAAGGCGGCAAGTCGCGAGGCAGCGCCCGCGTACCGGCCTTGTAGGCTCAGCCGGGTCACGAGCGGTGGCGTGACGGTCATTGCTCGGCAGCCATCCCGAGCAACTCGGGCGGGCCGGGTGGCCCTTCGTATTGGCGCCGAAGCAGCCTGGCCACCCAGCGGGCGATGAACTCATCCAAGCCGACGGCCTGGCTTCGCAGCAGATCGAGTGCGCCGCTCGCAACTCCTCCTGACGAGCGGGCGATGACCGAACCTAGGTCAGTGTGTTGAAGGAGTGCGTCGATATCAATCCGCTGGGCGATCCGGGCCACATCGGCCCGGCCGATCAAGGCGTCCACGTCGACCCGCTCCAGCAGCGCGTCCACGTCCACCCGCTCCAGCAGCGCGTCCACGTCCACCCGCTCCAGCAGCGCGTTCGGTTCCACTTTCGCAACCAGGCCATTGACATCGAGGGCCTGAACGACCAGTTCGGTCACCCGTTCCGCTACGCCCTGAGCTAGTGACTCCGCCGGGCGGGCCATCCTGCTGCCCACCGAGCGCAGCCCCTTGGCGGGCTGCACTTCCCCTTGCACGGTCCCACCTTCTTTCCGCGGCGAGTTGGCCAGGACACCGCGGCTGTGCGGCGCACCATCGGTCCGCCCGCCGCACACAATGCCTCTCGCGGCAGCCCGGGGATTTCGCCTCGCCGATTAGTCTGGATCGGCCAATTCGGGCGCACGCCACCCGCCGCGGGTGGATTGAGCCGCCGCCCGCACAGCACCGGTCAGAAGGCCGGAGCGGCAGATGAGCCAGATCTGCGTGCCTAGCTGATGGTCGCGAAAGTGCCACAGGCCGCGCCTAGCGGCGGATCGGCGAGCGGGGACGTTATCGCTGTTCGTGACGAGCAGCGCCGTTGCCACGACGGCCGGGTTCGGCCGCTGCGTTTGCTGCGGTCAGCGCCGGCTCACCAGGCGGACTGCCCGATGTCGCTGAGCTGCCACGACAGGGCGTGGAACCGGCCAGCGTGGAGCCACCCGAACGGCCTGCCGAAGTTCTCGCTCAAGAACACGAACCTTCCGGTCCCGTCGACGGCGAGGAACGCTGCGCACGGCCCGGCGAACCCTTCGCAGGTTGGCGAGCGATGCCGGTAAAGCACCGCGTCGAGGCGGCCGGTCCGGGCGTCCAGCTCCACGACCGACACCTGCCGGCCCTCGCGCACCAGCGCCACGATCGCCTCGCCGGCGTCGGCGGCGACGGCCTGAAGGATCAGCGGAAACCGGGCGGAGACGACGCGCACCGGCCGGGCACCGGCCAGCGAACCGCCGCGGCTAGCCGCGTCGAGCAGCATGAGCTTGGTCAGGGGCGGCGGCGAGTGCCACGCGGCGCAGGCGACGGTGCCGAAGTAGTCCACCTGTCCCTGGCACCACTGGGCCACGACGTACAGCGAGTCGTCCGAACCGAACGACAGGCTGGGGAAGGTGAGCTGACGGCCGGGCACCCTGAGCCCGCCCCGCCAGAACACGCGCCGCCCGGTGCGGATGTTGATCACCATGATGCTTGCCTGGCCGCGCGGGCCGATCTGGCTTCCGGCGGCCTCGGCGCGGTACAGCGGCGTCCCCGAGACCGCGGCCCAGGTCCCGTCCGGCGACACGGCGAGGCTGACCTGGTCCAATCCGGGGATCACCGAGTGCGGGATGAGGTGAAGGCCGGTCACGCGCCCCGAGCTGGTCAGGCTGAACCGGAACAGCGCGGTCTTCATGGTGTCGTCATTGACGAACGCGGCGACGAACACCTTGCCGTCCGCCGAGCCAGCGACGGCATCCTGAAGCTGGTGCGTCATGTACGCCCAGGCATGCGGCGCCCACACGGACCCCGTCTTGTCGCCCGTCGCGGTCGCCCGCACAACCACCAGCGAGTTGCCCCCGTCCACGTAGAACGGCGGCGGCGAGACCCCGCTCGCCACATCCGCGAACGGCGCAGGCGGCCGCGCGAGTACGAGCCCGTAGGCGATACCGGCACCCGCGCCCAGCGCGCCGATCACGCCGGCTACTGCCAGCCTGATCCGCGCGGTATGTCCCATGCCCGCCAGCGTAATCACGCGATGGTCGGACGTCACCACCCAGCGCGGTGATCGCAGAATGCCCAGTTCAAGAATGGCCGAGCCCGCCAGCTGCATCAGCGAGCCGCATACAGAACGGCGGCACCGCGCGCCCTTGCCGCACGCCAATCAAGGGCTGCGGTGCGGAGTCTGGGTTTGGTCAGGACCGTGACCGGCAGCACTATGGCGTTTCGTTCGGAACGAGTGCATCATGAGGCAAAGCTAGATTGTGTCTGAGCTGCGCCCGCGTCCGCGGGTGGCACCGAAGGTGGAGGGCCAGGATGCATAGTGGCGGTGCGGGCGGCGGAGCTGGTCATGGCGGATTCGCCGGACATGCCGGGCACGGCGCGGCTGGCGGGCATCATGCACAATCCGGCGGTCTTCATCACCCGCAGCATCAGTCCGCGCCAGGCCAGTCCGGCGGGTCGGACACTGTGGTCCCCGTCTGGCGGGGCATCCGCAGGCTCATCAGCCGGTGGCGCCGTAGAGGGGGCGGCAGAGCCTGAGACGGCTCCGAACGCCGATGCGCCAGACCTGCGCCGTCGAAGGAGACGGATCGGTTTCACGGGGTCCCGTCAAGCCCGACTCCCGTAGACTTCCCGGCGTTTTGTGGATAGGCACCGACGGCCACCGTCTGAACGTGCCTTGAGCGTCACTGCAGGTCCACTGCTGCAGCTTCACTGCAGGTTCGCTCCTGTAACCGGCTGACGGAAATACAAGCATCGGCCCGCGAGGACAACAAAGGTCGAGTGCCGGCGTGCTCACTTCTTGGTACGCGTGGTGGCGGTACCGAAGAGCCATCCTAGGCCGATACCTGCCAATCCGCTTGCAAGTGAGACGAACTGGAATAGAGTCACAGGTGGTTTTGATTTGCTCACGACCACGACCACGATAGTGAAGAGTGCACCCATCATCAGTATGGTTGCGAAGATTCGAACTTTATCGAGTCGATCTTCATTTCTGGTAGGCTGATAGTCGCCAAGCTTACCTGTAAGCTCATCAAAACGAGTGCTGTTTCCCCTCGCCAATGCATCTTCGGCTACCGCAATCGTTATTTCCTCCAACCGTTCCTGCGGAGTGAGCATTCGAGAAAAGATAAGCAAAGTCCGCCGTTTCTTGGGAATGCCCTGGAGTATTGCCTGTATTTCCGACGCCGATGGTTCCGCTCGCAGCGCAGACTCGGGTGGTTCTGCTGTCGCCGTAGGCTCTCGACCGCCTGCCATCAATCCCCCTACAAGCCTCGTTGTCTTTAGAAGTAGTGCGAAAGTTAGCCAGATGCTTTCCTAAGCTATACCTTTAACGCTGTCCGAGGAAGTACATCCCGAGCTGTGGCTATACCGAGCTGTATACGTGAACCCTGCGGGCCAGGCACCTCAACGGACCGACACGTTCCGGTGCCCGTTTCGCAAGTGGCGTCCGGCCGGCGGGCAGACAGGTCGCCAGCCGCGCAGGTCGGTGAGCCTGATCAGGGCAAGGTCGCTCGGCAATCCCGACGCTCCGGTCAGCGAGAAGTCGCTGCACGTGGTCTTGCGCTGCCGGTGCCTACTTCGTCCCTACCCCGATGAGGAGCTCACACGGGGAGTCGTAGCCCTGCGGGCCCACGAACAGCGCGAGTGCACGCTCGATCTCGGCCCAGGCTTGCTCCTGTTCGGCGCGGCTGAGCCTGGCTATCAGCTCGCGCAGGGGAAGGGGCCCTCTCGCGTACTGCATGGCCTCTCCCAGAGACGCAAAACGCCGCCGAGTGGGAACCGTGCGGACGGATATCTCCCGGAAGCCAGCCGTAAGGAGCGCGTCCTCAAGAATGCCAGGAGCGCCAAGCCGGAACTCGCCGAATCGATCCGGCGCCGACAACGTGAAGCGGCCGATGCGATACACGATCGCGTGCGGGATCGAGAGATAGGGGCACCGGTCGGGAGTCGAGAACACGATCGCGGCAAACCGGCCGCCCGGCTTCAGAACCCGCCGAATGCCGGTCAAGGCCTTCTGGTAATCGGGAATCAGCATCAGACAGTTCCGGGAGACGGCCGCGTCGAACGAATCGGGGTCCAGGTCCAGACGTT